>Ga0210377_10005635_pt1 | contig 10258 bp, 9 predicted proteins | sample PLM4_65_b1redo_FD_155480 | JGI IMG/M metagenome (GOLD analysis project Ga0210377, IMG submission 155480) | Groundwater sediment microbial communities from an aquifer in East River, Colorado, USA - PLM4_65_b1 redo | ecosystem: Environmental > Terrestrial > Soil > Riparian zone | place: USA: East...
AAATAGGCGTCGAGCACGAGGCCCGTCTTCGCGGCCACGCGCGCCTCGAGACCGCCCGCCTTGAGCGCGTCGCAAACAGCCGCCGTGCGCCGGTCCTGCCACACAATTGCATTGCAGAGCGCCCGCCCTGAAGCCCGGTCCCATACCACGGTGGTTTCGCGCTGATTGGCGACACCGATAGCCGCGACGTCTCGTGCGTGGATCCGCGCGCGCGCCAGTGCCTCATGCGCGACCGCGATCTGCGTCGCCCAGATCTCCTCGGGATCGTGCTCCACCCAGCCGGGCCGGGGGAACACCTGCGTGAACTCCTTCTGCGCCACTGCCAGAATGGCGCCCGCCGCGTCGAACACGATGGCGCGCGAACTGGTGGTTCCTTGGTCGAGGGCGAGTATGACGCTCATCCGTTCCGCCGCCTGGGAGAAGGGCTATATTGTGTCAAAATTCCGCAGCGGAGACCGCCTCTTTATTGTGCGCGGCAATGTCGCTAGAATGATCCCTGTCGTCCCGCGTCAAATGGGTCTATTCTTGAGGTTCGGGACGCACTTTGGGAGAAAAGTGAATGCTTTTCTATGCTTTCTACATCATCGCGGCGATCATCCTGATCCTGCATTTCACCGGCTGGCTCAGGCGCAACAATCTCGAGTGGTTGGTCCTGGTGCTGGCTGTGGCAACGTTCCCCGCCGTAATCTTCCTCTAAGAGACGGTAACAATATGAGGGGATACTCCCCTCATCCTCCCCTGCATCAGGGGCCGTTTCGGTCATATTGAAGCGGCCATTAAGGAATCTGCCGCGCGCTTAGATCGTCGCCTGACGACCGTTTAAGCGTGCGGGTTCACCAGGCCGTCGCCGCCTACTTGGCGAGCAGGCTCACGCCGGCGATCAACAGCAGCAGCGCCATCAGCTTGGAGAAGCTTCATGGATTCGCTGCCGGCCGCCGACCGTGCCGGTGCGCGAGCTGCAGGAGGCCGAGCGCCGCCACCCCGCCAAAGACCATCAGCCAGAATGTCCCGCTGTACGAGCCGATCATCCCGTACGCCACTGTGAACACGGGTGGGCCGAACATTACGCCGCCGAAGACGAAGAACGACATGCCGCCGGCGGCAAGGCTGATCGTTCCCGGGGGGCTCAGCCGCGCGCACTCGGCATGAACGATGCCGTTCCAGCCCACGCAGCTTGCTCCCAGCAGAAAAAAGAGGAGATACACCAGCGTCTTCGGCCAGCTCGCTTCGAGCAGAATGAGCGCGACTGAGGACATGATCATGATCGCGCAGATGAGCGTGAGCACGGCAAGACCGCTGCGCACGCGGTCCGCCAGCCATCCCCAGGGAATCCGTGATGTCGCGCCGCCGACCTGGGCCACGGACAGCATGATCCCGGCTTCCACCAGGCTGTAGCCGCCCTCCGCCACGAGGTATATGACGGTGAAGCTCAGCAGGATGCGCTGGATGCTGGAGAACAGCACTGCAGCGAGAGCGACCCAGCGCAACGTTTTCTGCCGCCACACCAGGGGCACGCCGCCGAATGGCGCGCTGCGCAGACTGCCTGCGGGCCGGCGATCGCTGTCCCAGGCGACGCGGGCGCGCTCCGTGATGAGCAGCGTCGCCACGCCCACCGCTGCGATCATGGCGAGCGACCAGCGCCAGCCGACTGTTACAGCCAGTACCGGCGCCGTGAGCGCGATGATCACGCCGCCCAGCGGCACGCCGGTCTGCTTGATCGAGAACAGGAGGTTACGGCGATTGGGCGACGTGTGCTGGACCAGCAGGTAGGACGCCGCGGGACTGGCAAACCCCATGCCGACGCCGACCGCCACCGATCCCAATGCGATGAAGCCGACGTGAGGCAACGCAATCAGCGCCAGGCCGAGCACGCTGGCAACCATGCTCAGCTGCGTAGTCCGAGCGGCGCCCAGGCGCAGCACGACGATGCCGCCGTAGATTGAGGCGACCGCCGCCGCGCCAAAGGTCAGGCCCACATGGTAGCCGACCAGCACCGGTGCCACGCCCAGCGATTCGGCCACCTTGGGCGCGATGGTGGAGAGCACGATGTTCGACATCGCGACCACCATCTGCGCGGCGGTCGTCACCAGCACGACAAACCATGCCGAGGCCGGGTGCGGGACGGTCATTGGGCAGCCCCTTCCACGTGAGCACGCATGTTAACAACTCCGTACCGGACCTCGCCCGGCCCCGTCCATTCTATGGTCCCATGCGGCGCTTTTGACATGTCAGCGGCGCCTTCATAGAATTTCAAGGACCCGTTCCGCATCCTTCCCATGTCCCATCCCCTGCCCGGCCGGAGCCCGGCCGAGATCCGGCCCATGCCGCTGCTCTCCGACCGCACCTACGAGCGCATCCGGCATGACATCATCAGTTGCGTGCTGGCGCCCAACACCGAGATCTCCGAAGCGCAGCTCTGCTCGCACTACAAGATCGGCAAGGCGCCGGTGAGAATGGCCCTGAACCGGCTCGCGCACGACGGGCTGGTGCGCGCCATCGCGCGCCGCGGCTACCGGGTAACGCCGGTTACGCTGAAGGACATCCACGACGTGTTCGAGCTGCGGTTGATGCTCGAACCCAAAGCGGCGCGCATGGCGGCTGGCAAGGTGGACGCGCAGCGCCTGCGCGCGCTCGATGAAGCCTGCCGCGCCGGCTACCAGCCGGGCGACGCGAAGAGCACGGCGCGCTTCCTCGAATCGAACAAGGCGTTCCGCGTCGAGATCGCGCGCGCGACCGGCAACGAGCGGCTCGCCGACGCCGTGGAGCAACTGCTCGACGAGATGACGCGGCTGCTGCACCTGGGTCTCGGGCTGCGCAACCGCTCGCAGGAGCTGTCACGCGAGCACCGCGCACTGGTCAAGGCGCTCGCCCGCGGCGACGGCGGCACGGCGGAGCGCATCTGCCGCGAGCAGATCGAGGCGGCGCGCAGCATGGTGCTCTCCGCGATACTGACCTCCGGCTCGGTGATGAACCTCGCCCTCGAAGCGGAAGGGCCATAACCCGTGCGGGCGGTGATTCTGGAGAGACATGGCGGGCTCGACGAGCTCAAGTTCGTGGCGAATTTTCCCGACCCGAAGGTGGTGGAGGGGCACGTCGTAATCCGGGTCAGGGCGACTTCGTTCAACTACCACGACGTCTTCACCGTGCGCGGGATGCCCGGCATCAAGGTGCCGCTGCCCATGATCATCGGGCTCGATTTGGCCGGCGAGATCCTCGAAGCCGGGCGGGGCGTGAGCGGCTGGAGACCGGGCGACCGCGTCCTGGTCAACCCGCTCAACAAGCAGAAGGGGCTGATGGGCGAGATGATGCACGGCGGCCTGGCCGAGAGGTGCCTGGTTGCGGAGCACCAACTGATCCGCATGCCGGACAAGGTTTCGTTCGAGGAAGCGGCCGCCCTCCCCGTCGCCTACGGCACGGCGCACCGCATGATCGTCACGCACGACACCGTCAAGAAAGGCGACAAGGTGCTGATCCTCGGCGCGGGTTGCGTGTTGCTCGCGAAGTTGCTGGGGGCGGAAGTCATCGCGTGTGCTTCCAGCGGGGACAAGATACAGCGGCTGAAGGATCTCGGGGCCGATCACGTCATCAACTACAAGGAAACCGATTTCTCCAAGTGGGCGGTCGACCAGTACGGCAAGCCGCAACGCAGGACCTACGAGGGCGGCGTGGATGTCGTCATCAATTTCACGGGAGGCGACACCTGGGGACCGACGCTCCGGTGTGTGAAGCGCGGCGGCAAGATCCTGGTGTGCGGCGCCACCGCCGGCTACGACCCCAAGGAGGACCTGCGCTACATCTGGAGCTTCGAGTTGCAGGTCATCGGATCGAACAGCTTCTACGACGAGAACCTGAAGGCGCTCATGGACATGATCCAGAGGGGCGAACTGAAGCCCGTGATCGACGAGGTGCTGCCGCTCGAGCGTGCCGCCGAGGGCCTGCGCCTGATCGAGAGGCGAGAGGTTTTCGGCAAGGTCGTCGTCACGCCGTGACCGACAGAGGCGTGAGTCGTGATTCGTGGGTCGTGAATCGACTGAACCAAAGCTTCGAATCACGAATCACGATTCACGAATCACGCATTTGAGCATGACCATCCCCTGCCCAGAGCCGCGCGGCTATCCCGGTAACCTCGGACTGCTGTTCGGCGAGCATGCGCAAGCCGATCGCCCGGCGATCATTGATCTGCGCGACGAGAAGCGGCCACGCCATGTGAGCTTTCGCGAGCTGGACACGAGTTGCAATGCAGTCGCGCGCGGACTGGTTCGGGCGGGACTCAAGCGCGGGGATCGCATCGGGATCCTCTCGCTCAACCGCGTCGAGTTTGTCGTGACGTTGCTTGGCGCGATGCGCGCGGGCGTCGTGCCGGTGCCGGTCAATATCAAGCTCCCCGCTGAGACAGTCGCCTATATTCTCAACGACGCGGGCGCTCGCACGGTGTTTGCCGAGAGTGATCTGAAGCGCCTCATCCCTGAAGGCTTCCGCGTCGTGGATTACGGGGGCGATTACGAGCGGTTTCTCGATTCCGGGCCATTCAAGGCGTTCGAGCCCATGCCGGACTCGGTCGCGATACAGCCCTATACCTCGGGCTCGACGGGACGGCCGAAAGGCGTGCTGCTCACGCATTACGGCCAGAACTGGAGCCGCCGTATCCTTGCGCACACGCGCGGGACGACCGAGCGTGACGTGATCCTGGTCGCCGCGCCGCTCTATCACAAGAATGCGCTCAACGCGATCAAACAGGGGCTCACGGCCGGCGCGACCCTGCCGCTGATGCCGCAGTTCGACATCGAGCGTTACATCGAGGCGATCGGCCGCTACCGCTGCACGGTGATCTCCGGCGTTCCCACCATGATGGCGATGATGCTCACGCGCAGGGACCAGCTGGCGCGATTCGACAAGACATCGGTGCGCACCATCATGATGGGTTCGGCGCCCGCTTCGCCGCAGCTCATCACGGAACTACAGGCGCAATTCCCGAACGCCGAGCCGCTGGTGGTCTACGGCGTGACCGAGGGTGGGCCGGTGCCGCTGGGGCCGCACCCGGAAGGCAAGCCGCGCCCTCTTGGCTCGCTTGGCATGCCTTACCCTGGCACAGGAGCGAAGCTCGTCTGCGGGCAGAGTCCGGACGAGGGGGAACTTGTGCTGAAGAATCCGGGCAACCTGCTCGGCTACCACAATCTTCCGGAGGAAACCGCGAAGCGGCTGCGCGACGGCTGGTACTATTCCGGCGACGTCTGCCGCAGGGATGCTGATGGCTTCTATTATTTCGTCGGGCGCACCGACGACATGTTCGTATCGGGCGGAGAAAATATTTACCCGGGTGAGGTCGAAGCGCTGCTTCAGCGCCATCCGGCAGTGCATCAGGCGCTGGTCATGCCCTTCGACCACGAGCTTAAGGGACAGGTGCCCTACGCCTTCGTCGTGCCGCGCGGCGGCACAAGGGTCACAGAAGAAGAACTCAGACAGTTCGCGCTGGCCAACGGCCCTGCCTACCAGCACCCGCGCCGCGTGTTTTTCCTCAAGGAATTACCGCTCGCCGGCACCAACAAGATTGACCGGGAGCGGCTGCGACAGCTGGTCGGCAGTGCACCGCTGCCGCAGTAACACTTTTCAGTCAAGCTTGACGCCGAGGCGCCTCCCGATCGCACCCCACTTCTCCGCGTCGGACTGGATGATCGTCGCAAACTCTTCCGGCGTGTTCGCGACGACTTCCCAGCCCTGCGAGACGACGGTCTGCCGTACGTCCGGCAGGTTGGCGACCGCAGTGATTTCCTTGTGGAGCCGAGTGACGATGGGCCGCGGCGTCTTAGCCGGCGCCATATAGCCCCACCAAAAGCGCGTAACGTAGCCGGGCACACCCGATTCGGCAATAGTCGGTACGTCGGGAAAGGCCTCCAGGCGCTTTGCTCCCCCATGGGCCATGAACCGCAGCCGCCCGGCCTGCCAGTGGGGCCTGGTCGAGACCACGTTGGTGAACGCGAACTGGACCTCGTTGCTGAGCAGCGCCGTGATGACCTGGCCGGCGCCCTTGTACGGCACGTGGACCATCCGGATCCCGGTCATCGAGCTGAAGAGCTCGGTGCCCAGATGCGGGGTGCTGCCCGGCCCCGACGAACCATAGTTGAGCTTGCCGGGATTGGCTTTGGCGTAGGCGATGAACTCCTTCACGGTCTTCGCCGGCACGGCGGGATGCAGAAACATGCCGGTCGACGACGAGATCACCAGCGTGATCGGCGCGAAATCCCGGATCGGGTCGTAGGGCAGCCTCGTGTAGAGCTGCGCGTTCGCCGCGTGTGCCGCCTGCACCAGCAGCAGCGTGTAGCCGTCGGGCGCGGACTTGGCGACGATGTCCCCGCCGACGATGCCGGTGCCGGCGGGGCGGTTATCCACCACCACCGGCTGCCCGAGGCGTTCGGAGAGCCGCGGGCCGAGGAGGCGCGCGATGACATCGCTGCCGCCGCCCGGAGAAAAGGGCACGATGACCCGAACCGGGCGGCTCGGATAGTTCGCCTGCGAGGCGGCCATCGCCGCGCACGTTCCCCAAAGGCCCGCCACGCAGGCCACCATACCCCCAAGCCAACGTGCTCTGGCTGCCATAGCCTCCTCCTTCTCTCGCCGGATGGATACGCCCGTAACCATGCGGCGCGCATATCGCGAGTTGATGTTGACACCGGGAAGGGGCGGTCGCAATCATCCACCTTTACCCGCTCGTTGAATTCCAGTTAACGAAATGGAGCTGCGCGACATCGAATACTTCGCCGTGGTGGCCGAGCACGGTCACCTCGGGCGTGCGGCGGAAGCGTTGGGATTAAGCACGCCGGCGCTCAGCAAGAGCTTGCGCCGGCTGGAAAAAGCGATGCAGGCAAAGCTGGTCACCCGGACGCCCAAAGGCGTTGAGCTCACCACGGAGGGCAGCGCACTGCTCGCTCACGTCCGCCCGCTTCGGCTGTCGCTCCACGATATCACGCGGGAAATAGCGGACCTCAGCGAAGGGCGCTCCGGGCATCTTCGACTCGGCTGCCTCCCCGGTGCGGCGGACGACCTGCTCCCGACAGCCTTCCGCGCGCTGCTGAGCGACGCGCAAGGAGTAACCGTGTCGGTTACGGTGGCAGGGGACGCAGTGCTCGTGCCCGCCTTGCGCAACGGACTACTGGATCTGGCCATAGTTAACCTTGCCACACCGCCTTACGAGGGCATCATCCAGGAGCACCTGTATGAGGACGAGTTTGTCGTCTACGCCTCTACCGATCATCGGCTGGCGAAGCTCCACCACGTGAAAATCGCCGATCTCGCGCAAGAGCGGTGGGCGTTTCCGACGCTCGATGGGATTTCACACAAGTGGATAAATCGCGTATTTGAGGACAATGGCCTCCCCCCTCCCCGCGTCACGCTGGTGGGCGGCCCTATGCAGATCAGGCTTCAGGCAATCGGATCGTCCCATTTGCTGGGTTTTGCCCCGAGGCGAATCGTGCGCCAGGTTGCGTCTCGGCTGCGTTTGGCCGAAGTTCCAGTCAAGGGGCCGACGTGCACTCGTCACATGGGGGTCGGCTATCGCAAAGACGCCTACTTGTCGCCCGTAGCCAGGCGGTTCATCGAGGTCCTGAAGACGACGGCGAAGGAAATCGCTGCCGGAAGCAAGTGATGAGTGATAGATGATGGGAGAATACCTTGAGTGAACAACGAGTCGGCACAGACAAACTGCAAGAGCTGATTTCTCGCGGACCGTTCAACCGCTGGCTCAACTTCACTGTGTTGAAGAGCGGCGCGGACGGCGTCGAGATCAAGGCAGCGTGGCGCGAGGAATGGGTGGTGAATCCCGACCGCCGATATACGCATGGCGGCATCCTCGCGGCGATCCTCGACGTCGCCGCCGACTATGCGATTGCCGCACAGCTCGGCCGGCCGGTGCCGACGATCGATCTCCGCGTGGACTATCACAAGGCAGCGATGCCCGGCGATCTGGTCGCGAAGGCGCGCGTGGTGCGAATGGGCAGCCAGTACTCCACCGCCGAGGCGTACCTCTACGACCAGGACGGGGCGCTGGTGGCAAGCGGGAGGGGAACTTACTTCACGGCGCCGCCGAAGTAGCCAGAGCGTGACCTGCAATTGCTCTCCCTCTCCCCGGATACGGGGAGAGGGTTGGGGTGAGGGGCAATCAATCTACTTGCGCTCCTTCCCCCCTCACCCCAGCCCTCTCCCCCGACTGGGGGAGAGGGAAGTATATGAAGCAGTGTAGGATATAGCCTGATTCCATTATGAAAACCGCCAAGAAAGCGGCCGGTGGCCGGAAGAAGCGCTTGATCGTCGCGATGACCGGCGCGACCGGATCGATCTACGGCGTGCGCATCCTCGAGACGCTGCGCGCGGTCGGCGGCTGGGAGACGCACCTCGTCGTATCAGACGCCGGCGCGCTGAACGCGTGGTACGACCACAAAATGACGCGCAAGGACCTGGCGAAGCTCGCCGACGTGGTGCACAACGTGCGCGACGTCGGGGCGTCGATCGCGAGCGGCTCGTTTGTCACCCACGGCATGGTGATCGCGCCGTGCTCGATGAAGACGCTCGCAGCGGTGGCGATTGGATACTCGGACAACCTGATCGCGCGCGCAGCGGACGTGATATTGAAGGAGCGGCGGCGGCTGGTGCTGATCGCGCGGGAAACCCCGCTCAACCTCGCGCACCTGCGCAACATGGTGCAGGTGACCGAGATGGGCGGCATCATTTACCCTCCGGTTCCCGCCTTTTACAGCCACGCTCGCGGCGTGGACGGCATCGTCAATCACACGGTGGGCCGCGTGCTGGACCTTTTCGGCGTGGAGCACAACCGCATCAAGCGCTGGCAGGGGATCAATGGCCCTCCCGCCGGGAATGGCGAGCCGGAGAAGCACGGATGAAGATGGAGAAGCTCGACGTGAAGCACGAGAGCTTCCGCCAGTTTCTCGACCGGCTGCGCGCCGAGAAGGAACTGGTGGACATCCGGCAACCGGTGGACATCCGGCATATCGCCACGCTGGTGGACCAGGCCGAAACCGCGCTTCTTTTCCACGACGTCATCGGCTACGACATGCCGGTCGTCTCCGGCATCATCCGCTCGCGCAATCGGGCAATCCTTTCCATGGGCTGCACCAGCTACCCGGAAATCGAGCACCGGTTGCAGCAGGGCATCGATCACCCGATTCCGCCCAAGTACGTGAAGACGGCACGCCACAAGGAAATCATCGAGGCCGACGGCAAGGTCGATCTTTTCCGCCTGCCGATCCCGATGTCCTCGATCTACGACGGCGGGCCGATGATTACCGCCGGCGTGGTGATCGCGAAGGACCCGGAATACGGCATCAACTCCGGCATGTACCGCTTCATGGTGAAGGAACGGAACCTGACCGGGATCGACATCGTCACGCCGAACAACATGCGGCTGTTCGCGCAACGCGCCTTCGAGACGGGACGCCCGTGCCCGATTTCGATCTCCATCGGCACCCATCCGTTCGAGATCATGGGCTCCGGATTCCGCGCGCCGCTCGGCGTGGATGAGATGGCCATTGCCGGCGGCATTCGCGGCGCGCCGGTGGAACTCACGGCATGCGAGACCATCGATATGCCCTGCCTCGCCGATGCCGAGATCGTCCTGGAGGCCGAGATCCTGCCCACCGGCTGGACTCACCCCGAGGGGCGTTTCGGCGAATTCACCCGGCTGATGGGCGGGCTGCACTGGAACCCGCTGGTGAAGGTAAAGGCAGTCACCCGGCGCAAGGATGCGATCTATTACGCGCTGCACATGCCGTGGGAAAACACCTGGCTCGCCGCGCCCACGCGCTACACGGCAATCCGGCGCGCGCTGAAGAACGCCGGTGTGCAGGTCAAGGATATCAACGTGACGCTCGGCGGCTGCGGTTTCTGGCACGCCATCGTGTCGATCAGGAAACAGGCCGGCGAAGGCAAGAACGCGCTGCTCGCGGCGCTGACCGCCCAGGACATCAAGCACGTGGTAGTGGTGGACGACGACATCGATGTTTTCGACGCCACTGACGTCGAGTGGGCGATCGCCACCCGGGTGCAGGGCGACAAGGACGTCATCATCATTCCCGGCGCCCGCGCAAAGCCGCTCGATCCCAGCCTCGCGGTGATGCCGCCGGGCGTGGTGCCGACCGGCGCCAAGGTGGGCATCGACGCCACCATCGGCGAAGGCATCCCGCGCGAGCGCTTCGAGCGCATCGCCTACGCCTACGCCGACCGCGCGAAGATCGGTGATTACATCAAAGGC
>Ga0210377_10005636_pt1 | contig 10257 bp, 16 predicted proteins | sample PLM4_65_b1redo_FD_155480 | JGI IMG/M metagenome (GOLD analysis project Ga0210377, IMG submission 155480) | Groundwater sediment microbial communities from an aquifer in East River, Colorado, USA - PLM4_65_b1 redo | ecosystem: Environmental > Terrestrial > Soil > Riparian zone | place: USA: East...
ATGAAGAAATATGTTAAACTAATTGATAAAGACTGGTTAAAGGGGGGGACGTTTATTACCAATTTTCATGAATTTGAATTAAGAGATTATCAAGCATCAATAAAACTTTATAGAAAATTTGCTGGCTTTGATGTTTTGACAATAAGTAAACCTCATAGAGGCTATGGAAACATTTTCCCATTATTAGGTCATTCACTTCATTTTGTTAATCGCAATACCTGTTTGCAATCGCATAACCTAAGACTTTTCTGGAAAATTCGTGATATGATTAGAAAACGAGAGCCTATTCGTAATTTATTTGAGGGGTTTATATTAAAAAAATCAAATAATAGATTAAGAGACTAGAATTATGTACGACTTGGACAAGATCAAAAGAATTGATATAAGGTATATTATTCAATCCGAAACCAGGCAAACATTCTCAAAAAATACCCTCCCAATTTGTCCCTTTTGCAATTCCGGAAAAGGGGTCAATGGATCTCCTGCTTTTAGTATCAATCCCAGGAAGAATATATTTACCTGCTTTAGCTGTAATAAAACCGGGAATCCTATTGAATTTATCAAATACCTGAAAGAATTCGATTCTAAACAGGCTATCCAGTACCTGAATGAAAAATATAGTTCAGTACCATTATCCGAACCGGAACCGGAACAAAAGATTGTCCAGGACATTTCAAAAACCATTTATGCCATTAAACATAATCCAATCGACAAAGCAACTGAATATTTGAAAAGTAGGACTATTCAGGTGGAACTTTTGCCAGAACAATCCTATTTCTATGACGTAATCGAAAATGCGGTTGTATTCGTTGACAGTAAAGAGAAATTGATTAATAAACGCTTAATAAATCCCAATAGTAATATAAAAGCAAAATTTGTCAAGGGCTCAAATATTAAAAATGCGATTTATGACAAGCTGTTTAAACCTGATGAGAAAGAAATATTTATAGTTGAAGGCGTTATCAATGCCTTTTCAATCCCTGAAAAATCTGTCATTGCGATTTTTACTACATCCAATAAACTGAATGACCAGGATAAAATAATTCCCTATATATCAGACAAAAAAATAGTCATCGCTTTTGATAACGATGCTGCAGGAAATATTTGTTCACAATACTACATAGATCTTTTTACCAGGATAAACATTCCCATACTCTCAATTGAACGGCTCATTTTCCCTTTAAATAAAGACCTCAATGACTTGAAAAAGAAAAATGGAGTTACACCCTGGATAAACGACAAAAAGAACTACAAAGAAGTATATGAAGCAAAAAACTCTGTAGATATTTTCAGCACTCAGGCAAAGGTTGAGGATTTGTATATCCGGGTAGGAACTGACTTTTATATGAAAACTGAAAGGCCAACAGCGAAAGGCACTTTAGTTCCAGAATTAATACTTTGGAAACTTAGCACGATTCGAGCGGATCACGGATCCCGGCAAATTGATAAAATAACAAAATTTACCAGATTTATCAATATACCCAATAATACTGGAAGCTATCAAAGAATATTAAATGGCTGTTATAATCTTTATGATCCCTTAAAGCATAATCCCCAGGAAGGTGAATGTACTATAACAATAGAGTTCATAAAGCATATTTTCCGGGATAAATTTTCGGTAGCATTAGATTGGTTAACAATACTACATAGAAAGCCTAATCAAAATCTACCGGTTATTTGTCTGGTTTCAAAAAAGCAGGGAACTGGAAAATCAACCTTCTTAAAATGGCTTTATTCAATCTATGGTAATAACAGTATAATATTGGGAAATGAAGATTTTCAGGGCAATTTTAATAGTCATTACGCTTCTAAACTTCTAATCTGTATTGATGAAACTGTAATAGAAAAAAGGCTGTTAAAAGAAAAGATTAAAAGACTTGCAACGGCCGACACGATCAACTTGGAAGCAAAAGGAAGGGACATTGTAAAAATGGATTTTATAGGAAAATTTATCCTTTGCAGCAATAAAGAGGACAATTTCATTGAGATGGAAGTAGAGGACTCCCGGTTTTTTGCTATTAAGGTAGAAAAACCTGAAATTGAAAATCATTTAATGCTTGAGAGTCTTGAAAAGGAAATCCCAGCTTACATTCATTTTATACAAACCAGGACAATAGAACATAAGCGGGAAAGCCGGTTATGGTTTAAACCTGATATTTATCGAACGGAAGCTTTGACAAATATCATTAAATCAACCAGGTCAAAGGTTGAAATTGCTTTAATAGAATGGTTTGAAGAAGTCTTTTATTTTGAAGAAGTTGGGAATAGTATCGAATGTACACCCAAGTTATTGGCCAATGAGATTAAGGATAGTGTCAAAAACTTTTCAAATCTATCATTTGAAATAGTACGGATACTTAAAAGCCAATGGGATCTAAGTGCGAAGGAAATGAAACGCTTTACTTTCCCCTGTATTACGGCGTTTTATGACTTGGATAATGAAGAAGATTCAAAAATTAGATGGAAAAAATCTACTGGAACTCCATATATTATTGAAAAAGAATTTATTAAACAAATAAGGTAAAAAACATGCGTGGCTGAATTTGGAAAATTCGTTTACAACTTTTACAAATTTGAGCTCCCACTTACAACCACGCTGTAAATCCGATGTAAAAACGATGTAAATCCATTATCTCTTTACATTCTTTTACATTCTATTTACATCAAATATACAAGTCGTAGTAAGGGATAGACGGTGTAAAAGTGTTTGTAAATGAAATTTGTCAAATCCACAGAACGTGGCAATTTAGGGGGTAAAAAATAAACATGACTGTTTTCAAATAAAAGAGAAGTAAAAAACAAGCAATTTGTGAAAAACATTAATAGTTCAGAAATTCAATATAGGATTATCCTTTTATAACAAGCATTATAGAAAACAATTTAAAAATAAAGAACTATGCTATTCAAATCAAAAAAAATTGACGTTCCAATCTATCCTATTTATTTACATATAGTTGTAACGGATAGTGAGAAAGAACTAACTGGTTATCTCGGTGAGGAATCTATTTCAATGGATGAATATCCAGGGGATTGCAAAGCATGTGTTTTCGCTGATAAAAATAACTTCGTTCTATTTCTGAACTGCAAAGGCGGGGTGAAAATCGAAACAATGGCTCATGAAGTAATCCATATTATAGAGAAGCTAAGAAGATTCATTGGTGATTCAGATTCTCCTGTCCAGCTGGATGAAACATTTGCATATCATGTAGAGTATTTTTTTGGCCTTGTTTTTGATTTTTGCCTGTCAGAAAGTGAAATTGACTGGCCAGATTTTTTAACTGATGATATCAAAAAAATATTAAAAGCCCTGGCAGATGCAAATAAAAAACTTTCAAACTAAAATATATGCTAGTCACTAAATGTATTGTTTGCGGAAACGTAATAGATCCTCCCAGGAGAGGTAAGAAATATTGTTCCGATGCCTGCAAAAGCCGGGCATATTTCGACAGGAAAAAAAGGGAAGAAATAATCAAAGAGCCTGAAGAATCAACTCCTGTTTACACTTTCGATTACGCGGAATATAAAAAGGTGAAGGAAATAGGATGTAATGAAATTTTTGAGGTTTATTGCTTTTTGAGAAAGAACCTTTCCGGGGAAACGAATATCCAGGAAATAAGGGATTACCTCAAGGAATTTGATACTACTGACTTATATGATGTTTCAAGTATAAGTGTACTATTTAAGGAATATCAGAAATTCCTTATAGTATTTCATTCCGGAAAGGTAAAGATTACTAATACATATGGCTCCGGAAAATAACTCCTTTTTAATGCCTTATTTCTACGGAAATCACATACCCTTTTGACCGGTTTAATACCGGTTGATTACGTTAATTTTTAACCGTTTCACCATCATTAGAATTAGATATGAGACAAATTGTTTTGAGAAATGTTGGTTACCCTGGAAAAACCAATTATATCAAGTTCAACATGTACTATGTATTCCTGGGAAACGATGTGAAAAACTATTTCACCAACCTGAAAGATGCCAAACAATTCCTGGCTGATACTAACCGATTTATGAATCTTAAACTATTTGAGTTTAACCAGGTGTATATTAGTATTTTTAATGAATATCAGCAAAACTGGTTTTATTTCGATAATAGTTATCGTAATACAGACAATGGTTCGCATCAAATTGAAGATAAAATAACTCGCAATATCCTGGGAATTGCAAAGGCTATGAAATTTATGAGTATCCGGAGTGGATCCACAAATGGTAATTATACAACTTTTACCAATTTTTTCAATTGCCTCGATTATTCAGGAGAAATAATCAATAACCTTAGAAATGTGCTGGATCAGAAGGATCAAAATCTTTCTGTCAAGAGACTGGACACTCTAAATAACCAGCTTGATAGGATCCGTTCAGAAATTACCGGTTATGGGAAAACAGATAATCCGGAGGAGCAAGCTGAAAAGAATGAACCTACAGCTAAATGCTCATTTCATCCGCCTACATAACTGAATGTTTAAAAGCGAAAATTCTCTCTTTTTAGGTAATGATCATTGTTCTAACCCTAAAATCCCCCAACCATTGCCATTTTGGCAACGGTTGACCTAATAATTAATCTACGATAAACTATTTCTATGTATCAGGACCAACGTTACCAAAATGGCAACGGTGGTCATTTTCTAACATTAAAAATGTAATGTCCTGCAGTCATCGTTATAAATTAAGTGGTGATATCATTCAACCGTTGTCAAAATGACAACGGTTGAACTCATTAATGAGGGGCTATTATATCTTATTTGTAGAAAAATACTGATTTTCACCAATTGCACAACCAGAATAAACTTTTCTTCTATTGATAACAACTGATTATACATCTTACTTTGAATCATATTATTATTAACATTATAATCATTTAAACAATGGAAGAATTAGGAAAATTGGTCACTGCAAAAAGCAAGTCCAGGAAAAGCAGAAAAGCGCCGGACTCAGTGGAGAAAAAGAGCTTCGTACTTGAAACCGAGGGCTACAAAGAAACCTTTGATAGCTTTGACAAGGCTAAAAATCAGTTGGAAATTCTCAAGAAAAGGGCAATTAAGAGCCAGTTGCCAACCAAAGTAAAGATTTTTGAAAAGACCAAGGATAAAAATATCCTGGTTGATGAGCTGGTTATTAAGCCAGGTTTCTACAATGATTAAAATCCCGGCTTTTTTATTTTAATGCCATGAAATCAAATAAATTGGGCTTGTTAGGGATTTTTGGCGGTTTGGCTGCCGGATTTCTTATTGGAAGGATGTCAAAGAAAGAGAGGGTTGTAACCCAAATAAAATATCTACAACCTGTCAGCACTTCGACTTCTAAAAAGAAAAAGAAGGTCAATTGGTCAGGTGCGGCAGATGCTTTGAGATCTGGAACTGAAATTTTAAGCGCTGGTAAAGATTTGTTTTCCGCACTCAAGCGCAAAAAATCTGTGAGTGGCACTGATGAAATTTTTTATTAATTGGCCATAAAAAAGCAGGTATGAATTAAGAAAGGCGGGAAATTCCCGCTTTTTGTTTTTCTTCCTGGGGCCCATACCAAATAATAGAAAAGGTTTGTTTTGTGTTTAGCTCTATTTGGGTAATAGTTTAGTATTGCCCTGATAGAGAAAGTCTTTTAAGTTTGATTTAATGAGACCGTTTTCCCTGGTATTGGCTGGAAAAACGCAAAACCAGGCTTTTACCTACTTTTGCCGTTTTTATCCTGGGTGACCGTTTAAGGTTCGCCAGGTTTTTATATGACTGGAGTAACCAGATCCGGTTCTCGATCCCATACCGTAATAAATTAAGATACGATATCAGAGCATATGGTATCTTTAATATTATTGATACCGGCCATGGATCCTATCATTATAATTTTCGATGCTACCAGGTTATCCGGAAGTATCATTAAAAATAGAGATGTCTTCCGGAAGGATACTGATCCAGCTCCCGGGACCGTACCATAATAAATTAAGTTATGATCATCGGACCAGCTGGTCCCCTAAGCTTAATAATTCTTGATTCTACCAGGATCCTGGAAGCATCTCATAATAAATTTAGATACTTCAGCTCTCCTTGAGCATCATGAATTAATGAGATGGCGGACCGCAACGATATATTTTATGATCCCAGCTGCTACGATATTAAAAAATGGTCTGCAGAATGGCACAACGATTTACCTGGCCCTATCTTTTAATTTTATGATGCGAGATCTATTTATAAACTTTCCCATTTCTTCATAGCCTCGATTTTCTTATAATCCAGGATCTTTGCATAAAGCTGGGTTGTTTTCAGATCCTTGTGACCTAACAGGCTGCTGATATATTCAATAGGTATCCCCAATTCCATGCTGACGGTAGCGAATGTATGCCGGGAACAATGAAAGGATAATTTTTTCCTTATTTGCGCTTTTTTTGCCAGCTCTTTTAAATAGCGGTTTGTTACCTGGTTGGCATACACTTTAAAAATTCTTTGCTCCGGGAATCCTCTACCAAGTAAAGCTTTTGACTTATTGATCATGGGAATAGTAACCCTATCCTTTGTTTTGTGCATGGATAGGGTTATCATGCCACTTTCTATGTTGCCATATTTGAGGTTTTTAATATCCTGGTATCTAAGGCCGGAATAACAGGCAAAAAGAAAATATTTTAAGACATTTCTAAGCCCTGGCATTAAATCTTCTTTCATCAGGTCTTCAAGTTTTTGAAGCTCCCGGATGTTTAAAAACTCCCTGATTCCCGTAACCCGGTGAATTTTATATTCTTTGACCGGATTAATTTTGATTGCACCGTCTTTAACGGCTCGGTTCATTATCGCTTTTATAAATACCAATGATTTATTGTAAGTATTTTGATTGTTCTTTAATGCACGGAACAAATAGTTTTTATACGAATCCATAAAATGAGCCGAAATTTCACTGAAAGATAAATTTGGCCGGAATTTTTTGATTTTTGAACCCAATGCCAGGTGTGTTCTGATAGTTTCACTCGAGAGGATCCCCTCAGTTTCCTTAATAGTGTAATTTAGATAAGCATGGAAAGAATTATTCTGGAATACCGGAGCGAAAAATTCTCTTTCAAAGTCGACAAAGGTTAAAGCTTTGTTGACTAGTGTATAGTCAAATATAATTTTTTCGGCTCTTGTCCTGGCACTCGCAATTAAAAGATTCATTTTCCCGTGATCAGGATTCGATAGCCTGACACAGCATTTATCTTTATTCCATTGACCCTGGATACAGGAAATGTTTAGAGAATACCGTTTCATTTTCCTATTTATGGTTAATCTTAGGCAAATAGAATTCTCACCGTTCTTTTTTTCAAAGTCGGTCCTGTGTATTATTTTATAAGTTGCTTTCATACAGATTTTTGAATTTAAGAGAATTGGTAAACAATTGGGAAACAAAAAGCCAAAAACATTGAAAACTTATCTCTCAAACATTACCCTGTAAGAACGCAAAAGCCTGAAAATAAAAAAGATTGAGATAAATGATCTCAATCTTATAGCTTTGTAAGTGGTCCCACCTGGGTTCCATATTTTTAAGCTCTTTTCTGTTATTATTGGCATTTCCATAGGTTATGTTCAGTTGACAGGCAAACATTTGGAAAACATTATTCTTTTTGATTTTCGTCCTTTGTATATCCTTTGGAATCCTTTTCCATTGTTCTAATTACTTCATCAATTGGCCAGGAATGTTCAATCTGCTCTAAATAATCTTGTTTTACAGGTTCTTTTAGATTTTCGAAGGCTGTAATGAATCTATGATTACCTGCATCATATTCAATAAAGATTAAACCCTTTCCAATTTTGGCATTGAATTTAATTTCTTCTTTAAGATTCTCAAAAACATCAAATTCTATAATAATTCCTGGGGCAATGAAATTCCCGTTTTCATCAACATTGAAAATATAATTTGGAAATGGAAACCTTATAGAATCATTTAAAATGCTAAATGAACTGACTTTTAAGAAATCAGCAATTTTATTTAAAGTATTAATCTTTAAAGTATTATTTTTCATTGCAGCGTAGAGCCCCTGCTCAGTCATTCCAATGTTTATCGCAAGATTCTTAATAGTAATTCCTTTTGACTTTGCTATTTCTTTAATTTTTTTGGATACCACAGAATCAGTCATAATATTTATTAGTGTTAATAAATATATTATGCATAAACTAAAATATATTATAACTTAGTAAAATATATTTTCGTATAAGCAATAAATTAACGTGCAAAGATATGAAAAACTTAAATGAAGTTGAAACCAATTCAGGACTTGAGTTTTTTTTGAGATCTCACCTAACCTCTATTGATTATGAGGCGTTGCCAATCAAATTAAATATGAGTAAACGGATGTTCACATTTATTTTGCGTGATCCTCAAAAACTCACCCTCTCACAGTTAGTCACGCTTGCTGATATCATGGGTAAATCCTTGGACGATCTGAAACAATTCATCAGTTAAAATGCGACCAATGAAGAAAAAGCACAGATTAACTGATAGACAGCGATATTTTATCAAAAAGTTAAGCTCCAATAAAATCTTAGCCCTGATAATAATAGTTTTTGAATATGACGGTATGGATCCGGAGCTTGATAAGTCAAATGATCCTTGCAAGAAAGCAACCGAAAGAGGATTAGTTGAAAATATAGTTCGGAAGGGTTTTATATTCTTAATAAGAAAAAAGCTGAATAAACTTATTTTAGAATGGATGAGAGCAGATAAAAATTTCGAAAAAAACTTTAATCTGTTCGTGCATAACTCAAAAAATATGCCTGCAAGAGAAATATATAGAACTCTTAAAAACAAAGGAACTAAAGCGAAACGCCATGTTTAGCAAACGAGAAGTCATAGAAATGATGCTCAGGCCAATTTCAGGTCAGGCCCCAAATAGCGTTATTAAAGCAATCACAAAGTCATATTTGAATTATAGAGCCGATGACCTGGTAATAGTTTTCACAAAGGAAACCAACCTGCAATTGATGTATGCCGGATCGAATTTATTCATGATCAAATATTAAAACTATAATAGAAATGGATATTATAATGAAGGATTTAATAGACAGGCTTTCTGGTAAAGGCTCTTTTGGATCTAAAGTGAAAAAAATTGGTAGAGATAAATTATTTATGAGTGCACTTATCGGCTATTGTATTGGTATTGCTCATAAATCATATCAAAACCAATGCGAAAGGTTAAGAGATAAACGGATTAATTATGATCCAAAACTTTAATGAACACCTTATGATACTGTTAGATAGATGGACAAGCTCATTTTAATAACCGAATCTGAACTGAAAGAAACCATGAAAAATGCTGTCAAACTTGCATTACAGGAATTTCATTCAGAAAAGGCAAGCGAAGGGCCAGACAAACTATATACGATTAACCAGGTAAGAAAAAAACTTGGTATGAGCTGGTCTACTATCAACAAATTAGTTGAGAATGGAAAAATAATAGCGACTGATACAAAGCGGATCCCTGAATCTGCTATTCGTGAATTTTTACGGAAACAATAAAGCCAAAATACATTGATACTCTTAATTCATTAACAATTAAAAAACCCGCCTCTGTTGGGAGACGGGCAAAAATTAAAACTAATTTTTAAAATTATGCAAGCCAAAAGTAATCTAAAAATCGCTGAGAATCAAGAGAGAATTCTTCTTTTGAATCTCGATCAGGAGTTTGTCCGCAAGTGTTTATTTGAATGTGGTATTCTGGATGTAGATACCAGGTACTCCCAAAGAAAGTTAATTGATGCTTTCTTCCAATTAGCCTTAATTCTCAATAATTCCGAGGATGTAATTACTAAGGATAAAGAGTTTATTTTATTATCCTTGAGATCATATTACAACCTCTATGGATTTTGCCAGGAAAGGGATCTTACCAATCTGACTGATAAGGAAATTGTCCAGGCAATTATTGATTCAAACTTATTCGATAATGCCATTAATACGGAGACGTTAACTCAGGTGGCCGATAACGCCATAATCGTTACCAAACTTTTAATGAATGATGAATTCACCGAAACTGACTTAAAGGACTGGATTGCCTTCAAGTTTTCATCCCTTTTTTACTTTTTGAAAATGATCATTAAAAAGGATGAAGTATGAGCCAGGGCCATCATGAATCTGATCAGACTGTCATGGGCCGAAATATCGACCTCCGGATGAGAAATAATGTCACCATTCAAAATGCTAACCGGGCCATCATCGAAAGGATAATGAAAAAGCATCAAATTGATTATGAGCATGGGCAGTTACTTTATGCCAGGTGTTTAAATAATACAGAGGTTC
>Ga0210377_10005638_pt1 | contig 10256 bp, 3 predicted proteins | sample PLM4_65_b1redo_FD_155480 | JGI IMG/M metagenome (GOLD analysis project Ga0210377, IMG submission 155480) | Groundwater sediment microbial communities from an aquifer in East River, Colorado, USA - PLM4_65_b1 redo | ecosystem: Environmental > Terrestrial > Soil > Riparian zone | place: USA: East...
CGGGCACGACCATCCCCTGCGGCCGGCCGAAATGCGACAGCACGACCACGCGCGCGTTTTTCTCGGCGAGCTCGCGGATCGTCGGCGTGAGCCTGACGATCCGCGTCTCGTCGGTGACCTTGCCGTTCTTGAGCGGCACGTTAAGGTCGGCGCGGAGGAGGACGCGCTTGCCGGCGACGTCGATGTCGTCGAGGGTCTTGAATGCGGGCATGGCGGCGCTCGGAGTTCAGGGCGCGGCTTCAAAGCACAAAGCGGATGCGCATGCAACGCGCCGGCCGGCCGGCGCGTTCCGCTCCGCCTTCAGGCCGCGGCGCCGTCGTTGCGCGCGGGCCGCCCCGAGCGGTCGGGGCCGATGCTGAGCACGCGGCGGATGTCCTCGCCCGCGAGCCCGAGCGCCGCCGGCTGCACGGTCTCAGGCAGCACGGCCACGTCGCAGATCTCGGGCAGGCCGTCGAAGCGCAGCCAGTGCGCGACCTCGCCGCTGGCGAGATCGATGACGCAGAGCGCCGTCTGCGCCTTGGCGCTGTAGGTCGCGAGATTGTGCTCGAGCGGCAGGCCGCCCATGCCGCGGCCGTTGCGCGCGATCGAGGTCGCCACCACCGCGTATCCGTCGACGAAGGCGAGGCCCGAAAGCCAGCCCGGGCAGAACGCGACTTCCTCGAAGCTGCCGGTGTCGAGATGGATGAAGCCGAACAAGCCGCTCGCCGCCTCGTCGAGCCAGAGCCGCCCGGCGTGGAGCCGCGGCGCCACCGGCAGCGCCAGGCCCTCTGCCACGGTGGCGTCGGTGGCGGCATCGACGACGAGCCCGCCGCCGGCGACATCGCGCGTCCAGCCGCCGGACTCGTCCGACGCCGCGGCCATGCTGACGTAGCGCAGCAGCCCGTCTTCGAGCGCGAAGCCGGTGAGGTGGCAGCGGTCCTCGGGCAGGAGCCGCGTGATGAAATTTGGGCGCCACACCGGCGTGAAGCTGAATTCCGCGCTCGCGGCCGCCACGCAGCTGAACAGGGTGTTGGCGAACAGGATCGTCCCGTCGGCGGCAAAGGCGAGGTCGCCGGCGCGCACCTCGCCGGTGGTGTGGGCGAGACGCGGCACGAACAGCTTGTCGTAGCCCAAGGCGCTACGGCCGGGCGCCACCGTGTTCTCGAAGCGCCAGATCTGGAACGCGGTCGCCAGCAGCAGCGTCTGGCCGTTGCCGAACAGGCCGAAGGCCGCATCGAATCCGCGCAGGAAGACCGAGAGCTTGCCGTCGGGCGCGGCGCCGACGAGCACGAGCCGGCCGGTGGCGCCCGTCGAGAGCGCGACCGCGATGCGCCGGTCGGCGAGCCAAGCGGCGAAGTCGCGCGATTGCGCTATGTCCAGCCGGCGCAGCGCCGGCTCCGACCCCCAGCCGTTCATCCTTCCGCTCCCCCCTTTCGAGCGCCGGAGTTCTCCAAAAGATAAGGTTCATCCACCCGGGGCGCGACGGCGCCCCGGCCGGTTCGGGTATTCACCTCATCGCGGCCGGCCGGGCGGAGTTTCCGCCGGGCCGGACCGGATCAGATGCCGATGATGTTCTTCTGAACGTGGTTGTCGATGTCGAGCGTCGCGGCCCCGCCGTCGATCACATAGCGGGTGAACGCGCCCATGTCGGTCACGGCCACGCTGTGGCCGCTCAAATCCGCCGACACCTTGTCGCCGCTGTCGCCCATGATCGTCAGCTGATGGCCGCTATCGGTCATCGTCAGCAGATCCTGGAAGCTGAGCTTCAGCTCGACATTGCCGGTGCCGGTGATGTCGGCCTTCTCGATTCCCGTGACCTTGCCGGACAGGGTCGAAAGGTCGAGGACGCCGCTGTCGTCGAACTTGAACGTGTCGTAGCCGGCGCCGCCCGCGATCTCGGCGAACCCTGCCTTGGCCACGAGCGTGTCGTCGCCCGCGCCGCCGCGCAGCGTCTCGCCAGCCTCGGCGTAGAGCGTGTCGTTGCCGGCGGTGCCTTCATGCACCGTGTCGTCGTCGCCGATCACGGGGATCGTGTTCCCGGCTTGCTGGACGAAGTCGTGCCCATGCGTGCCGTTGTTGCCCGAACCCCAGTCGTCGTTCGACTTGAAGCGGTCGCCCTCGTCCGAATGGCGGTCCGATCCCCAGCGGGAATTCGCGCCGTCATGGTCCGAGTTCCAATCGTTGTCGCTGGACCAGCCGGCATTCCAGCCGCGATGGCCGTCGCCGTTGCCGCGATCGGACGAGTCGTCGTTGGTCCGCGGGTTGCGATCGGAGTCGTCGTTCCAGCCGTCGCGGTCCCAGTTCTGGCCGCCGCCGCCATTGTGGTCGCCGGAGCGGTCGCCGTCGTCTTTCCAATTGGTCGCGTTGCCCTTGTCGTCGCCTTGCGTGGGCTCGTCGACGATCGGAAGGCCCATCAGCGCCGCGAAGGCCGCGTGGGCGGCGCCGGTGCTGCGCTGGCCGTTCTGCCAGCCATGACGCACCGGCGGATCGCAGACCGGCGGCGGATCGCAGCGCGGCGGCGGCGGCTCGCAATCGGGCGCGCGGTCGAGGATCACGCCCTTGCCGTCCTCGACGCCGGAGAGGTCGCAGAGGCCGAGCTCGTCCTGGTTCGCGACCGTGAGGCGGAAGTCCTCGCGCCCCTCGGCGAGCGAATCCGGGAAGGTCTCGATGCGGACCAGAAGCTCGGTCTCGCCCGGCTCGAAGGTGACGCTGGTCCCGTTGGGGCCGCCGGCATCCTTCCAGGTCGTGCCGCCGTCGGTCGAGTATTCGAAGCCGAAGGCCTCGAAATCGACGCCGGCGGTGGCCCCGCGCGAAACCGCTTCGAGATCGAGCGTCAGCGGCTCGTCGGTGTGCGGATTGGAGAGGCTGACCGCGAAGACGAGCGGATCGCCCTCGTCGGCCTGCGCATTGCCGATGGTGACCGTGTACTCGTCGGATTCGACGATGTGGCTCTCGACGAAGCTCGTGCCTTCGCCCGGCACGATGACGCCGGCCGGGGCGCCGTTCGTGGCCGTCGAGTTCTCGAGCACGATGCGGAAATCCTCGACCTCCTCGTCGATGTTGTCCGCGACCGGGAGCAGGTCGAACGCGAGCTGGGTGGTCGAGGCGTCGGCGGCGAAGGTGACGCGCACCGAGCCGTTGCCGAGGTTCGCGACCGTGATGCCGGTCTCGCCTGCCGCCGCGTCCGCGAGCGCGTCGAACAGGAAGTTCGGCCCGCCGAGGTCGGCGAACGAGGCCGCGTCGTGGCCGGTGTGGAGCGAGAGGAACTCGACCTTCACGTCGACCGAGCGGGTCTGCCCGGGATCGAGCGCAAGGTCCGAGATGCCGACCGTGTAGGTGGGATCGACCTCCTCGATCAGGCAGGGCGGCCCGCACACGAACCACTCCGGCGGCGGCGGCGTGCAGTCGCCGGTGTCGAAGATGTAGCCGGCGCCCTCGACGATCTTGGTCACATCGCAGTGGCCGATCTCGTCCTTGTTGGCGACGGTGAGCATGAAGCTCTCGTCGCCTTCCTGCACCCCGTCGGTGAAGGTCTCGATGCGGACCTTGAGCGCGGTCTGGCCGGGGTCGAACGTGACGCTGGTCCCGTTCGCGCCGCCGGCCGGCTGCCACGTGAGCCCGCCGTCGGTGCTGACCTCGAAATTCACATTCTCGAGGTCGACGCCGGGCGTTGCCGGATTGGTGTCGATCGTCGTCAGCGGCTGGGCCGCGAGGTCGAGCGTGATCGTCTCGTCGCTGGCGTTGGAGAGGGTGATGTCGAAGACGAGCTGGTCGCCCTCGAAGCCCACGGCATCGCTGATCGTGACCTGGTATTCGTCGGGATCGAGGATCTGGCTGTTGACGAAGCTGGTGCCTTCGCCGGGCACGAGCGTGCCGGGCACGGCGCCGCCGGTGACCTGCTCGTTCTCGAGCACGAAGAGGAAATCCTCGACCGGTTCGTCGAGGCCGTCTTCGACCGCGAGGATATCGAAAGCGATCTGGTTCGTCGACGCATTGGCCGCGAAGGTGACGCGCACCGCGCCGTTGCCGAGGTCGGTCACCGTGATGCCGGTCTCGCCCGCGATGGCGTCGGTGATGCCGTCGATGAGGAAGTCCGCGCCGCCGACGAAATCATCGAAGGAGGCGACGCCATGGCCGGCCTGGACGGTGGCGAACTCGACGCGGATGTCGATCGAGCGCGTCTGGCCCGCATCGAGCATGAGATCGGAAACGCCGAAGGTGAAGGTCGGGTCGACCTCCTCGATCAGGCACTCGGGTCCTTCGATGAAGTAGGTCGGACCTTTCGGCTCGTCCTTGCCGTCGAAGATGTAGCCGGCGCCGTCGACGATGTTCGTGACGTCGCAGTGGTCCAGCTGATCCTTGTTGGCGACCGTCAGCAGGAAGCTCTCGTCGCCTTCGAGCACGGCGTCGCCGAAAGTGTCGATGCGCACCTTGATCGCGGTGGAGCCGGCGGGGATCGTGACGATCGTGCCGTTCGGCCCGCCGGCACCGATCCAGGTGACGCCGCCATCGACGCTGTATTGGAAATTGCCCGCTTCGAAATCGACCCCCGGCGTCGCCGGATTGGTGTCGACCGTGGTGAGCGGCTGGGCGACGAGGTCGAGGACGATGTCCTCGCCGCTCGGGTTGGACAGCGTGACATCGAAGACGAGCGTGTCGCCCTCGTTGCCGACGGCGTCGCTGATGCTGACCTGAAATTCGTCGAGGTCGAGGATCTGGCTGTCGACGAAGCTCGTGCCCGGGCCGACGACGATCGTGCCGGGCGCGGCGCCGCCGGTGACCTGCTCGTTGGAGATCACGAAGCGGAAATCCTCGATCAGCTCGTCGAGGCCGTCGTCGACCGCGAGGATGTCGAAGGTGAGCTGGTTGGTCGACGCGTTCGAGGCGAAGGTGACGCGCACCGCGCCGTTGCCGAGGTCGGTCACCGTGATGCCGGTCTCGTTCGCGGCGGCCGCCTGGATCGCGAGGAACAGGAAATTCTCGCCGCCGACGAAATCGTCGAACGCAGCGGCGCCATGGCCGGGCTGGATCGCGAGGAAATCGACGCGGATGTCGACCGAGCGCGTCTGCCCGGCCTCGAGCTGGAGGCTGGTGACGCCGAAAGTGAAGGAGGGATCGACCTCCTCGATCATGCACTCCGGGCCTTTGATGAAATAGGTGGGCCCCTCCCCGCCCGGCGGCGGAGGCGGCGGCGGCGGCGGTGGGCTCCCCGGCGGGCTGCCCGGCGGGCCGGGCGGCGGGATGAGCTGGAACGGCAGCGGCCCCAGCGGGCCGAGATGGCCGAGCCCGCTCAGCGTGCCGCCGGGCGCGAATTCGGTGAACAGGCGGCCGCCCTCGGCGCCCGGATCTTCGGGGCCGGCGCCGGGCGCCAGATCCGCGAGCGCGATCTTGTCGCCCTTGGCGAAATAGAGGCCGATGCTCTTGTTGTCCTTGAGCGCGCTGTAGCCTTCGAGCACCAGGACGGCGCCGTCCTTGAAGGTGAGAACGAGATTGCCGTCGCCATCGACCTGCGATTTCGCGATCTGGCCGAAGCCGAAGTTCAACGCCATCGGCTTTTCGTCGGTGAGCTTGAACGTCTGCTTCTCGCCGGCCGGCGGCTTCTGGATGATGACGACGTCGCCCTGCGTGCCCGGCGCGGGACGCTCGGTCGTGCGCGGCCCGGCGGTGGGCGAGAGCAGCTCGGTGAACGCGTAGTGCTTGCCGTCGGGCTGGATGATGGTGGTGCGCACGTCGCCCAGCATGCCGAAGGCGGTCATGTATTCCTTGAGGACAATCTTGCCGCCATTGTCGAACTCGAGCACGAGGTCGTCCTTGACCACCTCGCGGCTTTTCACGTCGCCGGCGTTGAAATCGAGCTTGAGCGGCCGGCCCGCAACCACGCTGACGGTGAGCGTCTGGCCGGCGCCGGGGCGCGGCACTTCGATCGGCGTGGCGCCGGTCTGCGCGATCTCGACGCGGCCCTCGCCGCCGTCCTTCATCGCCGCCAGGTCGAACGCCTCCGTCTGCTCGACGGAGCCCGTGTCGCCCGGACGATCTTTGCCTGTGGCCATTGTGACGCTCCCGCCGTCAGTATCCATGGGCCCGGAGCGAGCCTTCCGCGGTGCACCTGCCTCGTACACCGCCAGCGAGGGCGATGCCGCACATGCACAGTCGGGAGGAACTCCATCCCATCGCCGCCGCCTCGAGGAGCGTCAATACCGGCCAGTCAGGGCCGGGAGGCGGCCGCGATGACGGCCCCGCAGGGCCAGTCACCGGTCGAAACGGTGAGCGCGTTAATCAATTACCGCGCGCGCACCGCCGTTATTTGGCTCCATAGCTGAAGAATTTCGGGCGGTCAAACAAGATCATGCTTAACGCGCCGGCGGCGATGACGCGGGCGCGTTCACTGCCGCGGCGAGCCCGGCGGCGCCGGCGGGGCCGCGGCGGGCGGCATGCCCGGATCGCGCGGTGAATCCGCCGGCACCGACCAGATCAGGTCTTCGCGCCGCGGCGTGATGTCGTCGCCGATGGTATTGAGCAGGCTGCGCGGCGCCGCGCGCGTGGCCTCGGACGGCGGCGCGATGCCGAGCACCTGCAGCAGGCGGCCCATGCTGGCGAGGGTGCGGAAGATGCCGAAGCGCACCGTCGCTTCCTCGGTCGCGATGCCGGTCTGGTTGTTGAAGATCTCGTTCTGGATGTCGAGCAGGTCGAGCAGCGTGCGGCGGCCGCGGTCGAATTGCTGCGAATAAGCGACGCGCACGCGCTCGTTGGCGGCGAGCTGCTGCTGCAGCGCCGCGCGGCGCTCGCGCGCCGACTGCACGGCGTTCCACGACACCCGCGTCTGCTGCGCCACCTCGCGGCGCGAGCGCTCGAGGGTCTCGCGCGACTCGTAGAGGCGCGCCACCGATTCGCGCTTGCGCGCGAGGTCGGCGCCGCCGCGATAGAGGTTCCAGCGGCCGTGGAGCATGGCCGCGAATTGCTGCGCCTGCCCGCGCACGCCGTCGGCGTTGTAGAGGAAATTGTAGTTGGCCTCGACGGTGACGACCGGGAACCACCGGGAATCGGCGACGCCGATAGCGGCATGCGCCACGCGCACGTCGGACATCGCCGCGCGCACCGCCGGCGCCTGGTCCACCGCCGCGTTCACCGCATCCTCGACGCTGGGCGGCAATTCGCTATCGGGCGAGGACGTATCGGTGAGCCCGGCCGGCGGGCGGCCGACCGCCTGGATATAGAGCGCCACCGCATCGCCGTATTGCCGGCGCGCGGTGCTGACATTGGCCTGGGCGTTGGCGAGCCGCGCCTGCGCCTGATCGACGTCGGACTGCGGGCCGCGGCCGCCGCGGGCGCGCGCCTGCACCCGGCGCAGGATTTCCTCGTGCACGCGCACGTTCTGCATCGAGATGTCGAGGATGCGCTGCGTGCGCTGGACCTCGAGATAGGCCTCGATCGAGCGCAGCGCGATCGCCTGGGCCGTGTCCATCGTGCGGTGCGCCGAGGATTCGACGCGGAAGAACTGGCGGTTCGCCTCCGAATCGGTGCCGAAGCCGTCGAACAAAAGCTGGCGCAGGCTCACGCCCGCTTCGTAGCGGTTCATGTCGACCCAGCCGTGTTCGCCGTTGATGCGGCCGCCGCGGGTGCGCGTCGCGACGTTGTTGACCCATTCGTGGCCGGCCGCGCCGCGCACGTCGATCTGCGGCAGATAACCGGCGCGCGTCGCGCGCAGCTCCTGCTCGATCGCGCGCCGCGAGAAGCGCAACTGGCCGACTTCGGGATGGGTTCCGACCGCCGCCTCGGCGGCATCCTTGATCGATTCTGCGCCGGCGGTGCCGTGCATGAGCGCGAGCGCGCTCAGCACGGCCGCGGCCGCAAGGCGCACGGATCTCGTGGCAACTCGATTCATAGTTCCCCCGCCTGGTCCCCAGGGTTGGTTACGGAGCGCGCGTCCCCGACATTCCCGGGCGGCCCTTGGCGGCCGCAAGTCCGGTAACGCCACGCTCGGTGCGTCTAACGAGCAGTATGCCGAGTTACTCTTGGCAAGGACAAGTAAATAATTGATTAACCAGAGTGCAAGTGAAATCGTGGTTAAAGGCGAAAAGAAGTGTTTCCCAGGTATCCTTGGCTTGTACCGCAGGACTCGCGATGCGACCCGAGATTCAGTACAAACAAGTAATGGAAGTTCTCTAGGCGTACAATTCGCGGGGCCGCCCGGGTATTTACTTTGATCGACGCGGGTGCGAAGCCCGGAAAGGAAGTGTTAACTTTGCTGGGTCACCCTGCGAAGGCAGCCGGGCATGGTCTGCGGCGCGCGATTTGCCGCCGACCGAGTTTCGCCGCGTAGACGGGATTTGCTGCGTAGAAACAGAGACCGCGCGAATGCTAGTGTCGCGCGCCGCCTCGCGGATGTCCGCGCCGGTTCGCGGGCGGAGCCGCTGCCCGTCGACCGCGCGCGCGTGGGCGGCGGTTCGATCGGGAGAGCGCGAGAGTGCCTAGGTCGACAGCCACCGCCGAGATATCCGTGCCGGATCATTCCACCTCTCCGCAACCCTATGACGAGGCGCTCCCGCACGGGCAGGCGCCCGTGAGCGGGCGCGCGCCGCCGCCGCCGGGCGAAACGCTGGCCCCGCACGACCTCGCCGCGGCGCCGGGCGCTGCGGCCCCGGGCGCCGTGGCCCACGGCGCCGGCGCCGAGGCGCCGCGCGTCGCTCCGCCGACGCGCCCGCTGGTGTCGCCGGCGCAGGCGATACAATTCCCCCAGCGCGTCGACGATCCGGCCACCGCCGGGCAGCACGAAGTGCCGCGCGGACCGCGGCTCGACACCCGCGTGACATCGCTGCGTCCGCCGCCCGCGCCGGGCAGCCCCGTCCCGCTTCCGCCGCTCCAGCAGCCAGCGCCCCAGGTCCCGCCACCGCGCGAGGCTCCGGCACGGCAAGCGCCATCGATCCATGTCCCGCCCTCGCGCGCGCAGGCTGCGCCCGACGCACTGCAAGCCGCGCCGCAGCCGTCCTCGCGGCTGGGCTCGCCCATTCCGGCGCCGCCGATCGTCGAGCGCAGCCAGCCGCAGCCGCAGGATCCGATCACCGCCGCGGCGGCGGCCGCGAATTGGCGCCTGCCGCACACCAGCCCGCATGTCGACGACCCGCTGCTCGACTGCCTGATCGTCCTTACCGCGATCTTCGAGCGCCCGCACTCGGCCGAGGCGCTGACCGCGGGCCTGCCGCTGATTCAGAACCGGATCACGCCCGAGCTGTTCGTGCGCGCCGCCGGCCGCGCCGGCCTCGCGGCGCGCATCGTCAAGCGCCCGCTCGGCGAGATCTCCGATCTCTCCCTGCCCTGCGTGCTGCTGCTCAAGGACAGCCGCGCCTGCGTGCTGGTGAGCCTCAAGGGCGACAAGGCGACGGTCGTCATGCCCGAGACCGGGCATGGCATGCTCGAGGTGGCGCCCGAGGCGCTGGCCGCGCGCTATCTCGGCTTCGCCATCTTCGCGCGGCCGGAATACCAGTTCGATGCGCGCTCCGAGGCGACCGAGAGCCGCTCGCCCCGCAGCTGGTTCTGGGGCACGCTCGCGCGCTTCTGGCGCATCTACACGCAGGTGGCGCTGGCCGCGATCTTCGTGAACCTGTTCGCGATCGCGCTGCCGCTGTTCACCATGAACGTCTACGACCGCGTGGTGCCGACCAAGGGGCAGGAAACCCTTTGGGTGCTGGTGCTGGGCGTGGGCGTGATCTTCGCCTTCGAGTTCCTGTTGCGCATGCTGCGCTCCTATTTCGTCGACACCGCGGGCCGCAGCGCCGACGTCATCATGGCGAGCGACGTGTTTCAGCACGTGCTCGGCCTCCGGCTCGACTCGCGCCCGCCTTCGGCCGGCGCCTTCGCCCAGCAATTGCGCGAATTCGAGACGCTGCGCGATTTCTTCACCTCGGCGACGCTGGTGACGCTCATCGACCTGCCGTTCGTGCTGATGTTCATCGCCGTGGTGGCGATCATCGGCGGCCCGGTGGCGATCGTGCCGCTGCTGGCGGTTCCGGTCATCATCGGCGCAGGCTGGGCGCTGCAGGTGCCGCTCAACGCGGTCGTGACCAAGACCGCGCGCGAATCGGCGCAGAAGCACGCGCTCCTGGTCGAGACCATCGTCGGGCTCGAGACCATCAAAGGCCTGGGCGCCGAAGGCCGCACCCAGCGCAACTGGGAGCGCTTCGTCGGCATGACGGCCAAGAGCTCGCAGCGCGCGCGCGAGCTTTCCCAGTTCGGCCAGTATTTCACCAACCTGGTGAGCCAGTTGGTGAGCGTGGCCGTGG
>Ga0210377_10005640_pt1 | contig 10253 bp, 9 predicted proteins | sample PLM4_65_b1redo_FD_155480 | JGI IMG/M metagenome (GOLD analysis project Ga0210377, IMG submission 155480) | Groundwater sediment microbial communities from an aquifer in East River, Colorado, USA - PLM4_65_b1 redo | ecosystem: Environmental > Terrestrial > Soil > Riparian zone | place: USA: East...
TCAAATCAGTGATTCCGGGTCCCCTAGGCCGATCCCGAACGGTTCAACAACATTACCTGAGACTTGATAAGCGAAGCGGAAGCTCGGCAAATCAAAATCGGCCCTCGTCCGATACACATAGAGCTCCACTTGCGCCTCGTGTTCGAGTCGCACGCCGATCTCGCGCGGCGTTCGCCAGAGCAAGAATTCAAACCCTTCGACGATGTCTTCCAGTCGTGGATACTTCTGGCGAAGGCGTTCAAATGCATTCGTGAACTGCTCGGTGATCTCGACTCGAAAGGGTAACGGCGCGCGATCTCTAATTCGCACGCTTGCGATACTCGTCGGCAGCCCAATTCAAATCGGCTTCCGTTACCTCGGCAGGACGCATGTGGAATGCCGTGCCATACGGCAACTCCTCGCCCATTGCCGCAGCTTGCCAGACCTGATGGTGGCTGAACTCGCTGATTTCCGCCGCGGACTTCCGAATCACGAAATCGATGACGCTGTCTACGAATTCCCTCTCGGACGTAGCAAGCCGTTCGGCCTTGGCTGGGTGCTTCGTATGAAATTCGGTGCGTGTGCCGCCGGGCCATTCGACCGACTTGCGTTCCAAGGCCCCTTCGCGCTCAAGCGCATGGATGGCCGTCAGTAGGTGCGACGCGACCGGGCCGAAATGCTGTTTTCGATAAGTCTCTCCGGTTATCGGGCGCCCAGTGCGGAGGAAGTGCCACATGTCGGCGAAGTACAGCACCTTGTGCAGCTTGACGGCGCCCAGCGTATCCGGATCGACCTGGTCGCACACGTAATGGACCAGATCGCGAAACTTCTGCCGGTCGAATTGCACCGTCGTAGCCATCACCGAACTCCGCCTCGAACATATAGAGAACATTCCTCGACGTCAAGGTGGAACTGTTGCATCAGCGCTACTCCGCCGCCTGCCGCGCGCCCCACATCGCCGCCTTGCTCGGATCGTGCCAGGCCTTCAGCAACTCGGCTTCCTTGGCGCGCGCGGCCTTGATCGAGGGTTCCTTGATGTGGCCGTAGCCGCGGATCGCGTCGGGGATCGAGGCGATCTCGACCGCGAGCGCGTGATTGTCCGGCGTCAGTCCCTGGAGCAGCGTGCGCACCGTGGCCTCGTATTCGTCGATGAGCTTCCGCTCGGTCTTGCGCTCGGCGCTCTTGCCGAACGGGTCGAGGAACGTGCCGCGCAGGAACTTCATCTTCGCGAGCAGCTTGAACGCCGGCATCATCCACGGGCCGAAGGTCATCTTCTGGAGATGGCCGGTGCGCGGGTCGCGCGGCGCCAGCAGCGGCGGGGCGAGATGGAACTTCATCTTGTATTCGCCCTGAAACGCGTCGTGGAGCTGGCGCTGGAAGGCGCCGTCGGTGAAGAGGCGCGCCACCTCGAATTCGTCCTTGTAGGCCATGAGCTGGTAGAGATTGCGCGCCACCGCCTCGGCGAGGCCGGTCTTGCCCTTGGCCTTCTCGGCCTCGATGCGCCTCGTCTCGACGAGGAAGCGCTCGTAGCGCTCGGCGTATTTGCGGCTCTGATAGGCGGTGAGGTCCTTGACGCGGATCGCGATCACGTCGGCGAGCGACTTCGCCACCGGGCGCGCCAGCGGCACCGGCTCGGCCGGAAACGCGAGCTTGGCGACCCCTTCGGGATCGACCGCAGCGCGGCGGCCCCAGGCGAAGGCCTCCTTGTTCGCGCGCACGGCCACCGCGTTGAGCTCGATCGCCTTGTCGATCGACGCAAGCGAAAGCGGGATCAGGCCCTTCTGGAACGCGTAGCCGAGCATGAACATGTTGCCGGCGATGGCGTCGCCCATCAGCGCGGTGGCGAGGCGCGTGGCGTCGATCACGTCCATCGCCTCGCGGCCGACGGCCTCGGCGACCGCGCCCCGCAGCGCGGCGCCCGGGAATTGGAGATCGCGGTTGGCGATGAACGCCGCCGTCATCTGCTCGTAGGCGTTGATCACCGCGCGCGTGCCGTTGGGCCGCATGGTGCGCAGCGCGTCGGGCGAGGCGGCCACGACCACGTCGCAGCCGATCACGGCGTCGGCTTCGCCGGCCGCGATGCGGGTGGCGTAGATGTCCTCGGGCCGGTCGGCGATGCGCACATGGCTCATCACCGCGCCGTTCTTCTGCGACAGCCCGGTCATGTCGAGCACCGAGGAGCCCTTGCCCTCGATATGCGCGGCGATGCCGAGGATCTGGCCGATCGTGATGACGCCGGTGCCGCCGATGCCGGTGACCAGGATGCCGAACGCCTTCTCGCTGCCCGGAATCTTGGGCATCGGGAGTTCACCGGCTGGGAGGGATCTTCCTTCCGAGGAAACGCGCGCCCTCTTGGGCGCGGCGCCGTAGACCGAGACGAAGCTCGGGCAGAAGCCTTTGACGCAGGAATAGTCCTTGTTGCAGTTGGACTGGTCGATCATGCGCTTCCGGCCGAAATCGGTCTCCTTCGGCACGACCGAGATGCAGTTCGATTGCACCGAGCAGTCGCCGCAGCCCTCGCAGACGCGCTCGTTGATGAAGACGCGGCGCGGCGGATCGACCATGAGCCCGCGCTTCCTCCGCCGGCGCTTCTCGGCGGCGCAGGTCTGCTCGTAGAGCAGCAGCGAGACGCCCGGCCATTCGCGCAGATCGCGCTGCACGGCGTCGAGGTCGTCGCGGTGGTGGAAGGTGGTGCCCTCGGGCCAGTGCCAGCCGATCGGATATTTCAGCGGATCGTCGGAGACGACGGCGATGCGCTTGACGCCCTCCGCCGCCACCTGGTTGGCGATGTCGGCCGGCGAGGGCGAGCCTTCCACCGGCTGGCCGCCGGTCATCGCGACCGCGTCGTTGTAGAGGAGCTTGTAGGTGATGTTGACCTTGGCCGCGGCGCAGGCGCGGATCGCGAGCAGGCCCGAATGGTAGTAGGTGCCGTCGCCGAGATTGGCGAAGATGTGCTTCTCGTTCGTGAACGGCGCCTGGCCGATCCACGGCGTGCCCTCGCCGCCCATGTGGGTGAAGGTCGAGGTGTTGCGATTCATGAAGATCGCGAGCGTGTGGCAGCCGATGCCGGCGGTGGCGCGGCTGCCCTTGGGCACGCGCGTCGAGGTGTTGTGGGGGCACCCCGAGCAGAAATAGGGCGCCCTCACCAGATCGGGCTTCTTCGCGGCCAGCGCCTTTTCCTTGGCTTCGAGGAACGCCATGCGCTCGCGGATCGTGGGGCTGTCGTAGAATTTGAGGATGCGCTGGGCCAGCGCCTTGGCCACGATCGTATTCGAAAGCTCGCCGCCCGCCGTCAGCAGCCACTTCTGCTCCTCGTCGAACTTGCCGACCACGCGCGGCCGCGCCGTTTCGCTCCAGTTGTAGAGCTGCTCCTTCAACTGGTTCTCGATGAGGGCGCGCTTCTCCTCGACGACGATGACCTCCTCGAGCCCGTGGGCGAATTCGCGGGCGCCCTCGCGCTCGAGCGGCCACACCATGCCGACCTTGTAGACCCTCAACCCGATCTCGGCGGCGAGCTTCGTGTCGATGCCGAGGTCGTCCAGCGCCTGGCGCACGTCGAGATAGGCCTTGCCGCTGGTGATGATGCCCAAGCGCGGCTTCGGGCTGTCGATGACGATGCGGTCGATCTTGTTGCTGCGCGTGAAGGCGAGCGCCGCGTAGACCTTGTGCCGCTGCAGGCGCGCCTCTTGGTCCCAGAAGCTGTCGGGCCAGCGGATGTTCAAGCCGCCCGGCGGCATTTCGAACGAGTTCGGCAGGTTGAAATCGTAGCGCTCGGGATCGACCGAAACCGAGGCCGACGACTCGACGTTCTCCGAGACGCATTTGAGGGCCACCCAGCACCCGGAGTAGCGCGACATCGCCCAGCCGAAAATGCCGTAGTCGAGGATCTCCTGCGTGTTGGCGGGAAACAGCACCGGCACCATCGCGGCGATGAAATTGTGGTCGGTCTGGTGCGGCAGGGTCGAGGAGGAGGCGCCGTGGTCGTCGCCGGCGCAGAGCAGCACGCCGCCATGCTTGGAGCTGCCCGCGGTGTTGCCGTGGCGCATCACGTCGAGGCAGCGGTCGACGCCGGGGCCCTTGCCGTACCACATCGCGAACACGCCGTCGTATTTGGCGCCGGGAAACAGGTTGAGCTGCTGCGAGCCCCAGATCGACGTCATCGCCAGGTCTTCGTTCAGGCCCGGCTCGAACTTGATGTGGTTCTCCTTCAAGTACTTCTCGGCGCGCCAGAGATTCTGGTCGAGCCCGCCCAGGGGCGAGCCGCGATAGCCCGAGATGAAGCCGCCGGTGTTCAATCCGCGCGCCTGGTCGAGCCAGCGCTGCATCAGCGGCAGGCGGACGAGGGCTTGGATGCCGGTGAGATAGACGCGGCCGCGCTCGAGCGTGTACTTGTCCTCGAGCGAGACCGTAAGCGGTGCCGGAAGCGCCATTGGCGGCTTCTCCCCGAAATCTCGATGTGTTCGAACCGCCTAAAGGTAATGCGCCGGGCGGGGGAAGCAATCGAGAAGTGAGGCGCGCGGGCCCGCGCAACAAGCCATCGCGCCACGCCTGCCGGGGGCAACGGCGTTGCTCTCCACGGTCCGAAACGGAAACGGAGTTGCATGCGGTTGGCCGCCGCGCCGGGGCGCGATTGATCCATGTGCGCGGGCGGTGTTAGCTCGGCGCCGGGGGAATTTCCGATGCGTCGACGCGCCTTGCGCCTGGCACTGATGCTGCTGGCGGCCGCCGCCGCGCCCGCGGCGGCCGACGACGACGCCGATTGGCGGCAATGCGAGAAGGCGTCGGCCAACCCGCCCGTCGGCATCGCCGCCTGCACGCGCCTCATCGACAGCAAGCGCCTGGGAGCCGCGGACCTGGCGCTCGCGCACTACAACCGCGGCAACGCCCATGCGGTCTTGAACCAGTATGGGCGCGCGCTCGAGGACTACGACCGCGCGATCGAGCTCAACCCGGGCGACGCGCGGGCGCACAACAATCGCGGCATCTGCTACTACGCGCTCAGGAAATTCGGCGACGCGATCGAGGATTTCGACCGCGCGATCGCGCTCGATCCCGGCGACGCCAATACCTACAATCTGCGCGGCGCCGCCTATCGCGCGCTCGGCAAATACGAGGAGGCGATACTCGACTACGACCGCGCCATCGGCCTCAAGCCCGATTTCGCCCAGGCTTACAACAATCGCGGCAACGCCTACTCGATGATGGGCGACAATGGGCGAGCGATCGAGGACTACGACAAGGCGATCAAGCTCGCGCCCAACTACGCCAGCGCCTACGAGAACCGCGCCATTTCGCACGAGGCGCTCGGCAACAAGGACGCCGCGATCCGCGACTACCGCGCGGCGCTGCGCCTCGATCCTTCGCTCGCCGAATCGCGCGCGGCGCTGGCCCGGCTCACGGCCGCGCGCTGAGGCCGGCGCCATTTCGGCTTCAGGCCCTCGCCGCTGCGCGCGTCTCCGGGCGGGGTCATGCTGATCTGTTCACCGCGAATTCGTGAATCGCGTCTGGAGCACCGCGTCAGTTCGCGACCCGACGGTCTTCCTTGGCAAATGGGCTTAGACCCAACCACGCATGCATCGAGCGCGCGATTGCCTTGTCTCCGGTCAACTCGATGTTGCCGGCTTCGATCTCGGCCTTCAATGTCGAGTGGCCCATCCAGACGGCGGTCATGCTGCGGAGCGAACTCTCCACGTAAAGATCGACTTCGTAACCGGGATCATCGCTGCAGAGGTCGACTTCGTTCCCATCGATCACCAGCCACCAAGATTTCCGGCCCGCGCTCAGCTCGGGATAGACAATGTTCACCGTGCATCTGCGATCGGGAAGCGAGGTGGGCGCGAGATTTCGGCGCATGTCCCACATCAGCAGCGATGGATCGAGATTCTTCAGTGAAAGCGATGACTCGATCCACCGCTGTCCCCAGGCACCGAGGGACATGATGATCCCGCGCAGATCCTCGCCGGCTCTGGTGAGCTTGTACTCGACGGCGCCCGTCTGACGAGCAGGGCTCGCGGAAATGATACCCGCCCCAACAAGCTCTTTGAGACGCTTCGACAGGAGTGTCGGCGACATGCGCGGTACTCCGCGTCGAAGATCGTTGAACCGGGTCGAACCGGAAAGCATTTCGCGCAACAGCAACGCGGTCCATCGCGAGCAGACGATTTCCGCCGCCATCGCGACAGGGCAGAATTGTCCGTAGCTCCCTTGTTTGGCTCGATCGCTCAAGCGGCATTCTCCTGGAAACGCTGCAAATCCTCGGACGGTCGATAGTACCGTCGCGAGACGGCGTATAGTACAGAAAGTGTAGCGCGAATTCCTTCGGTCCTCGCCCGGTCGATCGAAAATACCGGCGTCGACGGCATCCTGCGCTGGACACCGGATCGCGATGGCGAGGGGCGGTACAGTTCACGGACTGGAACGGGATGGACCTTCCCGGTGACAATCCGCGCATCGTGATCGTCCCGATGCGAAGGAAAATGCCATGTCGTACTCCGGAAGCTGCTTTTGCGGCGCCGTCCAAGTCGAGGTCAGCGGGTCACCGGTAGCCATGGGCTACTGTCATTGCCGCTCGTGTCGTTCGTGGTCCGGCGCCCCTGTGAACGCCCTCACCCTCTGGAAACCGGCGGCCGTGCGGGTCACGTCGGGGGCCGAGCATGTGGCGACGTTCCAGAAGACCAAGCTCAGCCAGCGGCAGTATTGCGCGAAGTGCGGCGGGCATCTGATGACCAATCACCCGCCGCTGGGCCTTGTGGACGTGTACGCCGCGACGATTCCGACTCTGCCGTTCAAGCCCGGCGTTCACGTCAACTACGCGGAGACGGTGCTGCCGATGCGGGACGGCTTGCCGAAGCTGAAAGACTTCCCCGCCGAGCTGGGCGGCTCCGGCGAGGCGATCGCGGAGTAGCGGCCGGCCCTTCAAACCCCAACCAACAAGGAACATATCAATGAACATTCAATCACCCACCCCCGCCACCGTCGATCTCGCCGCGCTCAAGGGCCGACAGAAGGTCGCATGGGCCTCCGGCGACTATGCCATCATCGGCACCACGCTGCAGATCGTCGGCGAATCGCTCTGCGAGGCCGTCGATCTGCGCAGCAATCAGCGCGTCCTCGACGTCGCCGCCGGCAACGGCAATGCGACGCTCGCCGCCGCCCGCCGCTTTGCCGACGTCGTGTCGACGGACTACGTCGGCGCGCTTCTCGATCGCGGGCGCGAACGCGCCGAGGCCGACCGGCTGCCCGTCACGTTCCAGGAAGCCGACGCCGAAGCTCTTCCGTTCGCGGATGCCAGCTTCGATGTCGTCCTTTCGACCTTCGGCGTCATGTTCACGCCGAATCAACGGCAGGCGGCGAGCGAGCTGATCCGCGTCTGCCGCCCGGGCGGCAAGATCGGAATGGCCAATTGGACGCCGGAGAGCTTCATCGGCAATCTGTTCAAAACCATCGGCAAACATGTTCCGCCCGCACCCGGCGTGAAATCGCCGGCGCTGTGGGGCAACAAGGCGCATCTCGACACGCTGTTCGGTTCGAAGGCGACCGTCGCGGCGGCGAGCAAGAATTTCGTTTTCCGCTACAAGTCGCCCAAGCATTGGATCGAGATTTTCCGGGGTTACTACGGCCCGGTTGTGAAGACCTTCGCGGCGATCGATCCGGAGGCACGCGAGGCGCTCGAGGCCGATCTCCACGCTCTGCTCGACAAATTCAACGACGCCGACGACGGCACGCTGGTCATTCCCAGCGAATATCTCGAAGTGGTCATCACCAAAAGGAGCTGATCTCGCATCGATGGCTACACGATAAACAGCCGCCCCCACCGCGGCAGCGGCTCGCCCACGCCGGCGAGCCGCAGCGCGTGCCAGGCCATCGCGTGGTTGCTCGAGGTCACGGGCTTGCCGAGCTCGGCCTCGAGCGCCGCCACCTGTTCGGCGACGCGGATGCTGGTGCAGGCGACGAAGACCGCGTCGACGGCCGGGTGCCGGCCGAGCTCGAGCACGGCTGCGCGCACCGAGGCCGCATCGATGCGCGCGACCTCGTTGTCGTTCTCGTGGTTGTAGGAGCCCAGCACCGGCACCTCGAGCCCGCGCGCCCGTACGAAATCGCGCATCATGCCGTTGATCGCGTCGACATAGGGCGTGAGCATCGCGATGCGCCTCGCGCCGAGCGCCTTCAATCCGGCGATGGCGGCGGTGATCGGCGTCGTGCATCGGGCCGCCGGCCGCGCTTCGCGGATGCGCGCGAACACGCGCTCCTCGCCGATCACGATCGTGCCCGAGGTGCAGGCATAGCCGACGACGTCCATCGGCTCGCCGGGCAGCAAGATCTCGGTGGCGCCCGCGATCTCGGCCTCCATGGCGCCGAGCGTCTCCGGTGCTATGCGCACCGGGCTCGGGATGCGGCTCTGATAGACGGCGACGCCGTCGAGGCCGGCGAAGATGCGCCGCCATTCGTATTCGAGCGTGTGGTCGGTCGCCAGCACGATGAGGCCGATCGCGGCGCGCGCGGCAGCACCGCCATCGAGCGCGAACTTCATGCCGGTCCGGTTCACGAGCAGCGCGCCGGGGGGCGGGTGGCGTTCGGGCGTATCCATCGGAATTCTCCCGGGGCTCAGTAGCCCTTGAGCGTCAGGCCCGTCATGTCGATATCGGTCTTGCGCCCGTCGACGATCTGCATCAGCAGGCGCGCGGCGCCGCTGCACATGGTCCAGCCCATGTGGCCGAGCCCGACGTCGAGGAAGAGATTGGGGTAGGGCGTGCGCCCGACGATCGGCGTGCCCTCGGGCGTCATCGGCCGCAAGCACGCCCAATAGGACGGGCGGTCATAGGCGGCGCCGTTGGGGAAGAGATCGCGCGCCGCCATCAGCATGACGCGGAAATCCCCGGGCTTGTGCGTGGTGTCGTAGCCGGTGAACTCGGCCGTGGCGGTCAGGCGCAGTTTGTCGCCGAGGCGGCAATAGGCGAAGAGGTAGTGCTCGTCGACGCCGCCATGCGTCGGCGGCGCGTGCCCGGCCTCGATCGGCACGGTCAGCGAATAGCCCTTGATCGGATAGATCGGGAGCCTGACCCCGAGCGGGCGCGCCAGGCGCGCGGCCTCGTTGCCGGCGGCGATCACATAGGCGTCGGCGCGGAGGCCGCCGTCGGCGGTCACCAGGCGCGCGATGCGCCCGTCCTCGGCCTCGAAGCGCGTCACCGCGGTCCCGAACTTGAACACGACGCCGCGCGCCTGGCAGCGCTCGGCGAGGCCGCGCGTGAATGCGGCGGAATCTCCGCCTTCGTCGTTCGGCGCGAAAATGGCGCCGGCGATCTTCGCCTTCACCGGCGCCAGCGCCGGATCGATCGCGGCGGCTGCGTCGCGGTCGAGGACGCGGAGATCGCAGCCGTTCTCGGCCAGGATGCGCATGTTGGCGGCGGCGGTGTCGAGCGCGGTCTGGCTGCGGTGCAGATAGAGGAGGCCGCCTTTCTGGTAATGGCACTCGACCCCACTCTCGGCCAGGATCTCGTGCAGCACGTGCTGCGAGTAGAGACAGAGGCGCACTTTGCGCCCGGTGTTGATGCGCGCCTTCTCGCTGGTGCAATTGCGGAGAAACTTCCAGCACCAGGCCCACATCTCGGGATCGAGGCGGAGCTTCAGGCGCAGCGCCTGGTCGTCGCGGAAGAGGGAGCGCAGCAGCACGCGCGGCGCCTTGGGCGAGGCCCAGGTGAAGGCGTGCCCGGGCGCCACGAGGCCGGCATTGGCGAAGCTCGTCTCGCTCGCCGGCCGTGCGTGGCGCTCTACGACCGTAACCGCGTGTCCGGCCTTGGCCAGCTCCCAGGCCGCGGTGACCCCCGCCAAACCCGCGCCGACGACGACGATGTCCATGCTGTTCCCGCGCGGTCCCTCGCCGCGGCGAAAACGCTAACACGGTGGGCGCGGGCCCTCAACGCGTGCGCGGTGCCGGTGCGCGGCATCGTCCCTCTCTTCCCATCGCCGCCGGCGGCGGCGATGGGCCCCTTCTCTCCCGCTCGCGCGGGAGAGAGGAAGGAGAAACGAGGCGCTTTCTTCTTCTCTCCCGCGCAGCGGGAGAGAAGGGGCCCGTTCGCCGCGCCGCGGCGAACGGGAAGAGAGGGCTGTCGACGCAAACTTTAATCAGCCGGCGCGTTTACGCCGCGCGGCGCGCCGCGTCGCGGCTGGCGCCGACGAAGCCGATCGCCTCGGCGATGACCTTGGCGTTGCGCAGGAGGCGCGTGTGGCCGTTCCCGTCGGTGGCGAAGAGGCGCGCCGAGGGCACGGCGGCGGCG
>Ga0210377_10005641_pt1 | contig 10252 bp, 11 predicted proteins | sample PLM4_65_b1redo_FD_155480 | JGI IMG/M metagenome (GOLD analysis project Ga0210377, IMG submission 155480) | Groundwater sediment microbial communities from an aquifer in East River, Colorado, USA - PLM4_65_b1 redo | ecosystem: Environmental > Terrestrial > Soil > Riparian zone | place: USA: East...
CGGCTCCTCAGCGTACTGCAACGTACGCCTGCGTTGCCTCCTCCTCGCCGCCTTGTTATCATTTTGATTGCATCTCCGTATTAGTTGCTGCTTCGCCATGGGTCCACAGGAGAGATCATGAAAAGAAAAGCACTCGCACTCCTTTCCGGAGGACTCGACTCCACCCTTGCCGTCAAGGTCATGCTGGAACAGGGGATAGCCGTCGAGGCCCTCAACTTCACTTCCCCCTTCTGCACCTGCACCGGCAAAAACTCAGGCTGCAAATCGGAGGCGGTCCGGGTTGCAGCTGAATTCAACATCCCCATCAAGGTCATGCAGAAGGGTGTCGAGTACCTGGAAATAGTCGCAAAGCCGAAACACGGTTACGGCAAGGGTATGAACCCCTGCATCGACTGCCGCATCTTCCTCCTGAGAAAGGCCAGGGAATACATGGTGGAAAGCGGCGCGGACTTTGTCATTACCGGCGAAGTCCTCGGTCAGCGGCCCATGAGCCAGCGCCGCGACACCCTGCGGGTGATAGAGCGGGAGAGCGGCCTGGAAGGGCTGTTGCTCCGCCCCCTTTCCGCCAAGCACTTTAAACCGACGATTCCGGAGCTGGAAGGGTGGGTGGACCGGGACAGGCTGCTCGCCATCCAGGGGCGTTCGCGCAAGGAGCAGATGGAGCTGGCTAACGAGCTGGACGTGAAGAACTACCCCTGTCCGGCCGGCGGCTGCCTGTTGACTGAGCTTTCCTTTGTCTCCAAGGTGAAAGACATGTTCGACCACTCCGACAGCCTCAACCCACGGGACTTCCGTCTGCTCAAGCTGGGTCGCCACTTCCGCATCGGCCCGCGGACCAAGGTCATCGTCGGCCGCAATGAGGCTGAAAACCAGGTCCTGGAAAGCGCGGTGCAGCCGGGAGAAGCGACGCTCCGCTGGATTGACGGGAGCAGTCCGATCGGGGTTGTCACGGGCACGCTCGATGATGCGCTGCTGGAGAATGCGGCACAGATTCTCCTCCGCTACACCAAAGCTGAGCCGGACGAGGAATGTAGCATAAAAATAGTGACAGACGCCAAAGAAAAACAGCTGCGGGTGGCAAACGTCTTCTCTGAAACGAGGATCGAGGATTTCAGGGTTTAGGCGGCGGCGGGGCCGGCAGTCCGCCGCCATCGCCTGCCGGCGCATTTTCAGGCGTCTCCCCGCCCGACGCCGGCAAAGGCGGACCGTCTGCCGTCTTTTCCCCGCTGTCGACCGCTGCCGGTGGTTGGGGTTCCGGCAGCGTGGCGCTGCTTGTAAGGGTAAAGACCTCTTCTTTTTTTATGCTCTCATCAACCTTTTGCTGCATCCGGCCGACATTCGGCGTTTCCGCCATGGCCTGATTGAATTCAGCCTCGGAGAGCACCCCCTTGCCGCGCAGGAGGCGGAGGATCATGTTGGAGCGGTTCAGTACTTTTCCCAGGTTCTTGTAAGGGTTGTAGGCGACGCGCGGGCCCGGGAGCATGGCGGCGATAAAGGCGCACTCGCGGGGGGTGAGCGCCGCTGCCGGTTTGCCGAAATAGTAACGGGCGCCGTGACCGATGCCGTAAACCATCGGGCCGAGCTCGACGACGTTAAGGTAGAGCTCGATGATCCGCCCCTTGCTCAATGCCTGCTCCATCCGTTTGGCAAGGATGATTTCTTTGATCTTGCGTGTGATGGATTTTTCCCGCGAGAGGAAGAGATTTTTGGCCACCTGTTGGGTGATGGTCGAAGCGCCCCGGGCAAAGCTCTTCTTTTCCAGGTCATACTTGATGGCGTTCTTGATCGCTCTTGCGTCAATGCCTTCATGTCTGTAAAAATTGGCGTCTTCTGCCAGGATTACTGCCCACTTCATTTCTGCGGGGATGCTTCCCTCTGGGGTCCAGTTGCGGTTCTTCGGCCCGACGACAAATGGGTGGTAGCTGCCGTGCCAGTCCTTAACCTGGATGGTCATGTTCGTTTTGCGGTTTTGCAGCCCCGCCACCGGTGGCAGGAACATCAGAGAAACGCCGACATAGGCGGCGTAGATAACGAAGATGGCGCCAACGATCAGGACAATTTTTTTCATATGCTTGTCAACTCTTCCAAATCCTGGCTAATTGCAAAAGATAAAGGCCCGAACAAAAACCATTAGCCCTTTGCCCCTAGCCCATTGCCTGCTTTGTTCTTGCCATTGCCGCAGCCATCCTGATCGCTGCGACCATGCTCTGTTCCGAAGCGGCACCGCTGCCGGCAAGGTTATAGGCCGTACCGTGATCCACGGAGGTGCGGATGATGGGGAGTCCCAGGGTTACATTGACGCCGTCATCGAAGTGGAGCAGCTTCAGCGGGATCAGTCCCTGGTCATGGTACATGCAGACCACTGCGTCGTAGTCCCCCTGCACGGCAAAGTGGAAGAGGGTGTCCGCCGAAAGCGGGCCCGTGGCGTCAACACCCTCTGCCCGGGCAGCTTCCACGGCCGGCCTGATGATAAGCTGATCCTCCCTGCCGAACATCCCCCCTTCGCCGCAGTGGGGATTGAGCGCCAGCACGGCGATGCGGGGGTTGGGGCGGAAATAGCGGTGCAGGTCGTGGTGGGTGATGCGGATGGTCGACAGCACCCGCTCGCGGGTGATCAGCCGCGGCACATCGGCCAGCGCCTCATGGATGGTGACGAGTGTCACCCGCAGCCTGTCCCCGGCCAGCATCATGACGAAATCCCTGCTCCCCGTCAACTCCGCCAGCAGTTCCGTATGCCCCGGGTAGTCATGGCCGGCCCGGTTCATCGCCTCTTTGTTGATGGGGGCGGTGACCAAGGCGGCCGCTTCGCCGGAGAGGCAGAGCCGGGCAGCTTCGGTGATGAAGCGGAACATTGCTTCGCCCCCTGCCACGCTTGGCCTGCCGAATTCCCAGTCAACCGGGGCGAGTTTCCCAACGGGGCGGAGGTAGATCTTCCCGGGAGCCGGCTCCTCGGGGGGTACCCCGGCGGTAAGGATTTCCAGGCGGAGTCGGGCGCCGACAATGCCGATACCTCTCTCCAGCACCGCGGCATCTCCGATCACCAGCGGCCGGCAGAGGGTAGCGATCTCCGTTCGTGCCAGGGCTTTGGCGATGATTTCCGGGCCGATCCCGGCCGGGTCTCCCATGGTCACGGCAATGACCGGTTTGGGCTGGTCAGATTCCATTGTGCAATCCGAGGCTGAATTTAAAGCGTGTGCCTCACGTTTCATAGCGGTCGCACGGCAGGCCCATTGCTGGCTGCGTTACCGTGTAAATAGTGCAGCGCCCCTTGCTGTTGTGTCTGCAGTCGAGAAAAGAGCAGACTACGTAAGCCCGGTCTGTGGGGCTGTCGAGGAGGGTATCCAGCACTTCCGCAACCCTCTGATCCCTGCCGATCTGTGCCGCTATCTCTTCCAGCTTCTTGTCCACGGCTGCTCTCCTTGAAACGGTTCGTTCCTGCGCAGACGTCATTCAGTGACCTGGCCGGGCGCTGATTCCTAGTGGGTAAGCCCCGACATACCGCCGGGCGTTTCTCCCTGCAGTGCCGCCTTGGCCTGTTCGATGGCTTCCATCTCCTTGAGCTTTTCCCCGAGCCAGAAGTGGATCTCCCGGGCAGTCTGATGATTGAGGACCACACCTGAGGAGACAAAACGGACCAGGCTGCTGTTCAGATCTTCTGGTGCCGCGCCACTTTCCCTGCCAATTGTTCCGCTGGCAGTCAGCTCGTGGGTGATGGAGTTCGGCAATGGCTGACGTTCCAGGTAAAAGCTGATGACCAGCTCGCCGCGGGGAGTCACGCCGCCATGGGCGCCATTAACATAGACGGGATTGTAGTCGTCGCTAAAGATATACTTGAACGTCAATTCGGGCTTTTTCTGCGACATGTGCTGTTCTCCTTTACCGTTTGTAACTCAAGGCATCTCCAACCTTATTGGTTAATGTTTCCAGTAGCTTGACCCCGTGAAAATCAACTTTTACTCCCTGTTCCAATGCTTATTCCGGGTCGCGCTGAACTCTTCTTGTAGCAGAATGCGGCCCGGTTTGCCAATAAAAACATCTCATACCAAGCCGCAATCAAACGATTACGTTGTTGGCTTCGTCAGGGGCTCCTCAACGTACTTTAAGTACGCCTTCGTCGCCCCTTCCTCGCCGCCTAGTACTCATTTGATTGCAACTCGGTATCAGCCGCTCTTCACAGCTTGACCGGCTCACGGGAAAAACGTTATGCTAGCAGTTAATGGAGGGAGAAAATAATGGAAAGATTAACAAACTACCGGGCTCTGCTGGCGAGAGTGGATCAACTGGCTGCCGGGATCACGGAAAAGTTTGGCTCCCAGCTGGCCTGCTGCGCTGGCTGCGACGGTTGCTGCCGGCATCTGTCTTTGCAAGTGGTGGAAGGTGTTGCCCTCGCCGCTGCCCTCCATGAGCTCCCCGGCGAGCTGGCGGCGCATATCCGGCAGCGGGCCCGCAATGCCGCTGCCGATGACCCCTGTCCACTCCTCGAAGGCGGGCTTTGCCTGCTCTACGCGGCCCGCCCCATAATCTGCCGCAGCCACGGTCTGCCGCTTCTGATCGTGACTGGCGGCACGCAACGGGTCGATTTCTGCCCGCTCAATTTCCAGGGTGTTGAGACACTCCCCGGTGGCGCTGTTATCGACCTGGAGCAGCTCAATGCCGCTCTGGCCGCAATCAATGCACTATTCGTCAGGGAAGCGGGAATCGAACTTCCCCCGGGGGTGGAACGCCTCACCATCGCTGAAGCGCTGCTCCTGGATGTGGGGAAATCCCGGCTGCAGCAGCCTGATGAAGAGTAATATCCCAAGAAGGATCAGGCGTGCCGAGAGAACCGCATGCCAGCTATGTTACAGCTTTTGCCACAAAGCTTTCTGGGGGGATTCTTTCTTTCCGGAGGCATTTCTCCGAAATGGAGAGAAGGTCACTTCTGCTCTTGCGATGACCTTTCTTTTCTGGGCACTTTGGCCAGGCTCTATTTCATCGGGCTTATTCTCCCGGCGTGACTGCCATTCCACATTTATTACCTCAGCATGGATTTCCTTGTTGGCGGAATTGACGATGATGTTCAGTTCGCTGCAGCCGGTCAGAGTGAAAACAAGCAAGGGTATTAAACTGTAATATCGCATGGCACACCTCGTATTTGCTCGTGGTGTTTTTCTATACTCAAAAGGCGTGCCATGCTCAAAACTATGTAACCAGCCGATATCACGGGTATTTCACTGTCAGCAACCGTTTGCCCGGCTGTTCAGGAAACGAACAGTAAAACTGGATTTTCCCGCACACGACACATCCTGCGGGGTTAGGACGTTACATGCATGCCATGTCCAGAGTTCGAACAGTAGGTGGCATATCCGGCTCCCAAACTCTCCTTATCTAATCCGCATCCTCCTTCCCAAAATGTCGGCACAAAATCGCACCATCTGCAATCGCAGGCTTTTCTGACTACTGCAGCCGTACTCACCAGGGTTTGCCCATTCTCATCGCGGGACGATTATGGTGATAGATCTGGACAGAATATACCCCCCGATCCGTACGAGTAACTCTCATGTTCAAAACTATGGGAGCTGTTCATATTCCTCATGCTGCTTAACTAGCTGAAATTAAACGGATAAGTGGCGGCAGTTGCGAGTATTAACCAAAAGATGAACAGCTGCGTATTGAAAGCGACTTCTCAAATCAAAAAATAGATACATCTATAAATGAACAATATCAAATAGATGCAAAGACAATCTTAGATATTTACAGGCTGGCATCTTTCTTGGAAAGGATAAGGTACAAATCTGAAAAATGGAGAACTGTCATGACAGCCAAGAATTCGATAAAGATGACGATCAGTGAAATGTTTTTTGCGACAGCTTTGATTGCAGCTTTGGTCTGCGCCAGCCCAGTCAGTTTACAGGCCGAAGAAAGGGGTTGCACCCTTTCGCTTCAGCTCAGGGACCCTTACATCAGGGCTGAGTATGACGCAGTGATCGCAGCTTCGAGAGTTACTTCAGATTCAGGCTATCCAGGAGACGTTGTAGAAACATCTACAAACATGGACACTGCGGGTTTCAACAACGACGCTGTCAAACCTAAAATCGATAGTATGACCTTTGAATGTCTTACCTGTCATGACGGGCTTTCCATAAAATCCGGAGATGTGCGTTTTAAGAGTGATACGGAGTTTAAGCCTCTGGATCTGGAAAAGTCCGTTGGTAATCACCCCGTCGGGATGGATTACAGAGGCTATGCGAACGGCAATCCCGGTTATAAAGGCATGGAAAGCCTGAACAGAGATATGATTCTGATGGACGGCAAGGTTGGCTGCCTGTCATGCCACAACCCCTTGAACTCTGAAAAGCCTCATCTTGTGATGGACAACGATCGCAGCGCTCTCTGTCTGACGTGCCATATCAAGTAGCTTCGAATGGTAATCTGCAGCACGCATGAATGGATATTTGACGTTGGCAACGAACTGCCAAGCTCTTTTCAGCCCGTTTGCCGGATCGGGAACCAAATAGATATAAGAGGTGATTGATATGAGAACCGAGAATAGCGACCTATTTGTTAAAGAACTTGATACTGAAGTAAGGACGCTGAATGCTATTGTCACATTTGCTGTCTACTGCATGCTGCTATTATTGATTAAAACCTTGTACGACTCGCTGATACTGATGCCGAACAGTGCAATTGCCGCTATTATTATAATAGTTGCGTCACTGCTTGTAGCATCTGTGTATTTGTTAAAAAAAATATCAAATAAGGCGATCAGAAACATAGCAGCGTATGCCGCAAAGTTGGATGGTCTCCTTCGATGTTCAGGCGATATCCGTGAAGACGTCTATACTGATGCGTTGTTGAACAAAGTTCTTGCCCACGCCGTTGCCATGACCTGTGCCGAGGGGGGCGCAATTACTTTGATTGAGGGTGATACACTCACCTGTAAAACCACTTTGGGCGAAGGCCTGATACAACATGGAGGGGAGTCTTATGCGCTAATGGAGGGGATTGAGGAATGGGTTGCCAGGAGTTCGGAGCTGCTCCGGACTAATGCCGGCAATGAAGGTTTTGCCGCGGCTCCCTGGGTGCTTCGGTCTAAAGGGGAGGCGATCAGTTCCATCATTTGCACGCCGTTGCGGGTACGATCAAAGCTGATCGGAATCATACAGCTTTTTACGAAAGGTGAAAAGCGGTTTGATAGTGATGATGAAGCGATAATCGATTACTTTGCCAATCAGGCGGCGTTTTCTCTTGAAAAAGTGAAATTTCAGGAAGACCAGAAAAACTATGAGGTCCATATAACAGAAATTCTCCAGCAATCAATGGATTCCCATCTCCCGATCAAACGGGCGCACTCGGAGAATGTTGCACGTTACAGCCACCTGATCGCCAAGTCAGTCGAACTTCCCTTTGAAAGGATGAATATTTTGCATCATGCGTGCATTCTGCATGATATCGGCTTCATCAAGTTTCCTCTGACGGCCGAGTGTGACAAAGATGTTCAGATGAAGCATTGCACTGCAGGATACAACATGTTGAAGTCGATATCCTTCTTCACGGAAGTTGCACCGATTATCCTCCATCATCATGAACGATTCGATGGAACCGGCTATCCGGAAAAACTTAAAGGGACAGAGATCCCGGTTGAATCACGGATCATTTCGATCGCCGAGGCTTTTGACGCCATGACCAGCAAAAATTCCTACAAAAAACCGCTCAGCTTGACGGATGCGCTGCAGGAGCTGACGAAAAATGCGGGTACTCAGTTCGATCCGGACCTTGTGACGATCTTCTTTAAGGCGTTTTTCAGGGAGAGGGCCTACGCTAGCTTTAGCGACGGTGAATACCTTTCTCTGGTGCCATCAAACCCTATGGCCGAAAACGGTTTCCTGGAACAACCTGCTAAAGCAGCTTACTGACCGATGTCTGTCATGGCATGATCCTATCACTTAACCAGATCATAGCGTTCAACCCTGTCCCTGAGGGTATTTCTGCTGATTCCCAGGAGTTTTGCCGCGAGTACCTGGTTATTGCTGCATTTCTTCAGCGCCATCTGGATGACGGCCTTTTCCAGCCCCACATTTAAATTCTCGAATACGGAGCCGTTGTTTTTTTGGCAGATACTGTCGAATACCGGTTCGAGCATATCCCAGAAGACGGCGTAGTAATCTTCTCCGACACTCTCCGGATCTATCTTCGCAAAGCCAACCTTGGTCTGGAGGAACGACTCGAAATCCTCCGCCATCAGCATGTCACCTTTGCAAAATACTATGGCAGAATTGATAACATTCTTCAATTCCCGGATATTTCCTTCCCAAGGATGCGCCATCAGCAATTCAAGGGCTGCGGGTTCGATTCCTTTAACCATCTTTTTGTACTTGGCCGCATATCTGCTTATGAACAAGTTTGTCAGCAGGGGGATGTCTTCAGGTCTCTGCCGCAGCGGTGGGAGGTAAAAGGAGACAACACGCAGTCGGTAAAAAAGATCCACCCGGAAACTCTTTTCCTTGACGGCGTTTACAAGGCTTCGGTTGGTAGCGGCAATGATCCGGACATCCACTTTAATGACCTCGTTGCCGCCCACCCTTGTAAACTCCTGGTTTTCCAACGCCCGCAAAAGCTTACCCTGGTTGGACAAGCTCATCTCGCCGATCTCATCGAGGAACAAGGTCCCGCCGTTGCACTGCTCGAACTTTCCGATCTTCCGCGTGCTGGCATCGGTAAAGGCCCCCTTTTCATGGCCGAACAGCTCACTTTCCAGAAGGGTTTCCGGCAGCGCCGCGCAGTTTACCGCCAGGAATGGCCTGTTTTTGCGATTGGAATTGTCGTAGATGGCGCGTGTAAGGAGCTCCTTGCCGCTGCCGCTTTCACCATTGATCAGTACGGTTGCGTCCGAGTTCGCAACCTTTCCTACCATCTTCCAGATCTCGATCATCTCGGGTGAAGAACCGATCATGATATCTTCTTCAGGGAGCTCAGCTTCAAGCTGGGAATGGGTTTTAGTGTAGTGCACCTTGCGGTTGAGCAGATTGCACTTAAGGGCTTTCTGGACAACGTTTTTCAGTTTGTGGAGGTCAAACGGTTTAGTAATGAAATCATATGCGCCATACTTCATGGCTTCAATGGCGTTCTGGGTGGTGGCAAAGCCGGTGGTCATTATCACGGCCAGACCCATATCGACTTTCTTTGCCTCCTTCAGTACTTCCAGCCCGTTTTTCGACTGCAGGCATATATCCATGATGGCAACATTCGGTCTATCGGTTATGATCCGTCGCAGGGCAGACTCACCGTTGCTCTCCAGCAGCAAATCGAATTCATCATTTGAAAAAACGCTTTCGAGCATCTGAAGTATTGCGACGTCATCGTCCAGTATGAGTAGCTTTGCTTTCATCCTGATTCCTCTCGACCTAATGGAAAACCTGGTCGGCCATTAGACGGTCATTCTCTATAGAAGAATGTTGAAATACTACAATAAGTGCTCATATCTTCCCCGCTCCCTCATCTCAGGAAAGGGGGATAAACCCAAAAGCGGAATCTTGAACTTCTTCAACAAAGTTTAAGCATAATAGCATATCCGGTAATGTAAATAGAAAAAACTGAAAGGCACGGTTGCCCGTGCCTTTCAGTTTATCAGTTATGTGGATAAAGGTTACTTCCTGGCGGCTTTCCCAGCTACCTGCACCCTGATCAGCGCCCGTTCGAGGGCTGCTTCGTAGATACAGAAATTCTTGTCTTCAGCTGTCAATTTCTTTAAGGCGTCTTCAGCCCGGCCGAGGGCGGCTTTGGCTCGCTCCAGATCTATCTCGTCCGCTTTTTCCGCAGTTTCAACGAGCACGGTAACCGTGTCGTTCTCAACCTCAAAATAGCCCCAGTTGAGTGCCAGGTGCGAAACAAAGCCGTCCTTCTTGTAGGCAAGTTCCCCGATCTTCAGTGAGGTGAGAAAAGGTGCATGACCGGGGAGTACGCCGAATTCGCCAATGGCGCCGGTAGCCGTAATCTCGTCAACCTCTTCCGCCAATACCTTCTTATAGGGTGTTACCAGTTCCAGTTTCAGTTTCTCAGCCATATATAACCTCTAGGCTCTGGGCACTTGGCTCTGGGCTCTAGGTCTTTTCCTAGCGCCTCGTGCCTAGCGCCTCGTGCCTGCTTTTATTAAACTGCCAGTTTTTTGGCTTTTTCCAGCGCTTCCTCAATGGTACCGACCAGATAGAAGGCCTGCTCGGGTATGTCATCGTGCTTGCCTGCCACAATCTCCTGGAAACCTTTGATGGTATCC
>Ga0210377_10005642_pt1 | contig 10252 bp, 9 predicted proteins | sample PLM4_65_b1redo_FD_155480 | JGI IMG/M metagenome (GOLD analysis project Ga0210377, IMG submission 155480) | Groundwater sediment microbial communities from an aquifer in East River, Colorado, USA - PLM4_65_b1 redo | ecosystem: Environmental > Terrestrial > Soil > Riparian zone | place: USA: East...
CGACGGGCACGGGATGGCTCGGGCGCTATCTCGACCTGATCCCCGCGCCGGTCGATCCGCTGGCCGCGTGGAATACGCAGCGCGAGACGCCGCGTCCCCTGATGGCGCGCACCGTCGGCGTGCCGGCGATCACGAGCCCGGCGACCTACAGTTTTTCAAGTCCCAACAGCGGCGCCGAAGCCGGCTACGAACGGACGGCGCAGACCAGGATTTCGTCGCACATCCCGGTCGACATTCCGCACCTGGCATTCGTGAATTCGACATCGCAGGCGGCGTTGGCGACGCTCGATCGCGTGGCCACGGTGGCGACCTACCGCCCCACGCTGACCTATCCGAACAACGGATTTGCCCAGGCGCTGCAGGCCGTCGCCGGTGCGATGAACAAACAGATCGGGACCAAGGTGTTCTGGGTGCAGACTGGCGGTTTCGACACGCATTCAGGCCAGGGCACCAACACCGGCGCGTACTTCAACCTGATGGCCACGCTCGGTGATGGCCTGAAGGCCTTCCACGACGACCTGAGCGCGCAGGGCATGCTCAACAACACGCTCGTGCTCGTGTACTCCGAGTTCGGCCGCCGGATTTCCGAAAACGGCAGCCAGGGCACGGACCACGGCGCCGGCGCGAACATGATGGTATTGGGCGGCCTGGTGCGCGGCGGCCTCTATGGCACGGCGCCGAACCTGAACACCGACCCGGCCAACCCGACGTTGGAGAACAGCGCCGGCGATGTGAAGTTCGAAACCGACTTCCGATCGGTCTACGCGAAGATCCTGGATAACTGGCTGTCGAGTAATTCGGTCAGCATCCTGGGCGGAGACTACCGCGCGGGCGCGCCGAATATTCTCTGAACAGGAATCAGGGATCAGGAGCCAGGGGTCAGGGATCAGCAAAAACTGATTCCTGATTCCTGATTCCTGGCTACTTTGTCGCGTACTTCGTCAACGCATCGCGCCACGCGGTCACCGGCTCCGGTGCGCCGCCTAGTCGATCGAAGACGATCTGGCCGGTTCGGTACGCCGTGCCATAAAAGCGTTCGTTGGCGTCGCGGTCCTGACGGATCGTTGAGCCGTTGAGCGTGACGCCGGCGAACAGGCCGCGGGTGCGCGAATAGCTCAGGATCTGCGCGCGCATCTGGAGGTCGGTGGCGGCGCTGGCATCACGGCCCACGGGACCGGCGGCCACCGATGCATCCGCGCCGAGCTTGAACTGGTTGCCCACCAGTTGCTCGAGGCCGCGCCGGTTATTGATGACGAGGATCAAGTCGATGGCCTGGGCGCCGATCTGCGCGCCGATGCTGCCGCCGTTGATCGTCAGGAACGCGGGCGCCGACCACGTGCCGCTCGCTGCGTCGCGAACACTGAGCACGCCGCGCCCATGCTGACCGCCCACCACCAGGCCCCCCTTGAGGAGTGATGGAAACACGGCGATGCCTTCGGCTTTTTCGAGGATGGAGCGGGGAATCGAGTTGTCACCTGCTCCCATGATTTCCTGCATCACCGTGGTGGCCTCGGCCACCCGCTTCTTCTCGTCAGCTTGCGCGCCAAGAACAGCGACGGATACGCACAGGCCGAGTAGGGCAATAGAGATTGTTTTCATATGTTTCTTTGTCAGGTTCGAGTCTCGCGGTCAGGACGTTTGTAGCACATCTTCAAGGGCCGGCTTCAATTCCCGGAATTGAAACCGGAAGCCCATTTGTTCGGCCCTCGCGGGCACCACGCGTTGTCCGGTCAGCAGCATCCCCGACATTTCGCCCATCACCGCCTTCATGATGAACCCGGGCGCGTGGAGAATCGCCGGCCGATGGAGCGCGTGGCCCAGCGTGTGGGTGAAGTCGGCGTTGGTCACGGGTTCCGGCGCGGTGGCGTTGAATGCGCCCTGGGCGCGTTCGTTGGTGATCAACCAGGTTACCAGGCTCGTCCAGTCCCGGGTGTGAATCCACGGCATGAACTGATTGCCCGATCCGAGGGTGGTGCCCAGGCCAAGCTTGAAGGGCAGCAGCATCTTCGCCAGCGCACCGCCGTCCGCCGCAAGCGCAAGGCCGGTGCGGACGAGGGCGAGCCGGGTGATTGGTTGGGCCAGCGCCGCTTCGTGTTCCCAATCGACGCACAGGCGCGCGAGAAAATCGGAGCCCGCGGGTGTGTTCTCAGCAATCGGCTCATCACCATGAGCGCCGTAATAGCCCACGGCTGACCCGCTAACGAAGACGCCTGGCGGATTTCGGCACGTTGCCATCGCGGCCACCAGGCTGCGTGTTGCCAGCACGCGGCTCCGTAAGAGCGTCGCCTTGCGTTCGGCCGTCCACCGGGCATCGGCGATGCCTTCGCCGGCGAGGTTGACCACTGCGTCGGCGCGGTTAACGGCCGCAGCCCAGTCTCCCGAAGCACTCCCATCCGGCGACCACGCAATGAAATCTGGGGGGCCGGGCCTGGGCTTGCGAGTCAGGCTCTGGACCTGGTGGCCCACGCTGCGAAGGTGCGCCGACAGCGCCCCTCCCAGAAACCCCGATCCGCCAGCCAGCACAACCCGCATCGCCTGATTCTAGGACGCTGGAGCCTTGACAAACGGTCGGCAGTCTAGTTAACTAACCAGTTAGTTAATGAAAGCGAGCCTGAAACGCCCCGACACTCGTTCTGCTGTCTTCGAAGCCGCGGCCACCGCCTTCGCGGAGCACGGCTTCGACGGCGTCTCCGTGGACGACATCGCCCAGATCGCCCAGGTCAACAAGGCGATGATCTACTACCACTTCGCCGACAAGCTGGCCCTGTACCGCGCCGTGGTCGGCGACATGCTGGACAGCGTCGGGGCAGCGGTGACGGAAATCGCAGAATCATCGACTTCGCCAACCGACAAGCTCGATCGCTTCATCGATCGCTTCGTCCGGCTCGCCGAAACACGTCCGTGGTTTCCAACATTGATGCTCCGCGAGATCTCCGCAGGCGCGCCGCATCTCGACCTGGAGACCTTCGCCAAGATCCGGATCGTCTTCGGCGCCTTCGCGCAGATCCTCGCCGAAGGCCAGACCGCCGGCGTGTTCAGGTCGGTTCAACCCATGCTCGCTTACACCACCGTGATCGGACCGCTGCTTTTCAACGTGGCCCGGGAACGGATGGCCGCCGTGCCCGGTCGCCGGAACCTCCCGATGTTCGTCGATATCCCTCACGCCGATCTCATCGCCCACGTGCAGCTTGCCGCGCGGCGAATGCTGGAGCCGAGATAAGCCATGCGCGCATTTCCCCTTACCACAGCACTCTGCGCCCTCTCCCTAATTGCCATCACGTCCGGCGCCGCGTGCAAGCCGGCAGCGACGACGGGCCAGCTCCGGGTCTCCGGCCACGTCGAGGCCACAGAAGTGCGTGTCGGACCGGACGCCGGTGGCCGCATCCTTACGCTCGACGTGAAAGAAGGCGATCGAGTGATCGGGGGTCAACTCATCCTCACCCTCGATCGGCGCGATGTCGAGCTCGCTCTCACGCGCGCCCGCGCGGAGCAGGCCCAGGCCGACGCGCAACTGCGCCTGGTGCTGGCGGGCGCCCGGCCCGAGGATGTCCACCAGGCCGAGTCACAAGTAACCGTCGCACGGACGGACGTCGAACCAGCGAAGGTGGAACTGCAAGCGGCCCAGCAGGACCTCGACCGCTTCGAAACCCTCCTTGAGCAGAACTCCGGCTCGCGAAAGCAACGTGATGATGCACTGGCGAGGAGGGACCTGGCCCGCGAACGCGTGGCCTCCGCCGAAAGCCGCGTGAAAGCTGCGGAAGAGAACGTGACGCGCGTCAAGGCCGGTGCCCGCGTCGAAGAGATTCAGGCCGCCCGTGCCCGGCTCGCGGCCATGGCGGCGCAAATCGAAACGCTCCAGAAGAATCTCTCAGACACGCGGCTGGTCTCACCCGTGGCCGGCGTCGTCACCGAGAAACTCGTGGAAGCAGGCGAGGTGATCCCGCCCCGCGCGCCGGCCGTGGTCATCGTCGATCTCGATCACGCGTGGGCGGACGTGTTCGTTCCCGAGCCGATCGTGCCGACCCTCAAGATCGGCCAGCCTGCCACGATCTTCACCGACGCCGGCGGCGCTGGCCTGCCGGGGACGATCACGTTCATCTCGCCGAAGGCCGAGTTCACACCGCGAAATGTCCAGACCGCAGACGAGCGCTCGAAGTTGGTGTTCCGTATCCGCATCACGGTGGACAACAAGGACGGCGTGCTCAAGCAGGGCATGCCGGTCGAAGCGGAACTTTCGAACAAATAAGAATAACGAATCGCGAATTACGAACGCCATGAATCAACCAGCGATCGACTTTGCTCGCGTCGTCAAGCGTTACGGGGCTGTTGAGGCGCTGCGTGACGTGTCGTTCACGGTCAACCAGGGTGAGATGTTCGGCCTGATTGGCCCCGACGGCGCGGGCAAGACCACGGCGATCCGGGCGCTGTGCGGGCTGCTGCATGTCGAGGCCGGCACCATTCGCGTGCTCGGTAAGGACCCGATCAAAGAGCACCGCGCGATCACCGGATCGGTGGGCTACCTTTCGCAACGATTCAGCCTCTACGGGGACCTCAGCATCGACGAGAACATCGCATTTTTTGCGGAGATCCACCGCGTCACCAACTTTCGTCCGCTGCGCGACCGCCTGCTGGAGATGACGCAGCTCACGCGCTTCCGCCGCCGCCTGGCCGACCAGCTCTCGGGCGGCATGAAGCAGAAGCTTGCCCTCGCGTGCACGTTGGTCCACGAACCCAGGGTAATCGTGCTGGATGAGCCGACCACCGGCGTCGATCCGGTGTCGAGACGCGAGTTCTGGAAGCTCCTGTCGCAGTTCCTGGCCTCGGGGATCACGATCCTGATGTCGACGCCGTACCTGGACGAGGCCGAACGCTGTTCACGTATCGCGCTATTGCATGAGGGCCGCGTGCTGGCGATCGATCAACCGAGCCGCCTTCGGTCCGCGCTCACCGGCACGATGCTCGAAGTGCTGGTGCCGAATCCCCGGGAAGCGGTGCAACGGTTGCGCGATCGCGCGGGCTTCGCGAAGGCGCAGGTGTTTGGCGACCGCCTGCACGTCTGGATGGACGACCCGAACCCCGACAAGGCCCAGGGCGACTTTGCGGCGTCGGCGCGGACCGCCGGTGTCGACGCCGCCGGCGTGCGCCCGATCGTTCCCTCGCTGGAAGATGTGTTTATCGCCAAGTTGACGGCCATTACCGAGAGCACTGTGCCATGACCCGCATCCTTCCTGTCTTCGTGTTGGCCGGCGCGTTCGCGCTTGCCGTGGATACCGACCTGGCGCGCGCACAAGGCGCCGCGCCGCTCCGGCTGAGTGTGGCCGACGCGGTGGCACGCGGCTTCGCGGCCAGCCATCGGCTGGGTGAGATCCGGGCCCGTGCCAAGGGCGCCCAAGCCTCGGTTGAGGGCGCGCAAGCCGCTGATAAACCAACGGTGAGCGCGAGCGCCGGGTATGCGCGGACCAATCACGTGTCCGAGTTCAGCTTTCCCCAGCCAAATGGCACCCGGCTGGTGGTGTTTCCCGATATTCCGGACAACATGCTCACGCGTCTGATGTTCCAGTGGCCCATCTACACTTCCGGCCGCACCGACGCAGTCGAACGCGCCGAAAGGGCGGAGGTGGAAGCGGTAGGGGCCGATCTCGACGCAGCGCGCGCCGACCTTCGCTTCGAGATCGTGCGCGCCTATTGGGCCGCCGTTACCGCCCGCGAGACGGCGCAGGTGATCGCCGAATCCGTGGCGCGGGCCGAGGCGCAGCTGAGCGATGCGCGCCAAAGGTTCGCGGTCGGCCTGATTCCGCCCAACGAGGTGTCGAGCCTGCAGGCGCAGCGATCGCGCGAGCAGGCCCAACTCATCGAAGCGCGCAACCTGCAGGAGTCGACGCTGATCGAGTTGCGAAGGCTGATCGGCGCGGAGCCGGAGACGGTGATCGAGCTCAGTGACGGGCTTGATACGGGTCCTACGGGTTCCACTGGTTCTACGGGTTCCACGGGTTCTGCGGGTTCTGCGGGTTCTACGGGTTCGGACCTGGTCAAACAAGCGCTCGCGCAGCGGCCCGAGCGGAAGGCGTTGAGCTTTCGCATCGGCAGCGCCGAGGCGCGTGAGCAGGCGGTGCGGGCGACGACCAAACCGACGGTGGCGCTTGGCAGCACGGTGGACTGGGCCAACCCCAACGCGAAGATCTTTCCACGCCAGGGTGCCTGGTTGAATTCGTGGGATTTGAGCGTCAACGTGAACTGGGCCCTGTTCGACTGGGGCCGCACGCGAGCGCAGGCCTCTGCGGTCGCGGCCGTCGCCGACGCCGCGCGCGAACGGCTCGCCGAGTTGGACACCATCGTGGCGGCGGAGGTGCGACAGCGGTTGCTCGATCTCGACTCGAGCCACGCCTTGGTGCAAGCCGCATCCGACGCCGTCACCGGCGCAGCCGAGGCGCGTCGCATAGTCGGCGACCGCTTTGCCGCCGGCGTGGCGACCGGCACCGACGTGCTGGTGGCGCAGGTGGCCCTGCTCGAGAACGGCCTGGCCCGCATGCGCGCCCTGGCCAACGTGAAACTGGCCGAGGCGAGACTCCAGCGCGCGGTGGGCCGGCCGTGAGCCACACATGACGCAACCCGCGCAGCACACCTCCGCTTTCGCGATCGATGTCCGCAGCCTGACGCGGAAGTTCGGCGCCTTCGTCGCTGTGAACGATCTGTCGTTCACTGTCGACCAGGGGGAAGTCTTCGGTTTTCTCGGCGCCAATGGCGCCGGCAAATCCACGACGATCCGGATGTTGTGCGGCCTGCTTCGTCCAACCAGTGGCACCGCGATCGTCGGCGGGTTGGACGTGAGCCGGGATCCGGAAGGCGTCAAGCGGCGGATTGGTTACATGTCGCAGAAGTTCTCCCTCTACGAGGCGTTGACCGTCGATCAGAACATCAGCTTCTTCGGCGGCATCTACGGCCTCTCCGGCAGCCGCCTCGCCGAGCGTCGAAAGTTCGTCCTCGACATGGCCGGCCTCGAGGGCCGCGAAGATACACTGACGAGCCAATTGCCGGGCGGATGGCGTCAGCGGCTCGCGCTCGGGTGCGCCATCCTGCACGAGCCGCCGATCGTGTTTCTCGACGAGCCAACCGGCGGCGTCGATCCCCTCTCGCGCCGGCGCTTCTGGGACCTGATCGGCGATCTGTCGCAACGCGGCGTCACCGTGTTGGTAACGACGCACTACCTGGACGAAGCGGAGCACTGCCACCGTCTGGCGATCATTCAGGCCGGCCGCCTGGCGGCGATCGGGACTGCCAACGAGCTGAAGGAGGTCTTTGCGTCGAGGCCGATCGTCGAGATCAACGCCTCGCGCCCGGTGGATGCGATGCAACTCCTCGACGCCCTGCCGACCGTAGAAAAGACCAGCCTCTTCGGCACGTCGGTGCACGCGGTGCTGCGGAGCGCGGCGACGCCTCCGGCCGCCCTGGCTGATGCGCTCCGCGCCGCCGGCATCGAGGTCAGGTCAATCGGGCCGGTGTCGCCGTCGCTCGAGGACGTGTTTCTTGACGTGGTCGAACGCGTGGAGGCGGCGTCCTGATGCGCACGGCGCTGGCGGTCTGCTCGAAGGAGTTGCGTCAGATTGTCCGCGATCGGCGGACGCTGCTGATCCTGCTCTTCGTGCCGGCCTTTTTCCTGTTGCTCTACGGCTACGCGCTCAACTTCGACATCCGCCACATCAAGCTGGCGGTGCAGGATCGCGATCGCAGCACGCTCAGCCGCGAATTGGTCTCGTCCTTCGTCAATTCGAGCTACTTCGACCTGGTTGGCTACCTCGATTCTGATAGCGAGATCTCCCGCCTGATCGATCGCAGCGAGGTGCGCGCGGTGATGTCGGTGCCGTCCGGCTTCGAACGCGACATCCGATCCGGACGGCCGGTCACGGTGCAGGTAGTCATCGACGGCGACAACGCCAACACGGCGACGACGGTGATGTCGTACTCGCGCTTGCTGATCGCCCAATATGGCTCTGAAGTTGCCATCCGGTTCGCCCCGGCTGCCGGCTCCCGGCTCCCGCTTCCCGTGATTACCGTCGAGCCCCGCATCTGGTACAACCCGCAGCTGCGCAGCACGCTCTTCCTGGTTCCCGGCCTGATCGCCTACATCTCGATGATCACGGCCGTGGTCTCCACCGCCCTCTCCGTCGTTCGCGAAAAAGAACGCGGCACCATGGAGCAAGTGCGCATGGCGCCGGTCAACCCGGTCTCCTACATCGTCGGCAAGACGCTGCCGTACCTGGCCATCTCCTTCGTCTCCGCGCTGCTGATCATCTTCTCCGCAATGGTCCTGTTCGACCTGCCGATGCGCGGGTCGTGGCTGCTGCTGTGCCTGGCGATCGGGCTGTTCCTGATCGGCGCGCAGGCGCAAGGCTTGCTGATTTCGACCGTGGCCTCCACTCAGCAGGTGGCCTTTCAGATCGCGCTGCTGTCCTCCTTTCTCCCCACCTTCATCCTGTCGGGTTTTATCTTTCCGATCTCGAGCATGCCGACGGTGATCCAATACATCACCAACATCGTGCCGGCCCGCTACTTTCTGGTGGCGTTGAGGGCCATCGTGCTGAAGGGCGCGGGCATTGCGGCGTTCTGGGAGGAGATGGCCGCACTGGCGATCTTCGCGACGATTGCGTTGGGCCTGGCGTCGCTCAGGCTGAAGCGGGAGTGGTCATGAGGCGCGTCCTTCACCTGATGCGGAAGGAATTGCTGGAACTGCGCCAGGACCCGCGGCTGTTCGGCGTCGTGATCCTGGCGCCCATCCTCCAGCTCACCATCCTCGGCTACGCGGCGACGACCGATGTGCGGGACATCCCGATCGTGATTGTCGACGCCGATCGCTCCACCGAAAGCCGCGAGCTCGTCCACCGCTTCGAGGCCTCGGCCAATTTCAAGATCGTCGGGATGCTCGGGTCCACCGACGGCATCGACCGCTGGCTCGACCGCGGCGAGGCGTGGATGGCCATCAGCATTCCCGCAGATTTCGGCCGGCGGATCGCCTCCCGTCAAGCCACGACGCTGCAGATTGTGGCGGACGGCACCGACTCCAACTCCACCGGCGTGGCGATGGGCTATGCGCAGACGCTGATCGGCGGCTACACACAGGATCAGATCGCGCAGGTGATCCCGGCCGCCGCGGCAGGCGGCCTGGTACGGTCCGAGATCCGGATTTGGTTCAATTCGCGCCTCGAAAGCCGTGACTTCATGATCCCGGGCATCGTCGCCTTGCTGCTGCTGGTGATCACGACGAACCTGTCGGCGATGGCAATCGTCCGCGAAAAGGAGATCGGGACGCTCGAGCAGCTGAACGTGACCCCGCTGGCGCGCTGGGAGCTCATCGTCGGCAAGCTCCTGCCCTACGCCATGATCGGCATGATCGATGTCCTGCTCGTGCTGATCGTGGCCATCTACTGGTTCGAAGTGCCGATGCGGGGCAGCATCCCGCTGCTTTTTGGCATGAGCGCGGTCTACCTGATGAGCACGCTGGGCCTGGGCCTCTTCATTTCGTCGATCTCGAATACCCAGCAGCAGGCGATGATGACAGCAACGTTCTTTTTCCTGACGCCGATGATCTACCTGTCGGGTTTCATTTTCCCGATTGAGAACATGCCGGCATGGATTCAGCCGATCACGTATTTGATTCCACTGAGATACTTCCTCGTGATCTTGCGCGGCATCTTCCAGAAGGGCGTTGGCCTGGAAACTTTCTGGCCGCAAGCGCTCGCCCTGTTCGCCTGGGGGGCCGTTGTCCTCACCCTCGCCACCCTACGTTCCTCGAAACGGCTCGGATAATCAAATTTAGAGACCCTGAGCCGCCCGTTCCCCGGCGGCCTCATCCACGGTTGAGAGCAACCACGCGCCGGCGACGAAGAAGGTCAGGATCACGAGGATCGCGCTCTTGCTCGACCCGGTGAGCATCACGCTCAACGTGAACGCGGCCGGGCCCAGGACGGTGGCAAACCGCTCCGCGACGGCGAAGAATCCAAAGAACTCCGACGTGCGATCGGCGGGCACCATGCGCGAGAAGAGGGCGCGGCTGAGCGCCTGGGCACCGCCCTGCACCGTGGCGATCAAGGCCGCCAGGATGAAGAAGTGCGTCACCGTTGTCATGAAGTACGCAAGCACGGTGGCGGTGGCATAAACGCCGATGGCGATGAAGATCGCGCGCTTGGTGCCGATGCGCGCGCCGAGCGCGCCAAAGATGAACGAGAACGGGATGCCGAGAAACTGCACCATCACGAAC
>Ga0210377_10005643_pt1 | contig 10251 bp, 6 predicted proteins | sample PLM4_65_b1redo_FD_155480 | JGI IMG/M metagenome (GOLD analysis project Ga0210377, IMG submission 155480) | Groundwater sediment microbial communities from an aquifer in East River, Colorado, USA - PLM4_65_b1 redo | ecosystem: Environmental > Terrestrial > Soil > Riparian zone | place: USA: East...
GGAACGGCTCATGAGCCGTTCGCCTCGCGGGCGCGGCGGCCGCTGCATGATCCGCGGGTGGGGCGGTTCGGCGCCCAGGGCGAGAGCCGGCAACATGTCGGTCCCCAAATCCACGGCCAGGATCTGGATGATGGTCAGGGGAAGCGGGATTCGAAACAACACGAAGGCAAGATAGGGCACGATTTCCGGGATGTTGGACGTCAGGATGTAGGTCAAAAATTTCCGAATGTTGTCGAAGGCGGCGCGACCCTCCTCGACCGCGGCAACGATGCTGGCGAAGTTGTCGTCCATCAGGACCATGTCGGCCGACTCCCGCGCCACGTCCGTCCCGGCGATTCCCATGGCGATGCCAATATCGGCTTTTCTCAAGGCGGGTGCGTCGTTGACCCCGTCTCCGGTCACCGCCACGACCTCCTTCTTCGCTTGGAGCGCGCTCACGATCCGCATTTTTTGATCGGCGGTGACGCGGGCGAATACGATCTCCGGCTCGGCCACCGCCAGTTGGAGCTGGATATCGGAGATGAGCCGGAGCTGGTCCCCGGTGATTACCAGCGGCGCGTCGGTTTGCACAAGGCCGATCTGGCGGGCGATGGCCTTCGCGGTGCGGGGGTGGTCTCCGGTGACCATGATCACCTTGATGCCCGCATCCCGGCACCGCTGCACGGCATCGGGCACCTCGGGCCTTGGAGGATCCTCCAGACCGACGAGTCCGCACAGGGTCAGGTCCTCCTCCAGCGCCGACCGGTTGTACGGCTCCGCAACGTACCGGTACGCGAAGGCAAGCACCCGCAGGCCGCCCTCGGCCATGTCTTCCTGCGCCTTCACGAACGCGTCCGCGAGTTCGACCGTCAACGGCCTCGTCTCACCGCCCCCAAGATCCACGCGCGAGCACAAGGGCAGGAGCGTTTCCAGCGCACCCTTGGTGTAGAGCACCAAGCCGTCGCGGTTCGCGTGCAGCGTGGAGAGTCGCTTCCGATCGGCGTCGAAGGGCACCTCATCCAGGCACGGACGTTCCGGGACGGCGGGCAGCGCCCGCTCGGCCATCCCAACCAAGGAGATCTCCATGGGGTCGCCCGACAACACCCTGCTTCCACCGCGCTCCACCTCCGTGAGGTTGTGACAAAAACGCGCGACCTCGAAGAAACGCCGGTGGGTCTCGTGGAGGGACGAACGGCCGTTCGTCCCTTCGTTGACAGGGTCATGGAACACGCCGCCAAGGAACAGCCGCTTGACCACCATCCGATTCTGGGTCAGTGTCCCCGTCTTGTCGGTGCAGATCACGGTTGCCGACCCGAGCGCTTCCACCGCGGGAAGATGCCGAATGAGCGCGTTTCGTTTCGCCATCCGCTGGGAGCCCATCGCCAGAGCGAGCGTCACGGTGGGGAGCAGTCCTTCGGGCACGTTGGCAACAATGATGCCGATGGCGAAGATGAAGTTCGCCCAGAAGGGAAGACCCAGCACCTGTCCGATGAAGAAAAACACCACGCCGAGCACGGTGGCGAGGATCGCCACGACCCGGCTCACATACGCGATCTCGCGTTGCAGAGGCGACACCACCTCGCCCGCGGTCTGGGTCAGGTGCGCGATCTTGCCGAACTCGGTGCGCATCCCGGTCGCGAACACCACGGCGCGCGCCTCGCCCGAGACGAGGGAGGTCCCCGCGAGCAAGACATTCTTGCTGCGGAGGATCTCTTCTTCCGGGCTCGGCCGCTCATCGCGGGCCTTGGGGAGCGACTCGCCGGTCACGGTGGCGTTGTTGACTCGCGCGCCGAAGGCTTGGATCACGCGGCAGTCGGCGGGGATGTCGTCGCCATCGGCGACGAGAATCACATCGCCGGGGACCAGCTCTTCGGCCGGGAGCTCGAACACCGTGCCCTCGCGCAACGCCTTCACCTGATGCGGGAGCAGTCGCTTGAGCGCCGCGATCGCCCGCTCGGCGCGAAATTCCTGCCAGAACGAAAAGAGGCCGTTGATGAGAATCACACCGACGATGGCGACCCCCAGGGCGAGCATCCCCTGGCCGGGATCGCGCCACGCGGCGACGAATGCGAGGCCCGCGGCAACCCAGAGAATCACGGCGAAGAAATGGGTGAACCCCCGAACGAAGCGGAACCACAGGGGCACGCCGGCGACTCGTTCGATCCGGTTGGGGCCGAATTCGAGGAGCCGGCGGCGGGCTTCCTGGACAGACAGGCCCTCAGGCGTGCTGTGGAGGCTGGCGAGCGCGTCGTCGACGCTCAGGTGGTGAATCTTCATCGCACGGGCATCATCTTCTCGACAAGAAGGAGCCTGGAGTATCGGCTCTCGCCGCGGACTCTCGGTCCTCCGGCGGCAGGTTGGACATCGTCATCGGCGCCTCACCACAAGAACTGAGGCAGGACTATGCAAAACAACCTTCTGTGAGATACCCCCGAGCAAAAATCGCTTAAGGCCGGTCAGGCCCCTGGACCCGACGACCACCAGATCCGTCTTCCCCTGCGTGGCGATCTCCACGATTCTTTTGGCGACCTGGCCGGAGACAAACTGGAACTTGGCTTCAAGGCCTGCCGTTTTCATCACCCGGACACATCGTTCTTTGATGATCGTCACCGCCGACTCCGGCAGACGGTAGGGATACTCCCAGGCATAGAGGACCGTGCTTCGAATCTTCTTCCTCAGAAAATGCGATCCAAGAAAGACCGCCGCTCCGTCCGCGTATTTGGACCCATCGAGCGCGAGGAGGACCTCTCGGATACCACGCGCTTTCTTCTTCACAACAAGAACCGAACACGGCGCATGAGCGATCACTTTTTGTGAAACGCTCCCCATGAGGAAAGTCGATACGTGACCGAGCCCTCGTGAGCCCAGAATGATCAGATCGACCTTGTTCCGTTGCGCTCTTTTAATGATGGTGTCCGCCACGAGCCCTTTTTCAACGACGGCTCGGACCTTTTTCCAACGCGCGCTCAGCCGATCCACCGATCGAGCCACGAGCTCTTGCCCCTTCGCAAGATTGCGATCCATGTGCTTCTGCAAGGTTCGGTTGTATTCTGGCTTCTCCGATGGAGCGATCAACGCGTGGACCACCGGGCCGCTCTCGACCACGTGCATCACGGTAACGTCGGGCGATTTCGCCAGCGGAAGCGCCAGAAGCAAATCAATCGCCCATTGTGAATACTTGGAACCGTCTATGGCCAAAATGATTTTCATAATTTCACTCCATGCGGTCGGATTTCATGACTCCATGCCCCCTCTTCCAACGGTAAAGAGTACGTATGCATTGAGCAGATACAGGACCAAGAGGGCGACACCCTCCCAGCTCAGAATGACCCAGGCCTTTTTCTCGGTGCGGAAGATGAGTCCGGTGATCGCAATGCCGGTCATCATCAGAGCCGTGACGGCTGAAAACAGGTGAGAAAATGACACATGAGAAAGTAAGGGACCCTTCACATAGAGCAGATCGCCCACGGAAAGGATGCCGATGTTGAAGAGATTGCTGCCAAGCAGATTGGCAATCGCAAGGTCCGGCGCAGCCAAGCGCAGCGCCGCGAAGGAGGTCACAATTTCTGGCAGAGACGTGGAGGCCGCGACCAGCAGGCTTCCCACAAAGGTGTTCCCCCAACCGGTCACCTCGGCAATGCGGCTCCCGATGAAAGGGAGCCAGATCCCGGCCCCAAGAATCACCACGGCGTGAATAGCGAGAGCCGAGTAGACCTTCTGTATCGGCACGTGCTGATAGTTCAGGACCTCTGATTCCGTCTTGATATACGTCGCCATCCGTTTCTTCTCGAACCGGAAGACCCCCTTCACCGCGACCCCATAGACAATCAGGATGAGAGGGGTGTACGGGCCGATCCAAAGACTCCACTGAGTGATCCCCTGTGTGCCTAAAAGGAGTCCCCAGGCCGCGATTCCGATGAGCAGCACCCCATGGCCGGCCGAGAGGATATGCCCCTGATCGACCCTGGAAAGAATCGGGCCCGGTCGATAGAACAGCTCAATGAGGCCGATCAGCATGAGATTGAACACGCAACTGCCCAGCACATCCCCCACGGCGATATCCGGCACGGCCGCCACGGTCACGGCGCTTGCACTCGTCGCCAACTCCGGAAGCGAGGTGACCGTCGCCAGCAGGACCAGCCCGATCCAGGTCCGACCCATCCCGGTTTTCTCGGCCAGCATGTCGGCATACCGACATAGCACACTCCCGGAAATCAGAATCAGCGTCGCGCAGACGACAAACTCCAGCCATACCATAGAGTCCCTCCGATCTCATCGATTGCCGAAGAGCGCATACGCCTCAACCGTGGCTGGTTTCACGGACTGCTGCCTCAGGATGGTGATGTTCCGCGCCAGCCGCCTTTTCGGTACCGGACCCACTTCTCCACCTCGACCGCGACGTAGACCGTCGAGGCCACGGCGACGCATGCGGCCAGCTCGCCCGCCGTCAGGGCGGTGGTGTGAAAGATCGGCTGAAGCACGGATGCGTAGGTGATGGCCAATTGCAGCACGACGGTGAGCACGACGGCCCCGATCAGTTGGGGGTTGGACAACAGGCCGATCGTCCATAACGCCTGCCGTTCCGAGCGGATGGCGAGGACGTGAAACATTTGAAACGCCATCAGCGTGAAGAACGCCATCGTCTGTCCGTGGGCGAGGTCGGTGGTCCCATGGCTCCAGCCGAACACCGCAACGGTTCCCAGCCCCATCAGCAGCCCCACCCACAGAATGTGCGACCCCATGCCGCCCGCGAAGAGGCTTTCCCTGGGATGCCGCGGTGGTCTATTCATAATGTCCTGTTCGGGGGGCTCCAACCCGAGCGCCAGGGCGGGAAGCCCGTCCGAGATGAGATTGATCCACAGAATCTGGATCGGAACCAGCGGAAGCGGCAGACCGAACACGATCGCAAAAAACACCGTGAGGATCTCGCCGCTGTTGGTCGAGAGCATGTAGCGCGTGAACTTCCTGATATTGTCGTAAATGATTCGGCCCTCTTCCACCGCCGAGATAATCGTCGCGAAATTGTCGTCCAACAGGACCATGTCGGACGCCTCTCTGGCCACGTCCGTTCCTCCCCGCCCCATCGCCACGCCGATGTCGGCGGCGCGGAGCGCCGGGGCGTCGTTGACGCCGTCGCCGGTCATCGCCACGATTTCGCCACGGCGCTTTAAGGCGCCGACGATCTTCATCTTGTGTTCCGGTGACACCCTGGCGTAGACGGACACCTCCGGGACCAGCGGCTCAAGCTCGTCCGCCGTCATGCCTTCGAGGTCTTCTCCGGTCAGAATGCGGTCCCCTGGGCGACATATCTCGAGGTTGGTCGCGATGGCTTCGGCCGTGATGCGATGATCCCCCGTGATCATGACCGGTCGGATTCCGGCTTGACGGCATGTCACCACCGCCGCTTTGACTTCGGGTCGCGGGGGATCGATCATGCCCGCCAATCCGAGGAAGGTCAGGTCCCGTTCGACGTCGGAGAAATCGTCTCCGGACGGAGAGCTATCGATCGTTCGCATGGCGCACGCCAGAACACGGACCCCATCCTGGGCCAGCTCTCGGTTGATCCGCATGATCTCATCGTGACGGTGTCGCGTCAGGGGTTGGACGGCCGGGTGGTGCGCCACGAAGGCGGATCGGCGGAGCACCTCCTCGATACTCCCCTTCGTCAGGGCGACGACTCGGCCTTGGGCATCCCGGTGAATCGTGGTCATGAGCTTTCGCGTCGAATCGAAGGGAATCTCCCCGATCCGCGGCAAGGCATCCTCCAGCGCCTCCTTCCAGAGGCCGGCCTTGGCGGCCGCGACGAGGAGCGCGCCCTCGGTGGGATCTCCCAGCACGATCCACGTTCCATCGCGCTGCTGCAGGCGCGCACTCGTGCACAAGGCCGCCGCCCGCAGGAGTTGAAGGAGCGCCGCCTCGTCCTTGGGATCGACGCCCCGGCCTTGTTCGTAAAATTGCCCCTCGGGCCGATACCCGTTTCCGGTCACGTCGAACAGTCGCCCCTCCGCGTACACGAGTTCGACCGACATCAGGTTCTGAGTCAGGGTCCCGGTCTTGTCGGAACAGATGGTCGTCACGCACCCCAGCGTCTCCACCGCGGGCAACCGCCGAATCAACGCGTTTCGGCGAACCATGCGTTGCGCGCCGAGCGCCAGGACAATCGTCACCAGGGCCGGGAGGCCCTCGGGGATCACCGCGACCGCCAGGCTGATGGCCGTGAGCAACATCACGTCCAGCGCTTCTCCGCGAAGCAGTCCCGCGGCAAAAATCACGGTCGTGAGCGCCACGGCGGAGGCGGCCAGCCATTTCCCGAGATGGCCCAAGCGACGCTGGAGCGGAGTCCGGCGGGTTTCCGCCGTCTGAAGCAAGTGCGCGATCCTCCCGAGCTCGGTCTTCATCCCCGTCTCGGTCGCCACCGCCCAGCCGTGACCGGCCATCACCGTCGTCCCCATGAAGACCACGTTGTTTCGATCGCCGATCGGCAACTCTTCTTTATGCAAGGCGCGGACGTGTTTCGTCACGGCGACCGACTCCCCCGTGAGCTGCGACTCGTCCACGCGCAGATGCGCGGCCTCGATGAGGCGGCCATCGGCAGGAATCCGCTCCCCCTCATCCAAGGCCATGAGGTCCCCTGGAACGATCGCTTGCGAAGAGATTTGCACGAGGCCCCCGTCGCGCCGAACCACGACCAACGGCTGCTCCAGACCGCGGAGGGCCTCCAACGCCCGTTCGGCGCGATACTCTTGGCTGAACCCGAGTGACGCATTCAGTACGACGATCACCAGGATCATCACGGTATCGGTCAGGTCCCCCATGGACCAGGCGATCGCGGCGGCCGCCAGGAGAATGAGGATCATGACGTCGGTGAACTGCCTCAGGAGGATCAGCCAGGGACCTTTTCCGTCCTCTTTTCTCAACAGATTCGCCCCGTAAAGGTCCAACCGGCGCTTGACCTCGGCCGAAGAAAGGCCCGTGGCGGAGCTGTACAACGCCTCCAGGGCCTCCTCCGGTGCCATCTGGTACCAGGGCCTAGTGGTCATGAGGGCGTGATCTTAGCAGATTCGAGGGAGTTGCTCGCCGCTCAGCATGTCGACGACACGGCGTGCGCCGATCGTGCTCGTCATGACGACGAAGGCGGGCGAAGGGCCGTCGGCAACGTCCCCGACCTCGCCGATGACGCGGGCGTCAGCCCCGAGGGTGTGCGCGGTCATGACGGCGAGGGCGCGCGCGGCGTCGTGTGGCGCGACGAACGCGACGAACCGGCCCTCGTTGGCGACGTAGAGGGGATCAAAACCCAGGATCTCACATGCGCCGCGCACGTCGTCCCGAACCGGGATCAGGCCCTCGTCGATCGCCATCGTGACGCCGGCGGACTCAGCGATCTCGTTCAACGCACTGGCCAGCCCCCCGCGGGTCAGATCTCGCAGGCAGTGGATCTCGATCCCGGCGTCGAGCAGCGCCAGCACGAGCGGCGCGACGGATGCCGAGTCGCTCTCGATGGCGCTCTCAAACTCCAGCCCTTCGCGGACCGCCATGACCGCGATCCCGTGGCGCCCGAGGTCCCCACTCAGCAGGATGGCATCGCCGGCTCGAACCTGATCCGGGGCGATCCGTCGCGGCGACTCGATGAGCCCGATGCCGGCGGTATTGATGAAGAGGCCGTCCCCCTTCCCCTTGTCCACAACTTTGGTATCGCCGGTGATGATCTGCACGCCCGCCGCCTCCGCCGCGCGCTGCATCGAGCGGACCACGCGCCACAGCGTCTCCATCGGCAGGCCTTCTTCGAGGATGAACCCGGCGCTCAGATACAGCGGGCGCGCGCCCGCCATCGCCAGATCGTTCACCGTGCCGTTGACCGAGAGCGACCCGATATCGCCGCCCGGGAAGAACAACGGCTGGACGACGTAGGAATCGGTCGTCATCGCCACCCGCGTCCCGCCGAGGTCCGCGACGGCGGCGTCATGCCGGACGTCGAGCAGCGGGTTGCCGAACGTCGACACGAACATCTGCTCGATGAGCTGGTGCATCAACCGGCCCCCGCCCCCGTGGGCGAGGAGGACGTGGGGGTACCGGTCGATCGGAATCGGACAGGACAACACGACGTCGGCGTTTCGGTCAACGGTCATCATGGTCTCCCGTAGGGGCACGGCATGCCGTGCCCCTACACATCGCCGCCCCTCGCCCGGACCATCGGCAAAGACCTTCGATACCGGTAGTACGCCGCGCACGCGCCTTCCGACGAGACCATCGGCGCGCCCAAGGGGCGCTCGGGCGTGCATCGCGCGCCGAAGGCGGGGCAATCGGTCGGCTTCTTGACGCCGCGCAGGACGAGGCCGCTGATGCACTCCGATGGTTCCACCGCCCCACCCCCGCCGAGGTCGAACCGCCGCAGGGCATCGAGCGCACCGTACTCGTCCCGGAGCGCCAGGCCGCTGCCAGGGATCTCCCCGATCCCGCGCCACATCCGGCGCTCGACGCGGAAGACCTCGCGCACCAGCTCTTGCGCCGCGGCGTTGCCGTCGCGACGGACCGCCCTGACGTACTGATTCTCCACCTCGGCCCGCCCCTCCTCCAGTTGCTTCACACAGAGGTACACGCCCTGCAGGATATCCACGGGCTCGAAGCCGGTGACGACGATGGGCACGCGATACCGGCTCGCCAACGGCTCGTACTCGGTGTACCCCATCACCGCGCAGACGTGCCCCGCCGCCAAGAAGCCCTGCACGCGGTTGTCGCGCGACGAGAGGATCGCCTCCATCGCGGGGGGCACCAAGACGTGGGCGACCAGGACGGAGAAGTTCGCGATCCCTTCGCGTCGCGCGCGATACACGGCCATCGCGTTGGCGGGAGCCGTGGTTTCGAAGCCCACGGCGAAGAAGACGACCTGCTTGGCCGGCTCAGTCTTGGCGATCTTCAGCGCATCCAGCGGCGAATACACGATCCGCACATCGCCGCCCTGGGCTTTGACGGCGAGCAGGTCGGCGGCCGAGCCCGGCACGCGCAGCATGTCCCCGAACGAGCAGAAGACGACGTCCCTCCGCGCCGCGATTTCAACCGCCGCGTCGATCAGCTCGATCGGCGTGACGCACACCGGGCAGCCGGGACCGTGCACCAGCGTCACGGCCTCGGGCAGGAGCTGATCCACGCCAAATCGGACGATCGCGTGCGTTTGCCCCCCGCAGACCTCCATCAGCGTCCACGGCCTCGTCGTGATGCGGCGAATGGCTCGGGCCAGCGCCTGCGCCGGCGCTGCGTCGCGGTATTCCTCGATGAACCTCATCCCGCTTCGCCCCTCAACTCCCCGAGGTCATCCATCTGTCGGAGGTAGTCGAAGACCCGCGCGGCCTCGGCCTCGTCCAATCGGGCGATCGCAAACCCGACGTGCACCACCACGTAGTCGCCGACACCGGCGTCAGAGACGAACGCGAGCGACACCTCCTTGAGCGTCCCGCCGAAATCGACCTTCCCCGCGCGGGACAACCCTTCGTCGCCGGTGATCTCGACGATCCGACCCGGGATCCCCAAACACATCAGCGAGGTCCTCCTCCCTCAACCACTGCGATCGCCGCGACCGCTTGCCCCAGCGCGATTCCCCCGTCGTTCGGCGGAATACTGCCGTGTCGGTACGCGCGAAATCCTTCGGCCGCCAGCCGCGTGGCGGCTCGCTCGGTCAGGTACGCGTTTTGAAAGCACCCCCCCGTCAGGACGACCCGCGATTGTCCGACGCGTTGCGCGACCGAGACCACGATCTCGGCGAGCGTGTGGTGGAACTTCGCCGCGATCCGTCCGCTCGGCGTTCCCCGCGCAAGGTCCTCCAGTATCCCGCGAATCGTCAGCTCCCAGTCAACGACCATGACGGATGATCGGTCCTCGATGCCGAACGGGTATCGCTCGTCTCCGGCGTCTCGCTCAACGGCGTATTCCAACGCCATGGCGGCCTGCCCCTCGAACGTCACGCCGTGGCACACGCCCGCCAGCGACGAGACCGCGTCAAACAACCTCCCCGCGCTCGAGGTGATCGGCGCGTTCACGCCCCGCGCGAGCATCTGGCCGATGATGCGCGCCTCGGCAACCGAACACGCCTTGATCGGCGCAAGGTGGGCCATCCCGAGAGCCTGGCTCCCGAAGATCTCGAACAGCACGCCGAGGGCCGCGCGTTTCGGCTCCCTGACCGCCAAGTTCCCTCCCGGCAGCCGGAACGTGCGGAAATGGCCGACGCGCTGGAACGACGTCCGTGTGGCCAGGAGGAATTCTCCGCCCCAGATCGTCCCA
>Ga0210377_10005645_pt1 | contig 10249 bp, 7 predicted proteins | sample PLM4_65_b1redo_FD_155480 | JGI IMG/M metagenome (GOLD analysis project Ga0210377, IMG submission 155480) | Groundwater sediment microbial communities from an aquifer in East River, Colorado, USA - PLM4_65_b1 redo | ecosystem: Environmental > Terrestrial > Soil > Riparian zone | place: USA: East...
GATGAGGGCCTGCTCGATCAGTTCGCGTTTGGTCGCTTCCCTGACCAGCGCCGGGATGGACTTGAGCCCGGCGAGTCGGGCCGCCCGCCACCGCCGTTCGCCGGCAATGAGGCCGAAGTTCGTTCCTATCCTGTGCACAATGATGGGCTGGATAATGCCCTGTTCTTTGATGGAGGCGGCAAGCTCTTTGAGCTTCTCGTCGTTGAAGACCTTCCGCGGCTGGTACTCGTTCGGGACGATCTTATCCAGTTCGACATCCATGATCCCGAGTGACTTCCTTTCCTTTTCATCCAGGACGGAAAGGTCCGGGATCAGGGCGCCTAGCCCCTTACCGAGCGCCGCTTTTTGCATAGCCCAGCACCTCCCTGGCGAGATCGAGATAGCTCTGCGCACCTTTCGAACGGATGTCATAAAGTATCACAGGTTTGCCGTGGCTCGGCGCTTCGCTCAGCGTCACGTTCCTGTTGATTACCGTTTTATATACTTTATCGCCGAAGTACTTTCGGACCTCCGCCGCCACCTGGTCGGCAAGATTATTCCTGCTGTCGTACATAGTAAGGAGCACGCCTTCAACAACGAGCTCAGGATTCAGGTCCTGCTTGATGAGCTTGATGGTATTCATCAGCGCCGACAGACCTTCCAACGCATAGTACTCGGTCTGGACCGGGATCAGGACCCCGTCGGCAGCGGTCAGGGCGTTCACGGTCAGAAGCCCCAGGGACGGCGGGCAGTCGATGAAGATGTAATCGTAATTCTCCCGGAACAAGGCAATCGCCTTCTTGAGCACGCGCTCCCGGGCGATGGTATGGATGAGTTCGATCTCGACGCCAACGAGGTCGATACCGGCCGGCACCACGTCGAGCCAGGGGAAGTGGGTGGTTTTCTTGATCTCGGCAAAAGGCCTCTTGCCCGTAAAGAGGTCGTAGGCGCTCCCGACGATATCCTTCCGGTCGATCCCCATGCCGCTCGTAGAGTTGCCCTGGGGGTCCGAGTCGATAAGAAGCACCTTCTTCTCTGCCGCTGCGAGCGATGCTGCGATGTTCACGGCGGTGGTCGTTTTACCGACACCGCCCTTCTGATTGGCTATGGCAATGACCTTGCCCATGAAACCTCCGAAACTGTCTTTCAAAATCGGGTTACTTTACCATAGGAGGAGGACAAAAGGAAGAAAAAATTCGTTTCCTACCTCAGAAGAATCGGAGGGAATGCCGTTAAATATCGAATGGATATAACGGAATTGAATTATTGGAAGCGGATAAACTCTGATGACGTTCGATTTAGGCTTTTTTCGGGAAAATGGATTTTTCATTCCGCACTCCACACTCGCCATTCAGCACTTACAAATGTTCCACGTGGAACCCCGTTACAGACTTTTTCTGGAAAGGATTACATCTCGTACTCGGAAAAGGGTCGTTCGTGAGTGTACAGCTCTAGAACGGTCCATATCGTAAACGGGGTGGAATATATCACCACTGCCCCAACTCGTTCCCTGCTGGATTTACCCTGAGAGACCCCAGCGCTATGTGGCGCACCGCCGATATATCCTTAAGGGGAGTGACCACACGCACGGTCAACTCTTTCAAGTCAAGGTCCCTGATGATGCCCAGCCCGAGACAGAGATTCCGGTCATCATTCAGACCGATCAGCAGATAGTCGAGCTCTGATCTCGTTATAACGGAGATCTCCCTGACCCCGTAGCGTTCTCGCGCCGTGTACTGTTCATCCTCGGAATAGTCCCCATCAGTGATCACGAACAGTCTGTCGGCTGAAAGCTCGGCATGAACCACGATACTGTTCAGTATCTTTGAAAGCTGATTGATGTCCCGAAATCCCAACCGCTCGCCGGTTCCAAGACCGGGTCCGTGGACACCAACGTCGCTTAGCGCAATATCCTGAAAGTCAGCTCCCCGGAAATATTCTTTGAACCGCTGTTCCCGCGCAGCCTTCCGGGCTTCACCGGTCGATACTCTGGCATCGGGTGATACCGGAAGCCGGTGGATCAGCAAGCCTGCGCGGTGAGCGTGGGGTGATATAAGGTGTTCGACCTCGTTCTTCTGCTCAATGGCTATAACATAACGGGGCGCAAGCATGTCTATCTGGTGATAGGCAAGCTCCCGGGCAGCACCTCCGTTCACGAGGCCGCAGGTGTTGATGAGGACCAGATCAGGACCGAGCTCCAATGCCTTGTTGTATATCTTCTGGATGCAGGTCACTGCATCGAGAAGATGTCCGACCGGGCTGACATTACCGATGAAACCCATGATAAGTGGAGGCTTGTGTTTGAGAAGTTCAGCTGCGCCGCTATAGAGTCCCAGCGAAAATGCTGCCGGTGGGCCAATGAACGACTGGCCGGGGTCCGCATCGATCCAGGCAACTCGCTTGCCCCGTCGGCAAAAGTAACCAGCAAGGTACATGCAGAACGTGGTCTTACCTGAACCAGGGGCTCCGACGACCATGACCGGCCCTCCCTGTGATTCAACCTCTTCGGCTGATTCACGCCATTCGGGCGGGATATGGAGATTATGTTCTGACATGAATGGTTTCCGAATTTAGGAACCGACAATCAGGAAAAACTCTTTCACCCTAGGTTCTCCTGTCTCCTGAACACCGATCCTCACTCTCGCTTCATGATTGTTCCACGTGGAACATTATCCCTTTTTTCGGAAGACCCAGATGGCCCGGGGATCATTTGAATGGGGAAGGCTGAGGTTCACTTGCTTTTCAATTACCAGTCCCGCTTTGAGTACTATCCTCTCTTCAATCGTCTCCTCCGGCCCCCTGCTCAGGACCATTAGCCCATTAGGCTTTAGGAAGGGTGCGCCCTCGGAAAGGGCCGATTTCATATCGGCAAAGGCGCGGGCCGTAACAACATCATATGTCTGGTGATAGGAGTGCGGTAGTTCGTTGGTCCTTTTATCGACAACAGCGGTCTCCGCAAGTTTCAATGTTCTGACGATGTGGCGCAGGAACGAAGCCTTTTTATTGACCGCCTCGACCATGGTGATCGATATTTCCGGGTGGCAGATCTTGATCGGTACGGCAGGAAAACCGGCGCCGGAACCCATATCCAGAAGCCGGAGTGCCGGGCCAGGCGTAAAACCGCTCAAGTAGGACAGGGAGTCGAGAAAATGTTTGATGACAACATCCTGCTCATTCCTAATCGCTGTCAAGTTGATCTTGCGGTTCCACTTTTCAAGTTCGACGAGATAGACCAGGAATACATCGGCCTGCTGGTCCGAAAGCGTGATGCCTAGCTTATCGGCGCCTGTGGTCAGCAAGTCCCGGAGCGTCATGCCTCCATGCCTCCCCGCTTCCGCTTCTCGAGCGCGACCATGAGTAGGGAAATGGCTGCCGGGGTGACGCCGGAAATACGCGATGCTTGGCCCAGGGATACCGGCCGTACCTGCTTCAGCTTCTGCCTCACTTCAGCTCCCAGTCCGGTAAGGGCATCATAATCGAGATCGTCGGGAACGGCCTTTTTCTCAAGTCCGGAAAACCGTTCGACCTGTTCGAGCTGCCGGGCGATGTAGCCTTCGTACTTCACCTGGATCTCCACTTGCTCGGAAGCATCGCTCTTTGCCGGCATCGGCGACGGGCTGATCGCGGCAATATCCTGATAGCTCAGTTCCGGCCTTTTAAGTAATTGCTCAAGAGAGGCCTCGCCCGAAAGGAGCGATGAGCCCTTCGCCTCAAGCATGGCATTTATCTCCGGCTGCGTCCTGATAAAGGTCCTTTTCAATCGAGAGATTTCCCGTTCAACCGTTCCTTTCTTTTCTACGAACTGTCGGTACGCGTCATCGGAAACAAGCCCGATCTCACGGCCTTTTTCCCTCAATCGCATATCTGCGTTGTCCTCTCGGAGAATGAGCCGGTACTCGGCGCGGGAAGTGAACATCCGATAGGGTTCGTTCGTGCCGCGAGTCACCAGGTCGTCGATCAGCACCCCAATGTACGCGGTCGATCGGGAAAGAACAAGCGACGGCCGCTTCCGAGCCATGAGGCTTGCGTTGATGCCTGCCATTAGCCCCTGTGCTGCTGCTTCTTCGTACCCCGATGTGCCGTTGATCTGCCCGGCGAAATAGAGTCCTGATATCCGCTTTGTCTCGAGGGTGTGCTTGATCTGGGTCGGCGGTGCAAAATCATATTCTATTGCATAGGCCGGCCGCATGATCTCCGCCTCTTCGAGCCCTGGGATGGACCGGTACAGTTTAGTCTGCACGTCGAACGGAAGGCTCGTCGAGACCCCGTTTGCGTAATACTCCTCAGTGTCCAGCCCTTCAGGCTCGAGAAAGACCTGGTGCCGTCCCCGCTCCGAGAACCGCATGACCTTGTCTTCGATTGAGGGACAGTACCTTGGACCAATGCCTTTGATGATTCCAGCATAAAGTGGGGACTTATCTAAGTTATCTCGTATTATTTGATGGGTATCATCGTTCGTATATGTAAGAAAACAGGGTAATTGTGGGAGAGGATGCTCGTTTTCCGTAAAAGAGAAGAACGGCGCAGGGTCGTCTCCAGGCTGAATCTTCATTTTTGAGAAATCTATGGTCCGTCCATTCAATCTCGCCGGCGTGCCGGTCTTGAGCCGTCCCAGTTCAAAACCAAGCTCCCGAAGGTTGTCTGAAAGTCCGACCGAAGGAAATTCTCCGGCCCTGCCAGACGGGTAATGAACAAGTCCGATATGGATGAGCCCCTTCAGGAAGGTGCCGGTCGTAATGATCACTGCCGACGAAAGATACTGTGCACCGATGTTCGTTTCTACACCGACTATCATTCCATTCTCTACAAGCAGCTTTTCCACAAGCCCCTGCGTCACATCAAGTCCCTGTTGTTTTTCAAGCGACTCTTTCATCGCCATGCGGTACCGTTGCTTATCCGCCTGCGCACGGGTGCCCCGGACCGCAGGTCCCTTGCTCTTGTTCAGCACGCGGAACTGGATCCCCGTCCGATCGATGATCTTCGCCATCTCCCCGCCAAGGGCGTCGATCTCCTTCACCAGATGGCCTTTGGCAAGGCCGCCGATGGCCGGATTGCAGGACATGAGCGCGATGCTGTCGAGATTCATCGTCACCATGAGCGTGGAGCATCCCATGCGCGCCGAGGCAAGCGCGGCCTCACAGCCGGCATGACCGGCGCCGATTACGATGATGTCGTATTTATTTCGGGAAGACATGAATACTTCTCCTAGAAAGACCTGCCACGCTGCCACAAGAACACCAAGAGCAACTATTGATATGGTCAAATAATCCGCAACAACCTTCATTCTTCATTCCCATGGAAACGGGAATCCTGTTTGTTCAAGCTATCTGGATATCCACATTACTTATTGCGAGTGCATCACGGTTGACATGATGTTTATTTGCCGATACAGAAATCCCTGAAGATCCTTTCGAGGATATCGTCAGTATGGGTTGCTCCGGTGATTAGGCCCACACTGTCAAGGGCTTCGCGGAGGTCGAGCGCAATGAACTCGGCCGACATGCCCGACGTTGCAGAGGCATGCGCCTTTTCCAAGCTTGCCTTCGCCTGTTCAAGAGCTGTCTTGTGGCGTGTATTTACAGCCCAGGCGTGCTCCCGCGGCGGGACCGCGCCTTGCCTCACGAGCTCGACGAGGGACTTTCGCAAACTATCGAGTCCCGCGCCTGTCTTGCACGATATCTCGACGACCACCTCTGGCCAAACTGGTTTCTCGGCCTTTCGCTCAAGGTCGTGCTTATTCATCACAACGATCGCGGTCTTTCCCTTCGCCTCTTCAAGCACCCGCTTATCTTCCGACGACAAGGGCTGCGATCCGTCGAGAACAAGAAGGACGACATCGGCCGCACCAATCACCGCAAGGCTCCGTTTTACACCTTCTTGCTCCACCACATCATGAGCATGCCTGATCCCTGCCGTATCCAGTATTTTAAACGGCAGTCCTTCAATGTTCAGATATTCTTCCAGCACGTCCCGGGTCGTACCGGGGACATCGGTCACGATCGCCCGGTCCTGCTTCAGCATGCTGTTCAGGAGCGACGACTTCCCCACGTTCGGTTTTCCGATGATCGCCGTGGCGATCCCTTCGCGCAATACCCTTCCATAGCGATGGCTGGCGATCAGATCTTCGATGCTTTTAAGTACGCTCCCCATCTCGATGGCTCGCGGATTACCTGTCTGCGTCTCGATCTCCTCCTCAGGAAAATCGATTTCCGCTTCCACCGCAGCGACGATCGAGATGAGGCGGTCCCGGAGGGCTGCCACCTCTGATGACAACCTGCCAACAAGCTGCTCGTTCGCTGCCCGGTGGCTGATCTCGGTCTTTGCGTGGATGATATCCATGACCGCCTCGGCCTGGGCAAGGTCGATGCGGCCGTTCAGAAAGGCCCGCTTCGTGAACTCGCCCGGCTCGGCCTGACGTGCGCCTGATGCGATCAGGAGGTTCACGGTCCTCCAGAGCGGCATCATCCCGCCATGACAGTTGATCTCGACGACGTCCTCGCGCGTATACGATGCCGGCGAACGCATGACGCTTGCGAGCGCCTCATCGATGACGTCGCCCGTTCCGGGATCACGCACCTGTCCATAGAGCAGCGCATGTGAGGAAAGATCCCCAAGTTTTCTGGTGTTGGCTGACTTGAATACGATCGAAGCTATTTCGACAGCCCTCGAACCGCTTATGCGGATGATGCCGATCCCGCCCTCTCCCGGCGGCGTTGAGACGCCGCAAATAGTGTCTTGATCAAGCATGGGCGTATATTACCACAAAGCTCCTGGCCCAGAAAACGTTCTTTTTGAAAAGCACCCTGCATGCGATATACTGAAACCGCTAATTGTGATAAAATAGCTCCACCGGTGACAAGTGAAGTTCTTGATATTCTCTGAACAGGGACCAGGAGAGAACATGGACCAGCGATCGCTCTGGGAACGGTACAAAAAATATCTCTGCCAGTGCCCATCCATCTGCCTGACGCTCGACATCAGCAGGATGAACTTCCCTGAGGATTTTTTTTCCACGATGGAGCCCGAGATCCAGAAGGCATTCACCGCCATGGGCGCCCTCGAGTCGGGCGCCATGGCGAATCCCGACGAGAACCGCATGGTCGGCCATTACTGGCTGCGAAGTCCTGCCCTTGCTCCAACAGCTGAACTTCGCTGCGAGATCGAAGATACCGGAAAGGCTGTCCTTCGATTCGCCCGTACCGTACATACGGGCAAGATCAAGCCCCAGAGAGCCCGTCGTTTTACCAATCTCCTGTGTATCGGCATCGGAGGCTCCGCTCTCGGTCCGCAGTTCGTAGCCGATGCCCTTTCGTCGACCGATGACAAGATGAAACCCTGCTTCCTGGACAACACCGACCCCGATGGTTTTGATCGTGTCCTTGCCGCAATAGGAGATTCTCTTTCTAAAACCATGACCATCGTCATTTCCAAGAGCGGCGGTACTGCGGAGACCAGGAACGGCATGCTTGAGGTAATGAAAGCTTATCGCAAGGCAGGACTCTCCTTTGAGAAGCATGCCGTGGCAATAACTGGAGTGGGTAGCAATCTCGATAAATCTGCCATTAGTGGTAATTGGATTGCACGATTCCCCATGTGGGACTGGGTAGGTGGGAGAACATCTATTACATCGGCTGCCGGCCTATTGCCTATGGCCTTGCAAGGCATTGATATAACGGATTTTATCGGCGGTGCCGCAGACTGTGACGTTCTTACTCGAAGCAGGTCAACAGGGGTAAATCCTGCCGCTGCTCTTGCCCTCATGTGGCATTACGCGACCGGCGGCCGTGGTCACAAGGATATGGTGGTACTACCCTATAAGGACCGGCTTCAGCTTTTTTCCAAATATTTGCAGCAGCTCATCATGGAATCGCTCGGCAAGGAAAAGGACCTTGCGGGAAAGATCGTCAACCAGGGCCTCTCGGTTTACGGCAACAAAGGCACCACGGACCAGCATGCCTATGTCCAGCAGCTCCGCGACGGCGTGAATAACTTTTTCGTAACCTTCATTGAGGTCTTGAACGATCGGGACGTGCGCTCCCTCGAGGTCGACCCCGGCGTCACGAGCGGCGACTATCTCAACAGTTTCCTTCAGGGAACACGCAATGCTCTGTTCGAGAACGGCAGGGAGTCCCTCACGATCACCATTGAAAAACTTGATGCCCGCACTGTCGGTGCGCTCATCGCGTTGTTCGAGCGAGCGGTAGGCTTCTACGCAACCCTGGTGAACATCAACGCCTACCATCAGCCAGGAGTCGAGGCGGGCAAGAAAATGGCCGGTGCGCTCATCGGGCTCCAGCGAGAAGTCCTGGGATTTTTAAAGAAGAATCGCGGCAGATCATTCACGGCGGAAGAGCTGGCAAAAGCGATCAGCGCAGAGGAAAAAACTGAGTCGGTGTTCAAGATCCTTGAGCATGCATCTGCAAACAGAGACCATCGGGTCAAGAAATCGGCCCATTCGAATGCCTTCCTGTCTCAATACGGAATTGCTCGGTAACTACCTTTACGGGTACAGGCGATCGAGGCTCTGAAATACCTCGTTAATCTCCTTTGTGGTATTATAGAAATGCGGCGACAGGCGCAGTCCACCGCCTCGTACGTTCACCATGATACCCCGCTCACGCAACGCATCTCGCGCGGCTACCGGATCAAAGGTACCGGCGATCGTGACGTTCCCTCCCCGCTGATCCCGTTGTTCCGGCGTCAATACCGTGAGGTCCCGTTTACGGGCCTCTAAAATGATCTGGTCTCCGAGATCCAGAACACGCTTTTCGACATTGGCGATCCCCACCTCAAACAGAAGTTCGATCGCCGCGCCGAGTCCGAATATTCCCATCAGATTTTGGGACCCTTCCTCGAATCGCTGCGCGTTGTTCTTAAGCTGCAATTCCGGATGGTCGAAATCGAACTCGTTCTGCACGCTCTTCCAGCCCACGAGCGGCGGCCGCAGGGTCTGAACTAGCTCTTTCCGGCAATAGAAAATGCCGATGCCTTCCGGCCCGAGCAGCCATTTGTGCGCATCGGCTGCAAGGAAATCAATATTAAACTCCCGCACATCCATAGGGATGATCCCAAGGCTCTGTATGGCGTCAACGCAGAACAGGACCGCCTTGCGCCTGCATAATTCACCTAGCCGCTTCAGATCGGTTCGGTACCCGTTCGAGAACAGGACAGAACTTACAGCGATCATCCGCGTCCGCGTGTCCATTAACCGTTCGATGTCCTCGAACAGGACCCTTCCCCCACGCGAAGGAATGGCTCGTGCCTCTACGCCCTTGCTCTTCAGATTGATCCAGGGAAAGATGTTTGAGGGAAAATCCCTTTCAAAAAACAGGACATTGTCTCCGCGCTGCCAATCCATGCCTTCCGCAACAAGGGAAAGACCGTGGGACGTGCTTCTGATGAATGCTATCTCGTCATCTCCTGCGTTCACCAGCTTCGCGCAAACCATTCTGACCTCAACGGCCCGCTGCACCCACAGGGTATAGTGGAATACCGCACCCTCTGTGTATTCCTCCAGGAGCGTCTCGATAGCGGTTTTTACGCGGAGAGATAACGGAGCGATGCCGGCATGGTCCAGGTATATATAGTTTTTTGTAACAGGGAATTCCCGGCGGTATTGTTCAACGATTGTTGTATCCATGGTTGTTTATGTATGCTTCTTTCTCCGCGCGTTTTAACTTCTTCAGGGCGTGTTCCTTCTTTAACGCTGCTGATCTGCTGCTGCACGACTCCTGGTGCACCAGCTTCACGGGCAACCGGCCTCTCGTGTACCGTGCCGCAACACCCTTTCGGTGCAACAAAAGCCGACGCTCCAGGTCGTTCGTAATTCCGGTATATAACGTCCTGTCCCGGCACCTCACAATGTACACAAACCACCTTGCCCCTGCTATCCTGACCATGTCCGGATTCTATCCAAAATATACGACCAATAGCAAGATGATTATAGACTCCGCTCGAAAAAGGGTTTATTATTCCGCCATGAAAAAAGGGATCGATTACATCGGTGTCGGTGCAGGGGCCATCATCTTTAACAAGGATGGCAAGGTATTCCTGGCAAAACGCGGGGCAGAAGCACGCAACGAAAAGCACCGGTGGGAGTTTCCGGGAGGCAGTGTCGAATTCGGCGAGACCCTCGAGAATGCCTTGGTACGAGAGATCAGGGAGGAATACGGTTTCGTCATCGAGGTAGTGCAGCTCCTCGATGTAGTGAACCATATTCTGCCCGAGGAAAAACAGCACTGGATCTCCCCCACTTATCTCTGCAGATACA
>Ga0210377_10005646_pt1 | contig 10247 bp, 9 predicted proteins | sample PLM4_65_b1redo_FD_155480 | JGI IMG/M metagenome (GOLD analysis project Ga0210377, IMG submission 155480) | Groundwater sediment microbial communities from an aquifer in East River, Colorado, USA - PLM4_65_b1 redo | ecosystem: Environmental > Terrestrial > Soil > Riparian zone | place: USA: East...
TACTCTGTCTTGTGCATGGCTACTCCTTTCTATGACTGTTCGTCAAAATCCTCGCCTGATCTTACGTCAGACCAGGCAGGAGTAGCCATCGCTTTTTTCAACCTTCAACTATGGATGGGACAAAATCGCCTTGAAAATATTGTGCAAACTCTTGCATGGTATGATTCAATCTATCGAACTTTTAACGAGGGATTAAGACTATCTCAAAGTGAGTCCAAAAAACAGCGATTACCAAACTCTCTAATAGAATACATTCATCATGCTCATATAGCATATGTTGTGATATCATTGCGAAAACTGTATGATGAAAAAAAGAATAGTAATAAACGTTATGTGAACTCACTGAGAACAATAACAAAACAAATCCTTGACAATGCACATTTGTTCACAAGAGAAAATTACGTAACATATGATAATCTACCTTATAATGATAGCGAGAATTTAGATTGGAAAACTAGAACAAAAGTTCAGGAACGGCACTGGAGGTTTGATTCGTTGTGTGGAATTAAAAAAGGAATGTCACGAAAAATGAATGACAAATTTGATATTAACATTCCCCAGATGTTGCATAAACGAACTCAGTTAAGGCCAGAAATAGATGTTTTCGCAAACAAGTTTCTTGTACACTCTTCTGCAAAGAATAATCGACCTGATGAGAAATTGACACTTCAGAAGCTAACTTTACGGTGTATTCAAAATCAGTATAAGAATGTGATATGGTCTTCACAGCAAATTGCAAAAATTTTATGCGAAGCATTTTTAAGCGAGGTCCCAATTCCGCAATTTGATATCTTATTAAACTGGGAAAATGGACTTTTTGACAATGCAACCAAAAGGAAACTAAAAAAATATTATAGTCAAAGGATGGATTGGTGGTGGAAATGGTCAAATTACTACCGAGAAGGAAACAAAATATTCACCTCTCCAGGGGCATAGTTCAAAAAAGGAGTATTTTAATATTGTGTAAGCGTTGGCATATCTGGGGACATCTATGCGGGATATCGGGGAGGGATATCGGGGGACACCTTAATATCGGGGGACACCTTACTTAATTCGATGGCAGAATCATTGGTGCGAAACATCGCAGCCTACGATTTGGAGCCGCGTTTTATGAAATCAGCTTTGAGTCCAGTGAAGTATGATCACACGAAAGGCATGAGGATTGCTTTTGTGCTCGTTTTCTTGCTTCTTCTTATGCCGGCTACAGGAGAAGGCCGCACGCCGGCGGCCCAGAAGGTACTAACCTATCTTAAAGGGTTGGGAAACGGTTCCTATATGTTCGGGCAAATGGCCACCTGGGTGCATAATGAGAATCCGGATATGGATCATCCCACCAACTGGCTCAGGAAAGTACACGATCACACGGGAAAGATGCCCCGGTACGGATGCGTCACATACGATTTTGATGACGATCCCTTCCCCGATGCGGCGTGGAATAACGGCATTAAGAAAATGTGGGATCGCGGCATGATTGTCGGCGTGTTTTCGTTTTATGCCAATCCGTCGGGAAGGTCATGGAACGACCCGGTCGATATGGATCCGATATTCGCCTCGGGTGATAATCCGACCAGGGAAAACTTCTACAAACAGATGGATAGAATGGCCGGCAATATGCAGTGGTTGAAGGATCGGGGAATACCGGTTGTCTATACCCCCTTTGTGGAAAGTGACGACAGGAACAAGTGGCACGCTAAAGAGGGACCCGAAAACATCATCAAGCTCTATCGCCTGGTTCACGACTACTTTACCAGGGACAAGGGCCTTGACAATATCATCTGGGCTTATCATACCACTGCCAATCACGGTGCACTGGAAAAATATTATCCGGGCGATGACTACGTGGATGTGCTGGGAAAATCAGCATACGGCACCGGTTTGAATTTTTCCGAGTATCAATGGGCCGTCGAAAAGAAGAAAACGGCCGGAAAGGTGATCTGGTGGTCGGAACTGGGTATCCGTGGACGGTTGGATCCGCCCAGGGATTGCCTGGATGTGGTCAAAAAACTGGAAACCAGTTATCCCGAATTGGCAGGATTTGTCTTCTGGAGTGACAACGGGTATTATAATGTGATCGGCAACAACAACGGACCTGAGCTTATGGCGCATCCAAAAATTGTCACGCTGGAATAAATCTCAAACATTGCGTAGGTGAAACCATCCCCAAGGCCTTCGGCCTTGAGGATGCCACCCAACGATGGGACACGAAAAATTACCCCACGACTTTGATGGTCACGATATCCTGAACGTCGATCAGGCCGACGGGCCGGTCCTCCCCATCGACCACGGGAAGGTCGTCGATACGGTACTTGTGAAAAAGAGCCGTCGCCTCGGCGGCCAGGGCATCGGCCCTGATTTTCTTGCAGCCGGCCGTCATGACCTCGCCGGCCCGCAGGTCGAAGGCCGCGCGGCCGTGCCGCGTCATCAGGCGGCGAAGGTCGGCGTCCGTGATGATGCCGGCCAGGCGCCCGTCTTCGTCCACGACCATCACGGCGCCGTGGCGCTTGAGGTCGCCGGTTTTTCCCAGCACCTGCCCGACCGTGTCGGTCATTTCGGCGATGGGGAGCTTTTCGCCCGATTTAAACATCATCGACTGCTCGACCGTCATCAGCCTGGCCCCGAGCGAGCCGCCGGGGTGGAACCTCACGTAATCCTCGACGCTGAACTGCCGCGCTTTCATCACGGTGAAGGCCAGCGCGTCGCCGACGGCCAGCATACAGGCGGTCGAGACGCTCGGCGCGACGCCGAGCGGGCACGCTTCGCTCATCTGCCCCATGCACAGCGCCACGTCGCTGTATTTGCAGAGCGTCGAATCGCTCCCGCCGGTAATGGCAATCAGCCTGATCTGGAGCTGCTTGACCAGATTGATCAGGCGCGTGATCTCGTCGGTTTCGCCGCCGTAGCTCAGGACGATGACCACGTCGTTCTTGCGCAGCCGGCCCAGGTCGCCGTGGACGGCTTCGGCCGGATGCAGAAAATGGCTCGGCGTGCCGGTCGAGGCCAGCGTGGCGCTGATCTTGCGCCCGATGATCCCCGCCTTGCCGATGCCGCTGACGATGCACGAGCCGCTGCACTCATAAATCATCTCGCACGCCTGCGCGAACGCGGCGTCCACGATCGGCGTCACCGACGCGATCGCCTCGGCCTCGGCCTCAATAACCCTTTTAGCATATTCAAGATCGAATTCCACGGATGCACTCCCCGTCGGCGGCAACCACCCTTACAATTTCACGACGCTGCCGCGGTCGCTGTAGCAGACCAGCTCGTGCTTTTCGCCGGAATATTCGATCGCCGAATGAATAATGACGCGCTTGTCGCTGACCTGCTCGATCTGCGTCAGGACGCCCCTCTTGATGTTCTGCAGGTAGTCGGCCACTTCCGGCGAGACGAACAGCTCGACGCGTTTGATCTGGTCCTTCGAGGCGGCCAGATTCAGCAGCCGGATAATCTCCAGCGCCAGCGATTCATGGCTCTTGACGAAGCCCGTGCCGCCGCAGTTGGGGCACGCTAAGTAGGTGCTGGATTGCAGCGAAGGCCGCATTCTCTGCCGCGTCATTTCCACGACGCCGAACCGGCTGATGCCCAGGATGCGCGAGCGCGCCCGGTCGGTCCGGACGGCGTCGCGATATGCTTTTTCCACGGCCTTGCGGTGCTTGGCGTTCCGCATGTCGATGAAATCGCAGATGATCAGTCCGCCGAGGTCCCGCAGCCGGAGCTGGCGCGCGATCTCCGCGGCGGCTTCCAGGTTGCTCTCGTACGCCGTCTGCTCGGCGCTTTTGAGCTTGCGATAGCGGCCGCTGTTAACGTCGATCGCGACCAGCGCCTCGGTCTGCTCGATGACGATGGAGCCGCCGCCCCTGAGCTGCACCTTGCGGGCCTGGACCTTGGTGATTTCCTCCTCGATTCGGTATTTGTGAAACAGCGGGACCTGGCCGTCGTAGTAGGTGACGCGATGTTTCAAGCGCGGCGTCGCGATGGAAAAAAACTCCCGGATTTTGTGAACCACGCTTTCGGAGTCGCAGATGATCTTGCTGATCGTGCTGGTAAAGACGTCCCGCAGCGCCCGGATGACCAGGTCCGATTCCTGGTACAGCTCGCCGGGCGCGCCGTCGCTCTCGATCCGCTTCTCAATCGCCATCCACAATCGGTTCAGATATCTCAAATCGTTTTGTATGTCCTTTTTCGAGCAGCCCTCGCCCGCCGTCCGGATGATGAAGCCTTTGCCCTTCGGCGGGTCGCTCTCTTCGAGAATCTGACGCAGCCTCGTGCGCTCGTCCTCGTCCTCGATTTTGTGGGAGACGCCGTTCTTTCGCATCCACGGCATCATTACCAGGTACTTGCCCGGGAAGGCCAGATACGTGCTGAGCGTCGCCCCTTTGGTTTTCAGGCCTTCTTTGGTCACCTGAACGACAACCTCCTGGCCCTTGCGAAGACAATCCTGGATCGGCGGGCGATCCTTGAGCGATTTACGCCGGCCGATGTTCTCGACGTACTTATCGCCGATGCCCTCGAAATACCGCGGATGGATGTCGCTGATGTGGAGAAACCCGTTCTTGCCCACGCCGAAATCGATAAACGCCGCCTGGATGCCGGACTCGATATTCACCACCCTGCCCTTGTAGATATTGCCGACGTGGCTGCCGATGCTCGCCCTCTCTACGTAAAGCTCCTCCAGCATCCCGTTCTCGATGACCGCCACCCTGCACTCCTCGCTTTCCGCGACATTGATAAGCATCTCTCTCGACATTCTTTTGTTCCTATTTTGCTCTGACTATTTTCGATTGACGATTTACGCCTGCGTCCCTGCCTCCCCGGGCTTTTCGTCAATTCATGGCCTGACCATATTCAATTTCAGACATTCAATCATTTTGCCATTGTACGCTCGTCCGCCTGATCGGCCCGGCGAGCTTGCCTTCATCCAATCCCAGCAGCATCAGAATCTCTTCGACACGGATCGAGCCGGCCGGGCTGATGGCGCATTCGACGATTATACTGCTATCGTCCAGCTTAATCGACTTCAAAAAGCTTCTGACGTCCACATTCTTGAATTTCGTTTTTCCCTCGTCCATCACCCGCCGGACGGGCAGATTCTCGCTCGACAGCAGACGTTCAATCGTCGCTTCCAATTCTTCAGTGAGATATTCCGGCTGCACGCTAAAGACGTACGCCGCCGAACGAGGCACAAACGAAACCCCCGCTCCGGCTGCGCCGACGGAAATCAGCTCGCAGCCTTCGGGCAGTTGGCGCGCGAGCGCCTCTTTGATTCGCGACTCTCGCTGCTCGTCTGCAGCCGGATCTTCAGTCAGCGGATCGCGGGCCACGCGCAGACAAAGAAGCTCCTCGTCGGATTCGACGCCGACGGGCCGCGGTAGAGGCAAGGAAAGCTTCGGGCGGGGATTGAAACCCTCGCTGTACCGGATGGCAAGGCCCGCTCGAACGCAGGCCCGCTGAAAGAGTTTGAGCGTCTCGGCGTGCGAAAGAAACCTCAGACTCCCTTCCACCTTGAACCGTATCGCCAGCAGCATAGTCTCATTCGGAGCTGCTATATGACTTTCTCCTTAAAACCATTTCTTATCCAAGCTTAGCATTATGCCCATCTTGCCGCCAATAACAAGTGTTTTCTATGAAATACGCCGGGGCAAGAGTGAATAAAGATTCAGAGATTTGTGATCTGCCCAAGTGGGTCGCACAAATGTCAATTTAGGCAAAATAGACGAGTTTTTTAACGAATCGTGCAGGTAGTTGGAAACAAAAATCGCAATTCTGAAAAAATTTTTTATTGCCGCCAGAACAAGGACTTACAGCAGAAACAGCCGCCTACATTTTTGTAGACTTTTTAATGAATCACGCAGGTCGGAGCACAGTTGGGGGCTGTCAATTTATGATTTACGATTTGCGATTCTTGCCCGCCATTCGTGTGGCGGGGACGATTGAAAGGCGAAGCCCCTCCTGATTCCCTGATCTTGTGGAGCGTTTCGCGTCTACTGTATTCTGTGTTCTCCTCTAATTCCCTAATTCACTCAACTCGTGCCTGCGAGAATCATCAATTTCAGTATTGAAATCCCGCCCTGGCTGGACAGGCCGGCCGTAAGGGCGGCGCTCCTGTACCGGCGGCTGCGCTACGGCTACGCCTTCCGGCGGATACCGCTGACGCGGGGCAAGTACGCCCTCGTCGATCCGGCCGATCACGAGCGGCTCAGCGAGCACAAATGGCACATGGTGGACGCCCGGGGCACGTTTTACGCCGTACGGAACACCGGCCAGCAGCTCGGCCAAAAGCGAATCGTCGTCAAAATGCACCGCGAGATTCTCAAGGTGCCGGACGGCATGTTTGTTGACCATATCAACCATAACGGCCTGGACAATCGAAGGGCCAACCTACGCCCTGCCACCCAGGCCCAGAACGCCCGAAACCGCCGCAAGATCCACCGAGATAACTACCACTCGAACTACAAGGGCCTGACCTGGTACAAACACCAGAACCGCTGGGCCGTGCGAGTCATGGTCGATCACAAATCGAAGTTCATCGGCTACTTCGACAACGAGCTCGACGCCGCCAAAGCCTACGACCAGGCCGCAAAAAAATACCACGGAGACTTCGCCAGCCTGAATTTCCCGGATGTAACCGCGAATGAACATGGACGGCAGAAGACAGAGAACGGACGACGGAAGATGGACGACGGACGAATAGTCATAACCACGAATGAACTCGGATTAAGACTTGCCACAAAGCATGTCCTGAGCGCAGCCGAAGGGACGCTAAGGCACGAAGAAACATTCAATAGTCAATAGTAAATCGCAAATAGTCAATCACAAGAGCCACAGATTCGCAGATTACCTGGTCGCTGCTCACGCGAAAGGCTGGCGCATAAAAAAAGCCGGGCTTGAGAGGCCCGGCCCTTTGGATTCTATGGCGTTAAGGTCTGTCTGTTACGGCGATATGTCGATATAGTCCGGCGGGATATCGGGCTTGAACATACTCTTGTCCAGCTCTGTGTCCCACTGGAACTGATCCCAGACAGTTCCAATCCGTATCTGGCCTTTGTTTCTGACCTCTTCGTCCTCGAACCGGACGGGATAGCCTGTTTCTACGCTGACCCATGCTCTGGCCACGAGACTATCCACCTGAAAATCGCCTTCGCTGAAGGTCCGATCCGTGGTTTCAATGCCTTCGCAGAGTACGCTCTCGACGGTCTTCTGACCCAGTTTCCTGTATTCGTGAGACAGGAACCTCTGAACCATGATTTTGGGGTCCGTCACGAAACCATCCTGTTTCATATTTTCGACGGTCATCTTGACGTATGATTTGTGACCATGATCAACCAGGATCACAGTCTTTGTGTTGAAGTCGCCGTAGATTGTCTTGATAATCTGGTCTCCTTTGTACGAATCGTGCCGCGCTTGTGTGTCAGAAAAATAGTTCATAGTGTAATCGGGGCCGCCAGCTCGCGAATCCGGCCCAACATCTCTGCTGCGGAAGATCACTCCCCGACTGGCCTGGACCTTCTGGGCGACGTCGGCCCAGACCACGCCGGACTTGTTTTCGGTGTCGATGAATTCAAACAATCCCAGGACGATTACGGCAATGACCGCCGCGGCGGTGCCTAACTTTGCGATTGGACTTCTCATAATTGTTCTCCTTAGAGTCGACTCAGCAAGAGCCGGCCTTGTGTTTTTTGCTTTTTCGTGAGCGATGAGCACCTTATCAAGGACTGCTTCATCCATTTTTGGATTGGTGCTAACCGCTGCCTTCTTGAAAAACTCATTTATGTTATCTGCCGGTTTCATTTGTCCACCTGACTATTCAATAGTGACCGCAGTTTGTTCAGGCCGTATCGGTATCGGCCCTGGACTGTGTTGATTGATGCGTTCTGGACTTTGGCGATCTGCCTGAACGTCATGCCGCCCTGCATATAAAGGCCGATGACTTCACGCTGCTCGTACGGTATTTGAGCCATCGCGCTGCCCAACAACTCCAACTCTTCGCTCAATATGGCCCACTGCTCTGGCCTTTCTGCCTCGCAGATGACGCAATCTGCGTCCTCGACGCCGGTCGCTTCATGCCTTTGCCGGTCCCGCCTGGTGTTGCGAACCCGATTGGCAACGCACGTAGCCAGATACGTCTTGAGATTGCCGGCCGGGCGGATTTTTGCCGCCGACTGAGCGAAGCTCACAAAAACATCCTGCACGGCATCCTCAGCGGTGTTGACATCGTTCGTCAGAGCGACGGCCAGCTTGAGCAAATCATTCTTGTACTTTTCATAGATCCGGCGCAGGACGTCTTGACTGCCCAGCCTGAATTTCCAGATAAGTAGCCTGTCTTCTACCATTCAGCCCAACGCATCAATAAGAAAGATCTTTCTTCACTTATAACACACCAAACCCATCTATCTTAGTATAAGGAAAACAAACGTTTTGACCACTTTGTGAAATTGCCCGCACCCGATGGCGCTCCATTCCCAACAGCGCATAAAAAAAGCCGGGTCTGTTTTGGCCCGGCCTTTTGGATTCTATGACGTTTGGATTTGTCTTCTATGACCCTACGATTCCCGGCCTTTCGACCCCGTTGTAGTCAGGCGGGATGTTCGGTTCGAAGATACTTGGGTCCAACTCCATGTCCCACTGGAACTGGTCCATAACACACCCTGATTCATCCCGCTGTCCTTCATACTCGCCACTAATCTTACTCTCGTACAGAACAGGATACCCTGTTTCTACGCTGACCCACAATCGGAATTCCACTTGAAGATTGTTGACCTGTCCCGGTAAGGGACCAAGGCAAGCCGGGTCGGTCGTCTCAATGCCTTCGCACAGTACGCCCTCGATGGTTTTTTGTCCGAGATTAGTATGCTTGACGGACAGGATCTTCTGTACCAGGAAACCGGGATTCGTCCAGTCATCGTGCCACTCCAGGAAGTTTTGATACTTGCTTTTCTTATATCTGGTAGTCAGGTAGAACTTGCGTATGTGTTGGACGTCTATGAGAGTATATATGTCGGAGCCTGTGAAGTCTGTGTAGCAGGTTCGGGTAATCTGCCCGTCTTTGTAGAAGTCCTTTCGGCAATATCTCGGTGAGGTGTATGTGATTGAATAGTCATCTTCATTGGATGCAGTTGACTCCTTACATCGGAAGATCAACCCCCGGCTGGCCTGGACTTTCTGGACGACGTCGGCCCAGAGCACGCCGGACTTGCTTTCGGTTGTGATGAATTCAAATAATCCCAGGACGACCACGGCGATGATAACCGCCGCGGCGGCTAATTTTACTATTCTGCTTTTCATAATTGTTCTCCCTATCTTCGGCTGGATAAGAGCCGATGGTTTTCCGGATTCGGCCAGTGCATGCAGCATGTCTTCGTGCACCTGCTGGTCCATTTGGGCACTGGTTCTGTCTGATAGATGTTCAATCATTTTTTTTATATCTTCTGCCGGTCTCATTCTTCCACCTCGCTATTTAACAGTGACCGCAGTTTGTCTAATCCGTATCGGTATCGGCCGTGAACCGTGCTGACCGAGACGCCTTGCAGCTTCGCGATTTCCCGCAATTTCATTCCGCCTCTAACGTGCAACAGGACGGCCTCCCGCTGCTCGTACGGAATCTGACGCAGGGCCTGTCTCAGCCGCGTCAATTCCTCCGCCTCTGCTGCCTGCTGCTGCGGACTGCGTGAACCGGCGACAGGCGGATTCGCCGAGTTAAGAGCTTCAGCCTGGCGCGTCCTGGCCCGTATTCGGTCCCGTGCGCGGTTACAGGCGCAGGTGGCCAAGTAGCCTTTGAGACTTCCGGTGAGCGCAAACGTCCCGGCCGAACGGGCAAAGGCGACGAAAACATCGTGCACAATATCTTCCGCCTCGGCCTGTTCGTTCAGAAGACCCTTGGCCAGCGTCAGCAGATAGTCTTTGTACTTGTCATAGACCCGGCACATCGCGTCTTTGCTGCCGCGCCTGCATTTCAAAACAAGCAGCTTGTCTTCCAGCATGTAAGGCACGCCTCATTGCTTTGACTATAACGATCGTTCCTGCATCATAACGAATAAGCGGCGTCCTTTTACATAAATGAAGCTCATTTTTCTTTTGTTTTCTGACTGCGCGAGCCGTGAAATTCCGTCTTGCCGGCAAAAAACGCATCGACATAGGTAGGCCCTCACGGGCTTTCCCTGTCACACCACCGGGCATACGGGTCCGTACCACGGCGGTTCGGCTGGTTAAGCGGTCAACTATCCGGCCAATAGAGCAAGACCTAATGCGCTAAA
>Ga0210377_10005647_pt1 | contig 10244 bp, 11 predicted proteins | sample PLM4_65_b1redo_FD_155480 | JGI IMG/M metagenome (GOLD analysis project Ga0210377, IMG submission 155480) | Groundwater sediment microbial communities from an aquifer in East River, Colorado, USA - PLM4_65_b1 redo | ecosystem: Environmental > Terrestrial > Soil > Riparian zone | place: USA: East...
CATGTCCCGGCCCCCCGACGACGCGCCAGCCTCCCGCATCGCCGCCGGGCGCGTCAAGCGCGCGCGAGCCGGACGTAGACGCCGTAGTGATCGGCCACGGTCACGCGCTCGCCGCCACGAACCGCCACATTCGGCTCGTCGAGCACGAGGCGTGCGTCGGCCACCGCGAAGCGCTCGAGCCAGCGCTGGTGGAGGAAGATGTGGTCGATGCGCTGCGGGCGCTGATGCGCGTGCGGGCCGCGCCGGTTGAGCGGCTGCCGCGAATCCCAGGTCACGGCGCGCTCGGCGGCGGCGCCGTGGAACGCGGCGTAGAGATCGGCATAGCCGCGCTCCAGCACCTGGCGGTAATTGCCCATCGAGACCGGCGGGCCGGCATTGAGGTCGCCGAGCAGGACATGCGGCGTCGCCGGATCGCGTTCGGCGTGGTCGAGGATCGCGTCGATCTGCCGGCCGCGGACCGCATCGGTGAAAGCGTCCTCGGGATCGTGGCGGAGTCCGCCCGCCGTGGTGTGGAACGAAAGGAGGCGCACGCGCCCGAAGTCGGGCACGTCGTGATCCGTCGCGAAGAAGCCGCGATGGACCAAGCGCCGCTCGTCGGCCGGCGCCGCCCTGTAGGGAAAGAAGGCCGTCGCCGCGATCGGGACACGGGAGAGGACCAGCAGGCCGGAATCGAGCTTCAGCCATTTCGGCGTGGGAAACGCCGCATGCGGCCAGCGGTCGGCCAGCGCGCGCATGACTTCGCGCTTGTGCTCCGCGCGGTAGATTTCCTGGAGTGCTACGATGTCGGCATCCACCGAACGCAGCGCCGCCGGCAGCGCCGCGAGCCGCTCGGCGATGAACGGCGCCGGCTCGAGGAACGCGCGCCCCAGCAGCCCGATGCGCAACAGGCCGCAGTTCAGCGTCAGCAGCGAGAGCGGGGGCATGTCAGCCACTGCGCTCGACAAGCACGAGATCGTCGCGGTGAATCAGCTCGTCGCGGCCGCGATAGCCGAGGATCGCTTCGGTCTCGCCGCTCTTGCGTCCCTTGATCCGGCCGGCGTCCTCGGCCGAGTAGGCCGAGAGTCCGCGCGCGATCTCGCGGCCGGCCTTGTCGCGCACGCTGATGGCGTCGCCGCGCTTGAAGCGGCCGTCGACGGCGACGATTCCAGCGGGGAGGAGGCTCCGCCCGCCGCGCAGCGCCTTGGCGGCGCCCTCGTCGACGGTGACGCCGCCGCCCGCGACGATGGCGGAGGCGATCCAGCGCTTCCGCGCCGTGCGCGGCTCGGCCGGCGGCAGGAACCAGGTGCAGCGCGCGCCCTCGCGCAGCGCGCGCAGCGGATGAAAGCCCCGCCCATCGGCGATCGCCATGCGGCAGCCGGCGCCGAACGCGATCTTGGCCGCCTCGATCTTGGTGATCATGCCGCCATGGCTGTCGGCGTTGATCGGCGCGCCGGCCATCGCCTCGATCGCGGGCGTGATCTCGGTGAGCTCGCCGATGTGGCGCGCGCCGGCATCGGTCTTGGGATTGGCGGTGTAGAGCCCGTCGATGTCGGAGAAGAGGACGAGCGTGTCGGCGCTCACCATCTGCGCCACGCGCGCGCCGAGCCGGTCATTGTCGCCGAAGCGGATCTCCTCGGTGGCGACCGTGTCGTTCTCGTTGATCACCGGAACCGCGCCGAGGCCGAGCAAGGTCAGCAGCGTCGCGCGCGCATTCAAGTGTCGGCGGCGCTCCTCGGTGTCGCTGAGCGTCAGCAGCACCTGCGCCGCGGCGATGGAATGGCGCGCGAGCGATTCCTGATAGGCGTGCGCCAGGCGCACTTGGCCGGCCGCCGCCGCCGCCTGCTTCTCCTCGAGCTTCAGCGCATTGCCGGTGAGGCCCAGCAGCCGCTTGCCGGCGGCGATCGCGCCCGAGGTCACGATCACGACCTCCTGGCCGGCCTTCCTGCACTCGGCGACGTCGTCGGCGAGCGCGTCGAGCCAGTCGCGGCGGATGCGGCCGGCCGCGTCGTCGACCAGCAGCGCCGAGCCGATCTTGACGACCAGGCGCTTGGCCTCGGCGATCCGATTTGCCGCGCGTTCGGTCATGCCGCGGCCTCCGTTCCGGCCTCGCGCGCTTCCTTGATCACGGCGTAAAGCGCCTTCAGCACCTCGTCGCGGCCCTGGCCGCTGACGCCGGAAAGGAGATAGACGGGCTTCTTAGCGGCGCGGCGAAGCTTGGCCTGCTTCTCCTTGATCGCCACCGCGTCGAGCGCGTCGATCTTGTTGAGCGCCACGATCTCGGGCTTGTCGGCAAGGCCGTGCGCGTAGGCGCGAAGCTCGGCGCGGATGGTGCGGTAGCTCGCCTGCACGTCCTCGGCGGTGCCGTCGACGAGATGCAGGAGGACGCGGCAGCGCTCGACATGACCCAGGAAGCGGTCGCCGATGCCCTTGCCTTCATGCGCACCCTCGATGAGCCCCGGAATGTCGGCGAGGACGAACTCGTCGTAGCCGAGGGAAACCACCCCGAGCTGCGGGTGCAGCGTCGTGAACGGATACTCGGCGATCTTGGGCCGGGCGGCCGAGACGATCGAGAGAAAGGTCGATTTGCCGGCATTGGGCAGGCCCACGATGCCGGCATCGGCGATGAGCTTCAGGCGCAGCCACAGCCAGCGCTCCTCGCCCGGCCAGCCGGGCTCGGCCCGGCGCGGCGCGCGGTTGGTCGAGCTCTTGAACGCGGCATTGCCGCGGCCGCCGTCGCCGCCCTTGGCCAGCCGCACGCGCTGGCCCGGCTTGGTGAGATCGGCGGCCAGCGTCTCCTTGTCGTCCTCGAACACCTGCGTGCCGGCGGGAACCTTGATCACCATCGCTTCGCCCTGGGCGCCGTGCATGTCCTTGCCCATGCCGTGATGCCCGCGCTCGGCCTTGAAATGCTGGCTGTAGCGGAAGTCGATCAGCGTGTTGAGCCCCTCCACCGCTTCGACGATCACGTCGCCGCCGCGCCCGCCATCGCCGCCCGAGGGGCCGCCCATCTCGACGTATTTCTCGCGCCGGAAGGCGACCGCGCCGTTGCCGCCGTCGCCCGACTTCACGAAGATCTTGGCCTCGTCGAGGAATTTCATGCGCGCGCACCGAGGATCTGGGCGCCGCGAAGACAAACCACGGAGGCACGGAGACACGGAGAAGGAGAACAGCGCGCCTTTGGCGCGCCATTCGTTTTCCTCCGTGCCTCCGTGCCTCCGTGGTTCATTTTTTGGTGCATGAGTCAATCGGTGCGGACAAAGAAAAAGGGGGGCGGCGCGGGCCGTCCCCCTTTTCGCAGATCGCGTTTGCGGCGGACGGCGCTATTCGGCGGGGCCGCCCGGAGCCGGCACGATGGTGACGAAATTGCGCTCTTTGGCCTTGCGGTAGAACTTCACCGTGCCGGGCACCAGCGCGAACAGCGTGTGGTCCTTGCCGATGCCGATATTGGGTCCGGGGTGATAGGTCGTGCCGCGTTGGCGGACGATGATCATGCCGGATGCGACCGTTTGGCCGCCGAAGCGCTTGACGCCGAGGCGCTGGCCTCCGGAGTCGCGGCCGTTGCGGGTTGAACCGCCTGCTTTCTTGTGTGCCATCGTCCGATCCTTTCGCTGCGCGCGAGCGCGTTACTTCTTGCCCTTCTTGGTCTTGGCCGCCGGCTTCTTGCTCCCGGCTTTGCCCGGCGCGGCCTTGGCCGGCGCGGTCTTGGTCTTGGCCGGCGCGGCCTCGGCGGCAGCCGCTTCCTTGGCTTCGCCTTGGGCGGGAGCCGCCGGTGCTTCCTTTTCCTTGGCCTCGATCTTGGCCGGGCCGCTGGGCGTGGCGCCGCCGGTCAGGATCTCCTCGATGCGCAGCACGGTGAGATGCTGGCGGTGGCCCTTGGTCCGGCGATAATTGTGGCGCTTCTTCTTCTTGAAGATCATGACCTTGTCGGCGCGGTCCTGGGCGATCACGCGCGCGGCCACCGAGGCGCCCGAAATCAGCGGCGCGCCGATCTCGGCGCTGCCCTCGCCCGACAGCGCCAGCACGTCGCCGAACACGATCTGATCGCCGGCATCGCCTGCCAGCCGCTCGACCTTGATGACGTCGTTGGCGGCGACGCGATACTGTTTTCCGCCGGTGCGGATGACGGCTTGAACCATGGTGCTAACCGATTGGCGCGCTTCACAAAAACAAATGGTCCGGCCGAGGCGCCCCCGGGCCGGAACGGGCGGACTATAGCCAGGGGCCAAGGGGTGTCAAGGCGAACGGGTGGCGCAGCGCCGCGGCACGCCTGCGCGCTTGTTCCCGATGGGGTCGCTCCCCTAAAGTCCCGCGCCTTCACCCAGCCACAACGCCAGGAACATGAAATGACGACGGCGACCATCGCCAAGAAGGAGCCCGCGGGCCTGACGCTCGAAGCGGGCAAGACTTATGCGTGGTGCGCCTGTGGCCTGTCGCAGAAGCAGCCGTTTTGCGACGGCTCGCACAAGCCGACCGCGTTCAAGCCGGTCGTCTTCAAGCAGGAGAAGACCGAGGAGGTCTGGCTCTGCCAGTGCAAGCAGACCAAGGGCCAGCCGTTCTGCGACGGCACGCATAACGGCCTCTAAGCGTAAGCGGCAACATCAGGAAGCGGCGAAGGTGAACGGGGAAATGATGAAGCGTTTGGCGATGGCGGCGGCGGGCCTGGTGGGCCTGGCGATCCTGGCCGGCTGCGGCGGGATCCCGAAGGAGCGCGGCATCTGCCCGCGCGTGGCCATCCTCGGGGACGTCGGCAAGATCACGAAATTCCGCCCCGGCGCGCCCGAGACGGCGGAGAACGTGATGTTCACCGGCGAGATGCGCGAGATCAAGATCACATGCAAATACAACGACCAGCAGCTGATCGAGTTGGAGGCCGACGTCTTCGTGACGATGATCCTCCGGAAAGGCCCGGCCATGGGCGGCGACGTGGCCGAGCTGCCCTATTTCGTCACCGTCACCGACCGGCGCGGCACGGTCTTGTCCAAGCGCGAGTTCCCGCTGCGCGTCAGCTTCTCCGGCAGTGCCGCGGTCGAGCACACCGAGAAGAGCTGGCAGTTTTACCGCCTGCGCCGCGGCTATTCGGGCATCGAATACGAGACCTGGGTCGGCTTCCAGCTCGACGACCGCCAGCTCGAGTTCAATCGCCGCAATGCCACGCGCTGAGCGCGCGGCCTCTTGACAAAGCGGGCGTCTCCACTAGCTAATCGCGTTCTCGCACGGCCGAAGACCCCGACGGGAGAGTGCGGCATTGCGCGTTTGCGCAAGGCCGACGCCGAAGGAGCAACCGCCCCGGAAACTCTCAGGCAAACGGACCGTCGGGCGAGGCGACTCTGGAAAGCAGAATAGCGGGCTCTGCCCGCGACTCTCACCGAAGGAGAAAGCGGCGCTCGCGGTGGCAGGGCGTGCTGCGAATCTCTCAGGTCTCAAGGACAGAGGGGGCGTTCTCCCCGGCGCAGCCGCGCCGGGGCGGCGCAAGCGAGTCCGGGGCCGTGCCTTGACCGATCCTGCTACATCCGAGCCGCTCGAGACGACGCCGCTGCACGCGCTGCACAAATCGCTGGGCGCGCGGATGGTGCCGTTCGCCGGCTACGACATGCCGGTGCAATATCCGACCGGCATCTTGAAAGAGCACGAGCACTGCCGCGCCAAGGCCGGCCTGTTCGACGTCTCGCATATGGGCCAAGCGGTGCTGCGCGGGCCGAACGTGGATGCGGCGCTCGAGACGCTGGTGCCCGCGGACATGGCGGGCCTCGGCGTCGACCGCATGCGCTACACCCAGTTCACCGACGAGGCCGGCGGCATCCTCGACGACCTCATGGTCACGCGCCGCGCCGATCGCCTCGTCCTCGTCGTCAACGCCGCGCGCAAAGAGCGCGATTTCGCGCATCTCGAAAAGCATCTGGCGCCGCGCGGCGCCAAGCTCGCGATCCTCGCCGATCGCGCGCTGCTGGCGCTGCAAGGCCCCGCCGCCGCCGCCGTGATGGCGCGGATCGCGCCCGCGGCCGCGACGCTCGTCTTCATGTCGGGCGCCGATCTCTCCATCGGCGGCGTCCCGGTCTTCGTCAGCCGCTCGGGCTACACCGGCGAGGACGGCTTCGAAATCTCCGTGCCCGCCGACAAAGCCGAGGCGCTGGCCAGGCGCCTGCTCGCCGAGCCCGAAGTGGCGCCGGTGGGCTTGGGCGCGCGCGATTCGCTGCGCCTCGAAGCGGGCCTCTGCCTCTACGGCCACGACATCGACGAAACGACGTCGCCCATCGAGGCCGGCCTCGCCTGGTCGATCGGCGCGCGCCGGCGCGAGGCGGGCGGCTTCCCCGGTGCCGCGCGCATCCAGCGCGAGCTGAAATCGGGCGTGGCGCGCAAGCGCGTCGGCTTGAAGCCCGAAGGCCGCGTGCCCGCGCGCGAAGGCACCGACATCACCGACGCGGCCGGCACGCCGATCGGCAAAGTCACCAGCGGCGGCTTCGGCGCCACCGCCGGCGGTCCGATCGCGATGGGCTATGTCGCCGCCGCATCGGCTTCGGCCGGCACGCGCGTCAACTTCATCGTGCGCGGCGAAGCCCGGCCCGGCGCGGTCGCGAAGCTGCCCTTCGTGCCGCACCGGTATGCGAAGGGATAGTTCGATGTTGCCGATGAGCTGCGGTGTCGAATGCGTAGGGGCGCACGGCTGTGCGCCCTGTTTCGGCCGCGAGGCGGTGGAGAAAGGGCGCACGGCGGTGCGCCCCTACGTCTTCGCCGCCTCGTCCAATCTCTGAGAATCAGGGGGAGCCCCATGGCCAAGAAATACACGAAGGAACACGAATGGATCGACGTCGCCGGCGACGTCGGCACGGTCGGCATCACCGGCTACGCGCAGGAGCAGCTGGGCGACGTGGTGTTCGTCGAGCTGCCGAAGGTGGGGGCGACGGCGGCGCAGAACGGCCAGATCGCCGTCGTCGAATCGGTCAAGGCCGCGAGCGAGATCTACGCGCCGGTCTCGGGCACCGTCACCGCCGTCAACGAGGCGCTGGCCAAGGAGCCGGCGCTCGTCAACCAATCGGCCGAGGACAAGGGCTGGTTCTTCAAGCTGAAGCTCGCCAAGCCCGGCGAGCTCGCCGGCCTCATGGACGCCGCCGCCTACAAGAAGTTCACCGAGGGTAAGGCCTGAGGCACCGGCATTGCCCGCCTCCGGAGAGGTATCGCCATGAACGTCATTCCCGGCGCCGCGCGCCCCAGCCTCCAAGCGCTCGAGCAGCGCGACGATTTCGTCCGCCGCCATGTCGGGCCCGGCGAGGCCGAGATCCGCGCCATGCTGGGCACGCTCGGTGCCGCCTCGCTCGATCAGCTCATCGACGAGGCGATGCCGAAATCGATCCTCGACCGCAAGCCGCTCGACCTGCCCGAGCCGGTCGCCGAAGACCAGGCATTGAAGCACCTGCGCCTCCTCTCGGCGCGCAACCACGTCAACGCATCGATGATCGGGCTCGGCTATCACGCCACGGTCACGCCCGCCGTCATCCGCCGCGACGTGCTCGAGAACCCGGGCTGGTACACGGCCTACACGCCCTATCAGCCCGAAATCTCGCAAGGGCGGCTCGAGCTGCTGCTCGCGTTCCAGACCATGATCGCCGACCTCACCGGCATGGCGGTCGCCAACGCCTCGATGCTCGACGAGGCCACCGCCGCCGCCGAGGGCATGACGCTCGCTAGGCGCGTATCCGCCGCCCAGGGCAAGGCATTCTTCGTGTCGGCATCGTGCCACCCGCAGACCATTGCGGTGGTGCGCACGCGCGCCGAGCCGCTCGGCATCGAGGTGATCGTCGGAAATCCCGCGCGCGGTCTCGACCCGAGCAAGGTGTTCGGCGCGCTGGTGCAGTATCCCAACACGCTCGGCGCGATCGAGGACTACACAGCACTCGCGAAATCGCTGCATGCGGCGGGCGCGCCGCTCGTCGTCGCCACCGATCTCCTGGCGCTGACCTTGCTGGCGCCGCCGGGCGAGTGGGGCGCCGACGTCGTCGTGGGCTCGAGCCAGCGCTTCGGCGTGCCGCTCGGCTTCGGCGGACCGCACGCGGCCTTTCTCGCCACCAAGGACGCCTACAAGCGCACGATGCCGGGGCGCCTCGTCGGCGTCTCGATCGACGCCAAGGGCCGGCCGGCATACCGCCTCGCGCTGCAGACGCGCGAGCAGCACATCCGCCGCGAGAAGGCCACGAGCAACATCTGCACCGCGCAAGTGCTGCTCGCGATCATGGCCACGCTCTACGCCGCCTGGCACGGGCCCAAGGGGCTCGCCAACATCGCGCGCCGCACGCACCGGCTCGCCGCGATCCTGGCCGAGGGCCTGAAGCGCCGCGGCCATGCGCTCGTCCACGACGCATTCTTCGACACGATCACCCTCGGCGCGCCCGGCAAGGCCGATCGCATGGCCGCGCACGCGCGCGAGCACGAGATCAACATCCGCCGCATCGATGCGGATACCGTCGCGATCGCGTGCGACGAAACCACGTCGCGCGACGAAGTGGCGGCGCTGATGCACGCGTTCACCGAGGGCGGGGATTCCTTCGGCAACGAGAAGACCGCGCTGCTCCAAGAGATCGACCAGCTCGATCGCGACGCGTCCGAGAAAATTCCGGCCGCGCTCCGGCGCCGCACGGAGTTCCTGACGCACCCGATCTTCAACACGCATCACTCCGAAACCGAGATGATGCGCTTCCTCGCGCGGCTCGCCGAGAAAGACATCGCATTGAATCGCTCGATGATCCCGCTGGGCTCGTGCACGATGAAGCTCAACGCCGCGGCGGAAATGGAGGCGGTGACGTGGCCGCGTTTCGCCGACATCCATCCGTTCGCGCCGGCCGACCAGACCGAGGGCTATGTGGCGCTGATCCGCGAGCTCGAGGATATGCTCTGCCGGATCACCGGCATGGCGGCGGTGACCTTGCAGCCCAACGCCGGCTCGCAGGGCGAGTATGCCGGCCTCCTCGTCATCCGCGCCTGGCACACGAGCCGCGGCCAGGGCCGCCGCAAGGTTTGCCTCATCCCGAGCAGCGCGCACGGCACCAACCCGGCGAGCGCGGTGATGGCGGGGATGGACGTCGTCGTCGTCGCCTGCGATGCCAAGGGCAACATCGACCTCGCCGATCTCGCCACGAAGGCCGACGTGCATCGCGACCGGCTCGCGGCGCTGATGGTCACCTATCCCTCGACCCACGGCGTGTTCGAGGAGGGCATCACCGAGATCTGCCGCATCGTCCACGCGGCGGGCGGGCAGGTCTACATGGACGGCGCCAACATGAACGCGCTGGTCGGGCTCGCGCGCCCGGGCGAGTTCGGCCCCGACGTGCTGCATCTCAACCTGCACAAGACGTTCTGCATTCCGCATGGCGGCGGCGGGCCCGGCGTCGGCCCCATCGGCGTCAAGGCGCACCTGGCGCCGTTCCTACCCGGCCACCCGCTGCGCCCGGACTGCGGCCATGGCGACGCCGGCAAGGCGATCGGCCCGGTCTCGGCCGCACCCTGGGGCAGCCCGCTCATCCTGCCGATCTCGTGGGCCTACATCCGCCTGATGGGCGGCGCGGGGCTGAAGCGCGCGACCGAGGTCGCGATCCTCAACGCCAACTACGTGGCGGCGCTCTTGGCGCCGCATTATCCGGTGCTCTACACCGGCAAGAACGGCCGGGTTGCGCATGAATGCATCATCGATCTCCGCCCGCTCAAGGAATGGGCATCGGCCGAAGACGTCGCCAAGCGGCTCATGGATTTCGGCTTCCACGCGCCCACCATGTCGTTCCCGGTGGCGGGCACGCTGATGATCGAGCCGACCGAGAGCGAGGACAAAGCCGAGCTCGACCGCTTCTGCGCGGCGATGATCAAGATCCGCGAGGAGATCCGCGCGGTCGAGCAGGGGCGCTGGCCCAAGGACGACAACCCCTTGGTCAACGCGCCGCACGGCGCGGGCGACCTGCTTGCGGACGCGTGGAACCATCCCTATACCCGCGCCGAAGCCGCCTATCCGCTTCCCTGGGTCAAGGGCGCCAAATACTGGCCGCCGGTCGCGCGCATCGACAATGTTTACGGCGACCGCAACCTGGTCTGCGCCTGCCCGCCCATGGAGGCCTACGCGGCTTAGACGCTCGTCGGTGAGGAACAAGGGGATTCCGGCAATGGCAGGCGGCGCGCTCGCGATGCTGGCGCAGAATTGCGCGACGCTGAAACGGGCGGGGCTGGCCGCCTGCGCGTGCATCGTGCTCGCGGCGGCGGCCACGGCCGCGCGCGCCGAAGCCGAGCGC
>Ga0210377_10005649_pt1 | contig 10243 bp, 4 predicted proteins | sample PLM4_65_b1redo_FD_155480 | JGI IMG/M metagenome (GOLD analysis project Ga0210377, IMG submission 155480) | Groundwater sediment microbial communities from an aquifer in East River, Colorado, USA - PLM4_65_b1 redo | ecosystem: Environmental > Terrestrial > Soil > Riparian zone | place: USA: East...
ATCGTTCCCGTCATCATCTCTGTCTATTCCGACCGGTCTTTCACGTTCATAACCAAGACCGCTCCTGCCGCGGAACTCCTGAAGAAGGCGGCCGGAATCATCAAGGGCTCCGGTGTGCCGAACAAGGACAAGGTCGGCAAGGTGACCCGTGCCCAGATCAAGGAGATCGCGCAGACAAAGATGCCTGATCTCAACGCCGCAACAGTTGAATCCGCCATGCGCATGATCGAGGGGTCGGCGAAGAGCATGGGGCTGGAGATCGTAGACTGATTGCGGAATGCGGATTTCGGATTACGAATTTTTTCAATCTGCAATCCGCAATCTACAATCCGAAATTGAAATGCGGGAGGCCGACAACGGCCGCTACCACCGCGAGGAGGAATCATGGCAGGAAAGAAATTCAAGGCAGCAGCAGCACTGGTAGAAAAGAACAAGCTGTACAGCGTTGAAGAGGCGATCGGCCTCGCGAAGAAGACGGCACGCACGAAGTTCGATGAGACCGTTGATCTGGCGGTAAACCTCGGAGTGGACCCCAAACAGGCTGACCAGATGGTTCGAGGGACGGTAGTGCTCCCCCACGGCACGGGCAAGAAGGTGAAAGTCCTGGTCTTCGCCAAGGGAGAGAAGGAAAAGGAAGCACGGGATGCAGGCGCGGACTACGTGGGCGCCGAGGACCTTGCCGAAAAGATACAGAAGGAAGGGTGGACGGACTTTGATACGGTCGTGGCCACGCCGGACATCATGGGACTGGTAGGAAAGCTCGGCAAGGTGCTGGGCCCCCGCGGTCTTATGCCGAATCCCAAAACGGGCACGGTCACCTTCGATGTCGCAAAGGCCATCAGGGAGATCCGGGCCGGGAAAGTCGAGTACCGCGTGGAGAAGGCCGGGATCGTCCATGTGCCGGTGGGCAAGGCGTCCTTCGACGAGCAGAAACTTGTCGAGAACGCCAAAGCGGTCCTGGAGTCGATCCTGAAGGCGAAGCCGTCGTCGAGCAAGGGCAAGTATGTGAAGGCAGTCACCGCCTCCACCACGATGGGGCCGGGCATCAAGATGGACACTGCGCTCGTCGAGAAGATAATAGGATAGTTCTGAGTAAGATGCGAGGGTAGGAGAGTAAGAAGGTAGGAACAAGTGAAGAGACAACCGAAATTCCTACCTTCCCACCTTCATAGCTTCTTACCTTCTGGTTTCATAAAAGGTCGGTCCTTTCCTTTCTCTTGGAAAAGGATGCGGTCCGAGACAGCGGGCATGGAGGAGGATAGGCGAATCCCCCATTTAATCCCCTATGCGGGGCCTGCCGAGACCCGGGTGAAAAAGAACGTAGGCGACCAAACGCTGCTTTCTTTTGAGGTTCCTGGGCTGGTCATCGGGAATTCTTGAAAGAAAGGAGGACAGAGTGAACAAAGAAGAGAAAAAAGCAGCAATAGACGAACTCCATGAGAAGTTTGCCCGCGCGAAGACCGCGGTGATCACCGGTTACAGCGGGATCAACGTGGAACAGATCAGCGTGCTTCGGTCCAAGCTCCGGCAATCGAAGGTTGAATACCGGGTCGTGAAGAACACCCTGGCGCGGAAGGCCGCTGAAGGCACCGGCCTCGAGATCCTTAAGGATCATTTCACCGGTCCGGTGGGCATCGCCCTCGGGTACGATGACGTGGTTGCTCCGGCAAAAGTGCTTTTCGAGTTCAGCAAGACGCAGGCTAAACTTGAGCTCAAGTTCGGCGTGCTGGATGGAAAACTGCTCAGGCAGGCCGACATCAAGGCGCTGGCAAGCCTGCCGTCGCTCAATGCGCTTCGGGGCAGGATCGCCGGTCTTCTTCAGGCGCCGGCATCAAGGATCGTTGGTGTGCTTGCGGCGCCGGGCGGCCAGATCGCACGGGTCATCAAGGCCAAGGCAGACAAAGGTTGATCAGGGTGTCAGGATATCCGCATTCCAAAGGGGGCGGATCTAAATAAAGTTTGAAACATTACCGAGGAGGAAGTGATCATGGCAGATTTAGCAAAAATCGTTGATGAATTGAGCGGCCTGTCCGTTCTGGAGGCTGCAGAACTGAGCAAGATGCTCGAAGAAAAGTGGGGCGTGTCTGCGGCAGCGCCGATGGCCGTAGCAGCAGCAGCGCCGGGCGCCGGTGCGGCAGCAGCCGAGGAGAAGACAGCATTCGATGTTATCCTTGCGGCGGCCGGTGCGCAGAAGATCAACGTGATCAAGGTGGTGCGCGAGCTCACGGGTCTTGGTCTGAAGGAAGCGAAGGACCTGGTGGAAGGCGCTCCCAAGGCGGTGAAGACCGGGGTCGCGAAGGAAGAAGCCGAGACCATGAAGAAAAAGCTCACCGACGTAGGCGCGACGATCGAGGTCAAGTAAGCAGGTCCAAACAGCCAGTGTTGACCAAGTCCTTGCCCTCCGGGACACCCGGAGGGCAGAGGACTTTTTTGCGTTTTTAGGTGGACGGCGCTAAACGGCTCCGGGACAGGATCGGGAAATAGGAATTACTGGATTTATCAGGTTTTGCGAGCATACGAGCGGTTATTCTTGCAGAGGGGTGCGGACATGTCTAAGGGAAAACGGGAAATGGTTCGGACACGGAAGGATTTTTCGAGGATCCCCACGATCCTGGAGATCCCCGATCTTATCGAGATCCAGAAGCGGTCATACGACACGTTCCTCCAGAAGGACCTCGCGTCGGACAAGCGGAGGGACATGGGGCTCCAGGCGGCGTTCCGGAGCGTCTACCCCATCTATGACTTCAACGAGACAGCGATGGTGGATTATCTCGGCTACTCGCTGGGAGAGCCCAAATACACGCTCTGGGAATGCCTGCAGCGCGGGGCTACCTATGCCGCACCGCTCAAGATCAAGATCCGCCTCGTTTTCTTCGAGAAGGACGAGCAGGCCGGCACCAAGCGGGTCAAGGACATCAAGGAGCAGGAAGTGTATGTCGGCGATCTCCCGCTCATGACCGAGAACGGGACCTTCATCGTGAATGGCACCGAGCGAGTGGTCGTAAGCCAGCTCCACCGGTCCCCGGGCGCATTCTTTACGCATGACAAAGGCCGCACCCACGCCAGCGGCAAGATCCTTTATTCGGCGAGGATCATTCCCTATCGCGGTTCGTGGCTTGACTTCGAGTTCGACGTGAAGGACATCGTTTACGTACGCATCGACCGGCGCAGGAAGATCCCCGCCACCATTCTGCTCAAGGCCTTTGGATATTCCAACGAGGACCTGCTCCGGATGTACTACCCCATCGAGGACATCAGGATAAAGAAGGACGGCTTCACCCGCAATGTTTCCGAGGTGCTCGTCGGTCACAAGGCTCCCGGTACGATAACGGACAAGGCGAGCCGTGAACAGATCGTCAAGGACGGCGCCAAGATCACCCGTCTGGCAGTCAAGAAAATGGAGGCTGCGGGCATCAACGAGATCCCCATCGTCCGCGAGGACCTTGTTGACCGGGTCGTCCTGAGGGATGTCATCGACCCCGAGACGGGGGAGGTGCTTCTGCCGGCCAATGAGAAGATCACCGACCAATTCCTGGCAAAGATATCCGCCACCAAGGTGGAGAAGATGGAAGTGATCTTCATGGATGGCATTCATGTAATACCGGCCATGCGTGACACGCTCCTGGCGGACAAGGTACAGACCTCGGACGAGGCGCTTCTTGAGATCTATCGCAAGATGCGGCCGGGAGAGCCGCCGACCGCGGACATGGCCCGCAATCTTTTCGCAGGCATGTTCTTCAATCCCAAACGGTACGACCTTTCACCCGTGGGGCGGCTCAAACTCAACAAGAAATTGAACCTGGATATCCCGCTGGAGAAGACCACGCTTACGGCGCAGGATGTGGTCGAGGTGATACGCTATCTTGTCAATCTCAGGACCGGCAAAGGCGAGGTGGACGATATCGACCATCTCGGCAACCGCCGTGTCCGCTCCGTGGGTGAGCTCCTGGAAAACCAGATCCGCGTGGGCCTGGCCCGGATGGAACGTGCCATTAAAGAGCGCATGAGCCTTCAGGACGTTGACGCCCTCATGCCTCATGACATCATCAATCCCAAGCCGGTGATCGCGGCCATCAAGGAATTCTTCGGCTCCAGCCAGCTGTCGCAGTTCATGGACCAGACCAACCCCCTGGCCGAGATCACGCACAAGCGCAGGCTCTCGGCCCTGGGTCCCGGCGGTCTCACCCGCGAGCGGGCCGGATTCGAGGTGCGCGATGTGCATACGACCCACTACGGCCGCATCTGCCCCATTGAGACGCCTGAAGGTCCGAACATCGGCCTCATTGTTTCCCTGGCCACCTATGCCCGCGTGAACGATTACGGTTTCATTGAGGCGCCTTACCGGAAGGTCAAGAACGGAAGAGTGACCGAAGAGATCGAATACCTTTCCGCCGTGGATGGTGAGGGCTACGTCATTGCCCAGGCAAACACCCCCATCGACGGCCGCGGAAAGATGGCTGTAGACAGCGTTTCTGCACGTGTGGGCGGCGAGTTCATGCTGGTGACAGCCGAGGAAGTTCAATACATGGATGTCTCGCCGAAGCAGATCGTCTCGGTTTCGGCGGCCCTCATCCCGTTCCTCGAGAACGACGACGCGAACCGTGCCCTCATGGGCTCCAACATGCAGCGCCAGGCCGTACCATTGCTCAGACCCCAGGCGCCTACCGTCGGGACCGGGATGGAGCGCGTTGCAGCCCGGGATTCCGGCGCGATCGTCTCGGCAAAACGCGACGGCATCGTCGAGGCCGTTGACTCTACTGCCATCGTCGTGAAGGGTGAGGACGCCCGGGGTCGGACCGTTGTCGATAACTATCCGCTGACGAAATTCCATCGCTCCAACCAGAACACCTGCATGAACCAGAAGTCCATCGTACGGGTCGGAGACAAGATCAAGAAGGGCCAGGTCATCGCCGACGGTCCGGCCACGGATCTGGGCGAACTCGCCCTGGGACAGAATGTGCTTGTGGCCTTCATGCCCTGGAGCGGTTATAATTTTGAAGACGCCATCATCATCAGCGAAAAACTGGTGAAAGAGGACCGGTATACCTCGATTCATATCGAGGAGTTCGAGATCGAAGCGCGGGATACCAAGCTCGGCAAGGAAGAGATCACGCGCGACATCCCCAACCTCGGTGAAGAGACGCTCCGGAACCTCGACGAGAACGGTATCATCCGCATCGGCGCCGAGGTGATGCCCGGCGATATCCTGGTGGGCAAGGTGACGCCCAAGGGAGAGACCCAGCTCACCCCGGAAGAGAAGCTTCTCAGGGCCATCTTCGGAGAGAAAGCCGGTGATGTTCGCGATGCGTCTCTCTATGCACCTCCGGGGATCGAGGGAACGGTCATTGACGTAAAGGTCTTCTCCCGCAAGGGCGAAGACAAGAACGAGCGGCTCAAGACCCAGGAGAGCGAAGAGATCTCCCGCCTCCAGAAGGAATACAGCGAGGAAAAGAAGGCTGTCCAGGAGGATAAATACAAACGCATCCGCCGGCTGCTGATCGGAAAGACCACAGCCGACAAGGTCGTGAACTCCAAGACCGGCAAAACCGAGATCGCCAAGGGCAAGAAGATCTCCGCTGATATGCTGGACAAGGTTCCGGAGAAGGACCTGGCCAAGATCAAGGTGGAGTCCGAGGATTACCCGGTAAAGTTGCAGGAGATCCTGGACAACGCCGAGAACCAGCTCGGCATTCTCGAGTCGGTGTATGACGAGAAGATCGGACGTCTTAAGCGGGGCGACGATCTGCCTCCGGGCGTGGTCAAGCTCGTGAAGGCTTATGTTGCCATGAAGCGCAAGCTGTCCGTCGGTGACAAGATGGCGGGCCGCCACGGCAACAAGGGCGTGGTGTCCCGCATCGTTCCTGAGGAGGATATGCCGTGCCTTCCCGATGGCACTCCCGTAGAGATCGTTCTGAATCCCCTGGGAGTCCCCTCCCGTATGAACGTCGGTCAGATCCTCGAGACCCATCTCGGCTGGGCCGCAAAGGCCCTTGACCTCCATGTTGCCACGCCGGTGTTTGACGGGGCAACGGAGGACCAGATCCGAAGCTTGCTTAAGGAGGCCAAACTGCCGAAAACAGGCCAGTCCATCCTGTACGATGGCCGAAGCGGCGAACCCTATGACAAGCCGGTCACGGTGGGCTATATGTACATGCTGAAGCTGCATCACCTGGTGGATGACAAGCTCCACGCGAGGTCCATTGGTCCCTATTCTCTCGTGACACAGCAGCCCCTCGGCGGCAAGGCCCAGTTCGGCGGACAGCGGCTCGGAGAAATGGAGGTCTGGGCGCTCCAGGCCTACGGAGCGGCATACTGCCTCCAGGAGTTCCTCACGGTGAAATCCGACGATGTGTCGGGCCGGGCCAAGATCTATGAGGCAATCGTCAAGGGCGAGCATTCCCTGGAGCCCGGGCTCCCGGAATCGTTCTACGTGCTCATCAAGGAGCTTCAGAGCCTCTGTCTCGACGTCGAGCTGATCGAACGAAAGAACGGCAAAGAGCGGCTGATCGGGCTCGAGAAGATCTCGTCAGCCCGGTAGCCGCCGGACAGGCGGCGGCGAGCTGGACAACAAGCAGTTCATTGAAAGAAACGTGAGCGGGGCGGAACGGCCCCTTTCAGGAGGTTGACTGTGGAAGACAAACGGGTGATCGACAATAAGGCGAGAATGGATGTTCTAAGCCTGTTCGAGAAGCCGAAGGATATTAACTTCGATTCGATCCGGATCCGTGTCGCTTCGCCGGAGCGCATCAAGGAATGGTCCTTCGGCGAAGTGAAGAAGCCGGAGACCATTAACTACCGGTCGTTCAAGCCGGAGCGGGACGGCCTTTTCTGTGCAAAGATCTTCGGTCCCATCAAGGACTGGGAATGTCTCTGCGGCAAGTACAAACGGATGAAGCATCGCGGCATCGTATGCGATAAATGCGGCGTCGAGGTAATTCAGTCCAAGGTCCGCCGGGAGCGCATGGGGCACATCGAACTGGCGTCGCCGGTCGCCCACATCTGGTTCCTGAAAGGCCTGCCGAGCCGCATCGGTACCCTGCTCGACATGACGCTCCGCCAGCTCGAGAAGGTCCTGTACTTTGAGTCATTTGTCGTGCTCGATCCCGGAGACACGCCGCTCAAGGAGAAAGAGCTGCTGACCGAGGAGCGGTACCGGAAGGCTCAGATCGAGTACGGCCCCGGCAGCTTCAAGGCCGGCATGGGCGCCGAGATCATCCGCGAGATGCTCCGGGCCCTGGACCTCGAACGGGAGTCGGAGGACATCCGGAAGAAGATCGAAACCGCGACGTCCATGGCTACCAAGAAGAAGCTGACGAAGCGGCTCAAGGTCATCGAAGCCTTCCGCAAGTCCGGTAACAGCCCCGACTGGATGATCCTCGATGTTGTCCCGGTCATTCCGCCGGAGCTTCGCCCCCTGGTCCCCCTCGAGGGCGGCCGTTTCGCCACATCGGACCTGAACGATCTTTATCGCCGTGTGATCAATCGGAACAACCGGCTCCGGAGGCTTGAAGAGCTTAAGGCGCCTTCGGTCATTATCCGGAACGAGAAACGGATGCTCCAGGAGGCGGTTGACGCACTGTTTGACAATGGCAGAAGGGGACGGGTCCTCCGCGGTCCCAACAAACGTCCGCTCAAATCTCTTTCCGACATGCTGAAAGGCAAGCAGGGCCGGTTCCGCCAGAACCTGCTCGGCAAGCGCGTCGACTATTCCGGCCGTTCCGTCATCGTGGTCGGGCCGGACCTTAAGCTCCATCAGTGCGGCCTCCCGAAGAAGATGGCCCTGGAGCTCTTCAAACCGTTTATCTTCAACAAGCTTGAAGAAAAAGGCTATGCTACGACCATCAAGAGCGCCAAGAAGATGATCGAGCGCGAACGGCCAGAGGTGTGGGACGTGCTCGAAGAAGTGATCCAGGAGCATCCCGTGCTCCTGAACCGGGCCCCTACGCTTCACCGTTTGGGCATTCAGGCATTCGACCCCATCCTCGTCGAAGGGAAGGCGATCCGTCTTCATCCGCTCGTGTGCGCTGCGTTCAACGCGGACTTCGACGGCGACCAGATGGCGGTCCATATCCCGCTTTCGATCGAAGCGCAGCTTGAGGCGCGGGTGCTGATGCTGTCCGTGAACAACGTCCTCTCACCGGCCAACGGGCGGCCCATTGCCGTCCCGTCCCAGGATATCGTACTTGGCTGCTACTACCTCACCAAATCCCGTGCCAATGCCAAAGGCATGGGCATGGTCTTTTCGGGTCCCCATGAGGTTCGGGTGGCCTTCGACCAGGGAGAGGTGGATATCCACGCACGGATCCGGGCCCGGATCAGGGGCAAACTCGAGGATACTACGGTGGGTCGCGTCCTTTTCAGCGAGATCCTGCCCGACGGGATCCCCTTCTCCTTCATCAACAAGGAAATGAGCAAGAAGGAACTTGCGAAGCTTATCGACGAATGTTACCGGAAGTTCGGCCTTCGGCGGACCGTTGTTCTGCTCGACGAACTGAAGGAGACCGGTTTCACCTATGCGACCCGTTCAGGCGTGTCCATCTGTATAGCGGATATGCACGTTCCGAGCAAGAAACAGAAATTCATCGAGCAGGCCCAGAAAGAGGTCATGGAGATCCATCATCAGCATCAGGAAGGTCTTATTACCAATGGCGAGCGATACAACAAGGAGATCGACATCTGGGCCAACGTGACGGATAAGATCGCCGACGAAATGATGGCTGAACTCGGCCTCGAAGCGGTCGAACAGGGTAATTCGAAGAAGTCCGAACTCCAGGAGGCCCGGTCGTTCAACAACATCTTCATGATGGCCGATTCCGGCGCCCGCGGCAGCACGCAGCAGATCCGGCAGTTGGCCGGTATGCGCGGTCTTATGGCAAAGCCCTCGGGCGAGATCATAGCGACGCCGATCACAGCCAACTTCCGCGAAGGTCTCACCGTGTTGCAATACTTTATCTCGACGCACGGCGCCCGCAAGGGTCTTGCCGATACGGCCCTCAAGACCGCGAATTCGGGGTACCTTACCCGCAGGCTCGTGGACGTGTCGCAGGACGTCATTATCACTCAGGATGACTGCGGGACGACCGACGGCATCATTGTGGGGTCGCTGGTGGAGGGTGGAGAGATCATCGAACCGATGTCCGAACGCATCCTCGGCCGGGTTGCTTCGGAGGACATCAAGGACCCGTTGACGAAAGAAGTGATCATTACCGGGAAACGTGAGATCAATGAAGAACTCGTGAAGAAGATCGAAGAGGCCGGCATCGACAAGATAAAGATCCGGTCGGTGCTCACCTGCCAGTCCGGTCGTGGTGTTTGCAAAATGTGCTATGGGCGGGACCTTTCCCGCGGTAAACTGGTGGACATCGGCGAAGCAGTCGGGATCATCGCGGCGCAGTCCATCGGCGAGCCGGGCACTCAGCTTACGATGCGGACATTCCATATCGGTGGTACGGCAAGCAAAGTCGTGGAACAAACGGTTCTCGAAGCGAAGAATGCGGGAAATATGAAGTACCTCAACCTGAGCACGGTCAAGAACAAGGAAGGTGATTACGTTGCCATGTCCCGGAACGGCAGCATTGCCATCTATGACGAGTCGGGCCGCGAAAAAGAGAAGTACGCGGTCATCTACGGCGCGCGCATAAAGATACAGGACGGCCATAAAGTAGAGGTGGGACAGAAGCTGGTGGAATGGGACCCCTATTCTCTTCCCATTCTCACGGAGATCGGCGGCAAGATCGCCTTTGGCGATATCATCGAGGGCGTCACGATGCGGGAAGAGGTCGACGAGGTCACCGGCCTGTCGCGCAAGGTGATCATCGACTACCCTGACCAGAACCTCCGGCCGCGCATCTCGATCAAGGATCAGCATGGCAAGACGGCCCGTCTTCCCGGCACCAATGCTGTTGCGCGTTATCTCCTGCCCGCAGGCGCGCACATACTGGTAGACAAGCACGACGAGATATTCCCGGGAGACATTCTCGTGAAGATCCCGCGGGAAACCACGAAGACCAAGGACATCACCGGCGGTCTGCCCAGGGTCGCCGAGCTCTTCGAGGCCAGGAAGCCCAAGGAACAGGCCATCATCAGCGAGATCGACGGTACTGTCGAGTTCGGCGGGTTCGTGAAAGGCATGCGACGGATCCTGGTAAAGGACGGCATGGGGAACGAAAAGGAATATCTCATTCCCAAGGGCAAACACGTGAACGTGCACGAGGGCGACTGGGTCACCGCAGGGGAACCGCTC
>Ga0210377_10005650_pt1 | contig 10242 bp, 10 predicted proteins | sample PLM4_65_b1redo_FD_155480 | JGI IMG/M metagenome (GOLD analysis project Ga0210377, IMG submission 155480) | Groundwater sediment microbial communities from an aquifer in East River, Colorado, USA - PLM4_65_b1 redo | ecosystem: Environmental > Terrestrial > Soil > Riparian zone | place: USA: East...
CATGCTCGTACTATACCATAGGACGGCTATTCATCCAATATCCCCTCCCGCTCCAACTCGGCAAGAATATCCGATGGAATGGGGACGCGCTCGCGGACCGGAGAGGCTCCCGGGTAGCGCCACGCCGTAATAATGACTTTTTTTGAAATGCCCAGCGGCCCTGCGGACTTCGTCAGGTCGCGCCACATGACCCAAATCTCCCACGGCCGCGCTTTCGTGCCAGCCGTCTGCATTGCAGCCAGTGTTCCCTCGGCGACACCTTCTTCTACGCGCTCGGGCGCGCGAATGACCCGCAGTACGCGCGAAGGCGTGAGCCCGTAGTACTGCAACTTACGCACCACATGGTGCGTCCATTTATACTTGTTATCATCCCTCGGTATCTTGAATGTCATGCGGGGGTCACCACTCAATTCCTTTCGTGCCCTCCTCACCTTCCTGATAGGGATGCTTCACCTCGCTGATGTCTGATACGATATCGGCCAGCTCAAGAAAATGAGGCGGTGCATCGCGGCCGGTCAGGATCAAGTCCATGCCGGCGGGCATGTCACGCATCATTTCAAGTACATCAGCCACGGAAAGCAGTCCGAGATGAATCGCATTATTGATCTCGTCCAGAATCAGCGCATCCCAGTGCCCGCTGAGCATTTCGCCGCGCGCCATCGCAAGTCCTTCACGGGCTGCCCGCGCATGCTCTTCACGCGGAAGCGAGTCACCGAGGATACCGACGAAGCCCAAGCCGGTTTTTACAATCTTAAAATACGGGCGCAACAGCATCTGTGCATCATCCTCACCCGAGCGCCATGGCCCCTTGATGAACTGCACCATGAGGACCCGCTTGAGGTCGCCGACCATGCGTACCGCCTGTCCGATTGCGGAGGTCGTTTTCCCTTTTCCGTTTCCGGTAATGACGATAATCATTTCATCGCAAGCATACCACCCGCATTTCAAATGCAAAGCACCCCTCGCAGGGGTGCTTTGTGTGTTGCTCAACGGAGCTAACTAATAGCCGCCGCCGAAGCCACCACGGTCGGACCGGGGAGCGCGCTGCTCCATCGGACGGGCTTCATTGACCACGATTGCGCGGCCGCCGAAGTCCTTACCATTGAACATTTCAATGGCCTTCCCTGCATCCTCATCGGATGCCATGGTGACGAAACCGAACCCGCGGGAGCGACCAGTCATCTTGTCCATCATAACGACGGCTTCAGAGACTGCTCCTGCCTGCGAGAACATGGTCTGCAACTCTTCACCGGTAGTGCTGTAAGGCAGGTTACCGATATACAGTTTGTTCGCCATTTCTTCAGCATTTTGTGCGTCCCGGCCAACGATGTCGTTGAACGGTCCGGTACAAAACACATATGTTGCGTGAGGGCGACCTCCCGTCGAGACCCTTCGCACGAGGCGACTGGCTGCCGAGATACCTACGCTGCGGCAAATATAGCATGGTCGGAACGAAAAAGCAAGTGGCCCCAATCACGCGGCTTATGCTTCCGTGATATAATGAATGTCAATGGCATCCACGACTATCACCGCAGTACATGCCCGCGAAATTCTCGACTCACGCGGCAAGCCGACCCTCGAGGTCAATGTCGAATGCGAAGGCGGCTCCGGTTCATTCGGGGTTCCCTCCGGTGCGTCCACCGGCTCCCACGAAGCGCTTGAATTGCGCGACGGCGATAAGAGCCGCTACAACGGTCAGGGTGTACGCACAGCGGCCACGCATGTGAATGTAAACCTTGCCGGTGCGCTCATCGGCATGGATGCGCGCGACCAGCGCACACTGGATACCCGCATGATCGAGATGGATGGTACGCCGAATAAATCAAAACTGGGCGGCAACGCCATTATCGGCGTCTCGGTCGCAACGGCACGGGCGGCGGCGGCGGCAACAAAAACCCCGCTCCACGAATATCTACGTGCTCTTGCACCTGACATCAAACCCACTCACAAGGTGCCGTTTCTCTGCATGAATCTCATCAACGGCGGCAAACACGCCACTACACGGCTGGCATTTCAGGAATACAAAGTCGTCCCCCAAACACAGGACATCCAAGAGGCGCTTCAGATCGGGACGAGCATGATGCACGCGCTCAAACGCCGGATAGCAAAAGAGTACGGTGCGGTCAACGCCAATGTCGGAGATGAGGGCGGCTTCGCACCCGACCTGGATTCTGTGCGCCGCCCGCTTGAGCTGTTCATGGAAACGGCCGCGGAACTGAATCTGGACCACAAAATCAAACTCGCCATGGATGTGGCCGCCTCTTCCTTCTATATCGCCGGTGAAGACCGCTACGAATACGACGGGGGCAAACATACGGCAACCGAGCTGGAATCAACGCTCCGTGACATGATTCGCGACTTTCCCCTCCTCTACATCGAAGACCCGTTCAATGAGGACAAATTCGACGACTTCGCGCGCCTCAACGACGGCTCAACCATCATCGTCGGCGACGATCTCACGGTCACCAGCCCGACAATACTTCGGAAAGCCATGAGCCGAAAAGCCATGAGTGGGATTATTATCAAACTCAATCAGGTCGGTACGCTCACCGAAACGCTCGATTGCATGCAAATCGCGCGCGCCCATGATATTGAGTGTATCGTCTCCCATCGTTCAGGTGAGACGAACGATGATTTCATCGCAGACCTTGCGGTTGCGTTCGGTGTCTTCGGCATCAAAGCGGGCGGCCCCCAACGCGGCGAACGCATCGCAAAGTACAATCGGTTCTTGGAATTATTGGCATGAAACAGCGTTCTCTCACAGAATTCATCGGGTGGTACGGATTCGCCGCAATCCTCGGCGCGTATGCGGCCAGCAATCTCGGCTGGTTCGCGTTCGGTGGACTGGCATACCAGCTCCTGAACCTCACCGGTGCCGTCGCGCTCCTCATTGACGCGTGGGCCGACCGTAACTGGCAGGTCATTGCGCTGAACACCGTCTGGGCCATCGTCGCCGTCACTGCTATACTACGGTAACTATGTCATCGCGCTCTCAAATCGTCTGCACTATCGGACCGGCGAGTCAGGAGCCGGCCGTGCTCGACGCGCTTATCACGCACGGCATGGATGTTGCGCGGCTGAATTTCAGTCATGGGTCACACGAGAATCACGCCCTGCTCATCAAAAACATCCGTGATGCCGCTAAACGCGCGGGGAAAATCGTGCCCATCATTCAGGATTTGAGCGGCCCGCGCGTGCAGGATGGCGGTGAACATCATTTGGATTCGAAAGCCACCGAAGTCATTACCGAAAAAGACCTCAAGGACCTCGACTTCGGCCTTTCCCAACATGTTGAATATGTGTGCCAGTCGTTCGTCGGTTCCGGCGACGACATGCGGCATCTGCGCGAAGTAATTTCCAAACGCAACGGCACAGCAAAGGTGATGGCAAAAGTTGAACGCAAAGAGGCGCTGGAAAATATCGAAGACATCATCGCCGCATCTGACGCGGTGATGCTCGGCCGCGGTGACCTCGGCCAGAACATCCCTATCGAGCAGGTGCCGTTCGCCGAAGCGCTCGTCGTACATGAGTGCAAAAAGGCGAAGAAACCCGTCATCGTGGCCACCGAAATGCTCAAGAGTATGGTGGAAAATCCCGAGCCCACGCGTGCTGAAGTCACTGATATCGCTTACGCCATCATCTTGGGAGCGGATGCGGTGATGCTATCGGAGGAAACCGCCCGCGGCAAGTATCCGGTAGAAGCCGTGACCGTGATGGAAAAAGTCTGTTTGGAAGCCGAAAAATATGAGCGGGATGTGAATCCGCTTTAGGCTGAATATATGAAAAAAATCCTCATCGCGGCATTCGTCTGTAGTGCCATCATAGAGGCGCTCGCTCTTGCTCCACGCGCTGATGCAGCCGCTACCAGTCCTGTTGATATCAACGGGGCCGCACTCCATGATGGCGATGTTGTTTCAGCTCATCAGAGTGCTGGCGATCCTGACATATTCATCATCAAAATAAAGCCGTTTGATGGCTATAATGGCGCAAAACGTCTATTCCTTAACCCTGCGATTTTCAAAATGTATGCCCATCTTGGTGGGTTTGAGCGAGTCCGTCAGGTCAGCTTCGCAGTACGCGAATCGTTCGTAACCTCGGGCTTATTTCGTAATTGCGAATCCAATGATCCGAAAGTCTGGGCTACCGAAATCACGGGAGAAGACGATGGAATCCTTCACCATGTCGAGATGACGGGCAATCAAGCTGCGAGCGAAGACGCTCATTTCTTCGACAAAGTATTCTGCATCAACAACCGCGAAGATGCCTTCTATGCTCGGAGTATCTATCCGTACGCTCACCTTGCCGAGGTGCCACGCTACTATCGTGGTCCGCGTGGCTGTATGGTACGGCCCCCCTGTCTTGACTCCGAACCCCGCTGTCTTATGCCCGAACCTTCGAGTGGCTGGTGCCCGACGTCCACTCCGGTGCCGCTACCGTCAACTTCGTTATATACAAATCGACAATTTGGATTCACTCTCCAATTCCCGGCAAGCTGGTCGGGGTATGAGGCAGCTCCTGGTGTAAACGCGGCATTACAGTCAAGTGGCATTCAGATTGTAAGCTTCTCGATTCGTCTGTTTGGAAACATGTATTCACCTTTCAATGTTGGCATCGCGACTCCCGCCCAATGGAATTCTTTCACTTATAACACTTCTGATATTTTCAATATCATTACTCGTACTTCGTCCTATGTATATTTCTGGTATGAGGCACCATCTGCTCCCATGAATCTTGCTGTCAGCGACATTCCCACCATTGTGAAAAGCTTTCAACTGTTGTCCACGACTCCTGCGCCGACCCCCATACCGACACCCTTACCAACTCCCTCACCTGACTACAGCACAGGCAGTATCATCGGAAGCGTTACCGTTTCACCACAAATAATGGGAAATCTCTTGTACTATTCTGCTACTGTCACTGCCTATTTACCAAATTCATGCACCGGTTTTACGACATACCAAAATGCTCCGCTTACGGGAAATCGCTTTGATATCACAATGATCCCAACAAGCATGCCCGCTCCAAACGGTGAGGCATGCATCCAATCAATCCAGATTGATACCGAGCACATAACGCTCCACGACGCTAATGCTATGGCACCCGGCACATATCAGGTATATGTGAACGGTCAATACCAAACATCGTTCGACGCAATCTAAGAGGACTATAAATCCCTTGTGGGGGGATTCTAGTCTTTCACCACGCGTTTTGCGCGGTCACGGTCGACTCGGGTGAGTCCGCGTTTGCGCAGACGGATATCTTTGGGAGTGACCTCAAGTAGTTCATCGTCCTCAATCCAGTCGAGCGCCTGTTCAAGCGACATAATGATAGGAGGTGCAAGCGTGGTGATGCCGTCGCTACCCTTCGAACGCATATTCGACAGCGCCTTGCCTTTGGCAACATTGATTTCCATATCTTCGCGACGCGAGTTCTGGCCAATGATGCGTCCTTCGTACACATCGGTTCCAGGCCCGATGAAGGTCACCCCACGGCCTTGCGCAATGTCCAGACCAAATGCGACTGCCTGCCCCGATTCGCTGGCAATCAGCGCACCGGTGCGCTCGCGGGGCGGTAAATCCCACAGCGGTTCGTGTTTTAGGTAAATAGAATTGATAACAACGGTTCCCTTCGTGGAAGTCATCAGGATACTGCGCAAACCCAGAAATGCGCGCGTGGGCATGTGCCACACGAGGCGGCTGTAGCCGTTGCCGTGATTGATGAGGTCTACCATCTGCGCTTTGCGTTTTCCGAACTCGGTGGTTACCGTACCGACGAACTCTTCGGGGACATCAACCGTGACCTCTTCGAGCGGTTCGGTCTTTCCGCTCTCTTCATCGCGGAAAATAACTTCGGGTTTTGAAATTTCCATCTCGAAACCCTCGCGGCGCAAAGTCTCGATAAATACCGACAAGTGCAATTCACCGCGGCCGGCAAGCGAATAACGGCCGTCACCGGTCGGCGCAAGCCGGAATCCGATATTGGTTTCAAGCTCGTGCTCCAACCGTTCGCCGATTTGACGGCCGGTCAGCAGTGTTCCCTCGCGTCCCACGAACGGACTGGTGTTCGGACCGATGGTGATGCGCAATGTCGGTTCTTCCACGCGGATGGTCGGGAGTGCTTCGGGATTTGATGTGTCGGCAATGGTGTCTCCGATGTGCGATTCCGGTACGCCGGTAACCGCAACGATATCGCCGGCTTCCGCCCGTTGGACTTCAACGCGCTTGAGCCCCGCATACACAAAAATCTTTTCAACATGACTGTTCACGCGTTTGCCGTCGGGATGCACAACCGTGACCGCCTCGCCCGGCGTAGCAACGCCACGAATGAGCTTCCCGATTGCGTAGCGGCCTTGGTAGTTGTCGCGGTCAAGTGCGGCGACCAACAACTGCATCGTTCCTTCGGTGTCGTTGGATGGCGCAGGCACAAATTCAATGATTTTTTCAAACAACGGGCGCAGGTCGCCGTCGCTTTCTATCTCTTCTGCGGTCGGCACATGGTCCCACGCTTTACCTTGACGCCCGATGGCGTACATAATAGGGAAATCGAGGTGGTGCTCTTCAACCGCCAGCTGCAAAAACAGATTGCTCGTCTCTTCCACCGTGCGGTCAATTTGCGCGCCGGGCTTATCGATCTTGTTGACGATGACGATGACTTTCAGACCCAAGTCAAGCGCCTTCTTTAATACAAATTTCGTCTGCGGCATGGGTCCCTCCTGTGCGTCCACGAGCAGAATAGCTCCGTCAGCCATGTTCAGCGTGCGTTCAACTTCACCACCGAAGTCGGCGTGTCCGGGAGTGTCAACGATGTTGATTTTAGTGCCGTTGTACACCACCGCGGTGTTTTTGGCTAAAATCGTGATACCGCGTTCGCGCTCCTGGTCGGTGGAATCCATAATGAGGTCTTCTCCCATCTCATGGGATGACTCACGGAAGGTGCCGGATTGTTTCAGCAAAAAGTCCACGAGCGTGGTTTTGCCGTGGTCGACATGGGCGATAATAGCTACATTTCTGATAGATTGGGCCATACAACGATAAGGGGCCGCACAGGGCCCGTATCACCACCGCTCATTATATCAGGAAACCCCGAAGACCACAAGGGCCTCATTTTTGGCCGTTTTTTGGCCATTGACTTTGTTATCGTAATCTGCTATACTTAACCCAGAGTTGCTAACAAGCTCCCACGCGTGAGGCGGAGAGGGAGGGGTAGCCCAGCAACCTCCGTAGTTGTGGAAACGGCCCCCAAACGGCCGGGTGACTGCCCAGCGCAGACCAACCGCGACAGATACGGGTATAATGAGCCGTGCTCCCTCCGCCTCAAGCCCCTGCTGTCACAACACACCGTGACCGCAGGGGCACCTTCTTTTTCATTCATATCTCGATTATGTCTTGTGAACTATCGCGCGCGATAGTTCAACGCTAATCCTTTCGCAGATGCGCTAATGCCCAATTCCAGTCCACATCGATTTTCTTGCCGGGATTGAAGATGTTGTCTGGGTCGAAGATGTGCTTCACCGAACGGAACAGTTCGTACACCTTCTCTCCGTACATCTGTTTCAGGTATGGCCCGCGGATAAGTCCGTCGTTGTGCTCGGCGGTAATTGACCCGCCGTACTGCAACACTAAGTCGTACACTTTTTTCGATAATTCCGGAATAATAGCCCGCGTGCGTTCGTCTTTGAGGTCCATCAGCGGAATGATATGGAAGTTCCCGTCCCCCACATGACCTGCCACCGTGAGTGTAAGTTTGTACGGCCGCAGGATATCGTAGAGCTCCGGCAGGAAAGTCGGCATGTCTTTTGGCGGAATGATGAAGTCATCAATGAACGGCGTGGTGCGCTTTCCTTTTGTGTGCGACCGGAGGACATTGAAACTGGAACGGCGGATTGCCCAGTACTTGTGCGACTCCTCTTCACTCTTGGTGAGGCGCGCCTTAATGTTCTGTGCGCGGATTGCAGTCAACGCCTGCGCTGCACGCTCTTTGACATCGGCCTCATCATCACCGGTGAATTCCGCAATGACGATGAGTTTTGGCATCCCGCCCCGCAGAACCATCCACGCTTCCGGCAGGAATTTGACGCCGAGCGAAATAATGTTGGATGCGCCCAGTATGCGCACGAAGTCCGGCAGGAAACGGAGCGTGAACCAGAGCGTCTTGTCATCGAATGATTCGAGCGACTCGGGCTTGTATGTCAGCACAGTATTGACAACCGTTGCAATCTTATCAAAATCATCCAGAAACATGACCAGCATGCTCTTGTGCAGTTTCGGCTTCACGAGCCCCAGCGTCGCCTGCGTGATGATGCCCAGTGTTCCCTGCGCACCGCAGATGAGCTTCGCCGCGTTGAATGTGGTCCGGTCCCACACATGCCAGAGCTGATAGCCTGCGGAATTCTTTGACACCTTCGGGCGCGCTGTTTTGATTGCGTCGTAATTTAATTCAACAAGTCCGTAGAGTTGGCGGTACAACGCGCCTTCGAAATCCGACTGCGCCATTTTGGCATCCAACTGTGATTTCGACAGCGGTCCAAGTTCGTATTCGTTGCCATCGGAAAGCACCGTGCGCACCGAGCGTACAAAATCAATGGTCTGTCCGTAGGTCAGCGACTTTTCACCGCCCGCATTGTTGGAGACAATGCCGCCTATGGCGCACAAGTCACGCGATGCAGGGTACACGGGATACTGCAAATCACGCGCAAGTGTCGCCCGCTCGAAATCGCGGTAGTACATGCCCGGCTGAACCACCGCATAGCCGTCCTGACCGGCTATTGATTCGTCGCCTGCCTGCGCAGGCAGGCGCTCGAGGTCAACTATCTGATTCATATGGCGCGTCGAATCCATCACGATGGACTGCCCGATGGCTCCCCCACTCATGCAGGTACCGGCTGCGCGCGCGGTGATATTCGTGCTTTTGTGTGCGGCCGCGTACGCAACCAATCGTCGGATATCTGCCGCATCGCGCGGAAATACGACCACTTCGGGGGTAACCTGAAAAATACTGGCATCATGACTGTAGATTGCGAGCGTCTCTTTGCTGTCTTCTACATCCCCACAATCAAGCTTACGCACATCATTGACGAGCGTCATCCCTCCATTGTATCAGAACAGACTCTGCTGGTCCGAGACGGGCGTGGACAGTGCCGTGTACGCGGGCAGCGGGTAGATTTTGAATTCATCCAACAGCGGCCGGCCGTATGCGAGGCGGCAGAACGCTTCCGCTTCCATTTTTGCGCCCACAAGCCCGTGGTGCGGCTCTGGTTCGTCAGGCAACCCGACATACCGTAGTATCTCATCGCTCCCCAGACCACTGCGGCCGCCGCGCGTCGGTTGTGCCTGCCCGCACCGCGCCATGTGCATCCAGCAGAATGAATGCAAGTCGAGCACGCGATTGCCAAACCGGAACGCGAGATTGTAACGATCAACACTCGCCTGCAGGAAATCCCGGTCAAATGATGTGTTATGTCCGCCCAGTGTACGGTCAGCAATCGGGCGGCACCACGCGATAAATTCCTCGATGATCTGCTCGAGTGTCGGCTTGTTCGCATCAGTTACCTGCTCCAACGAAAACCCATTGACTGCCAGCGCGGCGGTTTCAACTTCCGCACCGTCGAACATACGGCACTCGCGGTAGAATTGCCGCTCGGGTTGCGCGAAATCAACGGCGCCGATAGACACGATACTGTGCGCCTTCGAATCAGTCCCTGTTGTCTCCACATCAACGACAATCATATCGGAATATGGTAACTACCCGCAGCACAAAACGCAAACACGAATGCCTCCCTCCCCGCCAGTGTGTCCCTGCCAGACGGTTCGTATCAGTGGGGCATCCTGGTCAGGCATACGATGTCCGAATCTCCGCAGTCGCTTCGCCACAGAGGCTCGCTTTGTGCTTCGGCCTGCCTGCGCAGGCAGGTCATGCGGACATATCTTGGGCCTGACCTACGGATGCCAGTTATTATGCACTCACGCTTTTCAGCGCGCTGGCATGAACACACCGGCGGTTCGGGTGGCACCACCGCGCTGCACTGACGCAGATTTTGTCGCGAGCCCGACCGCCTGGGCATGCGCAGGGTCGCTTGCTGTGCCAAAGCCGAGCGAACAGCGATGGCGACGCATGCACCGGGACCCGGCGTATGCCCGGGTGGGGCGGGGAGCTATCGGGAACGGCGGGAATAGAAACGCAAACGGCCCCGCTAGGGCGGGGTCGTTGCACAAAACTACGAACAATTACATCGGAGGCATCATG
>Ga0210377_10005651_pt1 | contig 10242 bp, 10 predicted proteins | sample PLM4_65_b1redo_FD_155480 | JGI IMG/M metagenome (GOLD analysis project Ga0210377, IMG submission 155480) | Groundwater sediment microbial communities from an aquifer in East River, Colorado, USA - PLM4_65_b1 redo | ecosystem: Environmental > Terrestrial > Soil > Riparian zone | place: USA: East...
ACCCCTCACCACCGCGACGACGATGTTCCGCGAGATGGACATGGGGTTCTGGCTGGAGCAGGCGGAGGCGGAGATGAGGGAGTTGGCATGAGAACCACCGCGCTCGCGATCCTCGGTCTCGCCATGCTTGTCGTGGCGCTCACTGCCGAAGACCCGAGCTACCGGGGAGGCGCCGCTCGTGTTGGGTTTCCCTGACCGCATGCGAGATGTACATGGGGACTGGGTTAAAAGCTTTCCGGTGGGGCGAGTCCCAGGACAGAGTAGCACTTCGGCAGAAAGGCGGACGTGGTACGTAAGAGGATCGGGATGATCGACGATCCGTGGATCCTCGCGCTGAGATGATGACGGCGCCGGGACTCAGGACCGCCGGCGACGAGGGCGTCGGGGGGGCCGACGGCGGCCCATCCGCGCCAGCAGCTCGTCAACCGACAGACGCCCGAGGAGCCGGTGCCGCCGAGCTGCGTAATCACCCTGCCCTCGCTCCGTTTGCAATGCGAAGCGCAAGGCCCCCGACGGTCCAAGGCCTGCGACCAACGCCTCCCACCCGCGGGCGCGAATCTCCGCATTCGTCAAGCGCACCGTGCTCATCGGTTCCGCCTCCTCGCGAAAATCGCAGCAGCTTCGACGGGTCCAACGAGCCGCACCCGTACCTCGCGCCCTGCTCGGGCGACCCGGCGGATCATTCGATCGTCGGTCGTGACGAGCAGGTCCGCCTGACCGGCCTCTGCGGATGCAATGTGTAGGGCGTCGAGGCCGCGCAACTTTAACCGCTCCAATGCTCGGGCTCGTTCGGCTACCGCGTCCGATGTCTCGACACGCATTGCTGCAAGTCCAATGAGACCACTCAAGCGCCGGACTCGCTCACGGTCTGGATCCTGCGAGACCTCGAAATCCAGGTACTCCGACCCGACCCATTCCAGTGCGCCGTCCTCGACGGCTGCTAGAAGGGCGACCATCGCCTCGGCCTCCAGGCGGACGCGCTCGGAGGAGAGGTCGTCGAAAGGACGATTCAAAGCGCTTGTGTTGAAGTAGACCCGCATCGTCGGTCGCCTGCTGCCATTCTAGCAGCGACACAGTGGAGGAGGTGGCTCCAGAGATCATGGGATCACCTCCTCAGCCGGCGGCTATACGGGCCCGTTCGGCGCCACCAGGATCTTCCCGTTGCGCTCGCCCCGCTGCGCGTGCGTCAACGCTGCCTTGATCTCCTCGATGGGATAGACCCGCTCGACGGGTGCCGACAGCTCGCCCGTCAGGATCCGCGCGCCGAGGTCGGCGTAGAGCGCCCGGACCTGATCGAGCGAGCGGGTGGCGAGCGCGCGGCCGAGGATGAAGCCGACCAGCGTCAGACCGCCGGAGGTGAGCGCGCTGCGCGACATCACCGGGTCCTCGCCGGACATCGAGCCGTAGTTGCACACGACGCCGCCCTCGCTGAGGCACGACGCGAGGCGCGCCGTCGCGCGGCCGGACACGGCGTCGAGGCCGAGGCGGATCGGGGCGCCGCCCGTCCTGGCCTTCACCGTCTCGGCGAGGTCGGGGCCGTCGACGGCGCAGGCGTCGGCGCCGAGCGCCGTGAGCTCGCCGAACAGCGTATCGCGCCGGACGACGTTCATGGTCCGGAGGCCGCGCGCCCGGGCGAGGCGAATCACGAGGCGGCCGACCGCCGAGTTGGCGACGTTCTGGATCACCCACTCGCCCGGCTTGAGATCGACGACGTCGGTGAGCAGCAGGAGCGCGGTCGGCGGGTTGATGCGCAACATGGCGGCCTGTCGGAGCGCGAGGCCCGGCGGCACCGCGATGACGTCGTCGCCTTTCACGCGGCGTGTCTGCGTCCAGTTCTCGCGTTGCAGGTTGATGACGAGATCGCCCGGCTTCGCGTGCGAGACGCCAGCGCCGACCGCGGTGACGCGTCCGATGCCCTCGGCACCCGGTGTCGCCGGCAAGGGTGGCTTGAGGCGATAGGAGCCCCGGCAGAACGAGATGTCGGCCGGGTTGATCGGGAAGGCGAGGACGTCGAACACCACCTCGCCCGCGGCGGGGGCGCCGACCTCAGGCACCTCGGCGCAGCGCGCGCCCTCTTCGGGCGAGCCGTACCGATCGAGCACTACCTGTTTCATCGTGTCACCTCCCGGGTCGCCGCGGGTTCACCTCGGCGGCTGCCCATCGAGCGAGCGGGGGTCGCCCATGAGCGGCCAGTGTACTGAGGGCTGTACGCCAGCGCAAGACGCTCGAATCTCCTTGATTGCGGTATCGCGGCGGTCAGGGTACGCTTCCGGCGATCGATCCCACGACACGCCCAAGGGAGCCCAAGGGGAGGCAATGATGAGTGAACGCCGGCCGGCAGCGAAGCCACCGAATGCCGCAGCACCCGCGAACAGAGCGAAGGGGCCGGGTCGATCAGCGGCCAGTCCCTACGGATATGCCTGGGCGGACTGGCTCGCGCGGGAAGATCCCGAGTTCGCCCGCGCCAGACAACCTGTGAGCGCGCTGTCGACCGGTGAAGGCAAGGAGCTCTCCGTCAAGTATCGCGAGATGGTCATCATCGGCATCCTGGCCTTTCGAGGCCGGCAGGACGGCGTCGTCGCGCACATGCGCCGCGCCATCCAGCACGGCGCCACCAAGCGTGAGCTGCTGGAGGCGACGCAAGCCGCCGCGGTGCCGGGCGGTGGACCGACGCTCAGCGCGGGGGTGCAGGCGCTGATGCAGCTCGAGAAGGAAGGCGCGTTCAAGAAGGGCTGACGGAGCCCGCCATGGAGCTTCCTCGAACCGCCGACGTCGTGATCGTCGGCGGCGGCGTGGTGGGCTGCAGCATCGCCTACCACCTCGCCCGCCGCGGGTTGCGCAATGTGCTCGTGCTCGAGCGCGACGCGGTCGGCGCGGGCACGACGAGCAAGGCGGCGGGCGGCATCCGCGCCCAGTTCCCCACCGAGACCGAGATCCGCTTCTCGCTCGAGTCCATCCGCGTCTTCGAGCGCTTCGAGGACGAGTTCGGCGTCGATCCCGGCTACCGGAAGATCGGCTACCTGTTCCTGATCTCCCGCGCCGACGACCTCAGGGGATTCGAGCAGCGGATCGCCCTTCAGCGGCGGCTCGGTGTCGATATCCGCATCATCGCGCCGAGCGATGCGCAGGCGCTGGTGCCCGCCCTTCGAGTCGACGACCTCATCGCCGCCGTGTGGGGTCCCGACGACGGCATGGCGGGCCCGGCCGAGGTGACGGGCGGCTTCGCGCGGCGCGCGCGCGAGCTGGGGGCGCGTATCGTCGAAGGGGTCGACGTCGCCGCGATCACGCTCGATCACGGGCGCGTGACGGGGGTGGCCACGTCATCGGGCTCGGTCGAGGCGCCCGTCGTCGTGAACGCGGCCGGTCCCGCGGCGGCGCGCGTGGGGCGCCTGGCCGGCGTCGACGTGCGCGTCCATCCACGGCGGCGCCACATCTTCTTCACCGAGCCGTTCCCCGAGATCCCCGGGCCGGTGCCATTGACCACCGACCGCGAGAGCGGCTTCTACTTCCGGAAAGAGCTGGAACAGATGTTGCTGAGCCCGGGTGACGTCGAGGACGTCGGCGACGACTTCACCGTCGCCGTCGACCGGGCCAAGATCGACGAGACGGTCGAGAAGGCGCTCCATCGGCTCCCCGTGATCGAGAAGGCGCGGATCGCCGGCGGCTGGGCGGGGTTGCGCCCGCTGACGCCCGACGATCACGCCATCATCGGCTGGGCGCCGGGCGTGGAGGGCTTTTTCCTCGCCGTAGGATTCGGCGGCCACGGCTTCCAGCACTCGCCGGCGACGGGGCGTCTCGTTGCCGAATGGTTGACCGATGGCGCGCCATCGGTGGACCTCTCGCTCTTCGACCCCGGGCGATTTGCCCTCGGCGGGCCGGTCGCGCCCCACGCCGGGCCCGATGCCGAGTGAGATGGCCGCGCCCTCGGCGCTGACGCTCGCCGACATCCGCGTCATCGTCGCCGACATCCCCGTGCGACGCCCCCATCACATGTCGTTCACCACGCTCGAAGCGGTGAACTTCGTCTTCGTGCGCCTCGAGACGCGCGAGGGCCACGTGGGATGGGGCGAGGCCTCCTGCCTCGGCGGGCCGACCTGGAGCGAGGAGTCGCCGGAGTCGATCGCGGCGACGATCGAGCGCTACCTCGCGCCCTGGCTCACCGGCCGCGACGCGACGCGGATCGAGGCGCTACGGGGCGAGATGGCCCGGCGTGTCCAGGGCAATCCGTTCGCGCGCGCCGCCGTCGAGATGGCGCTCTGGGACGTCAACGGCCGCGCGCTCGGCGTGCCGGTCACTCGCCTCCTCGGCGGGCGCGTCCGCGACGCCGTCGCCCTCTCCTGGTCGCTGGCGGTGACGTACGGCGACGCCGAGGTGGCGGAGGCGCGCGATCTGGTGGCCCGGGGTCACCGCATCTTCAAGATCAAGACCGCCGCGCACCCGGTCGCGCACGATGTCCTACGCGTTCACCGCATCCGCGAGGCGGTCGGGCCCGACATCTCGCTACGGATCGACGCCAACCAGGGCTGGGATCGCGCGACGGCGCTTCGCGCGATCCGGGCGATGGAGCCGTACGGTCTCGATTTCGTCGAGCAGCCGGTGGCGCGCTGGGATCTCGAGGGGCTCGCCCATATCGGGCGCAGCGTGTCGGTGCCCATCATGGCGGACGAGAGCTGCTTCACACCGCAGGACGCGCTCGCATTGGCCCGGCTCGGGGGCGTGAGCATACTCGGTCTCAAGCTCACGAAGTCCGCCGGCATTCTCGGCACCATGGCCATCGCCCGCGTGGCGGAGGCGGCGGGCCTCGGCGCCTATGTGGGCTGCATGATCGAGACCTCGCTCGGCACCGCCGCTTATCTTGCCGTCGCCGTCACGGCGCCGCCCGTGACCTGGGGCTGCGAGCTGTTCGGTCCGCTCCTGCTCGCCGGCGACGTCGTCCGCCGGCCCGTCCAGTACCGCGACGGCGCGATCCTCGCGCTCGACGGGGCCGGGCTCGGCGTCGAGGTCGACGAGCACGCGCTCAAGCAATATACCCGTCGGTAGTGTGTCCCGATAGTGTGTCTATGTGGCCTTGGTACTGGGGCAAGTTGCGAGCCAGACGAGGCACGAGGGAGCCCGCTTTGCCCAGCGTACTTTCTGTACGTTGAGCGTCGCGGGCGACCGAGTAACGAAGTATGGCGACGCAAATTGACCCAGTACCGATTCACCGCGCCTGAGGAGGAAGACATGAAGGTCACCGCCCTCGAGACGTATTTTCTGTCCGCGCCCTTGCCCCAGGCGGTGCGCACGTCCACGTCGACGATCAGCCGGGTGAGCGAGCTGATCGTCACGCTCACGACCGATGCCGGGCTCGTGGGGATCGGCGAGGCGCATGGCCCCTTCCTGTCCCGCGAGGGCCCGGAGGGGATGCGCGGCGTGAGCGAGATCCTCGAGCGCATCACGCCCCTCGTCGTCGGGCAGGACCCGTTCGACGTCGGGCGGATCTGGCAGGACCTCTTCTCGCTCACCTACACGAGCGTGCGGGGGATCCCGACGCTGGCCCACCAGCGGCGCCAGCTCGTGACGGCGATGAGCGCCATCGACATCGCGCTGTGGGATCTCATGGGGAAGGCGACGGGCCGGCCGGTGCACGCGCTCCTCGGCGGGGCGTTTCGCTCCCGCGTGCCCGCCTACGTCACCGGGTTCTATTACCGGGACGGTGAGCGGCCGGACGATCTGCGGCGGGAAGCGGCGCTCTACATGGAGCAGGGCTATCGCACCGTGAAGGTGAAGGTGGGCGGCTTACCGCCGGAGGCCGACGCCGAGCGCGTGGGTCTGATCCGGAAGGCGGTGGGGAACGACGTGGCCCTCATGATCGACGCGAACCAGGGCTGGGATCTGCCGACGGCGGTGCGCGCCGCGCGCTTGTGCGAGCCCCACGACATCTTCTGGCTCGAGGACCCGATGCCCTGGTACGACGAGCGTCACAGCCTGCAGCGGCTCCGGGCGGAGGTCGACATTCCCATCGCGGCGGGCGAGACGGAATTCACGCCGTTCGGGTTGCGCACGATGGTGGCGGACGGGCTGGTCGACTACCTGATCATCGACTCGACATGGGCGGGCGGGCTGACCACCTGGCGCAAGGCGGCGGTGATGACGGAACTGTACCAGGTGCCCCTCGCCGCGCATCACGATCCGCAGATCCACGTGCATGCGGTGGCGGCGAGTCCCACCGGCTTCATCCTCGAATCGTTCGCGGACCCGACGCGCGATCCGCTGTGGTTCGAGCTGTTCAAGGAGCGGCCCAAGATCGTCGACGGCTTCATGGCGCTTCCCCAGGCGCCCGGGCTCGGGCTCGAGCTGCGCGCAGAGACGCTGGAGAAGTACGGCGTGAAGCTCCGCTGACCGCCGCATCACAAGCCGAGCGAGTCCTTCAGCGCGCGCACGCGGTCGCGCGCGACCTCCAGCTCCGTGCGCGTGCCGTCCTTGATCCGCACGAGCAGGCGTCCGCCGGGCCAGGGCTGGATCTCGCCGACATGGTCGAGGTTCAGCAGCGCCGCGCGATGGATGCGGAGGAACTTGGCGGGGTCGAGCCGCGCCTCGAGATCGGCGAGGCCGTAGTCGACCACGTGTGCCCCGCCCGCCGTGACCGCGTGCGTGAGCCGGTCCCGCGCGATGAAATGCGTGATCCGCGCCACGTCGAGGAACTGGACGCCGTCGCGCGTGCGGAAGGGCAAGCGCTCGAGGAAGGGCGCGGGTGCGGCGCGCAGCGTCGCGGTCAGGCGCTCGAGGACGGCCGCCATGTCCCCGCGGTTGGGGTCCTGGCGGAGGCGGTCGGCCTTGTCCAGCGCGCGCTCGAGCCGCTTCTTCTCGACCGGCTTCAGCAGATAGTCGACGGCGTTGGCCTCGAAGGCGGCGAGGGCGTGCTGATCGTACGCGGTCGTGAAGACGACGGAAATGCCGCGCGGCAGCCGCGGGGCGAGCTCGAGCCCGGTCATCCCCGGCATGTGTATGTCGAGGAAGACGATGTCCGCGGCCGCGTGGGCGAGGATGTCGAGGGCCTGCCGGGCGTCGCCGGCCTGACCCACGATCTCGACGCGTCCCGTGGCGGACAGGAGCCGCGCGAGCCGCGCGAGCGCCAGCGGCTCGTCGTCGACCAGGAGCGCGCGGAGGCGGGCCGTCACGACGGCGGCCGGAGCGGCAGCGAGATCGACACGACCTTCCCGCCATCGGCGCCCTCCACCTCGAGCCGGCCGTCGTCCCCGTACAGCACGTCCAGGCGCGCGCGCAGGCTGTCGAGCCCGTGGCCGCGCGGCACGGTGTCCACGGAGAACTCTTCGCCCGTGTCCCAGACGCCGAGCCGGAGGAGGCCATTGCGCCGCTCGCCGCGGATGCGGATCTCCGTCGCGTCGCCCCGCGCGGCGGCGACGTGCTTGACGCTGTTCTGCACCAGCGTGTGCAGCGCCAGCGGCGGGACCTCGCTCCCCTCCAGCTCGCCCGGCATCTCGATCGAGTAGCGGAGCCGGTCGCCGAGCCTCGCCTGCTCGATCCCGAGGTACGCGCTGACGACGGCCAGCTCGGCGGCGAGGGGTACCGTATGCCGCCCACTCGCATCGAGCGAGAAGCGGAGCAGCGCGGCGAGCTGCTCGATGAGGCGCTCGGCTCCCTCCGGGTCCGTGGGAATCAGGGCGGAGATCGCGTTGAGCGTGTTGAAGAGAAAATGCGGATGCAGGCGCGACTCCAGAGACGCGAGTCGGGCCTCGGCGGCGAGCTTCAACGCGCGCTCCCGCTCGATCTCCTTGGCGCGCAGCTCGGCCGCCATGGCATCGAGCCGGGTGCGCGTCGACTCGTAGAGCATGCAGCCCACGCCGAGGCCGAGGCTGACGAGCAGCGAGATGCGCAGGCTGATCCCGAGGAGAGCCCCCACGCGCGACATCGGAACGAGGCCGAGGCCGACGACGATCAGCGCCGACAGGAGGCATCCGACGACGGCGAGCCCGGCGAGGGTCGCCACGAGCGTGGCCCACGCGAGCGCCGGCCGGCTCCACCCGAGTCGCTTCGCCACGCGCGGCAGTACGCCCATGGCGAGGCCGCCGATCGTCTGACTGATCACGAGGGAGACGGCCAGCTCGGAGAGGAATGAGCGGCGGCCGTCCAGGAGCACGAACATCAGCGCCACCCCGACCGCGGCCACGGTGTTCACCGTGATGATACGCATCCAGCGGCCGAGGGCGCGGGCGCCGCCGCCGTCGGAGCGGAAGAGCCGGAGCGGGGCGTGGTCCGTCATTCCGGCCACGATACTACGGCAGCGTCCCGAGCCAGGCCTCGATTTCCCGCCCAGTTTGCGAGTTCACCACGAGCCCGAGATGCGTGACTCCCGGCAGCACCTTGAACGTCCCCGTCGCATGGGGCCCGATCGTGGGCTCGTAGCGATCCGGATAGAACGACTCGTCGCGGTCGCCCGCGAGGACGAGGAGCGGGCGGCGGATGCCGGCGAGGTCGCGCGCGAGGTCCGGCCCCGGCGTGTACGACATGAGCATGCGGAAGCTGTTGGCGAGGACCTGATACCGCGTGTTCGGGGACGGCGGCTGGTTGAAGCGGAGCACGATCGCGTCCTGGCCGGCAGTGTCGCCCTGGGCCGCCTTCGTCGCCAGCTCCATGATCTTGGGAACGTCGGCCACGGCCCAGCCGCCGGCGGCCGGTCTCGTCGTGGGCGCCTGCGGCCCAAGAAACGGCGCGAGGAGGACATAGCCGTCGACGGCCAGGCCCTGGCCGGAGCCCGCGGAGCGGACGATCAGCCCGCCGCCGGCGGAATGGCCAAGCACGATGAGGCGCGCGTTCGGGCGGTCGCGCCGGATGGCGGCCGCCAGGTCCACGAGATCGTCGCCGAGCTGGCCGATATAGTCGACGTCGCCGCGGCGCCCGCCCGACTCGCCGTGGCCTCGGAGATCGAGCGCATAGACGGTCGCCTTGCCGTGCGCGGCGAGGGACTGGGCGAGGGGATGAAAGTACCGGTTGTTTCCCGATGACCCGTGTATCGCGAGGACGACGGTGCGGCTCTGCGACACGTAGACCCGCACGGCGAGCGGCGTGCCGTCACGCGCGGTGATCGTCGTGGTCGCGGGGAGTCCGGTGTAGTCGATGCTCCAAAGGCTGCTCTCGTCGTACACGCCACGATCGGTGGCGGCCGTCGAGTCAACCCCGGCCGTCACCTCGAGCCACGCCAGCGCCATCACGCCCACGGCCGCGGCGAAGATCACCCACGCGCGCAGCACTGTCGTCACGGCTCTCCTCATGGGCGTCGTGGCGTCCTGCTTCAATCGCCGTGGCAGCCGAGGCATGTCAGCCCCTCGCCTGCTGCCGGCTTCCGCGCGAGCCACTTTTCCGCGATCTCGGCGTACGGGGAGTAGGGGACCTCCGCCACGATGCGCCCGAGGTAGGCGCGGGCGCGGGTATCGTCGCCGAGGCGCTGCCAGCCCTCGGCGAGCGCGCCGAGCAGCTCGCCCCGCGCGTGAGTGGACAGCCCCGCGAAGAAGTCGGTCTGGATCTTGAGTGTGGTCTCGTAGTCGCCAACCGCGGTACGGAGCAGCGTCTCCGCGCGGCCGCGGTCGGCGACTCGCGCAGAGGCACGGCTGAGCGTGATGCCGCGCAGGAGCAGGACGACGCTGTCGGCGGGGGCGAGCGCCACGGCATCGTCCATCTCCCGAAATCCCCGGGTCGAGAGGTCGCGGGCGGCTGCCGCGTCGCCACGCTGGGCCGCCTGCCCCGCCTGAAACGCGAGGCCCGCCCCGTGCCACACCAGCGCCTGCGCGTGCCGCGGGTCCTTGGCCAGCGCGTCCTCGCACTGCTTCATCGCCCGCGCGAACCGCGCGGCGTTGCCGGACAATCCGGCAAAGAAGTCGTCGCGCACGACGTCGTCGAAGCGCATCGGCCGTGACTGGCCGGCGGCGCGTGGCGGCGCGAAGACCGGCGCGAGCCCGGCGCCGACGATGAGGATCGCGATGACGGTGAGCACGAGAGTTTTCATGGCCGTGTTCCTCCTGCGTGGAAGATGCCCGCGCGCCGGGCCGGGCGCGCGCACAATCGTCCCAGCGGCCCGAGAAGAGGGACGAAAGGCCGAAATCAGCGGCCGAGCGGCGTGCCCCTCCACGCTTCTTGACACCGCGTGGTCTCGGGCGCAGGATGCCGTTCGCCATGTTCAACATGATCGGAGGTGACCGATGCGCCTGTCCATTCATCTTCTGCTCGCCTTGGCGATGTCAGCGC
>Ga0210377_10005652_pt1 | contig 10241 bp, 12 predicted proteins | sample PLM4_65_b1redo_FD_155480 | JGI IMG/M metagenome (GOLD analysis project Ga0210377, IMG submission 155480) | Groundwater sediment microbial communities from an aquifer in East River, Colorado, USA - PLM4_65_b1 redo | ecosystem: Environmental > Terrestrial > Soil > Riparian zone | place: USA: East...
GGTCCCGCCTGTGTCATTGATTTCGGCACAGCCACCACCTTCAACGCCATCACCAAAGACGGCGAATATCTCGGCGGCGCCATCACGGCCGGCATCGCCCTTGCCACCGAAGCGCTCTTTACCCACGCTGCAAAACTTCCGCGCATCGACCTGCAGCGACCTCCTTCCATCATCGGGCGCAATACCGTCCACGCCATGCAATCGGGCTTGCTCTTCGGCTACGTCAGCATGGTCGAAGGCATGGTCGAACGCTTCCGCAAGGAACTCGGTCCCAGCATGAAGGTCATCGCCACGGGCGGTCTTGCCCCCATCGTCGCGCAGGAAACAGATGTCATCCAGATCATCGCTCCCTGGCTCACGCTCGACGGATTGCGAATTCTCTGGGACTTAAATCACCCAATTTAGGATGTGAATGAAAAAAATATGGTTACTGACTCTGGGGACTATTTTGCTGTTAACTGCCTGTGGTGGGACACCCATTACACCAACGCCGACTCTGGTACCGACATCGACCGCCACGCCTCTTTCGCCAACGGTCACTGCTTCCGTTACCCAGACGCCCTCCTCCACCCCAACATTTACCGCGTCCCCCATCCCCACCGCCACCTTGGTCAAACAGGGACCCAACTCTGTGCTGGTGCCCATCCTGCTCTATCACCGCATCGCTATCTCAGAAACAGATCACCGCTATTACGTCACACCCGAAACATTCGAATCGGAGATAAGGTTACTCCACGATTGGGAATACACCAGCATCACCACCGAAATGCTGGTCGAGGCGATCACGGAAGGCGCCGAACTGCCTGCGCGTCCGGTGCTCATCACCTTCGATGACGGCAATCTCGACAATTACACCACGGCATTCCCGATCATGCAAAAATATGGTTTTACTGGCGTGATGTATCTCGTGAACAATTACATTGGCTATGACCAATACATGAACAAGGATCAGATCCTTGAAATGGTCGCGGCAGGCTGGGAAGTGGGAAGTCATAGCATGAACCATTTCGATTTGAAAGCCATTTCTCCTCAACAACAACGCAATGAGATCGTTGAATCGCGCGAACTGCTGGAGGAACTGTTGGGTGTCCCCGTGTTGACGTTTGCCTATCCATTCGGGTCGCGGAATGCCTCGGCGTATGATTACGTCCACTTTGCCAAATACATCGCGGCGATGGGCGCCGATGGGTTTACTGCTGATCAGGGCACGGGGAATCTCTTTTCCCTGCAGCGCAGTGAGATCAAGGGCACCGACACCGCGAAGACGTTCACCCGCTTTTTGCCCTGGCACGGCGACCCGATCTACTTCCCCACCGATACAGCCACTCCCACCGCCACCGCTACGTGGACACCCAAGCCGTAGAAAACCAAGAAGTGCATCGCGTCAGGTTAAATGGAACTTTTTCAAAGAGGATTAATCCCACCTAACGGTATTTTGCCCAAGACCTGGTGCGACACACTCTTATGTAAGAGAACGTTTCTTAAGTCCATTTCGCCTGCTTTTCTGTACACGGATTTCACGGAAAACGCGGAAAAGAACTGTTTTATCAATGGGTTTAGCCGTGAATCTCAGTGAAATCCGTGGAGTCCGTGTCCAAAAGAGTCTTTAAGAAACAGTCTCTAAGGAAAAAGGAGTCCGCCATGTTCAAACGAATCCTTATTCTGGTCGTGGTCGCTCTTGCGGCTTGCACCTCCGTTAATCCCACTCCAACCGATAGCGGAGTGGAAGGTCAGGTTTTGATCGGTCCGATGTGCCCGGTCGTGCAGGTTGGGCAGGAATGCCCCGACCAGCCGTACCAGGCCACTTTAACGGTCAACAGCCCAACCGGAGAAAGAATCGTCCAGGTCCAGACGGAAAAAGATGGCACGTTCAAGATTCCACTCGCCCCGGGAGAGTACATCCTGCATCCGGAGTCCCCGAATGTGATGCCGTTCGCAAGTGAACAGCCGTTTGTCGTGGAAGAAGGAAAGTTTACGCAAGTGACCGTGAATTACGATAGCGGCATCCGTTAACAGAACTCTTATTTCATTTCCCTTGCCATGCGTTTTGGTGCGCGCTATAATCTTATACGCTGTTTCAAGCAAGGAGAAAGAATGCCCGTTTATACCTATCGCTGTGACTCGTGTGGAGTGCAATTCGAGCGTCATCAATCATTTAGTGATGTCCCTTTGAAGACCTGCCCCGAGTGCCGTAAAAAATCATTGAGAAAAGTCATCACCCCTACCAAGATCATTTTTAAGGGTTCGGGGTTTTATGCCACTGACCATAAATCTCCGTCAGGGGATGTGTCCCGCGAGAACAAGCCTGAGAAGAAGGAAGATAGCAAGCCGAGCGAGAAAAAGAGTAGCGAGAAAAGCGAATAGCAAAAAGAGAGAAGGCAGCACCTTCTCTCTTTTGATTTAACACGCGGAACGTCCTGCAGGTTTAATCTCAAAACTCTGTTTGAGGAAGAAACCTGCCCCTTCGGGGATCTTCGATGGGACGGCTGGTTTAACAAGTGGAGGGTATCCACGAACTGACGATCACATCCATAGTGATGCCATAAGCAAGGGCATTCCAAAAGCGCATGGAGGCAGGCTGATCTTTGACCTTCTGCCAGTAGCCTGAGAAAACAAAGAAGGTGGTGATAATCGCAACCGCCAGGCGAATGAGAATGCCGACCCACGTGCCAAAACACCAGGGGGCGTTGTTGCGAATCACATCGACTGCCACCGCGTAGATCCAGCGCAGAATAACTCCCAGAAACACGCCAACGAATACCTGTATCTTGGCGTTGGTATCCTCTTGTTGGGTCGCCAGCTTGAAGCGGATGGCGTCGTTGAAGATGAATGAGTCCATTTGATCCTCCTAGTACATCCACGGACCGACGAGGGCGTCGATCGAAATACCGTAGACCAGCGAATTCAGGAAGCGCATTCCGGCAGGCTGATCCTTCACCTTTTGCCAATACCCTGAAAAAACGAAAATGGTCACGATCAAGGCGATCACCAGGCGGGCAATGATCACAGCGAGACTCCCGAAGTCCCAGGGTCCACCTTTGATCACATCCACGATAATGCCGTACAACCAGCGCACCATTACACCGAGAAACACACCGAAGAACACCTGCACTTTGGCGCCTGTGTCCTCCTGCTGGGTGACCAGCTTGAACCGTATCGCATCATTGAAAATAAAGGATTGCATGTGGATTCTCCTTCCGTGAGGCTGACGTCATTATAGCAAAGCGAATTAACAAAAACAAGAAGACCCGAAACGAGCCTTCTTGTTTTCATGTTTGCATCAAGCAGCCAAGATCATTCTCCGCCGCTTACAATGGGCCACTTCGAAATATCCGAGCGGCTCACGAAGACCATGATGGACATGAACACCAGGAAGATCAGGACCACGAACAACAGTCCCTGGAAGATGGGCATCATGAAGATCAATGAGAAAACGACCGTCAACAGGAATAGATAGACACCCACCACGCGGTAGGCGAATTGCCTGCCAAATACATTGGGAGCATACAGGAAGAACATGCCCGCCGTCAGTGCAATGGATATGACAAAGGTCGGCAGAATACCAAAGAACCGGATCAGGTACGCAACGAACAGGTAATAAAAGAGATCAATCATTCCCAGGAACAGATAATGGAAAGGATTGAATTTCACAACAAATATTTGCGAGAAGAAGAAAACCACAACAAGGAGAAGAGCCAGCGAAATGGGTGAGTATCTCATCAGGCTCTGGATCTGGTCGAGGTACATTTGTTTCTGAAGAAATGCAACACCCATGTCCTGCGTGGTGGAAAAATCATTGACCGTAAACTTAAGAACGGCATCTTTCGAAGTCCTTTGCTCTGTGTGAGGCAAGCCTTCTCGATAGATGTTGTAATCCGGTGTATTGATCTTTAATTCAGCCGTCAACCCCTGAATCACATTATTCTGATAGGCGGAGAGGTTATATTTGTAAATATCCATGCCTTTGGTCGAATAGGTAATGACCACATCCACCTGTTCCCCGACTTCCAATTCCGGAAGCAAGACAACTGAACCATCCATTACAGGGCGAACCACAAGATTGCCCTTTGCAGGGATCGCGATGGTGTAATCGTACAATAAGTTAGCATTTTCCGGCTTGGTCACTTTGACTTGCAATGCGCCTGTGTATTCCGTCTTATTGATGACCGTATAGGTCTCTTCATTATGGACTTCGAATGCATTGAATACCAGCAGGCTGCGGATCTTCTCCCCATATTCCAGGTCTGTTTTGATATTGATCGATTGCGGGACAAGGGCAAAGTTCTCGGTCTTTTTGATCTCTTCATATTGCCCCGCATCCTTATTGAACTGCGATTCGGTATAGGTCCGCTGTAGAGAGAATGTGGGAGGCACGATCCCTATCTCACCGCCCCATCCCTGCTGAAAGAGGGTATAGGCATATCCATACGTACTCGACTTATGCTCCCCGACGCGGGCGGCGGTCAGCGCCAGTATGACAAAGCCCGCCACAGCCAAACCTCCCAGCCAAACCAGCATCCCCAAAATACGAGCCGCTGCATTGTTCATGGATACTCCTCCTAATTCTTCCATTTGAGAAAGAATTCACTTTCAGTATACAACGAATTCAACGCATGGATTCAAGCCTGTTCTGGGGTTGTAACATTTTCAAATAGTGAAAACTTACGGCTCAACTATCGAACTACCCATCAATATTCCATTCGCCCAGTAGGAACCTGTCGCGCCAGAGGGAAGCAGATCGTATGTGGAAGCTCCTTCATAACGCAAACGCTCAACCAATAGGACGCGCGAACCATCCAGCATATCGCCAACTTTGAGGTCAGCCAGCCTGCGCCCATCCGTCAGTGGATGCCCAGGAGAGGCTCGCAGTTCACGCCTATCACTCAGGATCACGTGGACAACTTCGTGCGTAGCCGGGACTCGTACACTTCCAACCATCAAGATGACTGCGGACTCGCGTTCACCCGCTTCATTCGTCGTCCAAACCGGGTCCCCCACCCGCAGGTTTTCCACACTGACAGGTCCACGCGGCGTGTCGATCAGCGTTCCCTTTGCGAGGCAGATGGGACAGGTGGGATAACTCGAATCACGCTGCTGGATGTCAATGGAGCCGTTGCCATCAATCGCCCCTGTAACAAAGGAACCTTGTTGTCCTTCCAACCCGGTCTGTATTTGAAATTGGAATTCCTCCCCGGTCAGGTCGAAGGTAACCGCATTGAGTCTCTTGTGCTCGCGGTAGATCAGCAGTTTCTGCTCATTCGTGAAAGTGGTTGCTCCACTAAGACCGTTGTGGCTAAGAATGGTCTGAAATTCCTCCAGATTATTCTGGAGTTCAGGAAAATGCTGTTGCGCCAGGACCATTTCATCTTCACGCGCAATGGGATAAAAATCAGGGTCGCAGAAGAAGAAATCAGGGAATTGTTCCAATACGCGATATTTCAATTCAGTGGGAGACAGCCTGGAAGAGGGAAGCGTTGGAATCGGTGTCGCAGGGATGGGTGTAGGCGATGGACCTTCTGTAGGAGGTGGTCCCGGTGTTTCAGCGATTACGGTACTCATCTGAGCGGTCATGATGAAGGGTGTTGAGAGTCCGGCCTCCGTAGAGATTGGTGTGCAGGCTGTGAAAACCAGCAGGCAAGCCGTCAGGAAGACAAGTAGAGTTTTCATATCAGTCTCCTTTTTATCAGGATGCGTTGATGACGCAAAATGTTCCGTACTAAAATCTTCCCTGCAGAGGCATCCAACCTAAAACAAAAAGACCCTGTAAAGGGTCTTTAGCTCCTCGACCTGGACTCGAACCAGGAACCTAGCGGTTAACAGCCGCTCGCTCTGCCGATTGAGCTATCGAGGAAGGCGACCGAGATTATACGTGCAAGGTATAGTGATGTCAAGCCAGTTGACAAACTTTAATTCTCGTTCAAAGACTAATACTTGATGGCGCTGAAATGATGCAGTTTCTCCATACTATGTGTGGCGAAAATCTGGCGTACTGTTCCTGTCAGACCCCGCACCACGAGTGAATCGGTCTTCACACCATCGCCATAATAACGCACGCCTTTGAGCAACTCTCCATCGGTGATACCCGTGGCAGCGAAGAAGACATCTTCAGATGAAACGAGATCATCCATGGTGAGAACTTTGTCGAAGTCATACCCGGCTTCATGGCCGCGGCGGAGTTCATCTTCATCGCGTGCAAATAACTTGCCCTGGATCTCTCCACCCATGGCTCGCAAGGCACAGGCTGCGATCACACCTTCGGGTGTGCCGCCGATGCCAATCAACACATCCACGCCGGAATCGGGCCAGGCGGTCATCAATGCCGCGGCAACGTCGCCGTCAGGGATCTGGCGAATGCGCGCACCGGCTTTGCGGATCTCGGCGATCATTTCCTTGTGGCGGTCACGGTCCAGGATGATGGTGGTGAGGTCCTCGACAGAACGTCCCTTGGCTTTGGCAATGGCTTTGAGGTTATCGGTGATGGGCGCCTCGATGTCGATCTTGCCCTTTGCTTCCGGTCCGACACACAACTTGTTCATGTACACGAACGGACCGGGGTTGAACATCGTCCCGCGCGGGGCAAGAGCGACCGTTGCCAGCGAATTCGAGCGGCCAAACGCCAAGGGGCGGGTACCGTCGATGGGGTCCACGGCAACATCCACATCCGGGAGAGAGCCGTTGCCCACCACTTCCCCGTTGTAGAGCATCGGAGCGTTATCCTTCTCGCCCTCGCCGATGACAATGACGCCGTTCATCTCGATCGTCTGGAGGACGATCCGCATCGCGTTGACGGCAGCCTGGTCCGCGCCTTCTTTGTCGCCGCGGCCCATAAAACGACCAGCCGCCATGGCGGCGGCTTCGGTCACCCGTGCTAATTCCAATGCAAGGTTACGAGTAGGATCAGTATTGTAGTCCATTCGTTCTCCCTTTTATAAAATAAAAAATTGGATTATGAAATAGCCCAGTGCTGCGCCCCATAGCCATGAATCGATGCGGTCGAGAAAACCGCCATGACCGGGAAAGATGTTGCTCGAATCTTTCAATCCGCTTTGGCGTTTGAACATGCTTTCACCAAGATCACCAAGCGGAGCCAGTGCCCCAATGACCAAGCCAAGCAGCGCACCCTGGATCGGATCGATCAACCCATGTAAAGGTTTCAGACCAATGGATGAAAAAGCGTAGGAAAAGAACGCGCCGACCAATACAGCTGTAAAGATGCCTGCTGCATAACCCTCCCAGCTTTTCTTCGGGCTGAGACGGGGAGCCATTTTATGCTTTCCGTAGACCACGCCAATGGAATAGGCGCCCGTATCGGCAGCCCATACCAGGGGTAGTACAAGCATGAACCACCACAGACCGAGATCCTTATCAGCCAGATAACGAAGGTCAAGCAGGTAGGACCCGACCCAGCCAAGATATACGATCCCGGCGACCGTGATGCCAAAATCAAGCGCAGCCTGATTCCGTCCGCGCTCAAACGCCACCAGATGCACCGCCATCGCCAGCAGGATCAGGAGGACAAATAAAGGGGTCGCGTATTCCACAAAAAAGAAGCGCGCTGTGGCTATCACAAGCACGCCTCCAATCGTGACGATTTCATGGGGTTCATACTGAACTGCGCGATACATGCGGACGTATTCCCACGCACCTCCCACAAGAAATGTCCCCATAAGTAAATAGTAGAAAACCCCGCCATAGATGATCGCCGGCAATCCCACAGCAGCCAGCGCCAGCGCAGTCAACGTGCGCTTAAGCATTGGATGCCTCATACTCCTTGGATGAGACTTTCCCGTACCTCCGGTCGCGGCTGGCAAATGTTTCCAATGCGCGGCGATATTCTTCCTTATCAAAATCGGGCCAATATTTTGGTGTGACATACAACTCGGAATATGCCCCCTGCCAGATCAGGAAGTTGCTCACGCGCAACTCACCCGATGGACGGACAATCAGGTCGGGGTCCGGTACACCCGCCGTGTAAAGATAACGGCTGACGAGGGCTTCGGTCACATCCTCGGGTGGGATGCCATCCTTTATGATATTTTGTATGGCATTGACAATTTCATCGCGCCCGCCATAATTGAAGGCAACGTTTAATACAAGTTTGTCATTATTCTTTGTCAGCTCAATGGCTTCCAATACTTTTACCTGTAGATTTGGGGCGAGCCGTTCCAAACGACCAATGTGCCTTAATTGCACCCCTTCCTTGTGGAGTTCGGCAAGTTCGCGGTCGAGAACATCTTCCAGAATATACATCAACCCCTGCACCTCTTCAGGCGGGCGGCCCCAATTCTCAGTGGAGAATGCATAGATCGTCAGGTATTTCACGCCGAATTCAACCGAAGCGCGGATGATGCGTCGCAGGTTTTCAGTGCCCGCTTTGTGACCGGCAAGCCGGGGTAATCCGCGCGAAAGTGCCCAACGACCGTTGCCATCCATAATGATGGCGACATGTCGAGGTAGTTTGTCAACAGGGATGTTAAGAGGTGAGTTTTTCATGAAAAATCAGAATCGAGTATATGGCAAGAAAAAACCCGCCTACACTTCCATGATCTCCGCTTCCTTGTTTTTTCCGAGTTGGGCGATCTCTTCAATGAACTTATCGGTCAATTTTTGTAGATCTTCCTCACCGCGTTCCAGATCGTCCTCTGAGATCAATTTTTCCTTTTCGAAGTCGCGCATATCGTTATGCGAATCACGGCGAATATTGCGAACCGCAATACGCGACTCCTCCAGCCGGTGATGCACATGCTTGGCCAGGTCACGGCGGCGCTCTTCGGTTAGCGGAGGCAGGTTGAGGTGGATGACCTTGCCATCGTTATTGGGATTCAGTCCCAGGTCTGAGGATTGAATCGCTTTTTCAATCGCCTTGAGTGTGGTCGCGTCGAAGGGCTTGATCATCAATGTGCGCGGCTCAGGAACACCGATCGATGCCAGTTGCTGTAGAGGCGTGGGGGCACCATAGTATTCAATCGGCAGTCTTTCAACCAAAGCCGGGCTCGCGCGCCCGGTACGGATCGCAGCAAGGTCATCATGTAGAACCTGGATGGCGCTGCGCATACGATGTTCAGCGTCAGTAAGGATATCTTTTATCACCACAGTCTCCTGAAAGAGAAATTATGTTGATGTTAAGGATACACCAAAACGACAAAAAACGCTACATGAAAGGCAAAGCGTGAGAGGATTTGAGAATTTGGGAGAGACTCTCAAAACAAAACAGGAGAGCTCTCGCTCTCCTGCCATTGAAACCATCTGTTTATGCACCGACCAGGGTGCCGATCGCTTCCCCACGCAAGGCGCCTGTCAGGGCATTCACATCCCAGAAATTCAACACCAGCAGAGGCAGGTTGTTTTCCATGCACAGAGTGACCGCCGTGCTGTCCATCACGGTCAGACGCCGACTCAAAAAGTCGATGTGCTTCATGTGCTCGAACTTTTTAGCTTCAGGGTTCTTCTTCGGGTCCGAATCATAGACGCCATCCACTTTGGTGGCTTTGATAACCACATCCGCTCCGATCTCGGTGGCACGCAAGGCAGCGGCAGTGTCTGTGGAGAAATACGGGTTTCCCGTCCCGGCGCTAAAGATGACCACGCGTCCCTTTTCCAAATGGCGGATGGCGCGGCGGCGGATATACGGCTCGGCAATGGCACGCATCTCAATGGCTGACATGACCCGGGTATAGACACCCGCACGTTCCAGGGCATCCATCACTGCCAGGGCGTTCATGACCGTGCCCAACATGCCCATGTAATCGGCAGTGGCGCGATCCATACCGCGCTCGAGTCCCTGTTTGCCGCGCCACAAGTTGCCTGCGCCGATCACCATTGCCACTTCCACGCCCATATCGTAAACTTCCTTGACGCGGCTCGCGATTACATCCGCTTCGTCAACGTTGATACCCAATCCGCCTTCGCCGCCCAGAGCCTCCCCACTCAGTTTTAGCAAGATGCGTTTGTATTTCAACTCAGCCATTTATTTCTCCTTTATGTATTATAAAAATGACCAACCTTCGGGTTGGTCATTTCGACAATTAATTGTTGAGTCTCTCGCCCAACTCCCAGCGCTGGAAGCGGCGGACGATCACATTCTCACCGATGGCCACCACCGTTTGAAGGATCAGCTTCTCCACGGTGATGGTCTCATCACGGATGTACGCCTGACGGGAAAGGACAACTTCATCCTTGAACTTCTCGAGGCGCCCTGCCACGATCTTCTCCATAACGTTATCAGGCTTGCCTTCCTCTTT
>Ga0210377_10005653_pt1 | contig 10238 bp, 13 predicted proteins | sample PLM4_65_b1redo_FD_155480 | JGI IMG/M metagenome (GOLD analysis project Ga0210377, IMG submission 155480) | Groundwater sediment microbial communities from an aquifer in East River, Colorado, USA - PLM4_65_b1 redo | ecosystem: Environmental > Terrestrial > Soil > Riparian zone | place: USA: East...
GATGGCGATGGGGATCGATTCGAACCGGCTCTCGCTGCTCCTGGCCGTTCTCGAGCGGAAGAGCGGGACGAACTTCGCGACGAGCGACATCTACGTGAATCTCGCCGGCGGTCTGCAGATCGACGAACCTGCGCTCGATCTGGCGGTGATCGGCGCCGTCCTCTCCTCGCATCGCAACGTCCCGATGCGCCCCGACGTCGCCCTCTTCGGCGAAGTCGGCCTCCTCGGCGAGATCCGCGCGGTCACACAACCCGATCTGCGCGCGCGTGAAGCGGCCACACTCGGATTCCGCCGTCTGATCGTGCCGCGTTCGTCGGCCGCCGAGATCCGCGCCGACGTCGAAGTCGTCGGCGTGCGCAGGATCGAAGAGCTGTCCGAAGCGCTCTTCGGTTGACCATGAACAAGGAGCCGGTCGAGCGATGAGAGTCGCCGTGGGGTTGATCCTGGCACTCTGCGCTTCTCCCTCCATCGGAGCGCCGCCGAGGCCGGCGGCGTCACACCGGGATCCTGGACCGCACCTGGATAAGATCGCGCGCGCGGCGGAGGCGCAGGTCGGTGTCACGACGATCTACGATCCGGCCTATCGCACGCTGCGATACCCAGGCGGCGATCTCCCAATCGCGCGGGGCGTCTGCGCCGACGTCGTCGTGCGCGCGTTCCGCGACATCGGCGTCGACCTGCAGGTCGCGCTGCACCAGGACATGGCGCAGCATTTCCACGATTACCCGCAACTCTGGGGCTTGCGCAAACCCGATGCGAACATCGATCACAGGCGCGTCCCGAACCTGATGCGCTACTTTGCGCGGCGCGGCAAGAGCATGGACCTCGACGCCCAGTATCTGCCGGGCGACGTCGTTGCCTGGCGCTTGCCGAACGGGCTGTACCACATCGGGGTCGTCTCGACCCGCATCGCCCAGGCGCGCGACTATCTGGTCGTCCACAACATCGGGGCCGGCGCTCGGAGCGAGGACGTCCTTCGGGCTTTCCGCATCATCGGCCACTACCGTTGGTGACCCGGCTCGCTTTACAAGCTCAGCCGTACCCCCTAAACTGACCTGCACAGCAGTGGTTGCAGTCCAATCGTTCGAGCCATGGAACATTCTCGCGCTGGCCGGTGGTGGTGGGCGGCAAGCAGCTTCAGCCTGCTCCTGCTGAGCGCCTGCGCAACCGTTCCGCTCGGAAGATCCTCTTCCCCGCCTTCCGCTCCGGTCACCTTCACCGAGGATGACGAGTTCAGCCAGCTCATCGCGCAGTTGAAGAGCGATCTCAGCCGGTCGAACAGCCGTGAGAATGCGCGCCGCGCGAACGGCACGCCGCAGATGGACAGCACCCACGCGCGCGACCGCGAGTTTGCGGAGCGTGCCAGGGCGCTGTTCGCGCCGCTATCGGCGCTGCGCATGCCGGTCGTGGGCGTGAAGCCTCACGATCTCGACGACAGTTGGGGCGCACCGCGTGACGGCGGCTCGCGGATGCACAAGGGAATCGACATCTTCGCGCGGCGCGGAACGCAGATCGTCGCCGTTTCCGACGGCATCATCAGCTACATCGGCGATCAGCCGAAAGGCGGCCATTGCCTGTGGTTGACCACCGAGAGCGGCGCGTCGTTCTTCTACGCGCATCTCGACCGCTGGGCGCCCGGCATCTACGAAGGCATGGAGGTCCAGAGCGGCGACCTCCTCGGGTTCGTGGGCAACACGGGCAACGCGCTGGCGACGCCTCCGCACCTCCACTTCGCCGTGAATCAGAACGACGAGATTGTGAACCCGTACCCGATTCTGGAGCGCGCGGTCACCGTGCAGCAGGCGCATGTGCGCGTCTCGCTCGGCGGCGGATTCGGTACGCGATAGGCGGTCGGGAATACGGCGGAGATGTCGCCCGTCGTTCGCGCTCCCCGGAACCGCATCACCAGAGTCCAGCAATGCGCACAACGCGTCCGGTGCCACGGAGCTCCCCGATGGCGCGGTTCGTCTGCGGATCTCGCCATCGCAGGTTCAGCTCGCGCGCGGGCGCGAGAACGAACTCCCGCTCGCGGAAACGCGGGTGCGGCAGCGTGAGATCGCGTGTGCGGGCCACGTGGGCGCTGTGGAGGATCAGATCGAGATCGAGTGTCCGCGGTGCGTTGCGCACGCCGCGGGTGCGGCCGAGGCGCTGCTCGATCGCGTGCAGTTCCGCGAGGAGCTGTTCGGCGGTGCGCGTCGTTGAGCCGGCGACGACGAGGTTCAGAAACGGCGGCGAACCGGCCGGCGCGTCCACCGGCTCCGTCTCATAGACGCTGCTGATGCGCACGACGTCGATGACGCCGCGCAGCGCGTCGACGCCGGCACGAAGCCAGCGAAGCCGGTCGCCGCGATTCGAGCCGAGGGCGATGAGAACGGAGAACGGCGTCATGGTGTCATTCCGAGCGTAGCGAGGAATCTGGGGGACCGGGCGGAGCGAGGCATGCGAATCGTGCCGCCCGACCCCCAGGTCCCTCGCTACGCTCGGGATGACACATGCACGCAATCTCCGAGCCGTGACACTATCATCAGCCCGCTTGACCACCGATGGCCTCAAACGCAGCGCCGTCATCTGCGTCGTCCGGCACGGCTCTGACTACCTGATGCTGCTGCGCGATCGCGAGCCCAATCGCGGGCTCTACGTGCCCGTAGGCGGCAAGCTCGATCCCTACGAGAGTCCTCGCGACGCGGCGATTCGCGAGATCCGCGAGGAAGCAGGCATCGCAGTCACTGACGTCAGGCTGGCGGGCGCGCTCGTCGAGACCTCGCCGACGCCGTACAACTGGTGGAGCGCTGTGTACGTCACCGATCTCGAAGGCACCCGCCCCGACGCAATCCACTGCGCCGAAGGAACCCTCGGGTGGTTTCCCCGTGAACGGCTGACGGCCCTCCCGATGCCGGACACCGACCGGTTCATCTACGACTATCTCGAGCGCGGGCAGCCGTTCATCTTCAGCGCGGACTACGATCGCGCTCTCAAACTGGTGCGAATGGACGAGGAGCTCGCCGGAGTGCGCCTCGTCACGGCTGCACGTTGATCTCGTTCGGCAGCTCGTTGGCGTCGCCCGATGCGCGCGGGAAGCGGGTCTTCAGGTGCTCGCCCGCGGCGAGAATCGCCTCGACGATTCCTTCCGTGAACTCCTGGTTCTTGAAGCGGATGGTCAGCTTCGCCGCAATCACATCCCAGAAGCCCGGCGGCACCTTCTCGTCGATTCCCTTGTCGCCCAGGATGACGAAGCGCTGCTCTTCGCAGGCGATGAAGAGAAGCACGCCGTTGCGCAGTGCGGTCTTCGTCATGCCGAGGCGTTCGAACGTGCGCTCCGCGACATCGCGGATATCGCCTCCGGTTGCTTTGGGCTGGATGTGCACGCGGATCTCGCCCGAGGTCTGCTGCTCCGCGGCGGCAATCGCATCGACGATCCTTTTCTCTTCGATTGCGGCGAGAAACTCTTTCTGTTGCATCACCAGCCCCCTGTTGCGCCGCCCCCGCCGAAGCTTCCGCCCCCGCCCGAGAACCCGCCCCCGCCCCCGAACCCGCCCCACCCTCCCCCGCGCCCGCCGAACGTCGTGCCGCCGCCGGGGAAGAAGAACATGGGCCAGAAGCATCCGCCGCATCCACCGCCGCGGCGACCGCCGCGCAGCATCGGCAGGATGAAGGCGAAGAAGATCACGACGATGATGAGGATGAAGAACGGGTCGATGCCGCCCCCGCCGGCCGGCCGCTGTGCTCTCTGCGCGGGCTGCACCGGCGGCACCGGCGCTTCACCTCCGCGGATCTTCGCGATGAGCGCATCGATCGCGGCATTCAATCCGCCGAAGTAGTCGCCACTCTGGAAATGCGGTGCGATGGACTCGCGGATCACGCGCGACGAGAAGGCATCGGTCACGGTCCCTTCCAGGCCGTAGCCGACCTCGATCCGCACCTTCCGCTCCTTCACGAACACGAAGAGGATCAGGCCGTTGTCGTACTTCTTGTTTCCGACCTTCCACTTCTCCGCGCAGCGGATCGTGAAGTCCTCGACTGACTCACCTTCGAGCGACGGGAAGACGTAGACGATGAACTGGGCGCCGCTCTGCTGCTCGAAGTTGCGGAGCTTCTCGTTCAGCTCCTGCGCCTGAGCCGGGCTGAGCAGACTGGCCGCATCGCTGTACCACTGCGCGGGAGTTGGCGGAACGTCGAGAGCGGCAGCGACGCTCGCGATGCAACACAGGACGAGTGCGACAAGAAAGGATGAACGATGAAGGATGAACGATGAACGGCTCGTCATCCTCCTGGTGGGTTCATCGTTCATCGCTCATCGTTCATCATTACGTGCCGGTAGTTCCCGTCGCCGGAGCGGGCGCGGGCGCCTGCCCGAACGGCTGGAAGTTCACCTCCGGTGGCGTGCTCGACCCGGCCGTGCCGCGGAAGTATGCCTTCGGCTTGAAGCCGCTGAGATTCGCGACGATGTTTGCCGGAAAGCGCAGCACGGCAGTGTTGAACTCACGCGCGGTGTCGTTGTATCGCTTGCGTTCGACGGCGATGCGGTTCTCCGTGCCTTCGAGCTGCGACTGCAGCTCGAGGAAGTTCTGATTCGATTTCAGTTCGGGGTAGCGCTCGACCACGACGAGGAGACGCGAGAGCGCGTTGCTGAGCGCTCCCTGTGCGGCTTCGAACTGCTGCAGCGCTGCGGGATCGTTCGGGATGTTCGATTGCGTTCCCGGCGCTCCGCCAGGCGCGGTGACCTGGCCGACGCGCGCACGCGCGTTCACCACTGCCTCGAGCGTCGATTTCTCGAAGTTAGCCGCTCCCTGAACGGTCCGGACGAGATTGGGGATGAGATCGTAGCGCCGCTGGTAGTCGTTCTCGACCTGGGCCCACTGCGCCTGCACACCCTGGTCGAGGCCGACGAGGTTGTTGCGAACCCCGATGAACCATCCACCGATGACGACCGCCGCCAGGATCAGAATGCCGAGGCAACCGAGCAAGCCAAGTCTTCCCATGTCTCTCCCCTGAAGGATCGAGGATCCTTCTCAGAACTCTTCTTCTTCCTCTTCTTCTTCCGCTTCTTCTTCGCGCTCCGCGGGCGCGATGATTTCCTCTTCGTCTTCAGATTCGGGCACGGCTGGTCCCGCTTCCGGTTCGGCTTCGAACTCGATCTCTTCCGGCGGTTCCTCGACCACGCGGCGGCTTCGCGAGCTCGTCGTGACCGGGGCTTCCTCTGCGTCCCGCTGATCGGCGCCGCATTTCGGGCAGACCGGCGTCGGCTTGCCGAGGTCGTAAAACTTCGTGTGGCAACTGTAGCAGTTGTACTTCCTTCCGAGATCTGGCATCGCGCTGGGTTCTCCGTCGAAAAAGCGGCGACACGTTAGCGCGACGAGGGCGGTACGTCAACACGCCGACAAAAACGCCGCCCGAAGGCGGCGTCTTCTTCCGCGATCTGCGATCTCGTTAACGCCCGTTGGGCAGCGCCTGCGCGGCGCGCGTTCCCGCGTCGGCCGGAGTGCCGGTCGTTCGGGCCCGCACGTCCGCCGCGTTCGCCGCGAGCTTCTGCGCCTCGGGGAACGCCTCCAGAGCCTTCTCCACCTGCGCATCGCCCTGCAGCCGGTACGGGTACGACGCGTCGAAGCCGTACTTCGCCGCCACGATCTCGGCCTTGAGCGAACGCTCGATGAACTTGCGATCGTCGGGCTTCTGCAACGCCTGGCGGATGTCGTCGAGCGAAGCGATGTCCTTGTCGGCGGCGAAGCGCGAGAACTCCTCGACAATACCCGGCGTGATGACGAGATCCTTCGTCACGTCCGGGTGCTTTGCCGCGTACTCGACCGCGTAGTTGAAGATCGCGCTCCGCACTTCCAGAAGCTGCGTTGCGCGCGCGTACTGCGGCGGCTTCGCGAAGATGTCCGGGGTGATGCCTCCGCCGCCGTAGACGATGCGACCGGTGTCGGTCTTGAACTGCTTCCGGTCCGCCAGCGGCACTTCGTGGTCGCTGCTGTTGTCGTCCGAGTCACCGACCACGTAGTAGTCGTAGAACGAGCTGTAGTCGCGCTGGATGTTCCGGCCCGCCGGCGTGAAGTACTTCGACGTGGTCAGAGCGAGGCCGGCGCCGTACTGAAGCGTGTAGACGCTCTGCACGAGGCCCTTGCCCCAGCTCGTCTCGCCGACGACGAGACCGCGATCGTGATCCTGGATCGCGCCCGCCACGATCTCCGACGCGGATGCGCTGCCGCGGTTGACGAGCACGACCAGCGGCACGTCCAGCTTCTGATGCTTGCCGGGCGCGACGTAGTCCTGCGCCGAGTCCGGCGTGCGGCCCTTCGTGTAGACGATCATCTGTCCCTTGTCCAGGAAGTGATCGGCCACGCCGACCGCCGCGTCGAGCAGACCGCCGGGGTTCTGCCGCAGATCGAGCACGAGCTTCTGCATGCCCTGATCCTTCAGCTTCTCCACCGCCTCATCGAGCTCGCGAACGGTCGTCGAGGTGAAATCTTTGATGCGGATGTATCCGACTCCGGGCCGGATCATCAGGGTATTCGAGATGGAGTTGGTCGGGATCGCGGCGCGCACGATCGTCAGAGGGATCGGCTCCTTGATCCCGACGCGCATGATCTTGATGTGGACCGTCGTTCCCTTCGGTCCCTTGAGCTTCTTGACGACGTCGTCGAGCGGAAGATCGTCAGTGGGCGTCCCTTCCACCTCGGAAATGACGTCGCCGGCGCGGATGCCGAGGCGCGCGGCCGGTGTTCCCTCGAGCGGCGTGATCACCGTGACCTGGTCATTACGCTTGGTCACGAGGATGCCGAGCCCGTAGAAGCTTCCCTTCTGCCGGTCCTGCATGTCCGCGTACTCTTTCGGCTCGAGGAACGACGTATGCGGATCGAGCGTCCGCAGCATCCCGTCGATCGAGGAGTAGACGAACCTGTCGGCCCCGATGTCTTCAGCCGAGTACGTCGTGACCGCACCGAGCAGATCGGTGTACTCCTTCAGGCGCTTTTGCAGATCGTTCTGCATCGGCGAGCCGAACAGCCGATTGCCGTAGAATCCTCCGAACAGCGTCGCGGCGGCCACCGCAACGAGGAGCGTCAGCGAGAAGGTCCACTTGTGCGATTTAACCAGCTTTGTCATAGGTCGTCGTTGCTCTCAACATCATTATAGGGGGGAGTATTCGATCGGGTGACCCTGTTCACCCACACGTCACGTTGGCACCGCTGGCCTGGCGGCTGCGTTCGGGGAAAGAGGCGCATCGCATGTTCGGTTCACTCGGCCTTCCGGAGCTTCTGCTCATCTTCGCAGTGGCCCTCATCGTTTTCGGCCCCCGCAAGCTGCCGGAGATCGGCCGCACTCTCGGCAAGGCTCTGGGTGAGTTCAAGAAAGCTACCGACGACCTGAAGAACACGATCGAACGTGAAGTGCGCCTGGAAGATACGAAAACCATCACCACATCCGCGATTGCGCCCACCCAGACGGTATCAAGAGCTGAGCCAGCGACTCCCGTCGCCCCCGTCCCCGAGAAAACCGACTACACGCAGCCTGCCGAATAGCCAATGGAGCCGACCAACCCGACGGCTGCCCTCGACGACAGCGTCGCCGACGAGCCCGAGCACGAACTGCCGAAAATGTCGTTCCTCGACCACCTCGAGGAACTGCGCAAGCGGCTGCTGATCTCGTTCGCAGCGATTGGTGCCGGCTTTCTGGTCTGCTGGGCTTATGCGGACCGCATCTATGCCGAGCTGGAGAAGCCCCTGACGGCGTTTCTGGCACCGGGCGACAGGCTCGCATACACGCGGCTGACGGCGCCGTTCTTCCTGTACATGAAGATGGCCTTCTTCGCAGGCCTCTTCGTCGCCTCCCCGATCATCCTGCTGCAGTTGTGGCTCTTCATCTCACCCGGTCTCTACAAGCGGGAGCGCCGGTACGCGGTCCCGTTCATCATCTTCGCGTCGTTCTTCTTCATCTGCGGCGGCTATTTCGGATATCGCGTGCTGCTGCCGGCGACGTGCGGGTTCTTTGTCGAGACCGGCAAGAACTTCAAGCAGATGATCACCATCGACGACTACTTCTCGTTCTCGTCGATGATCATCCTGGCCTCAGGCCTCGTCTTCGAGACACCCATCCTCATCTTCTTCCTGGCACGCCTCGGCATCGTCACACCGGCGTTCCTGCTGCAGAAGTTCAAGTACGCGGTGGTGCTGGCATTCATCATCTCGGCAATCGTGACGCCGACGCCCGACATGGTGACGCAGGCGGCGCTGGCGATTCCGATGATCCTGCTCTACCTGCTGGGAATCGGAATCGCGTATGTGTTCGGGAAGAAGGTGACCTAGTGACCTCGATGGTTACCGCTCCACTTCGATCTCGGTGTCGGCCACCAGCGCCTCGTTGAAGATCACGACGGTCTCCGCGATCGGGAACAGCACAGTGTGGTTGCGCTGCTGCACCTCGAGGATGATCTCGTAGAAGCCGGTCTGGTTGATTGCGATGATGGTGCCCGGCTTGCCCTTGATCTCGAGCGTGCGGTTGAAGATCGATACCTTTGCCGGAATCTCCATGGGCGGGAAGGGTACTACAGGTACAAAGAAGAATCCGAGGAGCGCCGCCGTCCCGGCGGCGCTCCTCGTATCGCAAGCTACTTCTTCTTGGTGGTGGTCGGCTTTTTCGTCGCTTCAGCTTTCGGCGCCGGCTTCGGTGCCGGGGTGGCCTGGGCCGCCGGTGGAGTGGGTGGCGGAGGCGGCGTGAAGTACGCCTCGTTGAACGTGACGTTCTTCTTCATTGCGTCGACCTGCTCCTTCACGAGCTTGTCGTGCTCTTTCTTCACGAGCGAGTCCTTCACCTGCTCGAACGGCGTGAAGTCGTGCTTGTCCAGCTTGATGATGTGGTAGCCGTACTGGGTCTTCACGACCGGCGTAACCTCACCCACCTTCGCATCGAATGCGGCCTTCTCGAACTCGGGGACCATCTGGCCACGGCCGAACGTGCCGAGCTCGCCGCCACGGCTGCCGGACCCGACGTCATCCGACTCCTTCTTCGCCAGCTCGTTGAAGTCGCCGCCGGCGACGATCTTCGCGCGGATCTCCTCGGCCTTCGCTTTCGCTTCGGCCTCCGTGAGCTCCTTCTTTCCCTTCTGCGCCGCGGGGCTTCCCTTGAACGCGATCAGGATGTGACGCGCGGTGACCTGCTCGTAGTCCTTCTTGCTGGCGTCGTACTGCTTCCTCGCGTCCGCCTCGCTCACCACGACCGACTTGTCGATCCTCTGGAGCTGGGCGTTCGCGACGAGGTTCTCCTTCATCAGCGCGAGCTGCGAGACAACCTCGGGATCCTTGTCGAGACCGTTCTTCATCCCTTCCGCGGCCAGCATCTTCATCCGCAGGAAGTCCTCGGCGAACTGCTTCTTGCCGGGGCCGAACGCGTACTGCTGGTACTCAGCGGGCAGCGTCTTGAGCGCGGTCTCGAACTCCGACTGACGGATGCCGACGTCGCCGGAGGAGACGACGATCGGGTCGGCGTTCGCGGTCGTCGTGGCGGTGGTGGTCGCGGTGGCAGTGGCCGCCGGAGTGGCCGTCGCCGACGGTTTCTCCTGCGCGATGACGATCGCCGCCGCACCGAACGCGATCGCCATGAGCGTGGTTATGATCTTCTTCAATAGAAAGCTCCTTATTTGTTCAGTATTGAACCGGGAATCGGAACCGGCTGTGGTGGGATGAGATTCCAGAGCCATCAGTGGAGCGCCCGGCCCCGCCGGGCGTCGACCGGCCAGACGCCGGTCGCTCCACTGGAACGGTCACAATTTCTCGAGCGCCCGCTCCATCCGTGAAACGCCTTCGTGCAGGCGCTCCATGGAAGTCGCATAGCTGATGCGGATGTGGTCGTCATTCCCGAACGCGCCGCCGGGAACGACCGCCACGCGCGCTTCGTCGAGGAGGTAAGTGGCGAACGATTGCGAATCGCGGATCCCGGCGCGACCGTAGAAGCTCTTCACCTCCGGGAAAACGTAGAACGCGCCGTCGGGCGGTTCACAATGCAGACCGTCGATGCGGTTGAGCGCCGGGACGAGCCACGCGCGCCGCTCGCAGTACGCCTCGTACATCTTTCGCACTTCGTCATCGGCGCCGCGGAGCGCTTCGATCGATGCGATCTGCGCGATCGAGCTCGGATTCGACGTCGAGTGACTCTGGATCTTTCCGATTGCAGCGATGATCTCCGGGTGCGCCACCGCGTATCCGAGACGCCAGCCGGTCATGGCGAACGTCTTCGACATCGAGTTG
>Ga0210377_10005654_pt1 | contig 10235 bp, 9 predicted proteins | sample PLM4_65_b1redo_FD_155480 | JGI IMG/M metagenome (GOLD analysis project Ga0210377, IMG submission 155480) | Groundwater sediment microbial communities from an aquifer in East River, Colorado, USA - PLM4_65_b1 redo | ecosystem: Environmental > Terrestrial > Soil > Riparian zone | place: USA: East...
GAACGAGGCTGCGCCGCGCAGAAGCTCGGTCGCTGCCCAGGCCGCGCCGACGCTGCACGGTGTCGCACATCCGCGACGCAAGCCCCACGAGACCCAGGCCGAGAACGCCGCGATCGGCAAACCGACGGGTACGAGCGCGATCGCCAGGAACGCGAGCCAGCCCACGGCCGCCGACACCGAGAAGAAGCGCTCGACGGCATCCGGCAGCCACGCGGCGACGCCGAACGCCGCTGCGAGCGAGAACAGAAGCCCAAGCAGCGCCGCGCTCGCGGGTCGCACCCGGCTCGCCGCGATCAAGAGCGGCGCGAGCGCGATCCACGCCGCGGGTTCGAGCGAGAACGGTGGGAAGGAAAGCGCATACAGCGCCCCCGCGCTGGCCGCGAGCACGGCAACCTGGAGCGCCCTCGTCAGCGTGCCCGCCTCCGCGTGGCGTTCGCGCTTCCGCTCGAGTGCGGCTTCGAAGTGCCCGGCGGCCGATGTTCTGCCCGAAATGGCCACGAATCTCTCGCTCGGGTTTGCGCCGGCTCCCCCCCGTGCCAGAGCGAGAATACCAGAACCCATCGCCCGACGGCGGATATGCTGTTCGCATGACATCCGCCTCGGAAGCCGCCGATCACGTCGACATCACGCAGTGTCTACAGCGCTACGGGCAGGCGCTCGACGATCGTGCGTGGAATCTCTTCGAAACGGTCTTCACGCCCGACGCGACGCTGCGCTACGACATCGAGGGCACGATCACCGACGTGCGGATGGACGAGCTCGCGGACCGCACGCGCAGGCTCTTCGAGCGCTTCTGGTGGACGCAGCACATCTTCAGCGTTCCGATCGTCGAGCTCGCGGGCAATGAAGCGCGCGCGACCTGCCGACTGATCGCGACGCACGTTCAGGTGAACCTCGAGGGACGGCGCTCCAGCTGGGTGCTGTACGGCATCTACCGCGACCTGCTCGCGCGCACCGCCGCCGGCTGGCGCATACGGCACCGGCACCTTCACGGCGTCTACAGCGAGGGCATGCTGCTCCCGCGCAAACGCGTTCAGGCCTTCACGAGCGCGCCGACGAGCGGGTGACGCTCGAGCGAGCTTGAACGGTGTTCAGTCCCGTGCGGTGCGATGTCGGTGCAAGCCGACTTGCGGCCCGTATGACTCGAAACAGTGTAGCCCTCGGCGCGAAGGTTCGCGTCTGACTGAGCATGTTCGGCGGCGAGGCGATGAGCGTCGGATGGGTAACCGAACACTCGGGATGGGAAGCGTTCGGCCCGTTCGGTGCGAAGCTCGAAGCCGATCTCGAAATCCAGAAGCTCTGGGCGAAGACGCTTGCCACGGCGACGCTTGCAGTAGCGAGGTCGCCCGCGTGTGACCGGCTTCTCGAGTGATCTTGAATGGTGTTCAGGGCGACAGCTCGCTGTCACCGCAAGCCGGCTTGCTGACGCTGTGCTCGAAACACGTTGACACTCGGAGTCCGAAGTGACCCCAATGGGTGTAGCCCACGACTGGGCTCGAAAGGAACCGCCATGCGAATCGCCAAGCTCGTTCTCGCGATCGTCATCTTCGCGGCACCCGGCACCGCGTTCGCGGACATGCACGAGTTCTTCGGCTGCAAATTCAACGAAGGTCACGGCATGTCTGACCTCGACAAGTGGCTGCCGAAGTGGAAGGCCGTGATCGACGGGATGAAGTTCAAGGAGCAGTTCGACGTCTGGGTTCTCACGCCGCAGTACGACACGGCGAACACGCAGGACTTCTTCTTCATGGGGTCCGTGACCGATGCCAACGCGCTCGGCTCCGGCTTGAGTGAGTACTTCGAGGCAGGCAAGGGAACGGCGGTCGAGGCCGATCTGAACAAATTCGCCAAGTGCACCGGGTCGCTGTGGTGGGGGCGCAAGGTCTACGGGAAGTAGGGCGCCGACGCGGCAATGGAACGCTGCCCGGAATGTGACTTCGCGAGTCCGCCGCGGGCGCGGTTCTGCAGCCAATGCGGCGCTGCGCTCGCCGCAGGCACGCATTCACCACTCCCGCGCGAAGCCGAGTTGGTCGAGCGCAAACAAGTGACGGTCCTGTTCTCGGATCTCACTGGATACACCGCGCTTTCCGAGAGGCTCGATCCAGAGGAGACCCGCGAGATCATGGGGCGCGTGTTCGGCCGCGCCGCCGAGATCGTGGCGCGCTACGACGGCCGCATCGAGAAGTTCGTCGGCGACGCGATCATGGCGATCTTCGGCGTTCCGAAGGCGCACGAGGACGACCCAGTGCGTGCGGTGCGCGCGGCGCTCGAGCTACACCATGCGGTGGAGGCGATGAATCCCGAGCTCGAGGCGCGAATCGGCGGCCCGCTCGCGCTCCATAGCGGGATCAACACGGGCCTCGTCGTCACCGGCGAGCTGCAGTTCGATCGCGGGACAGCCGGCCCGCTCGGCGACACGATCAACCTGGCGGCGCGGCTCATGGGCGAGGCGGGCAAGGGCGAGATCTGGGTCGGCCCCGAGACGCGTAGGCTCGTCGCGCGCGCGTTCGATCTCGAGGACCTCGGGGAGCGGGCGATCAAAGGGAAGGCCGAGCCCGTGCCGGTGGCGCGTGTGCGCGGGGGCCCCGCCCGTCCGGCGGCGGTTCGCTCCCGCGCGTTCGTCGGGCGTCAGGAAGAGCTCGGCGCGCTGCTCGGCGCGGCCGAGCGCCTGCGCGACGGAGAGCCGGGAGTGATCGCGATCTGTGGAGAAGCCGGCACGGGCAAGACCCGGCTGATCGAGGAGTTTCGCGCGCGCCTCGGCGACGGTGTGCAGTGGCTCGAGGGCCGAGCCTACCCGTACGCGGAGAACATTCCGTTCTTCCCATTGATCGACCTGTTGAACCGGAGCTGGGGGATCGCGGAGGACGACTCACCTTCGGTGGTCCGCCGGAAGGTCGAGACAAACATCACCGAGCTGCTCGAAGAGCCCGGCGACGTGCTCCCGGTCGTCGCGCGACTCTACGACCTCGAGCTGCGCGACGGACCCGTGATCGATCGCGAAGCGTTCCAGCGGCTACTCCTCGTCGCCATGCGCCGGCTCCTCACTGCGCTCGCGCGCCGGGGGCCCACCGTGATCTGCCTGCAGGACCTGCACTGGGCGGACGCATCCACGGTGACGCTGCTGCGCGGCATCACGGGGGACCTTCGAATTCCGGCGCTGCTCGTCGGGAACTATCGGCCAGGCTATACGCCGGGCCCCGCAGCGCGCGTGCTCGAGCTGCGCGAGCTCTCGCACCGCCAGACGAGAGACCTGCTCCAGTCACTGCTCGACGGCGAGCCTCCGCCGCAAGAGCTGATCCAATTCATCGAGGACCGCTCCGACGGCAACCCGTTCTACGTCGAGGAGGTGGTGAACTCGCTCGTCGAGACCCACGTCCTCGCCCGCGTCGACGGTCACTGGCGACTCGCCGGACCGCTCGCCGAAGCCGGCATCCCCACGACCATCCGCGGCGTGATCGCCGCGCGCATCGACCGGCTCGACGAGCCCAGGCGGCGTGTACTGCGGGATGCGGCGGTCGTCGGCCGGGAGTTCCTCTACGACGTGATCGCGCGGGTCACGCGCGAGGCGGACGAGCTCGCGCCGAGCCTCGACCAGCTCGAAGCGGCCGACCTGATCCGCGCGCGCAGACGGGACCCCGACGTCGAGTACATCTTCAAGCACGCGCTGACGCAGGAGGTCGCGTACGACGGTCTACTCCGGGGCGAACGGCAGGAGCTGCACGAGCGGGCCGCGTTCGCGATGGAGCAGATCCTGCGCGAGCGGATCCCCGAGTTCGTGGAGACGCTCGCCTACCACTTCCTGCGCGGCGGCGTCGTCGACAAGGCCGTGCACTACCTGAGGGAGTCCGGCCGCAAGTGCGTCGCGCGCTACGCGATCGCGGACGCGGCGAAGCACTACCGCAACGCCTACGACCTGCTCGCAGGGCGGACGCGCACCAGCGCGGAGGACCGCGCGCTGGTCGAGCTGTTGAACGACTGGTCGCTGGTCCACTACTACCAGGGTGACTGCGGCGACTGGCGGTCGGCGCTCAAGGAGAATCTCGGCGTGGCCGAGTCCGTCGGCGATCCCGAGCTTCTGGGCCTGTATCTCGGCTGGACCGGGCACATGCTCTTCTGGCACGAGGAGTACGCCGCTTCGCTCGAGCACCTGGACCGCGCCGTTCTGCTCGGCCACGAGGCGGGGAGCAAGCGCGTCGTCGCTTACGCCGAGACTTGGAGAGCCTGGACGCTCATATTCCTCGCTCGCGCTTTGGAGTCCATCGAAGCCGCCGAGCGCGCGATTGCCTTGGGGCGAGAGTTCCCGGACGACCCCTATCTCGTCTTCAAACCCTTGTCAGCGATCTCGTTTTCAGCTGGGGCATTGGGAGATCTCGGGCGCACGAGGCTCGTCGGCGAAGAGCTCCTCGAAATCGGTCGGCGAACCGGGAACTCGCGCGCCGTGACGCTGGGTCACATCGCGAGCTGGTTCTACCACGGCATGTCACTCGACTACGAGCTCGCGTTCGAGGCGGTACGAGCAGCTCTCGACTCCGCGCTTGACCCGGTCTATCGGAACTTCTCGGCCAACTATCTGGGCTGGGCGGCGGCGAACACGGGGCGCTGGGACGAAGTGACCCGCATCCTCGGGGAGTTCCTTCCGGTGACGCAACGGCTCTCCCAGAAGGGCACCTCGAGGAGCCTCCGGGTGCTTGAAGCCGTGGCAGCGACGAGTCAAGGCGAGCTTTCCCGCGGGTTCGCGGTTCTCGAGGTCGAGGCGGCGCGCGTCGAGAGCGGCCCCTGGATGCAAGTCGGGGTCAGCAACTTCTTCGCCTTCGCATACGCCGGGATCGCGCGCGCCGAGGTAAGCGGCGGCATCCGCGCGCTCGTCGGAAACCTCCTCTTCATGGTCAAGAACCCCCGTTTCGTGATCCGCCACGTGTTCCCGGCGCGCCGGAAGGCGCTCGCGCTCCTCGGTCGCTTCGCCGACGATCCGCCGCACGGACTCCGCGGTTATTCGGGGCTCGCGATGCTCGAGCTTGCACGCCTCCACGCCCACAAAGGCGAGCGCGACGCGGCGGCGGCGCGCGTCGCCGGGGCGATCGAATTCTTCGAGCGCCAGGGCGCCCGCGAAGCACTCCGTCAGGCCCGAGAGCTCGAAGCCTCGCTCGGCGCCAGCGTCTGATCTGCGTCGCGCCGTCGCACGATCGTGTCGGCCTTCAGTCTCCGCTTCGCAGGCCCCGCACCAGCGCCGCCGCGTAGCGTTCGAGCTGCCCGAGCTCGCCGGTCAGGATCTCGTACACACGCGCGTGGTCCACGTCGAGATGGAGATGGGTGAGGACATTGCGAAGCCCAGCCCTGCATCTGCTCCGCGAGCTCCGAGTCGAGAACCTGCTCGGCCCGAAGTACCTCGAAGGCCTCGCGGTAGGTCGTCGGAGTCTTCCAGCCGCGCTCGGCGATCAGGTGGTGGGCGAGATCGAGGGCGCACTCCGCCGCCAGCTGCAGCCAGCGTTCGGCCTGCGATCGAAGACCTCACGGTCGACCAAAGCGCCCCTCCGAGAGCCGGCGCTCGCGTGCGCGGGCGTGGAGGTCCTGCCAGAAAGCCTCGTCCCCCGCCGCCGCCAGAGTGCGCACGAAGAAGCGAACCCAGGCCCGGCGATCGTGGACGACGATGCGCTCGCCGTCGAGCGCGCGCCGGGCAAGGAGCGCGGGCGCGTCGTTCAGGATGACGACGTCGACGCGAATACCGGGCTCCAGCGTCGCGATCAGCCGGCTGCGGATCCGCTCGCGCTCGCGGGGGTCGAGCGTGTCGTCGAGATAGATCGCGAGATCCCAGTCGGAGTCGGCCCGGGCGCGACCCGCGGCGCGCGATCCGAAGAGCGTGGCGAAGAGCACACTCGGCGTCTCCGCCACCGCGACTGAGATCCGCTCCCGACTCATGGAGGTTCCCCTTCAGCGGGGAGTCTAACTGCGCGCGTCCGGGGTCGCCGAGATCGCGCGCGACACGACCTCGAAGAACCAGACGCCGCCTTCGCCCGGCGGTCCGCCGCCGTACTTGCCTCCAACGACCCCTTTGAGCTGCGTTTGCAGCGCCTCGTCCTGCACTCGCGTAAGCGTCACCGGATAGCGTTGGCCGTTGACTCGAATCCAAGCGGCGCCGTTCTGGTCGGCGGTCTTGTGCCAGCGCTTGCCGGGCGGGAACGACAAGCTCGCAGGGATGAAGGCGCGGCCCTCGTTCACGAGGATCCAGGTCGTACGAGACGAAGACTCCCCGTCGAGCTGGAGCTCGATCGTGTCGACGTCGGCGGCGAATCTCCAGTCGCCGACGGGCGCGGCGACGACCTCGCCCGCGACCAGCGCCCCGCCCGGCACCAGGCCGAGCGGCCCGTCGTGGAATCTCGCGCCGATGAAGACGCCTGCGACCAGCAGTGCGACTACGACGATGAATGATCCGAGCCACTTGAGAATTTTCATCTCGTCTCCTTTAGTGAGTCGTTGCGTCTTCGGGCACGGGCAGGTTCATGCGCCGCGCGAGGTCGGCGAAGCGCGGGTCCTTGTGGAGCGGCTTGAGCCCGACGTCTGCGATCAGATTCACCAACAACGGGCTCCTCCGCTCGTAGGCGAGTTCGAGTGCTTCGAACGCGCCATCGGCGTCGCCCATCGCTGCGTCGACAACTGCAAGCGTGTCGAGGTCGCCCGCGCGCTCGCTCTCCCGCTTCAACGCGCGGTTGTATCCATCTTGACCACCTTCCCGCCATCCGCGCTCCAGCTCGGCCGCCGCGACTGCCCGAGCCGGTTGAAGCTCCGCCCACCTGCGCTCGGCGCCCAGGGACTCCTCATAGCGACCGAGCTGCCGGAACGCATACGACCGGTAGTAGAAGGCAATCCAGTAATTCGGATCGGCCGCCAACATCGCGTCGGTTGCGGCAAGGACTTCCTCGTACATGCCAGCGTTGAGGAGAATGCTTGCACGAGTGACCCTCCGTATCAGGTCGAACGGCGAGACGGCCACGGCCTCATCGGAGAGCGCGAGCGCCTTTTCGTGGCGGCCCATCACATCTAAATAGTTCGCATAGGCCGACAGAGCGCCATCGCTCCGACCAAGCTCGATCGCCCGAAGGAACTCCCGCTCCGCCGCCGCCCAATCCCAGTCGAAGCGAAACAGAACCTGTCCAAGCGCGCGGTGCGCGATTTCGAGGCGGTCGTCGAGCGCGAGCGCCCGGAGGGCCTCGGACCTCGCCTTCGGCACTGCCTCATGCATGGAGACCCCTTGGAACAGCCAAGTGAGGAGGAAGGTCGAGAGCGAGAGGCCTGCGTGCGCCGGCGCGTGTTCGGGATCGATGCGGATCGCCTCCTCATAGAAGTCGATCGCGCTTCGCGTCCCGTCCAGCGTCAACCGACCCTGGCTCTGTCGGCCACGCAGGTAGGCGTCCTGCGCTCGCGGGTTCACGGGCTTCGGCGGCGCGAGCCGCGCCGCCTCGTGCGGGGAGAGCGCGATCTCGATCCGGCCCGCCACCGCACGCGCGACCTCACTTTGGATCTGCAGAACGGCGGCGAGGTCGCGCTCGTAGCTCTCGGCCCAGAGGTGGTGATCGCTGCGCGCGTCGATCAGCTGCGCAGTGATCCGCACCTGCTCACCGGCGCGCAGGACGGTGCCCTCGATCACGCCCTCCACGCCGAGCTCGCGCGCGATCTCGCGCAGCGGACGATGCGCGCCTTTGTACTGCATCACCGAGGTGCGCGAGATCACTTTCAACGCGCTGATCTTCGCGAGCTCGCCGATCATCGCGTCGGTCATGCCGTCGGCGAAGTACTCCTGCTCGGGATCGCCCGAGAGATTCTCGAGTGGAAGCACTGCGATCGCGCGGATCGGCGCGAGCGCGGGGGATGTTCGCATCCGGAGCGCGAGGTAGCCGAGCACGGTGGCGGCGACGAGCGCAGTGACGCCCAGCGCGAGCGCGGGTCCTCGCGGCGAAACCCGCCGCGCCTTGTCGCCCGCGTGCGGCGCCGCGAACGGAGCGATCCCCTCGAGCCCGACCTCGAAGACGTCGACCGGCTCGCTCGAACCCTTCAGTCGATAGCGCCCGTGACTCTGCCAGCGAACGGTCCGGCCCTCGACTTCGTGACTCAGTCGCTGACGGACCGAGGTGGCGACCGCCGCGGACACGAGCACTTGACCCGGGCGAGCCAGGCCCTGGATGCGCGCGGCCAGATCGACGGCCAGGCCTTCGACGCGCGGCGTGCGCTCGCCCGCAGGCTGCGCGCGCTCGCTGACCTCGCCGACGTGGATCCCGACGCGCACACGCGGCAGATCCGGCTGGCTCGCGTGGAGCTGTTGCAGGCGAAGTCCCATAAGCACCGCAGCGCTTCCGGTCTCGAAGGTGAGAAAGCAGCCGTCGCCGGCAAAGTCGACGATCCGCCCGTTGCACTCGGCCGCCAGCCGGACCAGTTCTGCTCGTTCGCGGTCGAGGAGCTCTGCGGCGGCCTGGTCCCCGCGCGTCTGCTTCAGCGCTGCGGACTCCACGACGTCCGTGAAGACGAGGTGCAGGACGCGGGGCGTCGCGCCGTCTTCTGACATCGCTCAGCAGATTGTCTGCGCCCGCTCAGCCGCGCGCCAGTGTCTTCCCGAGCCAGCGCGGGACGTTGTTCCTGTACTCGAGGTAGGCCTCGCCAAAGCGCGCCGCGAGAGCGCGCTCCTCCCGTGGCACGGCGACGGAGCTCATCAGCAGCCACAGGACCGCGAATCCGAAAAGGACCCCGAGGCTGCCAAAGTAGAGCGCCCAGCCGAGCCAGAGCGCGAGCTCGGCGACATACATCGGATTGCGGGTGAATCGATAGGGCCCTCGCATCAGCAGATACTTCGGTGTCAATTCCCAGTCGACGGACTCCGGGGTTCGGGCGAAGTGCAGCAGCATGATCCAGACCAGGCACCCGGCTCCGGCGCCGACCGGGATCAGCCCGATCAGATTCCAGATCGCGGGGCGGCCCGCCGTCCAGCCATGGCGTGGCCCGAGCAGCGAGATCGCCCACGGGATCGCAGCGTGCGCGAGTGGGATCCCCACCACCCAGACGAAGGACGCGACCGAGAGGGCGACGCCGCGTCGCATCGCGTCAGCCGCGCGCCAGTATCTTCTCGAGCACCGGCAGCAGGTGGCCGCGAAAGACCTCGGGATTCTCGGCCATCGGGAAATGGCCGAGCCCCGCCATGCTCACGAACTCGGCGCCGGGAATCGCATCGGCGAGCGCCCTCGAGGCGGCCGGCGTCGCGCTCCAGTCGTACTCGCCGGAGAGCACGTACACCGCAGTGCGTGACGTGTCGATGCGCGCGGCCTCGTGCGTCAGGTCGTGCTCTTCGCTGTAGAAGTAGAGATCGCCGCGGAAGACCGAGGGGGCGCCCTGCGCGTAGCCCCAGCCGATCTCGCGCCGGCGCGCCTCGGGTGCCGACGGGCTCGTGAGCCCGACCATCAGGTCGGCCTTCACGTCGTTCCCGATGCGCGGGTGGTCGAGGAAGTCGAGGTTGCCGCCCTCGGTGCGCGACGCCGCCTCGATGCCGATCACGGCGCGGCACAGACCGGGCTTCCAGCGCGCGAGATCCATAGCGATGTGTCCGCCCATCGAGCAGCCCATGAAGACGGGCCGATCGAGCCCGAGCTCGCCCGCGAAGCGCTCGATGAACTCGAGGAAGAACGCGAGCGTGAGCCGGTACGGCTCCTGCCACCATGCGACACCGTCCGGTGGCAGCGACTTCCCGTGGTAGGGCAGGTCCCAGGCGATCACGCGGAAGCGGTCGGTAACCTGCGGATCCTCGAGCAAGTGCCGCCACTGCTTGCCGTCGGAGCCGGCCGTGTGCTGGAGCAAGAGGGGCACGCCCTGCCCGCTCTCCTCGAAGTAGACGCGGTGGCTCTGGCCCGCGACATCGAGGTGTACGTACCGGCCGGTCGTGCGATCGAAGCGCGGCATCAGGCGCGCGCCTCGCGCAGGATCTCGATCACGCGCCGCAGCGCGCCGTAGTACGCGAAGAGCGTCTCCGGGTCTCCGCCGAGCGACACCGGATGGTGGAGTGTCGCGCCGAACGGATCCTGATAGAACGGCGGCGGAACCTTTGCTAGCAGCTTCTCCCATTCCTCGGGCGCGGCCGCGATCTCCATGTCGCGCGGGCCCGGCGACACTTTCGTCGCCTCGGCGCGGGCGAAGCGGCCCGCTTCGAAGCGCAGGGAAAACCGCTGCGTGCCGACACCGAGATGCAATGCCCCGGTCCA
>Ga0210377_10005655_pt1 | contig 10234 bp, 7 predicted proteins | sample PLM4_65_b1redo_FD_155480 | JGI IMG/M metagenome (GOLD analysis project Ga0210377, IMG submission 155480) | Groundwater sediment microbial communities from an aquifer in East River, Colorado, USA - PLM4_65_b1 redo | ecosystem: Environmental > Terrestrial > Soil > Riparian zone | place: USA: East...
ATCTTTTCCTCCTTATCCCCTACGGCGCTGCTTAATGAATTTTTGAACACCCTGTCGCTCTCTGCTTTCCAAGCCTGGTTGGGAGCCTTCGACCTGTTTGCGGTTGTGGATGGTTCCGTGTCGCAAATACTTCTACTGGCTGTTTTTGTGATCGTGGCTGTTTCCGTTTTTATTTTCATGCGCAATATCGATGGGCAAAAAGAGGGTGTACAGACGGAAAACGATCAGTTCGGCTGGTGGGCAGTGGTGATCGGTCTGGTTGGGATTTTTGCAGGCAGGCTTCCTTCATGGACAGTAGGCTTGCCTCTGAAAATTGAATTTGATTATGACCGCTTCTTTATATCGATCATGCTCGGCGCGAGTTTATTCATCGTTGGGCTGGCTGACCTGTTATTGCGGAGGGGTCGAAGAAAGCTTGTCCTGTTAAGCATTTTGATCGGAGTATCGGCTGCCAGTCAGTTCTCGGCAGCCAACACCTTCCGGCGTGACTGGGCAAATCAACAGGAGTTTTTCTGGCAAATGGCGTGGCGGATGCCTGCCATCAAAGAGGGCACCGCCGTCCTGGCGTATGACCTGCCTTTAAAGTATGCATCCGATCTTCAGCTTACAGCGCCACTACATTGGATGTACGCGCCCGATTTTCATGGTCGTGACCTGCCGTATGCACTGCTCTTCCTGAAAACGAGATTTACCGTGTCTGAGATACGACTAGACCAGCCCATTGTGCTCCCATATCGCACGGTGAATTTCAACGGGAATACATCCAGTGTCGTGGTAATTTACAAGGAGGCGGGCGGATGTTTACGTGTGCTTGACCCGCTCTATAACAGCGTCGAGACAGTTCCGGGAGCAAATCCTTATTTGATCAATGCCATTGCTCTTTCCAGTACTGATCTGATCCTGGCGGATTCCACATCCCCTGAGATGGATGGAATGATATTTGGCAGTGAACCAGCCCATTCCTGGTGCTATGTGTATGAAAAAGCAGAGATCAACCGTCAGGCAGGGAATTGGGAGCAGGTCGCCAGTTTATATAGGGATGCGCAAAAAGACGGACTGCAGCCGGGCTTGCCTGTTGAAAACCTTCCCTTTATTGAGGCTTTTGCCTTGACAGGTGATACTGACACGGCACTCCAATTAACGGACCGCGTCATCAAAGAACAAAAAGTATTATGCCCTGCTCTGATTAACCTTTGGGATCGTATTTCACAAGAGCAAGAGACCCCAATGGATGTGCAAACCATTCTTCAGGCGGGATGTGGTTCGGGGAAATAAGCCCGCAATATGACGTCGAATCGTTTTGGAGACCTTTCATGCCCCAAGTGATAATCCCTAAGCGGATTATTTCATTTTTGCTGTTCATGGATGGAGTAGCAGCTATCCTTTTGGCTGTGTTTGCCCATGTTCTTGGGTTTGACCCAAGTGTAGGCTGGGGAACTTCGCGATTTGTGTTACTGGCTTTCGGGTTACTGTTGTTAACCGCCTCGCTCTATTTGGCAAGGAACAAGGCAGCCAAATATACCTCCTCGGAAGGGATGAAAACCGTTTTTATATTTGCTCATATATGGGTGGTCGTCTTTGTTGTGTATGCATGGTTCATCACCTACGGTACCTTCACAACCTGGCAAAAATCAACCCGCTACTACGCCCATCTGGCGGATGCTTTCAGCAAGGGACAGTTATATGTGGATATTATGCCCAATGCAGAGTTGCTCGAAGCCAACAACCCCTATGATTCGGAACATCGCCCGCAGTTTGATGATGAAATATGGGATATGTCGCTTTATAAAGGGAAACTCTATATTTATTGGGGACCGGTGCCAGCCTTATTAATGGCGCCTTTCCAGGCTCGATCCAGCAAATTGCTGCTTGATATATATCTGGTCTATGGGTTCCTGTGCGGATTGTTTGTTATTAATTCGCTGCTTATCTGGAAACTATGGGAACGTTTTTTTTCGGATGTCCCATTGTGGAATATCCTGGCGTCCATGCTGCTGGTTGCTTTTATACTTCCCATTCTCTGGTCGCTCAATGTGCCTGACGTGTACGAAGCGGCAATAGGCGCTGGTCAGTTTTTCTTGATGGGCGGAATTTATTTTTCTTTTCTCGCCCTAGATACCAACAGGAAAAGGTATTTGTTTTTAGCTGGGCTTTTCTGGGCATGTTCGGTTGGCTCGAGGGCGATCAATGCATTTTCAGTGGCATACCTGTTTGTTTCGACGGGTGTTTGGATTTTCAAAAGCCAATCAGGTTCACTGCTTTATTGGAGGAAATCAGTACCGTCCATTGTTTCTCTGCTGACCCCGCTGCTAGTTGGGGCGATCCTGATCGGTTCGTATAATTGGGCACGCTTCGAGTCTCCCTTTGAATTTGGTCAGCGTTATCAGATCACGATCTACAATTTGAATCGGGATGCGTACCTGGCTTTCCAACCTGATTATTTCCCGCTTAATTTTTATGCTTATGGCTTACAGCCATTCGAAGTGACCTCAGGGTTCCCCTTCATTCAGCCGATACAATTTTCAGCTTTACTGGATCATATGAAATTCGTATCGCCCAAATTGTATGCAGCAGGACCGATGGTAGGCGTACTCTTTTATGCGCCCTTCCTGCTCTTTTCTCTCTTTCCTCTTTTTTCGAAAAACAACTCTGCCCCTCAGGCGAGTTCAACGGATACGCAACGAATCAAGAAGTTTTTCATCCTGCTTTTAAGCGGATCTCTTCTAATCAATTCCACGATCATTCTTTTTTACTTCTATGGGCAAATGCGGTTTCTGGTGGACTTTGTCTCACAGGCTGCCTTGCTTGCTGTGATTGGGTACTGGGGACTTGTGCTGGGAAGTTTGAAATTGACATCAACGCGCACACGGAGATATGTTCATGCGGCGAATATCTTGCTGGTCATTACCCTGGTCTTTAGTTTTTTGCTATCCTTTTCCAGTGAGACCCAGCGTATGGTGAAATTTAATCCGGCATTGATCGAAACATTGAATTCGATATTTACTCTTCAGCGCAAATAGCAACCTGCTTCATGCAGGATACTTAATTTCAAATCAGCCTTCAGGCTGTAAAGAGTGCCTTGATGATACCCTTCGCATTCATGACCGCCCGCGCTCGATGGCTGAGGCGGTTTTTTTTATCCGTGCTGAGTTCTGCCATGGTCTTGCCCAATTCGGGTAGAAGAAAAATGGGATCGTAGCCGAAGCCGCCGCTGCCGCGTTCTTCGGGGATGATCTCGCCGGGGCAAATGCCTTCGGCAAGTTGGACGTCACCGTTTGGAATAGCGATGGCAATGGTGGCGTGGAAGCGTGCGGTCCATGGCTGGGATTTGCCTTGCAGTTTTCCTAGAAGATAGTTACGCCGCTCGGCATCGGATAGTTTTTCGCCGTTGGTGGAACCATAGCGCGCGGAATATAGACCCGGTGCACCGTCGAGGGCGTCCACTTCCAAGCCGGAGTCATCGGCGAGGGAGACGAGTCCGCTGGCGTGGGCGAAGGCAATCGCTTTCTTGGCGGCATTCTCGGCGTAGGTGAGTCCGTCTTCGATCACGTCGAGGTCGAGTCCGATCTGGGAGGGGGTGACGAGCTTAATGCCCATGTCGTCAAGCAGTTCGTGCAGTTCTTTGATCTTTCCCTGGTTTTTGGTGGCGATAAGAAGTTTATTCATAATGAAGAATGGAGAATGATGAATGAAGAATGATGAGTAGTGGACGATGAGTTGTTCGCTTGGAGGCATCCCTATTTGCCGTTTTGCTCATTTGCTGCCCTCTTGCTGATTTGTTCGATTGCCCATTGTGCATGTTCCCTGACCATTCGTTCTTCATCGTTCAGGGCGTTTTGCAGGACGGGGAGGGCGTGCATGTCTGCGGTGTTGCCCAATGCCACGGCGACGTTGCGCAGGTAGCCGCGTCGCTTGGCGCGCTGGATGGGAGTCCGCTTGAAGCGTTGATTGAAGGCTTGGGATGTGAGGTCCAGTTCCTCGGTCAGAGAAGGAAGCGTCCTGAGCGAAGTCGAAGGATTCGTGTTGAAGGCAGCGTCGCCTTCAGGCGCAAAGCGATTCCATGGGCAGGCCTGCTGGCAGATGTCGCATCCGAAAACCCAATCCCCAATTTTATCGCGCAGTTCAAGCGGGATGTCATCCTTGAGTTCGATGGTCAGATACGAGATGCACCGCGTGGCGTCGAGTGTGCGGTTTGGGAGGATGCAATCGGTGGGGCAGGCTTGGATGCAGCGCGTGCACGTGCCGCAATGGTCAGTGGTGAAGGGCAGGTCGGGTTCGAGCGCCAGATCAAGAAAAATTTCAGAGAGTAAAAAATACGAACCCTGCCTGGGATTAATGAGACAGGTGTTCTTGCCGATCCAACCGATGCCTGCCTGTTGGGCGAGATCGCGCTCGAGGATGGGACCGGTATCGGTATACCAGCGGTTCTTTACCGGACCTCCGACCTGCTCTTCGATAAATTGAACGAGTTCCTTCATCCGGGCGGGGAGGATGTCGTGGTAGTCGAATCCGCGGGCGTAGGAGGCGATGTTGCCGGTGATTGTGTTCTCTCCATCACCCGGCGCTTCGACTTCCACTCCGCCTTCGCTCAGTGTCTGCTCACTATAGTCCCAATGCTTTTCGGGAGCGCGAGATGGCGGAGAGTATGGCGTGGCAAGCACCAAAATGGATTGGCATTCGGGCAGGATCTGTTTGGGGTCGGCGCGGCGCAGGCGGGAGCGTTCGTTGGCGAGATAGTTCATCGTGCCATGATATCCCTGTGCGAGCCATTGTTCAAATGTGGAGTAGTGTGGAGGGGGGGCAGGAAGCGTCACGCCAGCCAGGATGAATCCCAACTGGCGTGCTTTGTCCTTGATGTTCTGTTTCAGGTCCTGGTCCACAAAACCAACCTTATAGAGAACGTCCCGCAGGTTGCTTCGAGCCATTGTTTCCTGCTCAAAACCTGCGGGACGATGGATTTGAATCTAATACGCTTATTGCACAGTGATCAGAACGTAGAGCACTTTCCCGTCATTGCCCTGGAAGGCGATGGCTTTGGGGTTTTGGAGCGTCCAGAAGCTTTGATAGGAGCCGGGCAGGTCAGGTGCTTTGAATGAAACAGAGACATCCACTTCCTGTCCGGGTGCAATGGCGGCCGTGAGTGCCTGTGCGGCGCCGTTCATTTTGTCGCCGTAGCTGTAGATCAGTTTGTAGCCTTCCCCCCAGGTGCAGGCGCCTGTGTTCTTGATCTTCCAGGTTTTGACAAATTCCTGCCCCGGTGACATGACGGTGTTGTCGGGCACGTTGACATCCACCGTGGCGATATCCCAGGCATATTTGTCGCACAAGGCAATGGTTGTCCCTTCGGCATTGGTCACCTGCGCGACCGGTGGTTCAGTGGCTGTGGCAGTCGATGCCGGCGCCTGTGTTTGGGTCGGCGGCGGTGGCGAGGTGTTGGTAAATGCTGCAGCAGTCAGCGTAAATTGTGAAACGACAGTGCTGGCTGCAGAGGTGCGTACCGCAGCGACATCGGGCGTGGGTTCCGGCGCCTGTGTGGACGATGCTCCACATGCACCGCTCAACAATGCGATCAATAGTGTGGTAACGACCAGTTTTAGTTTCATATTTTGCCCATCCTGTGCGGCTGGCTATTTCTTCTTGACCTCGATGACAACAGTGAACAGACCACCAAAGAAGTATCCGGTATCGCTCTTCATTTTCCATGTCGCCGTGTACTTTCCGGGTTCGAGAGGGGCGGTCAGGTTGACGGAAATGTCGGTTGTTGCGCCACCCGAAATAAAATCATTTTTCGTATCGAATTTGACGGTGTAGGGATCGAGCGCCTTGTCTCCGGCGATCCAGGCGAATTCATACCCGTCATCCCAGGTACATGAACCGGTGTTTTTAATGGTCCATGTCTTCACAAAATCCTGACCAGGTCTCAGAACCGTCCCATCCGGGATGGTAACATCGGCTACATAAGCACTGTTCTGGCAGGAGTCGCCCGTGACAGCGGTGGCACCCGCGGGCACCGGGGAAGCAAGCTGGGTAAATCCGGGTATCGGCGTGGTCACCACTGGAGTGGTGTTGAACGAGATGGTCGGGAGCGCTCCGGATGTAGTGGGAGAGGCGCCACCCAGGGTCGGCAGGGCAAAGGTCGGAAGATTTACCGGTGTGTCCGTCGGAGCGGGTGTGGCTGAAGGCTGCGCCTGGGCGGTCTGTGTGAATTGAAGCGAAAGCTGGGCAACAGTCGTGCCGACGATCGCCGTATTGATGGCATTGACATCCAGAGTGGGGGCGGGTGTGGCGCCAACGTTACAGCCTGCCAGGATCAAGGCGGCAGTGGTTAGGATGAGCATCATTTGCCGCGGGTATTTTCGAACAAACATAAGTTTACCTCCGTGAAAGTACGGTCAAAAGTGGACTGGAAGTGTCTGTTTAACAGATACTTCCACTATGATTATACTGCCAATTGGATAGGGGCAAAAAATTCGGCTGAGCGCCACATTAAGGCGTTACGGTGGGAGTAGCCGTCTCTGTAGCCGTCGCCGTGGCAGTTGCGGTAGATGTCGCGGTAGCTGTTGTTGTTGCTGTACCAGTGGTAGTTGCTGTTTTCGAAGGAGTCGCAGTGAAAGTCGCTGTGGGAGCTTGTGAGCTGACACGCGATATGCGCGGAGCGACCCATAGGGCATAGTCTTCGTGGGATGATCCGTTTGCCAGGACCGTAAAAATGAACTTTACTTTGTCCCCATCCAACGAGCTGAGATCGATGTTGACGGCATAATACTTGCCTTCAAAGACTTCACGCCATTCGCCCAACTGCCTGACCGTGCCGTTGCCAATTTGGTATTCGAGACGAAAAATAACATCGCAGTCATTGGCTTTATTCAAACAACTGATCTGTGCCTGGAAATGGTCACCCGATTTAATATTGATGCCGGGGTATGTGCCTGTAATGAACCCGTTGTTTACCTGTTTGGGATGGGTAAGGAGACCGATATCCTTTGTAGTCCCATCCTCCTGTTTCGGGGAGTTGATGGAATAAACAAAGCCTGGTTTATCGCCATCTTTGCCCGGGCAGGGCAGGCTTTTGGAACCGTTATCCCAACTGGCATCGCAGTAATTGGCGGCAAAATCATATCCGGTGACAATATAGCCACTAACGTTCACATCCACGTAAAATTTTGATGTACCCTCTCCCACGCCGAAGGTCACACCAGACGAGTTGCGCAGCATCCAGTTACCGCGATAGTGCCCGGCGGAATTGGGCGCCACGAGGTTGACTGAGACCGCCACACTCTCACCGGGAGCGACATTGGCAGGCATGGAAACGAAGTTCGGCGCCCCGAATTTCTCTCCATCGACGTACACGATCGAGTAGGATGGCGTCCACGTGCAGGTACCGGTGTTCCTGATGCGCCAGGTCTTGGTGAAGGTGGTTGAACGCCCCACCGCAGAGCCATCTGGATAGGTGACATCCGCCACGAACGCCGCCGAATCACATTTGGAAACGGTGGTGGAAAGCGGGGGCACGTTCGTGAACGTGCTGAATGGAGTAACACTCGCGGTTGAAATGGAAAGAGTGGCGGTGGCAGATGTCTGTGCGATCAGGGTATTCGCCGCCTGCGTGGACATGCCTTCCAGGGTCTGTGCCGCAGAGGTATAGAGTGCATTCAGGGTGGCAGCAGGCTGGGGTGTTCCGGCTGTCAGCGGTCCACACGCCAGAATGGATGCCAGCGCCAGGAAAACAAGAGCGAATTTCTTGAAACGAGTAATACTCATAATTGTCTCCGTTCATAAATTTGACAGTCTATTAGACGTTTCAAGGGGTTGTATGGTTCCCATAAAAAAATCCGGCGTTCCAAGAACGCCGGATGGGTGAGTTACTGACAGTTATGAACCCAGGTAATATCTCTTTGCATGGTTTGTGGCGACTCGATCACGAGACTTGCTGTCCGTGGACCGGATTTTGAGTCCATGTGAAGGACATACGGTTCGCTGTTGACTGTTTTTGTGCCAGCATCATCAAACATTAGAGAGAAGCCTTCGCTCCGTCCGCCATCGCTGAATAGCCAGTAATATTTGACCTTGACCTTGCCGTTGGTGGTGATCTTTGCGTAAAACGTGTACAAGATCGGGTTGTAGGGGCAGCCGCCAAGGGGATCGCGCACATAATCGAGGGATATGCTGGTTACACTATGACCGACCTTGGGGTCGTTGGAGACGAGGATATCCACGTAAAAGGATTGGCTTGTGGGACCAACGCCAAAGTCATATCCCCAGGGAGATTTCAAGCGCCAAAAGCCCCGGTACGAACCGTCTGTTGCTGGTGCTTGCAGCAGGATGGGAATCTCCTTGGTCTCGCCCGGAGCCACCACCACCGGTAACGCATACGATACTGCTCCACCGATCAGGTCTCCATCCCAATACACCAGCTTATACGTTTTGTCCCAGGTGCATGTGCCCGTGTTTTGCAGCCACCACGTCTTGAGGAACGATTCGCCCGGTGTGAAGATCTTGCCATCGGGCGGCTCTTCCTGTATCAAGTTTGCGGACAAAGTACAGCCGGGGTTGGGTGCCAACGTGTTTGTACTGGCAGGCAGGGTTTCAGCCGTTCCGGGTGTTGCTGTTTGGTCAAGGGAAGGCGTCGCAGGGATGGGTGTGGATGTTGGCAGGCTGGCGATCTCCGTCTGGGAGTTCTGTGCCTGCACGGTCTGGGCGACTGCCGTGGCGATCTCATCCTGGTTTTGTGATGCCCCTCCGCAGGCGTTCATGAGAAGGATACCCGCCAGCATCACAACAAGGATCTTATATTTTTGCAATTCGAACATTCATTGTCCTTTCTATTGCTGAGTTCAGACATTAATTATACCTTCTTCAAAAAAAGCGCCCGACACTCTAGTCGGGCGCTCATCTGAACTAGCAGCTTGTCGGAGAACCTTACCGACGGGCATTTTTTACCGCGAAGCCCGCTAAGAAGCTGTTTCTTAAAGGCTTTTTCACCACAGAGATCACACATCGTCCCGACACTCCCCGGCACTTGCCCCGGGGCAAGTGTGCACCGAGCGCAAGTACGGTGTGTCCTTCGGGAGAGAACACGGAGAAAACCCTTTAAAAATCTCTGTGGACTCCGTGTTCTCTGTGCTACATGCTCTTTTCTTGCATGGTATTCTGACTTAAGGAACACTCTCTACGAAAATCTTTAAAACTTCGCGCTCTTTGCGTTCCTGGCGGTTCAAACTGGTTTTTTTCTCGTGATACACTGCTCTCCGACAGCCTGCTAGGGGACCGCGATTTGCGGATTGACCCACACCGCCATATCCTGTGTGGCTGGACCGTTCGCCAGCACAGCCAGCACAAACTCGAGATTCTTCCCAACCAGGCTGCTGAGGTCGATATCAACACTGGTAAGTGCCCCATTACAAGTCTCGGTCCATTCACCCAGGGCAGGGTTATGGAGCACACCCGCCTCCTTATAGTTGAATTGGAACTTCACGTTCCCTGATCCGCACGTCCCATCGCTGTTTGCCAGGAAACCGATCTTTGCCGTGAAGTGTTCACCGGTTCGCACAATGTAGGAGGGATACCTGCCGGTGATCACACCGTCATTGACCCATTGCGGGTACATCTCGAGCACCTTGGAGGGGGTGGTCCCATCCTCCACTTTCTGATTGTTGCGATACATCACAAAACCATCGGCATTGGTATCCGGTCCGCCAAACGTTAGGGTACCGGCGCCACTGATCCAGGTTGCCTCGGTGACGCGTGAATGCAGATCATACCCGGTACTGGTCAGTCCAACCTTGATCTCGACGAAAAAGGATTTGTTCTGGTAGCCATTTTGTACAGGCAACAACACACCGGAGGTATTGCGCAGCCGCCAATAACTGCGGACGGTGCCACTCAAGGTGGTGGGAACGGTGAAGGAAACCGAAACATCCACTTCCTGCCCCGGTCCGACAATGCCGATCGCATCGGGTACTCCGCCCATGGCTTCGCCGCTGTCGAACACCAGGGAATACCCCGACCACTGACAGGTACCAACGTTTCTTAATCGCCATGTCTTTTTAAAGGTTGCGCCCGGTTCAACCTGCGATCCGTCTGGGTAGTTTACATCTTTGACGAATAAAGCGGAATCGCACGCTGGGGTAGGCGATTGGACGGGCGTATTGGTGGATACGGGCGCCAAAGTCGGCACCGACACTGCAACTGTATTCGTCGGCTGCGGTGGGGGAATGGTTGGCGTGCTGAACGG
>Ga0210377_10005656_pt1 | contig 10233 bp, 6 predicted proteins | sample PLM4_65_b1redo_FD_155480 | JGI IMG/M metagenome (GOLD analysis project Ga0210377, IMG submission 155480) | Groundwater sediment microbial communities from an aquifer in East River, Colorado, USA - PLM4_65_b1 redo | ecosystem: Environmental > Terrestrial > Soil > Riparian zone | place: USA: East...
ATCTTGTTGGCCGCCAGGATCTCCGGGTGCACGCGCACGACCAGCACGTCCTCGTAGTACGAGCGGTTGAAGATCCCGATCCGGCCGCGCTCGGGCAGGCGGTAGAGCGCGCGCCACATGAAGTCGTGGTCGAGCTCCTCGTGCGACGGCGCCTTGAACGAGTGGACCTGCACGCCCTGCGGATCCACGCCCGACATCACGTGCTTGATCGTGCCGTCCTTGCCCGCGGCGTCCATCGCCTGGAAGATCAGCAGCACCCCGAAGCGATCCTGTGCGAAGAGCTTCTCCTGCAGGTCCGCGAGCCGCTCCCGTCCCTGATCGAGGAACTTCGCGGCGCTGTCGCTCGACTCCAGCTTCGCGGTGTCGCCGGGGTCGACGTCCTTCAGGTGGAACCTCGCCCCGTTCGTGATCCGGTAGGCGCGCGCGAACTCACGCAGCTTTCGGGAGGTGTCGTTGGCCATCGCCGGATTCTACGGCGCGGGCGCAGGCGCGGGTGCGGCGTACTGCGACCAGCCGCCGCCGAGCGCGCGGTACAGCCGCACGATCGAGACGAGCTGACTCGCCTCGGTCCGCGCGAGCGAGAGCTCGGCCGGGAACAAGTCCTGCTGCGCGTTGATCACCTCGAAGTAGTCGGCGCGGCCGTCGACGTAGCGGACCGTCGAGATGCGCACGGACTCCTGCAGAGCGACCACGGCCCTCGCGCGCTGCTGCTGTTCCTCGGCGTACTTCTCGCGCGCGACGAGCGAATCCGAGACGTCGCGCAGCGCTGCGAGTGCGGTCAGCTCGTAGAACAGCCTCGCATCCTCCCACTCCGCCTTCGCCCGCTGCCAGTCGTAGTAGATCGCGCCGCCCTGGAAGATCGGCGTGGTCGCGATCCCTGCGATCGACCAGAGGGAGTTGCGCTGCTGCAGGATGTCGGAGAGCTCCGTCGAAACCCCGCCGGCGAGCGCGGTCAGGCCGATGCGCGGCAGGAAGTTCGAGATCGAGACTCCGACGAGCGCGTTCGCCGCGACCAGCCGCTGCTCCGCCTCGAGCACGTCCGGGCGGCGCTCGAGCAGCTGCGCGGGAACGCCGAGCGGGACCTGCGGCGGAGTCTTCTGCTCGAGCAGGGTCTCGCCCCGCGGGATCGGGCCGGGTATGCGGCCGAGCAGAACCGAGAGGCGGTTCTCCACCTCCACGGTGCGCCGCTCGAGGTCCGGAATCACCGCGGCCGCGCTCGCGAGCGCCGCCTCCGCGCGCAGCATGCCGAGCTTCGACGAAGCGCCCCCGGTGAACTTCCGTTCGAACAGCTCGTACATCTTCGTGTAGGCGTCGACGGTCCGCCGGGAGATCTCGAGCTCGAGGTCGAGCTCGCGCAGCTCGAAGTAGCTCGCGGCCACGTCGCTGGTCAGCGTCAGGACGATCCCGCGGCGGAAGGCCTCGGTCGCGAACAGCTCCGCGCGCGCGGCTTCGTTCGTGCGCCGGATCCGGCCCCAGATGTCGATCTCCCAGGCCAGGCCGGCGGCCAGCAGGAAGGCGTTGTCGCGCGGGGCGCCGGGCGAGGGCACGCCCAGCACGGCGTTGTTGCCGCGCGTCGCGTCGAACTCACCGTTGATCTGCGGGAAGAATTCGGAGCGCGCGATCCCGGCCCGCGCGCGCGCCTGCTCGACGCGCGACGCGGCGATGCGCAGGTTGTAGTTGTTCGCGAGCGCCTCGCCGATCAGCGCACGCAACGCCTCGTCCTGGAACACCTCCCACCACGGCAGGTCGGCGAGCGACGCGGACTCGGCGGGCGTCGTCTGCTCGCGGAACGTCGGTGGCTCGACCGTTTCGGGCCGCTGATAGTCGGGGCCGATCGCGCAGCCCGCGAGCCAGATCGCCAGGAACGCGGCGAGCGAGCGCCTCATTTCGCTGGCCCGCCGCCCGCGCCCGGCGCAGGCGCAGGCGCACCGCGGTTCGCCAACCTCTCGACCATCACGTACAGGACGGGCACGAAGAAGATCGCGATCACGGTGGCCGCGAGCATGCCGGCGATGACCGTGGTGCCGATGCTCTGGCGCGAGATCGCGCCCGAGCCCGAAGCGGTCCAGAGCGGCACGCAGCCGAGGATGAACGCGAAGCTCGTCATCAGGATCGGGCGCAGGCGGCTCTTCGCGCCGGCCAGCGCCGCATCCACCAGGGTCTTGCCGGACTTCTGCTCCATGACCGCGAACTCGACGATCAGGATCGCGTTCTTCGCCACCAGGCCGATCAGCATGATCAGCCCGATCTGCGAGAACACGTCGTTGTCGAGGCCGCGCATCCAGATGCCGAGGTACGCGCCGAAGATGGCGACCGGGGTCGTGAGCAGGACGCTCCACGGCAGCGACCAGCTCTCGTACAGCGCCGCGAGGATCAGGAACACGAACACGATCGAGAGCGCGAACGTGGCCCCCGCGCCGCCCGCGGTCGCCTCCTGGTACGACATGTTCGTCCACTCGAAGCTCATGTCCGAGGGCAGGGCCTCAGCCGCCAGGGCCTCGACCGCCGCCATCGCCTGACCGGAGCTGTAGCCGGGCGCGGGGCTGCCGATCACCTCGACGGCGCGGAACAGGTTGTAGCGGTTGGTGAATGCCGGACCGAAGGACGGCCGCGCGCTCACCAGCGTGGAGAGCGGCACCATCTGCTGCTCCTTGTTCCGAATGTAGAAGCCGCCGATGTCCTCGGCGTCGACGCGGAACTCGGGCTCGGCCTGCAAGAAGACCTTCCAGATGCGTCCGAAGCGATTGAACTGGTTCACGTAGCTCGAGCCGAGCAGCGCCTGCAGCGTGTCGTACACGTCGCGGTCGCTCACGCCGAGCTTGTAGGCCTTGTCCGAGTTCACCTCGGCGAAGAGCTGCGGGACGTCGGGACGGAACACCGTGACCACGCCCGCGAGCTCGGGACGCTGGTTCGCCGCTTCGATGAATTTCTGCGAGTTCGCCGCGAGCCACTGGACGTCGTGACCGCCGCGGTCCTGGAGCATCACGGTGAAGCCGCCCGCGTTGCCGACGCCCGGAATCGAGGGCGGGGGGAAGCCGAACGCCTGCGCGCCGGGCAGCTCGCGCAGCTTCGCGTTCAGCTCGCCGATGATCACGTCGGAGGTGCGATCGCCGCGCTCCCCCCACGGCTCGAGCTGCACGAAGTAGAAGCCGGCGTAGGTCTGCGAGATGTTCGAGAGCATGCTGAAGCCGACGATCGTGCTGTAGCTCTGCACCCCCTCGGTCTCGGAGAGGACCTGCTCGACCTGTCGGGCGACCACGTCGGTGCGCTGCAGCGACGCGGCGTCCGGGAGCTGGAGCTGCATGAAGAAGTAGCCCTGGTCCTCGCTCGGCACGAACGACGTCGGCAGGATCCGGCCGATGCCGAGGCCGATCACGGTCATGCCGACGAGCAGAACCATGCTCCGGAACGTGCGCTTGATCGCACCCGACGAGACGCTTACGTAGCCCTCCGTGGCGCGGTCGAAGAAGCGGTTGAAGGCCGCGAAGAAGCGGCCGATCGGTCCGGTCGCACCGCCGTGCTGCTTCGGGCGCAGCAGGAGGGCGCAGAGCGCGGGCGAGAGCGAGAGCGCGTTGAACGCGGAGATCAGCACCGAGATCGCGATCGTGATCGCGAACTGCTGGTACAGACTGCCGGTGATGCCGGTCATGAAGCCGGCGGGGACGAAGACGGCCGCGAGGATCAGCGCGATGCCGATGACGGGCGCCGTGACTTCGTCCATCGCCTTGATCGTGGCGTCGCGAGGCGAGAGCCCGTGCTCGATGCCCACCTCGACCGCCTCGACCACGACGATCGCGTCGTCGACCACGAGCCCGATCGCGAGCACGAGCCCGAGCAGCGAGAGCGTGTTGATCGAGAAGCCGAGCATGGGAAAAAAGATGAACGCACCGATCAGCGAGACCGGCACCGCGATCAAGGGGATCAAGGTGGCGCGCCAGCCCTGCAGGAACAGGAACACCACGACGATCACGAGCACCATCGCCTCGACCAGCGTGTGCATGATCTCGGTGATCCCCTCGCTGACGGGCAGCGTGGTGTCGAGCGCGACCGCGTAGCTCATGTCGGCGGGGAAACGGGCGGCCATCTCCTCCATCTGCGACTTCAGCGCGCCGGCCGTCTCGAGCGCGTTCGATCCGGGCGACTGGTAGACCGCCACGATCGCGGCCGGCTTGCCCTGGAACCGCCCGATCTGCATGTACGTCTGCGAGCCGAGCTCGATCCGCGCCACGTCGCGCAGGCGCACGAACGAGCCGTCGGGATTGGCGCGCACGATGATCTCGCCGAACTGCTCGGCCTGGACGCGTCGTCCCTTGGCCGTGACGGTGTAGGTGAACTCCTGCCCCTTGGGCGCGGGCTCGGCGCCGATCTGGCCCGCGGGGTTCACGACGTTCTGCGACTTCACCGCGTTGATGACGTCGGTCACGGTGATCTGCAGCTTGGAGAGCGTGTCGGGGCGCACCCAGACGCGCATCGCGTAGTCCGCCGCGCCGAACAGCGTCACCTGGCCGACGCCCCGCACGCGCGCGAGCTGCGGGCTCACGTTGATCGTGGCGTAGTTGCCCAGGAACTCGGCGTTGTACGTGCCGTCCGGCGAGTAGATCGGGATGACCAGCAGCGGCAGCCCGACCGTCTGCTGCACGGTCGTGCCGAATTCGATGACGGAGCTCGGCAGCTGCGAGTTCGCCTGCGCCAGCCGGTTCTGCGTGAAGACCTGGTCCAGGTCGACGTTGGTGCCGACCTCGAAGCTGACCTGCAGCGTCATCGTGCCGTCGCTGCCGTTGATCGACTTCATGTAGATCATCTTCTGCACGCCGTTGACCTGCTGCTCGATCGGCGTGGCGACGGACTCCTCGACCGCGACCGCGTCCGCACCGGTGTACGTGGTCTTGATCTGGATGATCGGCGGGACGATGTCGGGGTACTGCGCGATCGGCAGGCGACCGATCATGACCACGCCGCCGATCACGGTGATGATCGCGATCACGATCGCCACGATCGGGCGGTCGATGAAGAATCGCGACATCGGCTAGTTTCCGGTCTTCTCGGAAGGCGGTGCCGGAGCAGCGACCGGATTCTCCTCCGGGCCAGGCTCGATCTTCACGACCATGCCGTTGCGGACCTTCTGCAGCCCTTCGACGACCACGCGCTCGCCCGCCTCGAGCCCCTCGGTGACGACGTAGTCGCTGCCGGTCGTGGGGCCGAGAGTCACACGCTTGATCGTCACCTTGTCGTCGGGTCCGACCACGGCGACCTGCGTCGTCCCCTGCAGGTCCGTGACCGCGCGCTGCGGAATCACGAGCGCATTGGTCAGGTTCTCCGTGGAGGCGCGCACCTTGGCGAACTGCCCGGGGCGCAGGAGGTTGCTCGGGTTCGGGAACAGGCACTCGAGCTCGATCGTTCCCGTCGTGGCCGTGACGTCGAGACCCGCCACGTTGAAGCGCCCCTTCTCCGGATAGGTCGAGCCGTCGGCGAGGATCAGGGTCAGGGGCACGGTCGCTTGCGGCTCTCCGCCCTCCGCTCTCTCCTGCATGCGTTTCGCGAAGCGCAGGTACTCGATCTCGCTGACCTGCACGCTGACCTTGATGGGGTCGAGCTGGGACACGCTGGTGAGCAGCGTCTGCGAGCTGACCAGGTCGCCGACCTGCGCGTTCGCGATCCCCGCGACGCCGTCGAGCGGCGACTTCACCTTCGTCCACTCGGCGTTCAGCTTCGCGTTCGCGAGCGCCGCGGTCGCGGACTCGTACTGCGCTTTGCTCGCCGCGACCGCCTGGATCGCGCTGTCGAGCTCCATCTGGCTGACCGCGCCTTCGGCCGCGAGCGGCGTGTAGCGCTTCACGTCCTGCTGGTTCTTGACCAGGATCGCGCGCACGCGCGCGAGCTCGCCCTTCCTTTCGTCGAGAGCCGCTTGATATTGGCGCGGGTCGATCTCGAACAGCAGGTCACCCGTCTTCACGGGGCCCGGCTTGTAGCTCTGCGTGAGCAGGTAGCCCTGGATCTTGGGATAGATCTGCGCGTTCACGAAGCCGCTCGTCGTGCCCACCCACTCCGACGCAACCTTGACGTCCTTCCGCTCGACCGTGGCCACGACCACCGCGGGCGCCGGCGCCGCTGCGGTTTGTGACTTCCTGTCGCAACCCGAGACGAGGCCCGCCAGAAGGCAGAGCAAGAGGATCCTCGGCGATTGCAGCACCATCGACTCTCTCCTGGCGGTGTCACCGGGCTCCGGCCCGACCAAACGACCATTCTACTTCAGCGGACCGAGCAAATGCCTAACGGCCGCGCGAGGTTCAGCGCCTCGCGCTCCACTGCGCCACGAATTCCGTGTACTGATCCTGGGTGGCGAATACTCGATTTCGCAGCCCGATCAAGCTCTGCAACGGAGTGTTGCGCGAGAACCGCGCAGTCGCCCAGGTCGGCAGCGATCCGCCGGGATCGGCGTCGAGGCGATAGGTGACCCTCGTCCGTGTCGGGGAGAGCGCGACCAGGTCCCACACGCCCGCGAGGCGCGGCATGCGCACGACGCTGTCCACGGGCGGCGCGCCCGCGTCTTCGACGTTCGCGAAGCGGACCGCCGCGCGCTTGCCGGGCTCGAGCAAGACCACCTCGGTGTGCAGCACCACGTCGCGATCGGAGACCGGCCACGGCTGGGCGGTGCGGTTGTAGATCACCGCGACGTCCGCGGGATCCCGGCGCACGAACCGCGCCTCCACGCAGTCGTGCATCCACTTCGTCTGGTTCGGAACGTCGACGATCACCGCGAGCACCTCGAAGATCCCGGCGTCGATCTCCACCTTCGCCTCGAGCTCGGGCAGCGCGCGCCCCGGCGAATCGCGCTCGACGACGCTGACACCATCCTGGGTCACCAGGGGCCGCCAGCCGTCCTCGGCGCGTCCTGTCCCGGCCGCGAACAGAGCGGCCCAGAGCGCGAACGCGGCAATCCGGCTAGCGCGCACCCGGCTTCTCGAGCACGAGCGCGACGTAGCGGCTGGCGCGGCGCACCGCGTCGTGCGCGCGCATCAGCTCGACCAGGAACGTCCAGTCCGCTGGCTCGAGCCGGGCGAGCCCCGGCCGGAACGTGCGGAGCACCGCGCGGCCCGCGCGCCACGTGCCCGCGCGCGCGATCGTCTGCGCGATCCTCTGGAAGCGGTCGATCACCGGGACTGTCCAGTCGATCAGCGCGCGCTCGCGAAAGCCGACGGCCGCCGCATTCGCGCGGTAGCGCTCGAGCGGCTCGAACTCGCCGAAGCACCACGTGTCGCGGACGAGCCGTCGCGGATCGAGCCGTTCGATCGCCTCGGGGTGCGCGTCACGCCAGACGAAGTCGACCAGCACGAGCCGCCCGCCGGGACGGAGCACGCGAAAGGCCTCCTCGAGGAAGGCGTGGCGCCCCTTCGCGCCGAAGTGGAAGCCCGCCTCGAGGCAGAGCACCGCGTCGTGCGAGGCGTCCGACAGATCCGTGCCCTCGACCGATGCGGGCAGGCGAGTGACGTCCGCGACGCCGAAGCGGGCACGCGACGCGCCGTAGTGCGCGCGCGCCAGCGCGATGTTCTCGTCGAGCAGATCGAGGCCGAGCGCCTCGCAGCCGCGCGCCGCCAGCTGCGCCGTCGTGAAGCCGCGCCCGCAGCCCGCGTCGATGACGCGCAGGCCCGGCCGCGGCTCGACCAGCTCGAGCGAGCGCCGCGCCAGCGTCTTCTGGAACGGCTCGAGCCCGAAGATCAGCCCGGGCAACGAGTAGAGCGGATAGAAGCCCAGGTTCACCAGGTCCCGCCAGCCGCAGCCCACGAGCGCCCGGAACGCGACGGTCGAGCCGTCGTAGGCGTGCCGGATCTCGGCCTCGAGGCTCTCTTCGTCGCTCACCTCCCCATACTACGCGACGTCTCAGGTTGACGCGCCACCCCGGGTTCGGCGATACATGCCGACGATGAAAAGCGCCCGACTGGCCCGGATCCTGATCGTCACCGCCGTCGCGTCGTTCGTTCCGTTCGAGCCCGCCTTCGCCGGAAGCGCCGTCGTCCTGCCCGACCGCAAGGAAGCCGAGGAGGCCCTCCCCGAGGGCGGCGCGATGACCGGCCGCGCGATCTTCGACCGCTTCCTCGAGAACCGCCTGCACTCGGCCGTCCAGTACCAGACCGTGCTCTCGCGCGATCCGGGCGGGAACGAGCAGCGCTCGCGCTTCTGGGTGCGCTGGAAGGACTACCGCGACGAGAACAAGAAGGCCGTGGACGGAGTGCTCGCGAAGACGCTCGTGAAGTTCGAAGCGCCCGACGACATGCGCCTCACGGGCTTTCTCATGGTCGTGAACGAGGACCGCTCGAACGACCAGTTCGTCTGGACGCCGTCCACCGCCCGCGTGCGGCGCGTGCAGCTCCGCGGCGTCGGCGTGATGGGCACCGACTACACGTTCGACGACATCTCCTGGAAGAGCGCCGAAGACGCCGACTACGAGCGCCTGCCCGACGAGGAGATCGAGGGCACGCCGGTCTACGTCGTCGAGGTGACGATGAAGCCGTTCGTCCAGTCGCAGTACAAGACCATGCGCACCTGGATCGAGAAGGAGCACTACATCCCGCTGCGCTCGCTCTACCGCGACGAGAACGGCGTGGAGATCCGCGAGATGAAGGCGCCCGTCTCGGGCCTCCGCAATTTCGACGGCACCTGGGTCGCGTCCGAGTCGACGATGTCCAATCTGAAAGAGAAGACGTCGACCACGATCATCGTCGACAAGCTGGATGCGAACGTGGCTTTGGCCGACCGGCACTTCTCGACGTTCCAGCTCACGCTGCGTCACTAGCGCTGGCGCCGATCGCCTCCTCTCCCGGCACGATCTTCGGATCGGACAGGCGCTTCAGCACCACCAGCAGCGCGGGCAGCATGCCGACGTCGGTCGCCAGGCAGAGCCCCATGGTGATCGCCGTCAGGTAGCCGAACTCGCGCAAGGTCGCGAAGCTCGAGAACATCATCACCAGGAAGCCCGAGATCAGCATGATCGAGGTGACGACCATCGGGCGGCCGACCTCGACGATGCAATGGTGCGCGGCCTCTTCCGCACTCTTGCCCTGGGCTCGCTCCTCGCGGAAGACCTGCAGGAAGTGGCAGGTGTCGTCGACCGCGATTCCCAGCGCCACGCAACCGATCAGGCTCGTGGGAATGGACAGCGTCGCGACGCCCGCGCCGAGCAGACCGTAGAAGTTGAACACCGGCATCACGTTCGTGGGCATCGCCAGCAGTCCGAGCCCGAGCCTGCCGAACACCACCCAGACGATCACGAAGATGCAGCCCATGCTGAGCATCAGCTGGGCGACCTGGTTGCCCGCAATGCCGTCCGCGCCGCGGTTGATGCGGATCGAATTGCCCGTCACGTCGGGGCGTATGGCGGCGGGCAAAGGGACGGCCGCGAGCTCGGCGCGGATCTTCGTCTCCAGGTCGCGCAGCGCGTGCGAGCCGAGCCGGTCGGTGCGCACGATCAGGTTCGCGCTCGAGTGGTTCGAGGTCGCGAACGCCCGCAGCTTCTCCTTCGGGATCATGAACATGATCTCGGCCGCTTCCGCGCGCGTGTCCGGAATGCGTGCCTCCGACCGATCGCCCCGCTCGAGCGCCTGGCGCCCGACCTTCATCAGGTCGACGGCCGACACGACGCTCTTCACGCCAGGCAGCGCCTCCAGGCGCGCCTGCAGGTTCTCGACCGCGCGCAGCGCTTCGGGCTCGCGGAAGGTGCCTTCCTCGCTGCCCTCGAGCACGACGTAGATCGGCACCGCCCCGGTCAGCAGTCGGTTCACCGAATCGAAATCCTTGCGGACGTCGGAGTCCTTGCGGAAGAACGTGATGAAGTCCGTGTCGACCACGATGCTCGGGATCATCGAGCACGCGATGACCGCCGCGATCGCCCAGAACCCGAGCACCCAGGGCGCCCAACGGATCTGCCAGCGACCGAGGGCGTCGAGGCTGCCCTCCATCACGCGCCGCACCGCCTCGGAGAGGCGCGTCTGGGAGGAGTAGAGCGCTCGCCCGCTTCCGTCGCTCGCGAGCAGCGGAAGCAGCGCGAGCGACGCCGGAACCCCCGACAACGTGATCACCGTGATCGAGGCGACGCCGAAGACGCAGAAGCCGCCGAGCCCGCTCGTCGCCGGGATCTCGTTGATGAGCAGCGCCGCGAAGCCGACCATGGTGGTGCAACCGGAGATCAGCACGGGTGCGATCGTGTGGCGCAGGCTGTCGAGCGCGGCCTCGCGCGCA
>Ga0210377_10005657_pt1 | contig 10233 bp, 10 predicted proteins | sample PLM4_65_b1redo_FD_155480 | JGI IMG/M metagenome (GOLD analysis project Ga0210377, IMG submission 155480) | Groundwater sediment microbial communities from an aquifer in East River, Colorado, USA - PLM4_65_b1 redo | ecosystem: Environmental > Terrestrial > Soil > Riparian zone | place: USA: East...
CCTCGAAGAGGGTCATGTTCGGTCCGCCGGTGACGTTGAACAGGACGCCGCGCGCACCGTCGATGGTGATATCGAGCAGTTTGCTGGAGATGGCATCCTCGGCGGCTTTCTTCGCTCTTTCGTCGCCGGAGCCTTTACCGACCGCCATGAGCGCCGCGCCACCCTCGGACATGATTGCGCGCACATCGGCAAAGTCGAGGTTGATCAAACCCGGGATGGTGATCAACTCTGAGATACCCTGGATGCCCTGATGCAGAACATCGTCCGCAAGGCGGAAGGCATCCTGCAATGATGCGCGCTTATCTGCTATTTGTAATAATCGATCGTTGGGGATCGCGATCAACGTGTCGGCATGTTCCTTGAGTTTGTTGATGCCATCATCCGCCGATTTCAGTCGGCGCATGCCTTCGAAGGTGAAGGGACGTGTCACAACACCGATCGTGAGTGCGCCGCTTTCCTTGGCGATCTGCGCCACGATGGGAGCCGCGCCGGTGCCGGTACCGCCGCCCATGCCCGCAGTGACGAAGACCATATCCGAGCCTTTCAGCACGTTATACAGTTCGTCCGCGGATTCTTCAGCGGCTTTGCGTCCAACTTCAGGATCGCCGCCCGCACCCAGACCACGGGTGAGCTTGTCACCGAGTCTGACGCGCATGGGCGCCTTCGTCAGTGTTAAAGCCTGGGCGTCGGTATTCACGGTGATGAATTCAACACCTTGAATGCCTTCGTCGATCATGCGGTTGACGGCATTCGATCCACCGCCTCCCACACCGATGACTTTAATGCGGGCGAATGATTCTGTTCGTTGCTCTACATTATTCCTATCAGTCGAGTCCATGACTACCTCCATCAAACATTGGGCTTATGATACTAGTTTTTGATTCAACAACATAAAATTTTAAGAGTATTACCTCGCGCTGAGCGCAGCGAAGTCGACACTTGCAATCTGTCCTTCGTCTACATTCGTCGCAACAATCGCTCCTCATTCCGCTCAGGACGAATATCCTCTACGGCAAGATACGACCGATCAACTATTTGACGACACCAAAATCCATACGCTTTTCTCCTTTCGAACGACGACCTCGTCCGACATGCAGGTCGTTGTCATGCATCGAGAACACCCATCGCAACAAGCCCACGCCTGTTGAATATGCGGGTGAATTCAAACGATCCACCAAACCGGTTAAGTTCTCAGGCTGTGCCGTGCGGACGGGCATGCCCAACACTTCACCTGCCACGCGCCGGATGCCGGGCAATGCGGAGGTGCCACCGGTCAACACCATGCCCGCGGGCAGGAGACCGTCATAGCCGGAGCGTTTGATCTCCTGCAGCGTGAGCGAGAAGATCTCAGCCACGCGCGCTTCGATGATGTGCGCCAGGTCCTGGCGATTGATCTGCACAGGACGTTCTTCACCGAACGGTCGCACCGAGAAATATTCCTCGGAGCCCACTTCGCCGCGCACCGCATTTCCCTGTTGCTTCTTCACATCTTCGGCTTGCTGGAACGGCAAACGCAATCCGTGTGCAATATCCTGCGTGATGTGATTGCCGCCGACCGCCAGCACCATCGTGTGCCACACATCGCCGTTGACGTAGATCGCCAGGTCCGTGGTTCCGCCGCCGATGTCACACACTGCCACGCCCATCTGACGTTCCTGCTCGGTCAACACCACTTCACCGGAGGCAAGTGGATTCAACACGAACTGTTGGATCTCCACACCCGCCGCGCCCACACATTGACGTAAATTATCGACCGTTGCGGCAGAGGCTGTGATGATGTGCGCTTCGACTTCGAGACGGTAACCATGCATCCCTTTCGGGTTGCGGATGCCATCCTGCCCATCGACGGTAAAGCCGCGCTGGATGACATGTATGATCTCGCGGTCATGCGGGATCGCCACCGCGCGTGCCTGCTCCAGGGCGTGCTCGACATCGAACTTTTCGATGATGTTGCCATTCACAGCCGCCGCACCGCGGCTATTCACCGATGAAACATGTGCGCCTGCAATGCTCACCAAAGCGGAGGTGATCTCCAGCCCCGAAGTGGATTCCGCCTTCTTCACCGAACGCGTGATCGCCTGTGAAGCCGCGGCGAGGTCAACAATAATGCCCTTGCGGATTCCCTCCGAGGGTTCGATGCCAACGCCAAGGACACGAATGGATTTGTCATCCTCCACTCGTCCAACCAGCGTGCAAACCTTGGTCGTTCCTACGTCAATGCCTACAACGATTTCTTCCATGATTCCTTTTACTGACTCATCCTGTAATAGGGTGCGGTCGGGTACATCACATTGATCAACGCCGGACGGATGCCGCGCTGGGTCAACTGATTTACCATCGACTCATACACGCGCACTTTCAACTCAACATCGCTTGCCTTCATCCCAAAATAGACACGCCAGCCGCGCGGGTCATTCCAGCCAAAGCCCATGTCCGCCTCATAGATGATCGGGACACCCGCCGGGGCATGACTCGCGAGTCCCTTCAACGCCTGGACCATCTCTGTGGAAATGAACGGAGCCGGATTCAACGGATCGGTGGAGACGGTCCCTTCCACGGGTGGAGCGGATAGCGCCAACACAGGGATCAGCCCGGACATCTCTCCACGCGGTTTGAATGCAACGCCATCCTCCGCGACCCACGTATACCCGCCTCCCTGCTCCCAGCGGATGAGAGGCTGTCGCTCGGTCACATTGACGGTGACAAGATTAGGCAGGGTCACATCCACTTTGACGGAGACAAGTTCCGGGTAGTTGAGGCGGAGGCGGGTCTCCATCTCGGAAGGCATCACCAAAAAGATCGGTTGCCCCGCGACGCCCATCACCGAATTCACCTCCGCAGGCGATAACAGTTGATTGCCGGTAAGTTGTGCCTCGGTCACCTGCAAGGCGGGCAGGTTGAACGCCAGGTAAAGACCGGTCGCGAGAAGGACAACGATGACGAAGGAAAGAAAACGCATTCCAAAACGCGGGCGCGGGATGCTGATCGAGCGTACATTGTCGCGTGCAGCCGGCAAAGCGATCTGGAAGCGGCGGCGTGTGTTGCGTGCAGTTTTGCGCTTCGGCTGAACGGATTCGGCTCGGGTGCGGGTGGTAACCGGCACGGGACGCGTGGCTTCCTTCACCGCGCGTTGCATTCGTTTTGCATGATCCTGCTCGCGGCGCAGCCTTACGAGTTCGGAACGGGAGAGTTCTTTCTTTTCGTTCATGCTCGACTCCGGAAGGTATGCGACGTGTGGTCGCGGTCCGCTTTGCGCTCCAGTGCCAGTTCGATCAAGCGGTCGACGAGTTTGGCATAGGACAATCCGCTGGCTTCCCACAGTTTGGGGTACATGCTGATCTTGGTGAAGCCGGGGATGGTGTTCAACTCGTTCAAATAAATTCTATTCGTATCTTTTTCAACGAAGAAATCGACGCGCGCCATGCCGGCACAATCAATGGCTCTATAGGCACGCACCGCATATTCACGGATCAGTTCCGTTGTTTCCTCGGGCAACGGTGCAGGGATGAGGAGTCCCGATGTGCCGTCGATGTATTTTGACTCGTACGAATAAAACTCGCGGCTCGGCAGGATCTCACCCGGGACGGAAGCCATCGGGTCATCGTTGCCCAACACGCTGACCTCGATCTCGCGCGGATTCCTGATCCCTTTTTGGACGAGCACGCGGCGGTCGAACAAAGCGGCTTCCATCAAACCTTCCTGCAGGTCGGAGCGGCTGTTGCACTTGGTCACACCGACCGAGGAACCGAGATTCGCAGGCTTGGTGAAGACCGGATATTCGCTGACCTTCTCAGCCTCCTTGATCACGGCAACAACATCCTTCTCGATCTCGGCGCGCAGCACGACCATCGTATCCACGATCGGAATGTTGTTGGCGACCATCACATCCTTGAAAACGCCCTTGTCCATACCGACCGCCGAACCGACCACACCTGCACCCACGTATGCCACATCTGCCAACTCAAACAAACCTTGCATCGTCCCATCTTCGCCGAACGTGCCGTGCAGAACAGGGAAGTACACATCGATGTCAGACCACTTCCGTAAACCTGAAAAACCTTCCAGAACGTAGATGCCTCTTTCAGAGGGATCGGGCGAAACAACCACAGGGAGCAATCCATCCGTCTTGTTGTTCTCGAATTTCTCCAGCACATTCATGCCGGTCAGCCAGATGCCTTCGTGCGTGATGCCGATCTGGATCACTTCATATTTGGCAGGGTCGAGCACAGACAGCACGGAACGCGCCGACATGAGCGAGACCTCGTGTTCACCGGATCGTCCACCGAATATCACTGCCACATGAAGTTTGTTTTCAGTCATTACAGTCTCAAATCTCTAGTTCTCTAATTCTCCAATTACTATTTACCAATTACACACCGCGCTTCGTCTACGTTCGTCGCACCAAGCGCTCCTCACTCCGCTCAGCGCGAGTAAATTACCACTCACCAACAAGTTCAACTTCCAACTCCAACATAACACCAAGTTTTTCCTTCACGGTCTTTTGAGCCAACTGGATCAAAGCGCGAATGTCTTCCGCTCTGGTATTGGCATGATTGATAAAGAAATTTCCATGGACCGGGCTGATCTCAGCGTTACCGATGCGAGTGCCTTTCAATCCCGCGGCTTCGATCAACCGTCCTGCATAATCACCGTTCGGATTCTTGAACATCGAACCCATGCTTGCACCAGGAGGTTGAGTCGCTTTGCGGTGCGCGCTGAACTGTTCGATTTTAACAGTCACTTCCTCTTTGGTAGAATTTTTTAACGCGAATTCAGCCAAAAGTACTACTCCATCGATCTCGCCGCGTTTTAGTGCACTGGTGCGATAGCCATAACCCATTTGTTCAACAGTAAATTTCTCGCGTCCATTTTCAGTGAGTATTTCAGTCCAAATTAAATTACCAGCCACATCGCCGCCGAACGCGCCGGCATTTCCATACACCGCGCCGCCGATCGTGCCAGGGACGGTCGCCGCCCATTCGAGTCCCGCGAGACCTTTGGATGCACAGCGATTCGCAAGATTGCTGAAGACGACTCCCGACTCAACCGTGACCGAGGGCTGGTCGCCGTTATGGAAGCGGACTGTCTTCGCCCGATTCAACACCACCACGCCGCGCACACCCATGTCGCTGACCAGCACGTTCGATCCGCCGCCGATCATGACGTACTCCAGATCCTGTTTGCCAAGCAACTTGATGATGCGCGCCAGGTCATCAGCGGAATCGGCCGTGATGAGAATATCCGCAGGACCACCGATGCGCGCGGAGGTATACGGTGCCAGAGAGACATTCTCCTTCACCCTGTCGCCAAGCCTGGCGTATAACACGTCGATGGATCGGGCAATAAGCACAGCCATTTTTTGTTTACTCGTCTTTTTCACTTAATTTCTCGATCAATTTGTTAACCGTCTTCTCATCCGATTCTTTTTTCTTTTCAGCTTCCTGTTTCTTCAACGCGCGTTCGCGCGCCTTCTTATCGAAGAAGGACAACACCATTCGCAACGGCGGCAGGAAGGTGACCTCAGGATGAAGCGGTTCCTTCTTCTCTTCAGGCATCGATGCCAGCCATCTCTTCCATATCCACAAAAGGGAATACCTTTTTGTGTTCCGCCTGCATCCTTGCGATCAGTTGCATGGCGCGCCGTTCGTTTGCATCCACACACCGCGGACGTGACGGGGATTCCCATTCAGCGGCGATCAACATCCTTCGCAACGGGAGCAGGGACGGGTGACGCAAAGCGTGAAGCGTGGTTTTCTTTTCATCCAACATGTTTGCCTACCTTTCCTGTAAACCTTTTAAAACATCCGTGCTGATCTGGTCTGCATCACCGGCGGAGAGCACAAGCACCACATCGCCGGGTTTCAAATGCTCGAGCAAATATTTCGTTGTCTCATCCAGCGTCTGCCGATAGCGCGCCGATAAATGCGGCATGGCGCTGACGATCTCTGCGGAGGTGAAATCCTGTTTCGGTTCACGCGCCGCATACACTTCGGTGACGATCACTTCGTCGGCATCCTTGAAGGCGCGTGCAAAATCAAGGAAGAGCGTTTGCGTGCGTGAATAGGTGTGAGGCTGCCACACCGCCCAGATGCGCCGCTTGGGGAAGCGCGCACGCGCGCCCGCCAGTGTTGCCTTGATCTCGGTGGGATGATGGGCATAATCATCGAAAATGGCGACCCCAGCCACTTCACCGCGCAATTGGAAGCGGCGTCCTGTACCTGTAAATTCGCCGAGCGCCTTGGCGGCTTTTTTAGTCGAAAGACCAAGAGTCTTAACGATCGCCAGCACTGCCAGCGCATTGCGGACGTTATGTTCGCCCGGCACCTGCAAAGAGACTTCGACAGATTTTAGTCCGGTGTCGCCGCTCAAATTGGACGATGCCACAAAATCGAACCCGCCGCGCATATTCGGCTTTACTTCGCGCGCCATCATCCAGGATGAGCTGGCGATGGTCTTGTCGCTTTGCACACTGTAGGCAACGACATTCCTGCCAGCCTTGCGCACAGGAGGGATCAATGATGCCGCACCCGGGTCGTCCACACATACGATCAATGTGCCATCATCGGGCAGAAGGTCCACGAATTTTTGAAAGGCCTCCACCATAGACTCATAGGTGGGGAAACAATCGGGATGGTCGTGTTCCAGGCTTGTGACCACTTCGATCTGCGGCTTGAGCCCGAGGAACATGTTGTCGTATTCATCGGCTTCGATCACGAACGGTTTTCCCCTGCCCGCACGCGCGTTGACTCCGAGATTGTTCAGCACGCCGCCAACAATAAAGGATGGGTCGCGCCCCAATTCACTCAGTACCCAGGCGGTCATGGCGGTGGTGGTGGTCTTGCCGTGTGTCCCGGCGATGGCAATTCCTTTTTTATCCTCCATCAGGCGACCAAGGAAATCTGCACGTTTGTACACCGGGATACCCGCATGCTTCGCAGCTTCCACCTCAGGGTTGTCGTCCGTTACCGCGGAGGAACGCACCACCCAATCGGCACCCGTGATATTACGAGGATGGTGTCCTACAAACACCTGCGCGCCCGCCTTGCGGACTTCATCGGCAAACGGAGTCAGCGCGCGGTCTGAGCCGCTCACCGTGTATCCGCTCTCCAGCAGGAGGCGGGCGATGGCGGAAAGACCGCTTCCCCCGATGCCAATGAAATGGACGTGTGTCATGGTTAGTCTTCTAGTCCTCTAGTCTTCTCGTCTCTTAGTCGTTAGATGTAAACAACAAGCACGAACACGAATGCGAGGATGATCGCAAAGTAGATCGCCGGTTCACCGAGTATTTGCGGAGGCATGTATAACATCATCTGATTCACGGTCTGCAGCAACCCCTGGTCGGCAGGTTTGGAAATGATGTTCTGGAAGGGATAATCCGCAACGTGCATGTAGTACAAAATACTTCCAGCGACGAGATAGCCATTGATGGCGCCCAGGAAAACACCGAAGAGCGTATCCTGGAGGCGTTCACGTGCTGCACGCGCCGCCAGGCGCTGAATACTTATCACCGTTTGATAACCAAAGAAAACCAGAACCACAAGGATGATGGAGCGCGTCCAAAACAACGCAATATCCGTATCAAGCAGACCATTCGCAAGAGGGATGTATTTGCGAATTACATGATTGAGCGCCAAAGAAAGGATCACACTAAATGCAACGAGAAGCTCCTTTGCCCAGCCGCGCATGCCGCCGATAACGGCGAACAGGACGACATACATCCAAAAGACATAGATTATGCTCATCATAGGTGTTACTCTCCTGCCAGCTCGATCAAGGCACTGGCAATCTTCTCCGCGGCGCGCGGATGAGACAGTTCGAACATGGCGGCGCGCATGGCTTTGAGCTTATTCGGGTTTCCGATCAACACGTTCAGAGTTGCCATGAGATCCTTATCAAGGAGGTGGTCTTCCAAAATCACTGCCGCGCCGCGGCGGGCAAGATAATCGGCATTCACTTTTTGATACCGCCACGCATGTGGATACGGCACCAGGACAGCAGGCAGACCGAACAACGGGAACTCACCCAAAGCAGAGGCTCCCGCCCGTGAGAGGACCAAATCCGCCGCCGCCAGTGCCGAACCCATATCATGCAGATAGGGCAGGGCATGGTACCGTGCGGCGAGATCCATGGGCAGTTGTTCGCGGTTATGTTTCACCAGCTGCCAGTCCATTTCACCGGAGAGGTGGACGACCTCGAATTTCTCCAGCAATCCACGCAAGTTGTTCAACACAGCCAGATTAATGGAGCGCGCACCCTTGCTGCCGCCAAACACCAACAGGACCGGGAGTTGGCCGGAAATGCCCAGGTGGCGATGGGCTGTGGAACGGTCCCAAATCGCGAGGTCCGCACGGAGCGGGTATCCCATCTCAAACACTTTTTTATTAAAGAACTTCTGCGATCCGCCGGTAGTCACTGTAATGACATCCGAAAATCCGGCGAGTGATTTCAACGCCATGCCCGGTTCGATATCAGGCACGTATAACATGCTCGGAATGGAACGCCCAGCCAGCGCCACGGGCACTGCCACGTACCCGCCCGTGAAGAACATCACATCGGGCTTGAACTCATTCAGGATGCGGCGGGCGGCAAAGACACCGCGCCCAATCATCGCAAGATTGCGCGGCAGTGTGACCAAACCCACACCGTGGACTCCGGCGGCGGGAATGCTCTGGAAGGTGATGCCCTGGCGTTTCACCAGGGATTCTTCCATGCCTCCCTCGCCACCCACCCACAGGGTATCGAGGTCCGTGACCTTAGCCGTTAGCGCGCTGTGAACGGCGAGCGCGGGATACACCCCGCCTCCCGTTCCCCCGGCGCAAATCAATAACCGCACCGAATGACCTCCATTCATCCTCTTCCGATTTGGAACTCTCGCCGCTCTGGCGGGAGATATTCAACATAATTCCGATCGCACACAAGATCGAGACCAGGTTCGAGCCGCCCGCGCTGATGAACGGCAACGCGTTCCCGGCGAAAGGCATGAGCCCGACCATGACCGCCATGTTGATGAGCGCCTCGATGCCGATCCAGAACGTGACACCGGCGGCAAGCAATGTACCCAGCATATCAGGCGCGCGACGGGCAATGACCAGTCCGCGCCAGACCAGCGCCGCGTATAAAGCCATCAAAATAACAGAGCCGAACAAACCCAGTTCCTCCGCTACAACGGCGAAAATACTATCCGTGGGAGCGAACGGCAACCCTGTCAATTTCGTGTCAGCCTGTCCCAGACCCACGCCGAAGACATTGCCTTTGATGATCGCTTCGAACGAACGCTGCACATGATACGAAGCGTGGGTGGGGTCCTGCAAACCGGCAACGAACGACTGCACGCGGTCCTGACCGGTGACGCTGAATTGAACCACGATCCATGCCATTATGACCGCAAGGATCAACAGGAACACGATCTGTTTGATATCCGCTCCAGCCAGGAAGAACAACAGACCGCCGAGGATCAACACCGTGCCTGCCGCACTCAAGTCCGGTTGCAGATAGATCAAACCACCGATGATACCCAAAATAACACCCAGGGGGATTAACCCAAAACTCACATCATGCAGGAATTGTCGCTTGGCATACAACCAGACAGAAAGATAGATCACCGCGACCAGTTTCGCCAGTTCGGATGGTTGATAAGAACCATTGACCAAAGTGCGTGAAGCGCCCAGGCGGATCTCATTGATGAACAACACAGTGATCAACAGACCGATCGTGCCGAGCATGGCGAACACCACCAGCCTGCGCCAGTGATGATAATCGAACAATGAAACAATGAATGCAACGACGATCCCCAACCCCAGCCACTTGATCTGGCGTGTGAACATATAGGAGGAAGAGCCGTATTCGTTAAACGAGAAGTCGAACGAGGCGGAATACAACATGATCATGCCAAATACCAATAACGCGATCACGGTCAGCACCAGCGGCATATCCACGCCGCGCGCCAGGTTCCTCGCCGGTGAAAAAGAGACACGACCCTTTACGAAAGTTCTTGCACCCATGATCTAAACCTTTCTCCTCGCTCCTCAAAATCCTTGAACTCATCGAAGCTCGTGCCGCCCGGAGATAATAGAACGACATCGCCAGCCTCAGCCACTTCCGCGGCTTGACGGATCGCCTCGTGCAGTCCGTTTGCGCGGGATAAAGTAAAGCGCTTCTTTCCCAGCGCGAGGCTCTCCACCGTTTTCTGAATTTTTTCCACCGCCTCGCCGAAGAGCACCACATGATCGACAC
>Ga0210377_10005658_pt1 | contig 10230 bp, 11 predicted proteins | sample PLM4_65_b1redo_FD_155480 | JGI IMG/M metagenome (GOLD analysis project Ga0210377, IMG submission 155480) | Groundwater sediment microbial communities from an aquifer in East River, Colorado, USA - PLM4_65_b1 redo | ecosystem: Environmental > Terrestrial > Soil > Riparian zone | place: USA: East...
ACCTGCGGTCGGTCGAAGGCGGCGCCGCGGAAGGCAAGCGGGTGAAGGCCTGGATCCTGGAGGAGTTCGAGGCGCGGTCCCGCGCGGCCTAGGGACGCCGCCGGACGGGGTTGCGTCGGTGAGCCCCGACGCAACCCCGAATTCCGAGCTTTGACTCACCCCGCTCCCGGTGTGAGAATTTCAAGGAGGAGAGTTCCCTACGACAATGACGACCCTCACCGCCGTGCTCTTGGCCGCGCAGGTTGTCACCGCGCCGCCCGCCCCACCTCCCTCGCGCCCCGGCACCGACGCCGGCGCTCGGGCCGACGCCTACTATCACTTCAGTCTCGGCCTTCAAGCGCGCTTCTCGGGCGATGGCGCGGCGGCCCTCGAGGAGTATCGCCGGGCCCAGAAGCTCGACCCGCGTTCCGCGGAGGTCCGGGTGGAGACGGCTCGGCTGCTTCGCGACATGGGCCGGATCGACGAAGCCCTGGTGGAAGCCCAAGAGGCGGTTCGCCTCGACCCCGGGGAAGCGTCCGGGTTTCTCACCCTCGGCCAGCTCCACCAGCTGAAGGCCGAGGGGAAGGATGCGGAGAGCGAGATCAAGCAGGCGGCATCGGCCTACGAGGAGGTCGTGCGTCTCGAGCCCGCCGATGGCAGCACGCTCCTGGCCTTGGCGGGGATCTACGGACAACTCGCGCAGCACAAGGACGCGATCCGGATCTGGGGGCTCTACCTCGCCCTCGACCCCGGCAGCTTCGACGCCCACGTCAAGCTCGGTGGCCACCTCCTGGCGGCGGGGGAGACGGACAAGGCGGCGGCGGCCCTGAAGACGGCACTCGAGCTCCAGCCCGGCTCGGCGCGCACCTACGTGGCCCTCGGCGACATCTACGCGAAGGCGGCCCAGTCCGACCAGGCGGTCTTGAACTACCGGAAGGCCCTCGACCTCGATCCCGCCAACATCCGCGTTCGGTTGGCCCTCGGCGAGATCCTGAGCCGGGCCCGGCGGCCGAAAGAAGCGCTGGCCGAAGCCGACGCCGTGCTCAAGGCCGATCCGAAGAACCGCTTTGCTCTCGACCTGCGGGGCCGGGCGCTGCGGGACCTGCGCGACTTCGACGGAGCCCGAAAAGCCGTCGACCAGCTGCTCGGCGAAGACGCGAGCGACCTCAAGGCCGCGTACTTGAAGGTGACGATCGCGGAAGCCAAGCGCGACTTCGCGACCGCGGCCACGCTGCTCGAGGAGATCCTGGCCCGCAAGCGCACCGGCGAGGATCCCGAGGAGACGGCGGGAAACGACCGCGTGTTCCTCATCCACCTCGGGTTCGCCTACCAGCAGCAGAGTCGGTTCGCCGACGCGGCGCAGGCCTTCGCCCGTGCCGCGGAGACCGGCGGTGAGCCCGACGCGGCCCTCCTCGGTTACCGCGCCGAGGCCTTGTTCCTGGCCAAGGACCTGGACGCCGCCTTGACCGCCATTCGCGCCGCCCGCGGCAAGTTCCCCGACGAGGCCGACCTGGCGAGCCTGGAAGCCACCATCCTGAGGGCCAAGGGTGACCAGGCCGCGGCCCTCGTCATCATCGAGGGGCTGGCCAGGAAGTCCGACGGCAACGTGAAGGTGTTGGGAGAAGTGGCGGACTTCTATCGCCGCGCCCAGCGCTACCCCGACGCGGAGGCGGCGCTCCGGAAGGCCCGAGAGGCCGATCCCAAGAACCTGGCCGTGCTCTTCCAGCTCGGCGCGGTGATCGAGCGGCAAAAGCGACTCGACGACGCCGACGCCGTGTTCCGCCAAGCGCTTCAGATCGAGCCCGAATCGGCGCCGATCCTGAACTACCTGGGCTACATGAACGCCGACCGCAACGTGCGGGTCGACGAGGCCATCCGCTTCATCGAGAAGGCGGTGGCGCTCGATCCCGAGAACAACGCCTACCTCGACAGCCTGGGCTGGGCGCAGTTCCGTCTGGGCCGCGTGGAGGAAGCCGAGCGCAACGTCCGGAAATCGCTCCTCAAGCAGGACAAGAACGCGGTCGTGCTCGACCACCTGGGAGACATCCTGAAGGCCCAGGGGCGCATCGCCGAGGCGCTCGAGTTCTGGCAGAGAGCCCTTCGCGGAGAAGACGAAGAAGGCGAGCTGGACCGCGCCCGGGTCGAGCGAAAGGTCACGGACGCTCAGGTCGCGCTCCAGGTGGGCCCTCCCCGGCCCTGATCACGGTGCTGAAGAAGGCTCCGGAGGACGGAGCGTCGACAAGAGCCCAAGCCTTCTTCAGCACCGTACCTGAGCCCATCTCCCTGCGGCTCAGCTGACTTCCCTGGTGTCCCTCGCGACGCTATCTTTTCAAAGACCGACGAGGCGAGCGCATTCGACCCTCCGAGCGCTTCCGGCCGTTGCGACTCTCCTGACCGTAGGCTGCGCCAGCGCACCCCCGATACCCCCGGCAGAAGCGAAGGCCCGCGCCGCCGCCGCCTTGTCCTACAGCGGGACGCTCCGCGTCGACCTGCGTAGCCCCGAGTTCCGCGGCCGCGCCCGCGTCCTGCTGGCCTTTCGGCGGCCCGGCGCCCTGCGCCTCGAGCTTCCGGGGCCCACCGGTTCCCGGCTGGTGGTCGTGGCCCGGCAGGACGTGCTCTGGGCCGTGTTTCCGGGCGAGCGGGCGGTCCTCCGGACGGGGGCCACGGCCAAGGAGCTGCAAGCCTTGCTGGGGGTGGCCCTCACGCCGGACGAGATCGCCGACGTCCTGGTGGGGGTGGCCCCGAAGGGACTACTGCGGTACGAGGCGCGCTGGGGAAGCATCCTGCCGCGAGAGGTCCGGGCTACGCTGCCGGACGGGGCCCGCCTCGTCGCCAAGGTGGAGGACGCCGAGATCGACGCCGCGCTGTCGCCGGCGGCCTTCGACGAGCCGGCCCACGACGGCTTCCGAGCCATCGACGCGTCGGAGGCGCGGCGCTTGTGGTCGCGCTGACCTCGCTTCGGGTGCGGTCGTTCGCCAAGGTCAACCTCGGCCTCGAGGTTCTGGGTCTGCGTGCCGACGGATACCACGAGCTGCGCACGCTGTTCCAGACCGTCGACCTTCACGACGACGTCCTGGTCCGCCTTCCTCGGCGATCCCGCGACGTCGTGGTGAGGTGCGACCACCCGCTCGTTCCCGCGGACGATACGAACCTCGCCTACCGGGCGGCCGTCGCCTTGCGGCGATACGCCCGGGTGAGCGCGGGGGTGGCCATCGAGATCACGAAGCGCATACCCGTGGGGGGCGGCCTGGGCGGGGGCAGCAGCAACGCGGCGGCGGTCCTGATGGCGCTCGACCGCCTCTGGAAGCTCGGCCTGGGACCCGCCGGCCTTCACTCCCTGGCCCGCCGCCTGGGCGCCGACGTCCCCTTCTTCCTCGTCGGGGGAACGGCCCTCGGCCTCGGCCGCGGCGACGAGGTGTACCCGTTGCACCGGCAGGTCAAAGGCCACCTGGCGATCGCAAATCCGGGGTGCCCGGTCTCCACGGCGGCCGTCTTTCGGCGCATCGACGCCCGTTTGACACCTCGCGAAAACAGCAATAGTATTTTTCTCTTTGTATCGAGGGACTTGGAGGGGCGCGACGGCTGGTCGCTCCTGGCCAACGACCTCGAAGAGGCGGCTTTCGAAGCAGCCCCGACCCTGAAGGCCGGGGCGGGGCGGATTCGGGGCCTCCTCCTTCGCGAGGGTGCGCGGTTGGTTGCGCTGTCGGGCAGCGGGTCGTCCTACTTCGGGTTGTTCGAAGACCCGGCTCGCGCCCGCCGCGCGGTTTCGGCCCTCCGCGAAGCAGGTGTCGAGGCGTGTCGGGCGCGGACGCTCAGCGTGGACCAGTATCGCCGGGCGTGGTCGGTGGGCGCCGCGTCTTTGAGGTAGCCCCTCTCGGGCATCGGGGAGGAACGGTCACCATGGAGATCACGGACGTCAAGGTCATCCCGGTCGAGGACGAGAAGCTCAAGGCGTTCGTCTCGATCGTGTTCGACCAGTGCTTCGTCGTGACGGACATCAAGGTCATCAACGGACCGAAGGGGCTGTTCGTGTCGATGCCGAGCAAGAAGAGGAAGGATGGGACCTTCAAGGACATCGCCCACCCGCTGAACAACCAGATGCGGCAATACCTGGAAGAGAAAGTCCTGTCCGTCTACCGCCAGCAGGTGGGAGCGCCTTCGCCGGCCTCCGGTCCCTCGGGGGGCGTGGAAGCGGGGCCGCCGCCCGCGGCCGCGCCGACCGAAGCCTCCTGAGCCGGCCGCCGGAAGCGTCTTCGTTGGGGCGTGGCCAAGTGGTAAGGCGCGGGGCTTTGGACCCCGGACCGAAGGTTCGAATCCTTCCGCCCCAGCCACCTCTCTCCTGAGTGATGACTCGAGACCTGAAGATCTTCACCGGCAGCGCCCACCCCGAGCTCGGGGAGGCGATCGCGCGCTCGCTCAAGATGACGATCGGGCGCGCGCACCTGGCGCGCTTCAGCGACGGCGAGGTGTGGTTCCAGATCCAGGACAACGTCCGGGGAGCGGACGTCTTCGTGGTGCAGCCCACGGCCCCCCCGGTCAACGAGAACCTGATGGAGCTCCTGGTGATGCTCGACGCCTTCAAGCGCTCGAGCGCCTCGCGCATCACCGCGGTGATCCCTTACTACGGCTACGCCCGGCAGGACCGCAAGGACAAGCCGCGGGTCCCCATCTCGGCCAAGCTGGTGGCGGACCTCCTGTCCACGGCCGGCACCGACCGCATCCTCACCATGGACCTCCACGCCTCCCAGATCCAGGGCTACTTCGACGTGCCGGTGGACCACCTCTTCGCGGCCCCCGTCATCATCGAGCACGTCCTCAAGCTGAACCTGCCTCAGCTCACGGTCGTGTCCCCGGACGCGGGCGGAGTGGAGCGCGCGCGCGCCTACGCCAAACGCCTCGACGCGTCGCTCGCCATCGTGGACAAGCGGCGCGACGTTCCGAACGTGGCCGAGATCCACAACGTCATCGGCGACGTGGAAGGCCGCACCGCCCTCATCGTCGACGACATCGTGGACACCGCCGGCACCCTGGCCAAGGTGGCGGAGGCCATCAAGTCCGCGGGGGCCCGGGAGGTCCTGGCCTCGTCGTCGCACGCGGTGCTGTCCGGCAAGGCGGTCGAGAAGATCGAGAAGAGCCCGCTCAGCAAGCTGATCGTGACCAACTCGATCCCGCTGCCCGGGGAGAAGCGCTCGGAGAAGATCGTGTCCCTCTCCATCGCCAAGCTCCTGGGGAAGGCCATCAAGAACATCCACGACGAGACGTCGGTCACGAGCCTTTTCGTATGAAATCCATTGTGAAATCATTGCTGCGAGGAGCCGAGAATGCCTGAGATCGTGGTCACGGCGGAGAGCCGGGCCGAAAGCGGAAAGAACGCCAATCGACGCCTGCGGGGCAAGGGACTCATCCCCGGGGTCGTCTACGGCGCCAAGAAGGAGACCCTGCCCGTGGCCGTGTCTCCCAAGGACATCGGCGCGATCCTGAAGAGCGCCACCGGAGAGAACACGCTCTTCGACCTGGACCTCGGGGGTGAGAAGCGGAAGGTGATCCTCAAGGAGTTCCAGCGCGAGCCCTTGAAAGGACGCCTGCTGCACGCCGACTTCTTCGAAGTGGCGCTCGACAAGAAGATCGAGGTCAAGGTCCACGTGGAGATCGTCGGCGTCCCGGTGGGGGTCAAGACCCAGGGCGGGATCCTCGACTTCGTGACCCGCGAGCTCGAGATCGAATGCCTGCCCACCGAGATCCCGGAGAAGATCGCGGTGGACGTCTCCGCGCTCGAGCTCGGCAAGCACCTGCGCGTGTCCGACCTTCAGATCCCCGCCCGGATCACGGTGTTGACCGAGCCCGGGGTGGTGGTCGTGCACGTGGTGGCGCCGCGGGCCGAGGAAGTGGTGGCTCCGGTCGAGGTGGTGGCGGGCGCGGAGGCGGCCGCGGGCGAGCCCGAGGTCATCAAGAAGGGCAAGGCCCCGGTCGAGGGCGAGGGCGAGGGCGAGGCCGCGAAGGCCGAGAAGCCCGAGAAGAAGGAGAAGGAGAAGAAGGAGAAGGAGAAGAAGTAGCCCTGCGCGTCGTCGTCGGCCTCGGCAACCCGGGCGAGCGTTACCGACGCACGCGCCACAACGTCGGCTTCATGGCGGTCGACATCCTCCTCGCCCGGTCTCCGGGCGCGCACGGGCACGAGGAGAACGACGCCTGGGTGGCGGAGGCGGAGGTGGGCGGCGAGCCGGCGCTCTTGGTGAAACCGCTCACCTTCATGAACCGGAGCGGTGTCGCCGTCGAGCAGGTCCTGAAGAGCCGCGAAGCCAGTCCCGGGGACCTCGTGGTGGTGGTGGACGACGTGGCCCTGGACCTCGCCGTCGTGCGCGTTCGCGAGCGCGGCGGCCACGCCGGCCACAACGGGCTGCGGTCGATCGTCGACCTGCTGGGTAGCGACGAGTTCTGCCGGGTGCGCGTCGGCATCCGAAAGGGAGACCCGGGCCCCGACCTCGCGGACTTCGTGCTCTCCGAGTTTCCCAAAGAGGACGTGCTCGTGGTGCAGGAGGCCGTGGGCTGGGCGGCGGACGCCGTGGAGTGCCTGGTGCGGGAAGGGGCCCCGGCGGCCATGAACCGCTTCAACGGACCCCGGAAGACGTGAGATACTAGAACGGTCGTATCGACTCCTTGCTCCCGGTAGGGCCTCCCGGCCCGAAAGGGGCGGCTCGGGCGGGCCCGCAGTGGCCGTCCGGATGTGATCCGGAAGGAGGATCCTAGAGTGAGCCAGCGTGTCTACGAAATCCTGTTCATCGCCGACCCCAACCTCGGGGAGCCGGAGGTGGACGCCTTGACCGCCCACATCCAGGCGTTCGTGGAGAAGGAGGGTGGCAAGGTCGAGAAGGTGGAGAAGTGGGGCAAGAAGCGCCTCGCCTACCTCGTGAAGCGCCACCGGGAGGGATCGTACGTGCTCCTCGTGGCCGAGGGCGGCCCCGACATGATGAAGGAAGTGGAGCGGCGCATCCGGGTCACGGACGGAGTGATCAAGTTCATGACCGTCCGCGTCGACGAGGAGCTGAAGAAGGCCGATCGACGAAAGTCGCGGCGCAACGCCGAGGACGAGAAGCGGCGCGGTCGCTCGCCGGAAAGGGCCGTTCCGCCCCCGGCGCCGGTCGTGGATGAGGTGCAACTGTGAGCTTTGGAATGGGTCGTCCGGGCGGAGGGTCTCGAGGCGGCGGACGTTCGGGGCCGGGCGGCGCCGCGGGCCGTGGCGGCGACAAGAAGGACGCCGGCAAGCGCTTCTTCTTCCGTCGCCGGAAGGTCTGCAAGTTCTGCGCGGACAAGATCGACTATATCGACTACAAGGACGTCAAGCTGCTCGGGCCCTTCGTCCCGGAGCGAGGCAAGGTGCTGCCGCGCCGGATGTTCGGCACCTGCGCCGAGCACCAACGCAAGCTGACCCTCGCCATCAAGCGCGCGCGCAACATCGCCCTTCTGCCGTTCGCGTCGGAGTAGTTCGAGGGGAGCGAGGGAGTGACGGGGATGAGCCCGCCGGCGCCGGCTTCGGCTCCCGCCCGCACGGGGCCGGTGGCGGAGCCTCGCGCGCTCGGGATCCTCGTCGCTGGCGGCCTCTCCGCCCTGCTCTATGCGTCCACTCTCTGGCTGCCGCTCGCCTTCCCCCTGGCCGCGGTCTCTCCCCTTCCCTTGATCCTGCTGAGGCTCCGGGCCAGCCCCACCTTCAGCCTCCTCGCGGCCGCGCTGGCGGTCGCCCTGGTGGCCGGGCTCTTCAGTCCCGGGCCCGCCGCGATCTTCCTCTGCCTCCTCGTCTGTCCGGGCCTGCTGATCGGCGACGCGATGGCCCGCGGCCGCGGCCTCCTGCGCGGCTGCGCCTGGGCCTTCGTGCTGCTGTCGGTCCAGATCGGCCTCGCCCTCGCGCTCGCGGGCGACTCGCTGGGCGCTTTCGCCCTGGGGCCCTTCGAGGTCCTGCGCTCGCCGGATTTCACGGCCGACCTCAAGACCCGGGTGCCGGCCGAGCAGGTCACGGAGCTGACGAACCAGGTCACCCAGTTGCGCGACATCATCGCGGTGGTCTACCCGGCCATCTACATCATCATGGGCGCTCTCATCGTCCTGGTGAACGCCACCCTCCTCCGAGCCTACCTCCTGAGACGCGACCCCGGGTGGCTCGAGGGCGGTGAGTTCGAGGGCATTCGATGGCCCTCGGCGCTGTCGTTGGCGTTCGTGCTGGCGGGTGGCGCCGTGGCCGTGCCCGCCGCGCGCCCGGCGGCCTACAACGTGCTCCTGGTGCTGGCGTTCTTCTTCGCCCTCCAGGGCCTGGCGGTGACCGCCTTTTACGCACAACGGCTGGCGGGGCCGCCTTTCCTCCGCGCCGCGGTGGTGGTGCTCGTGCTCGTGAACCCCTGGGCGCCCCAGATCCTGGCGCTCCTGGGGCTTTTCGACATCTTCTTCAATTTTCGGAAGTGGGCCCTCCCCCCGGAGGCCCGCGAGGGTTAGGAGCTGAACGTGGAAGTGATCCTCAGGGAAGACGTGCAGACGCTCGGCCGGCGCGGCGAAGTGGTGAAGGTCGCCGACGGCTACGGCCGCAACTACCTCTTGCCGCGCGGACTGGCCATGGTCGTGACCGAGTCGAACAAGGCCATGATCGGGAAAGAGCACAAGGCCCACGTCGCCCGGCTGGCCAAGGAGAAGGCCGAGTTCGACGCGCTGGCGCAGCGCATCGCGAGCCTCCGCTTCATCGCCCCCCGGAAGGTCGGGGAGAACGACGCCCTCTACGGGTCCGTGACCTCGGGCGACGTGGCCGAGTTCCTGAAGGCCAAGGGCATCGAGATCGACAAGCGCAAGGTGCAGCTCGAAGAGCCCATCAAGAAGCTCGGCGAGCACGAGGTCGGGATCAAGCTCCACCCCGAGGTCGTGGCCACCCTCAAGCTGCTGGTGACCAAGGAAGGGTAGGAGCTCAGGTCGTCGAGCGCGCTCCGGGGCGCTCAGCCGATGTGCGCCGACGCGCCGTCCGCGCGAATGGCGGGGCCGCCCTCGTCGCACGGGGCCAGGCGCCGCAGCGCGATCGCGGCCTCGAGGATGCGCTCCAGCTCCTCGCTCCCGCCCTCGCGGTACGGCCACGAAACCAGCTGACCGGCCGCGTACGCGGAGACCCCCGGGAAGACCGCGAGGAAACGCTCGCGCTTGACCTTGTCCACCGCGTCCAGCGGCACTCTCTGGTTGGCAACCGACAGCCACCCGTCGGCGATCGTCACCACCCGCGTGTGAGCGTCACGAAGGATCCAACCGAAGATGGCGCACATGATGGCTCCGCCCAGCAAGCGCTCCCCGGGCGTCTGCTTCGGGTCTGGTCCGCCGAGCCCGAGCGCGACCGCCGCGAACAGGAGCAGCAGCGCCCAGAGGATCGCGCGGCCGGCCACGTGAGAGGGTGCGGCGCGGACGACCCGCGGGTTGTCGCGCACGAAGGCGGCGAAGCCGGGGCCGCCTGCCTGGTCGAGCAGGGCCTTCGGATAGCGGCGCTTGTCGTAGAAAGAGGATGCCGTGAGCACGGCCGCCTGCGGGGAGGCCGGCTTCGCTTCGGGCGCCAACTCCGCCGCGCGCCAGGGCTGCCTCCGGATCCGCTCCCGCAGCTCTTCGACGCGTGGATCGGCCAGCAGGCGAGCGGTCAGCGCCTCGCCCCGCGGATCGCCGCGGGCCACGAGCAGGCGAGCTGCGAGCATGGCCCGCGAGAAGTGGCCCCGTCGGAATGCGGTCTCCGCCGTCCCCGCGGCATCGGGCGAACCGATGAGCCGCCGCAGGTCGGCCCGGCGCAGGACGTCGGGGTGCCAGGTCGCGGGATCGCTGCTCCCGAAGGCGTAACGTCCGATGACCAGGCGTATGTCCACGTCGCGCCGCTCGCGCCTGCGAAGCCAGCCGAAGGCGGCGAGGCCGACGGGCAGCATGAGCGCGACGCCGATGAGGACGTAGAAGCCGGTTGGGTTGGGAGGCGGTTGCCACGCCTGACCGCGCCAGTAGGCGTGGCCGAACACGTAGGCCAGCGTCGCCGTCGTCCACCCGCCCAGGGCGGTGGCAACGACCAGCCACGGACGCACGAGCGCGCGGAACAGCAGCCGGCCAGACCAGCGCAATGGGACCTCGCGGGCAACCGTTCCGCTGTGGTCGAACACGTGGCAGGGCCGGAGGGGGACGAGGGGCAGCAGCAGGAAGGTCACGCAGACGACGGCATCGTGGTCCGGCTTGTGGTTGCGGGTGAAGTGCGGCTCCTCCCAG
>Ga0210377_10005659_pt1 | contig 10229 bp, 5 predicted proteins | sample PLM4_65_b1redo_FD_155480 | JGI IMG/M metagenome (GOLD analysis project Ga0210377, IMG submission 155480) | Groundwater sediment microbial communities from an aquifer in East River, Colorado, USA - PLM4_65_b1 redo | ecosystem: Environmental > Terrestrial > Soil > Riparian zone | place: USA: East...
TACCTGGGAAATTTGACCGACCGCAGCATATTGTCATTTCTGGAGGGCGACATGGAGGAGATCCGTGGGCGCTTCAAGGCCATCGTGGGAAGGAAAATGGCCGCACCCCGGATACAGCTTGTGAAGTGACACCGCCAGGTTGAAGCCTTCTCGCAAAATCCAGATAAACACCTGGGATGCAATCCGTTAATGTTCTCAATCCGCCAGGTCCGGCGTGCTCCCACTCCCCACCCCATCACGGACAAAACTCGACACGGGCAAGAGATGCCAATGCTCTTGCCCGTTATATTGTGGTCATGCTGCCGACATCGTCAATGGTACAGCTGGCTACTGCCTACCCCTATACCGGTCTGGTACAAGTGGGCAAAAACCATTTCTGCCTTTGCCGAAATTTCGTGCTCAGCATAGCCGGTCCCCGGCAAGTTGACGAAAAGATGCTTGATGATCTCCGCCCTGACCTGTGCCTGTGCAGTTGCTTTTTCCCGCCAATGGTCTATCTGGAGCTTGCCGGAAAGCAGCTTGCCCAGCAGGTCTTTGGCTACTTCCTTGATCCGTTCCCGCTCGGTACGGGTCAGGGTGTCCTTTTGCAGCAGGTCAAACACCGCCAGCTGATCCTCGTTTTCGAGCCCTTCTCGCAGATAACGGCGCTGTTCCTGGTCAAGGCCGTCGTTGAACTTGAACAGGTCGTCGAACACCTTCTGCACTTCCACGGCATCCTTATCCTTGTTGTACTCCGCCACAATCTCCTGGTAGCGCTCGTAAAGGTCAACGCGGGTCGGGTTCCGGGCGATCATCGCTTCCAGCCGTTTCTCGATCTTCTCCCGCAGGTTGAGCATCTTGATGTTGGGGCAGGTGCGCTCGAATTCGGCTTGCAGACGGGTGATGTCAATTTTGGTCAGATCGTAACGCACAGGTGGGGTGTTGACTGTCGATGCGTCGGTGGTCACTGCCGTATCGACGACCTCATAGAGCGCCTGCAGCATCTCGCTGACATCCGGAGTTTCCTTGCTCTCCTGCAGCCGGTTATAAAGGGCAGATATAGCATTCTCCTGCTTGTCGTAAGCATAGAGTCCGTCATTGGGGAAGAGCCCTCGGAAACGGGCGGCGATATCATCAGCCATAACCTCAAAGGTCTTGCGCCGCTCGTCCGTCTCGCACACCTTGTTTACTCCCTGCAGTATCAGCGCCTGCTTGTCGAAGCCGGTGGCTGCAATCAGTTCATCCAGATTGAATCCGCAGCCGGTCAGAAAATCCTGTGCTTCACGGATCGACTGGCCATACTCTGCCACTGCCTCGGTATCGTCACGAAGAATATCCTGGCTATCTCCCTTGCGCTCTCCTTGGGCAAAAGTAGCCAGCGCCTGGCGAAGACTTTTCAGCATGCCGTTGTAGTCGATGATGAGACCATTCTTCTTTCCGCCGCCAACCCTGTTCACGCGGGCAATTGCCTGCATCAGAGTGTGCCCTTTCATCGGCTTGTCCAGGTAGAGGGTGGCAAGGCACTTCACGTCGTAACCGGTCAGCCACATGGCGCAAACTATGACCACCCGGAACGGGTTCTCCGGCTTCTTGAACTCAAGGTCCAGGTCCCGGCGGACCATCTTTTCCCGGTGCGGGACGATATCCAGCTTCCACTTGCGGAATTCGGCCACTTCCCCCTGTTCCGGCGAAACAACCACGCATATCTCCGTATCCTTCATCCACTCTACCTGGGCACGGCGAAGCTGGATGAACCTGTCCGGCGTCTTGCCAGCCTTGGCGAAGCGGTTCTCTTCGGCGGCCACCTTGACCTCCAGCGCTTCCCATGTGGCCTTCCAAGCCGCAGCGATTCGGTCATACATCTTGACGCAGGTAATCTTATCGATACAGACCAGCATCGCCTTGCCCCCGCCGTTATCAAACGATCGCCTGCGCTGATGGAAATGCCTGACGAAATCATAGGCTACCTTGTGGAGCCTTGTTGGGGATGTCAGGATCGGGTAGTCTCTGGCCAGCTCACGGTAGAGCTTCTCTTCTTGTTCTGCATCCAGCTCGCCCGCAGCCTTTGCCGCCTCGATCCGCTCACTGATCCGCTGATTGAGCTGCTCATCGACGATAGCCAGCTTCTCCCCCCGGTTCTCGTAGAACAGCGGAAGAGTGGCCCCGTCCGCCACGGCTCGCTGGAAGTCGTAGATGGAGACATACTCGCCGAAAACCTTGCGGGTAACCTGCTTCTCTTCGTTGTCGATCAGGGGGGTGCCGGTGAAGCCGATGAACTTGGCGTTGGGCAAGGCCTTGCGCATATTGATCGCCAGGCGGCCATACTGTGTCCGGTGAGCTTCGTCGGAGATGACGATGATGTCGGCACTTGTGCTGTAGGCTTCACCCACAAGCCGGTGGAACTTGTGAATCAGGCTGAACACATAGCGATGGTTGTCCTTCAGGAGCTTCTCCAGCCCTTTGCCGTCTCTGGCCTTCGCCTTCTTGTTGGTGGCAGCGCCGCAGCCGGTATAAGTACCGAAAATCTGCTCGTCCAGCTCGTTCCGGTCGGTCATCACCACAAAGGTATATTTGGCCGAAATCCTGCGGTGGATCTTCTCTGTCAGGAAGATCATCGAGTACGACTTTCCCGACCCCTGGGTGTGCCAGAACACCCCGAGCCGTCCAGCTTCCACCTCAGCCTGTACTCCCGGCTCCTCCGACAGCAGCTTGCCGATCACACGGTTGACGCCGAGGTATTGGTGGTTCCGCGCCACGATCTTCTGGACTTCCCCTTCGGTGCGGTCGAAGAGGATGAAGTTTTCTACCAGGTCGAGGAAGGCTTCTTTGTCCAGCATGCCGCGCAGCAGCAACGGCAGCAGCGGCTGGGTCTTCTCCGGCTCCGGGTCTTCTTCTTTCCGGCGCTTCCAGCGGGAGAAATGCTCGACAATCGAAGTGATGGAGCCGTACTTGGCATCGACGCCGTTGGACAGCAGGATCAGTGCATTCCAGTGGAACAGGTGCGGGATGGTGTCCAGGTAATCGCTGTAATTCTTCTTGAATGCCTTGTCTATGTGCTGGTCGTAGCGCTTCAGTTCGATGAACACCAGCGGCAAGCCATTGACGAAGCACATCACATCCGGGCGGCGTCGCCAGAGCCGCCCCTGTACCCACAATTCCCGTACTACCAGAAACCGGTTCTTCTTCGGGTTGGCCGGGTCGTCAAAATCGACCAGTTTCAGCCTCCGCTCAGTCATCTTCCCCGCTTCGTCGCGATACTTGACCGGCACTCCGTCCCGTAGCAGCTTGTACTTGTCCTCGTTCATCTGAACCAGAGTTTTGGTGAGGTCGTCCGCCATAACCTGAGCCAGGGCCTCGTGGTATGCTTCGTCCGGCAGTCCCGGATTCAGGCGGCGCAGCGCGGCGTCCACATCTCTCCGGAGCACAACTTCCCGGTCGGAGTCCCGTCCCAGGAGGCTCTCTGGACCAAAGCCCTCCGAGTCGTAGGCAAGCACGGAATCCCACTTCAACTCCTGCTCCAGCAGCTCCGCCGTTGGCTGTTGAATAAGTATGTCTTCGGAGTAGTCCTTGCGGGGCATCTGTCCTCCAGTATTGGTTCGTTTATAGCCCGCATCGCAAAGATACGGGCTGATATGAGCCAATAAAAAGCATTTATAATCAGGTGGTTAATAAAATCTATCGCTAATTCTATTGGCCAGTCATGGCAGATAGGGAGCCTTTTATCCAATAGACTTTAGTTTGTCAGTCTGCAGGTTTAATTAATACCTGGCCCCAACCTCTATTGGTTCAATAAAATTGGATGAACTAATAGGCGTGCCAAGATAAATATCATTTAAAACGAATAGTTGCATATGCGGTTCATGGCTTATTGGTTTTAGTATTGGCTCAGCTTGGCCCGATATCAGTTAAATTGAGCCAATGTCAATCTGGCAATTTATATGTAACTTTATTCAGTTTTCCATGCATTATCAGCTTGTTTTCTCCTACCAGCGCAGCCAGTGTTCGCTTGATTTGTGCCCGTGGAATTTCCTCGCCGATGCGCCCGTGAATCTCGCCTATTCTAGAATTCGGATAGCGGTGCAGGTCTTCCACTACCAGCGCCTGCAGGCGATGTGGTTCGATCCGCTTGAGTGATGTCGGTGTTGTGAACTCCAGCCGTCGCAGCACGTCCGGATCGACAAAGTAACGGGTTGCCTGGGTTCTCCCGCTGCTCAGTACAAGACCCCAGTTCAATAGGCGATTGATCCAGGGGGATAGAGCATCGACCGACGAGAGTTCCAGCGCCTTGGCCAGCTCCCGTGCCGTCAGGGCTTCGTGCTGCGCCAGCAGACCGAGAGCGATCCGCTCCCGCTGGGTCAACTGGAAGGTCTGGTCCGCCTTGGCCATGAAATCGATCACCTGCGGCTTGAGGATACGCCGTCGTACCGTCACCTCGAACCGGTCCGGCCCCTCCTTCGGTTCCGGCACCGGCTTCCCCTGGGAGAGGAGCACTTCGTACATCTTATCGTAGCCGCTCCCCTCGCGCTCCATCAGCTTCAGGTCGTGGAATATCTTGGCCAGGTGCTCGTTACGCCGCACGGTGGTATGCAGCAAGTTCTGCGGGGTAACTCCCAGCGGCAGTAGACCCGGATTCACGACCTCCAGCCGGTCAGGGTGAAGGTTCAGGAAGATGTCACCCCGCTGGGTATAGGGGCGGTGCGCCAGGGCGTTTACCAGCAGCTCGCGGACGACGATCTCGTCGTACAGGGGCACATGCTGACGGAAAAGGCCGTCCGGCAGCTCGTAACGCTCACGGAAGTCAGGCACTTCCCGCCAGACCGCCTCGATCAGCTCCATTGGCGTCAGGGAAAAATCGTCCCACTGGATCTTGTTGACCTTCTTCCCCAGCTCGTCATACTTGATGAACTGGATCACCGGGGCAGTTCCGAGTCGAGCACGGTCCTGGCGGCGACCGACACAGAGAATACCCAGATTGGTCAGCCATTCGCCATGCGCCAGCATGTAATGATCCAGCAGTTCATCTTCATTCTTTTCCTTCACCGACTCCTTCACCCGGTCCGAGGCCCGGATACCGGCCACGAAGGTCCCCAGCTTCTGCGGGTTCGTCTCGGAACGGGAGACATGCAGAGTGGTCTGGGTCTCCCACGGCAGGGCCGACCGCTCGGCAGCCAGCCGCATCACTTCGTCGCCCACCACCGGCTTGCTCTCGTCAGCCACTCTCCGGAAGTAGTGGCCATCGGGAGTCGAGGCCACGGCCAGCGAGCGGGGTATCTGCAGTTCGATATATTCGGCTCCGTTTTCGGCCCGGCGGATTTCCGGCAAAGCGGTCACGTTCACCGTCCGCTCTCCCACCTTGCGACGGATCAAGTCGGGAAGGCCCGGAGCGATGCTCTGGCCTGCCGGTGGCATGTCTTCATCGTTCTCTATGCCGATCAGAAGCCGCCCGCCTTCGGCATTGGCGAAGGCTATGCAGTCCTTGACCAGCTCTTTCCAGTTGGCGGAGGAGCCGGTGACGACACGCAGCGACTTCTTGTCGAGTAGTTGACCTTCCAGGCTCATGCTTCGACCTCCTTGGGCACAGCTATGCGGCTCACGTCCAGTGCCCCGGACATCAGCTTGGGGAGGAGCATGTCGCGGGCGCGCATAAGTTCTGTGTTCAGTCGTAACACGGTCTCTACCTGATCGAAGATCGGACGTACCAGCCTCCCGAATTCGTTGGTCAGATCGGAGGGCGGCTTCACAAAAGGTATGATCTTGAAGGTATCCACTACGATTGCACTGAACACGCCCCCGCTTGCTACTTGCTTGAAGTGTTCTACTGCATCCTTCATTGCCAGGAAGAGGAACAGATTGTCATAATCCTGCTTGGGAACCAGCGCGTAGCAGGATTGATTCATTGCCATAGGCCGTTGCGCTAGTGCTATCTTTCCTACGGTTCCGCGAGCCGTGACGAAGACCGTATCTTTGGGAAAGAGTCGGCTGTTGCAGCTCTCCAGACCGGTCTCCGTAAGCGTCTTCTCCGTATCGGTTACATAGAATGTATCAGGGCAGTCCTTGGGCGTAAAGAAAGGTATGCCGCCGTCCCAATAGTGCTCATATTCTGTCTTGGGAGTTCCACCACTGAGGACCGAAACGAACTCATGCGCTGCCCCACGTTCCCACCCCTTCGGCACCCCATCCGTCATGGGCGTAGTTTCGTGGTCCGGAAACCTAAAGTTCACGAACCATTCGCGGTACAGTAGCTGGGCCGACTCTTCCAGCAGTTTGATTCGGCGTTGGTTGGCTTCGATGAGAGCATCATAGGGTGAAAGGATTGCTACAATCCTGAGCCGGGCTTCTCTGTCAGGTAACTCGATCTCAGTATTTCGGACGAGTTCGGTGTTGATGTTCTGGATCGCGGCGCCATAGGCGATGCTCTCATAGAAGCTTTTCAGAGTAATGAGTTTATAGTACAAAAATTCCGGCTCTACTCCCTCGAAATCTGTGAAATATAACCATCCGTCATGAATGCAAGCATTCACCCCCAAAAAACGAGGAATTCCCAGTGTTCCACTCGCAGGGAAGATTAGTGATCCTGCTGGCAACTGTCTACTAAAGGAAGCTCCGTACTCATTCACATATTGATTGGTGTGATAGATGTGTTTACCTGATGCCGTGGCATCAGCTATCTTGACCCAAGGAATCAAGCCGTCAGAGAAGAAACGCTCATCCTTTATAGGCCGAGGAGAAGACCCTCGACCTATGGTGCATAAGTCACCAAGTTTTGCTTTTGACCAGCTCATATCATCAGTTCCACGAAGTTTGCCCGAATCTGTTCAGCTAGCTGTACCGTCTTCTCGTTCAGTTCCTCTAGCTCGGTGTGAATATCTGCCAGCCTTTCCTGGAAGTCGTAATCGTCCTCTTCCGTTGATGCAGCTATACCCACATAGCGACCCGGAGTCAAGCTGTAGTCGCTTGTCACTATGTCGGCACGGGGGACCGCCTTGCAGAGCCCCGGCACTTCGGCATAGACAGCCTCGGGGAAACGGTGGTGCAGCCAGTGTGTCTGACCGATGAAGTAGGCCGCTTGCTTGAGTGCCTCCAGAGCCAGGTCGCGAATGGTCGGCTCTTCCTCCTTCTTCTGGTCTGCTGCCGTCAACGCCCGCTTCAGCTCGCGGGCTCGTTTGTTGTCGTAGGCATTCGCCTTGCGGGCTGACAGGCTCTTTTCCGCCGTATCCATAAGCTTCAGCCACAGCTTGTGGCGGGACTCCACCTCCTTCTGTGCTCCCTTCAGTACCGGTGCTAAAGCATCCAATTCGGCCTGCAGCGCGACCTGCCCGGCGTGGGTGGTCTTGTCGGCGGCGGCAATCTTCTCGCGGATGGCTGCCGCCTTGGCGAGCAGTTCGGCCACATGCTGGCCGATAGCAATAGTTTGCTTCACAGCGGCCTTCATTTCGGCCCGGTATGCGACAAGCTGTGTCTCGGTTATTTGCTCTTCTTCCGGCACATCCTTGTTCAGCTCAGCCAGCTTCCCCTTGTCGGCAAAGGTGGTCAGCAGCGCCGCCAGCTCCTGCACGGTCCCACCATCTGCCGCAAGCCGGGAAGGCAGCTCTGACAACCACTCATCCGCACGGCGTTGGTAGGACGCCACCAGGGTGACGAACTTCTCCTGTTCTCCCCGGTACAGCCAGGTGATGGCAGTCAGGTTGGCCAGCTGCTCTTCGGTGAAGATGTGCGACCGGGCCGAAACGACATGGTAGACGTTGCGGGCGTCGATCATCAGCACGGTGTCGAGCCGCTCTTCCGGCTTTCCCTTGTCGAAAAACCAGAGGGTGCAGGGGAGGCTGCGGGTGTAGAAAAACTTGGGGCCGATGGCCATCATCACGTCCACGTGGCCGGTCTCCACCAGCTTCTGCCGGATGTCCTTGTCCTTGTTGCCGGCATCGGACGCCGACGAAGCCATGACGAACCCGGCCCTGCCGGTATCGTTCAGGTAGGAGTAGAAGTACTGTATCCATAGGCTGTTGGCGTTGGAGATGGCCCCGGTCTTGGCGTTGGTGCCGGGGAGTCCGAAGGGGAGCCGGTCGTCTTCGCCGACATGGCCTTCTACCTTTTTGGTGTCCACCGAATCGACGTTGAACGGCGGATTGGCCATGACGTAGTCGCAGCGGCCCAGCATGTTGTGATGATCATCGTAGAAGGTGTTTCCCTGGAGGATCTTGCCGTCCAGTCCATGCACCGCCAGATTCATCCGGGCGAGCTTGGTGTTGGTGTCGGACTTTTCCTGGCCGAAGAAGGTTGCCTTGTCGTTGGGGTTCTGGTGGCGCACCTCTTCGATGAAGTGGCCGGACTGCACGAACATGCCCGCCGATCCGACCGCCGGGTCGAGGATGATGCCGTGATCCGGTTCGATGATATTGACGATCATCCGGACCAGTGAGGGCGGCGTGAAGAATTCGCCCCCTTCCTGGGCTCCGCTCTGGGCAAACTTGTTGAGGAAGTATTCGTAGATGCGCCCGAACACGTCGCCGGTGGCCTTCGTCAGCGAATCGCGACCGAATATTTTGACTATCTCCGCCAGCAAGTCCGGCTCGAAAGTGGTGTAGCCCCGTGGCAGCGCCCCCTTGAGGACTTCGTACTCGTTCTCGATCAGCTCCATGGCGTCGTCGATGGCCTTGCCAACATCCTGCCCTTTCGGGAGAGTGGACAAATAGTCGAAGCGTGCTTCCTCCGGCAGATACATTGCGGCCTTGCCCTGGAACTCCAGCTTGACCAGTGCTTCCCGTTGCGCTGCCGGAACTTGGGCAGGGATGGACTTCTCGATCCCATCCAGGTAAGCCTTGAAGCGGTTGTCCGCATGACGCAGGAAGATCAGGCCGAGAATCGGCATGGAGTATTCGGCAGCAGTCAGCTTGGAGTTGGCCCGTAGTTGGTCGGCGGCTTCCCAGAGTTCTGTTTCTATCTGATGGGTATTCATGGATTCCTTTGCGTTGTCTCTTTTTCATCGAACAGGTTACCGAACGCCTCTTCCATCCTCCGTCGGGTCTCCAAGGCGACGCCTCGTGTTCCCTTCAGCTTCCCGTCAAGCAGGTCGGCGACAATCCGTTGGTGCAGGCCGTTCTTATTGGCCCAGGAGGTGACCGTCTCCCCCATATCCACGAGTTTGTGCTGAACCGTCTTCTTGCGCTGTTCCTTATCCATCCTTGACTCCAGGCAAAATCCTCCGGCGTTTCCGGCAGTTGGGAAATTTTACTCTCCTTTAGAGTAGTTGTCAAAAATATCTATGAAAATGATTTAGAGCTTGTCCGTAAATAATATTACGACTGATCGCGCTCGGATTTATGCAGGATTTGGCTGGTCTGATTGAGCAAAACCGCAGGCGTAGCATGGCTACGTCGAGGATTTTGTGATTGAGGACCGGTCAAAGACGGCGTGAAGATGGGATGCGAGCCTTGAATGTTTATTTACGGACAAGCTCTTAAACAAGCTGTATCCATTCGATCAGCTCTAACCCCTTATGATAATGAATGAAGTTTCTTCAAATCCGTTTCTTGGTTTCCAAATAGGAAGGGTTTTAGATGACAATTAACAAAAAAAGCCCTTCCGCATTGTGTGGAAGGGCATCATTTTTATCTGGCGCGCCCGGAGAGATTCGAACTCCCGACCGCCCGGTTCGAAGCCGGGGACTCTATCCAGCTGAGCTACGGGCGCATGTTTCTATATGGAAGAATAGCAAAAAGTTCAGAAGTTGCATAACAAATCGGAAAAAAAAGGGTCAGGCAGCGATGCCTGACCCCTTGGTTTTTACTGGTGAGCCGCGTTGGGATCGAACCAACGACCACCTGATTAAAAGTCAGGTGCTCTACCAACTGAGCTAGCGGCTCGAAAGATCAAGAAAAACTTTATATCCGATTTTATTCTATCCGTCAACTTTTTTGTTGAATTTTATGCAAACGGATTTTTCAGCATGATGGTCTGATCGCGACGCGCCCCCACGGAAACCAGCACGATGGGGCAACCTGTCAACACTTCAAGGCGCCGGACATAGTTTCGCGCATTTTCTGGAAGATCGGCGAATGTACGAGCGTTGCTGATGTCGGTCTTCCACCCCGGCATCTCTTCGTAAACCGGCAGGCACCGGTCGAAGATCTCCAGCTTTGCGGGAAGTTCATCCAGGACTTTGCCGTCATACTCGTAACCGGTGCAGATCCTGATTGTGTCGAGCCCGTCAAGGACGTCCAGCTTGGTCAGAGCTACGCCGGTCAGGCCGT
>Ga0210377_10005660_pt1 | contig 10228 bp, 8 predicted proteins | sample PLM4_65_b1redo_FD_155480 | JGI IMG/M metagenome (GOLD analysis project Ga0210377, IMG submission 155480) | Groundwater sediment microbial communities from an aquifer in East River, Colorado, USA - PLM4_65_b1 redo | ecosystem: Environmental > Terrestrial > Soil > Riparian zone | place: USA: East...
CGGATCTTCTCGGGCGAGGCGAGCCCGATCTTGATGGCTTCGAAGTCCTCGTCCTGCTGGACCTGCTTGAAGAGCTCCAGTAGCGCTTTCATCAGTACTTCTCCAGGTCGATATCGATGCCCAGCGAACGGATTTCCTTCACCAGCACGTTGAACGACTCGGGCATCCCGGCGTCGATCTTGTGGTCGCCCTTGACGATGTTCTCGTACACCTTGGTGCGCCCGGTGATGTCGTCCGACTTCACGGTGAGCATCTCCTGCAGCGTGTAGGCCGCGCCGTAGGCTTCCAGCGCCCAGACCTCCATCTCACCGAAGCGCTGGCCGCCGAACTGCGCCTTGCCGCCCAGCGGCTGCTGCGTGACCAGGCTGTACGGCCCGGTGGAACGGGCGTGCATCTTGTCGTCCACCAGGTGATGCAGCTTGAGCACGTGCATGTAGCCCACCGTCACCGGGCGGTCGAAGGCCTCGCCGGTGCGGCCGTCGTGCAGCGTCACCTGGCCGGAGACCGGCAACCCCGCCAGTTCCAGCATGGCGTTGATCTCGGCTTCGGACGCGCCGTCGAACACCGGCGTCGCGAACGGCACGCCGTCCTTGAGGTTGAAGGCGAGCTGCATGATTTCCTCGTCGCTCAGCCTGGACAGGTCCTCGTCCTTGCCGCTCGCGTTGTAGATCCGCTCGACGTTCTTGCGCACGTCGGCGATCTTGGCCTGCGCCTTGATCATCTCGCCGAGCTTGAGGCCGAGCCCCTTGGCCGCCCAGCCCAGGTGCGTCTCGAGGATCTGGCCGACGTTCATGCGCGAGGGCACGCCGAGCGGGTTGAGCACGATGTCCAGCGTCGTGCCGTCCGCCATGTGCGGCATGTCCTCCACCGGCACGATCTTGGAGATCACGCCCTTGTTGCCGTGGCGGCCGGCCATCTTGTCGCCCGGCTGCAGGCGGCGCTTCACTGCCACGTACACCTTGACCATCTTCAGCACGCCCGGCGGCAGCTCGTCGCCCTGGGTGAGCTTCTTGCGCTTGGCCTCGAACATGGCATCGAACTCGCGGCGCTTCTGCGCCAGGGACTCCTTCAGTCCCTCCAGCTGGCCCGCCGCCTCCTCGTTGGCCAGGCGGATGTCGAACCAGTCGAAGCGCTCGATGGACTCGAGATAGCTCTTGGCGATCTTGGTGCCCTTGGCGAGCTTCTTCGGACCCCCATTGGCGGTCTTTCCCGTCAGCAGGCGCTCGAGCCGCTCGAAGGTGTCCGACTCGACGATCCTCATCTGGTCGGCGAGGTCGGTCTTGTAGCGCCGCAGCTCGTCCTCGATGATCTGCTGGCTGCGCTTGTCGCGCTCGATGCCTTCGCGCGTGAACACCTGCACGTCGATCACGCAGCCCGAAATGCCCGAGGGCACCCGCAACGACGTGTCCTTCACGTCGGAGGCCTTCTCGCCGAAGATCGCGCGCAGCAGCTTCTCTTCCGGCGTCAGCTGGGTCTCGCCCTTGGGCGTGACCTTGCCGACCAGCACGTCGCCCGCCTCGACCTCGGCGCCGATGTAGACGATGCCCGACTCGTCCAGGCGCGACAACTGCGCTTCCGACAGGTTGGAGATGTCGCGCGTGATTTCCTCCGGTCCCAGCTTGGTGTCGCGCGCCACCACCGTCAGCTCCTCGATGTGGATCGAGGTGAAGCGGTCGTCGGACACCACGCGCTCGGAGATGAGGATCGAGTCCTCGAAGTTGTAGCCGTTCCACGGCATGAACGCGACCATCATGTTCTGGCCGAGCGCGAGCTCGCCGAGGTCGGTGGAGGCGCCGTCGGCCACCACATCGCCCTTGGCCAGGCGCTCGCCCTGCTTCACGATCGGGCGCTGGTTGATGTTGGTGTTCTGGTTGGAGCGCGTGTACTTGGTGAGCTTGTAGATGTCCACGCCCACGTCGCCGGCCACGGTCTCGTCGTCGTTCACCCGCACCACCACGCGGTTGGAGTCCACGTAATCCACCACGCCGCCGCGCAGCGCGACCACGCAGGTGCCGGAGTCGATCGCCGCGGTACGCTCCACGCCGGTGCCGACCAGCGGCTTTTCCGGCCGCAGGCATGGCACCGCCTGGCGCTGCATGTTGGAGCCCATCAGCGCGCGGTTGGCGTCGTCGTGCTCGAGGAACGGGATGAGCGAGGCCGCCACCGACACGATCTGGCTCGGCGCCACGTCCATGTACTCGATGCGGTCGGGCGTCGACAGCATGAACTCGTTCTTGTTGCGGCAGGACACCAGCGCGTCGACCAGCTTGCCCGACTTGTCGATCGCCGCGTTCGCCTGCGCGATGACGTGGTTGCCTTCCTCGATCGCCGACAGGTACACGATGTCGTTGGTCGGCTTGCTGTGCGACACCTTGCGATACGGCGTCTCGAGGAAGCCGTACTTGTTGGTGCGCGCATACAGCGCCAGCGAATTGATCAGGCCGATGTTCGGGCCTTCCGGCGTCTCGATCGGGCAAACGCGCCCGTAGTGCGTCGGGTGCACGTCGCGCACCTCGAAGCCGGCGCGCTCGCGCGTCAGGCCGCCCGGCCCCAGCGCCGACACGCGGCGCTTGTGCGTGATCTCGGACAGCGGGTTGGTCTGGTCCATGAACTGCGACAGCTGGCTCGAGCCGAAGAACTCCTTGATCGCCGCCGAGATCGGCTTGGCGTTGATCAGGTCGTGCGGCATCAGGTTGTCGCTCTCGGCCTGCGACAGGCGCTCCTTGACGGCCCGCTCCACCCGCACCAGGCCGGCGCGGAACTGGTTCTCGGCCAGCTCGCCCACCGAGCGCACGCGCCGGTTGCCGAGATGGTCGATGTCGTCGATGTCGCCGCGGCCGTTGCGCAGCTCGACGAGGATGCGGATCACCTCGACGATGTCGCGCGGGCTGAGCGTATAGCGCGGCTCCAGCTTTGCCTCGAGCTTCTGGCGATCCACGCCCTTCGCCTTCAGCTCCTGGAACATCTTGTCGATGGCGTGCTGCGCCGCCTCCTCGGTGGTCACGCCCTCGATCGCCACCTTGCCGAGCGACAGCTCGGGGGCGTGCTTGAAGTACGCCCGCACCTCTTCCTCGGCCTCCTTGGACAGCGCCGTGCTCTTCACGCGGATCTGCCAGGCAGTCTCGCAGGGCACGCCGACCCGGCGGTTGAACTTCATGCGGCCGACCGCCGACAGGTCGTAGCGCTCCTCGGAGAAGAACAGGCCGTTGAACAGCGATTCCACCGCGTCCTCCGTGGGCGGCTCGCCGGGCCGCATCATGCGGTAGATGGCGACGCGCGCCGCGTTGACGTCGATGGTCTCGTCGGCGCGCAGGGTCTGCGACACGTACGAGCCTTCGTCGAGGTCGTTGGTGAACAGCGTCTGGATCTTGCCGACCTTCGACTCGCGCAGCTTGGCGAGCAGCGTTTCAGTCACTTCTTCATTGGCGCTGGCGAGAATCTCGCCGGTGTCGGAGTTGACGACGTTGTGCGCCAGCGCACGGCCGAGGATGAAATCGTCCGGCGCCACGATCTTCTTGATGCCGGCGGACTCCATGTCGCGGATGTGCTTGACGGTGATGCGCTTGTCCTTGGCGACGAGGGTCTTGCCCGACTTGTCGTTGATGTCGAAGCGCGCCACTTCGCCGCGCAGGCGCTCGGGCACCACCTCGAACAGCACGTGGTCCTTTTCGAGGTGGAAGCCGTCGAAGTCGAAGAACTCCTTCAGGATCATCTCCGGCGTGAAGCCGAGCGCCTTGAGCAGGATCGTCACCGGCATCTTGCGGCGCCGGTCGACGCGGAAATAGACGATGTCCTTCGGATCGAACTCGAAGTCGAGCCAGGAGCCGCGGTAGGGGATCACGCGCGCCGAGAACAGGAGCTTGCCGGAGCTGTGCGTCTTGCCGCGGTCGTGCTCGAAGAACACGCCCGGCGAGCGGTGCAGCTGCGAGACGATGACGCGCTCGGTGCCGTTGATGATGAACGAGCCGGTGGTGGTCATGAGCGGAATCTCGCCCATGTACACCTCCTGCTCCTTCACTTCCTTGGTAGTCGGCTTGGGCGCTTCCTTGTCCAGGATCACCAGGCGCACCTTGGCGCGCAGCGGGCTGGCGTAGGTGAGACCGCGCTGCTGGCATTCCTTGACGTCGAACGGCGGCTCGCCCAGCTGGAAGCTGACGAACTCCAGCCGCGCGTTGCCGGAGTGGCTGGTGATCGGGAAAATCGAGGTAAACGCGGCCTGCAAGCCTTCGTTCCTGCGGCTTTCCGGCGCCACGTGCGCCTGCAGGAACGCGGTGTAGGACTCGAGCTGGGTGGCGATCAGGAACGGCACCGCCTGCACAGTGGCCCGCTTGGCGAAGCTCTTGCGGATGCGTTTACGCTCGGTCAACGAATAGGTCATGAAGGCTCCAAAAACGCTGCGGGACAGAGAAAAGACCCTGCCAAAGCAAGGCCCTTTGTCTGTCCGGAATCCGGGGGAGGGTCAATCTGACCCTCCCGGGATTCCGAAGTTCCTTACTTGATTTCCGCCTTCGCGCCGGCGTCGATCAGCTTCTTCAGCACCGCCTCGGCGTCGGCCTTCGAAACGCCCTCCTTCACCGGCTTGGGCGCACCGTCGACGAGGTCCTTCGCCTCCTTGAGGCCAAGGCTCGTGACTTCGCGTACCGCCTTGATCACGTTCACTTTGTTCTCGCCAGTGGCGATCAGCATGACGGTGAATTCGGTCTTTTCCTCGGCCGGTGCCGCGGCCGCGGCGGCGGCCGGGCCGGCGACCGCTACTGCGGCGGCAGCCGACACGCCGAACTTCTCTTCCATGTCCTTGATGAGCTGCGACAGCTCGAGGACGGTCATCTTCGAAACAGCTTCCAGAATCTGTGTACGTTCCATGGTGTTCTCCTGAATGGGTTCCTGATTAAGCGGCTTTTTCCCTGGCGGCCAGCACCGCGGCGAGCGTCCGCACGAACCTGCCCGGGACCTCGTTCATGGTGCGCACCAGCTGGACGATCGGTGCCTGCATGGTGCCGACGAGTCTCGCCAGCAGCTCTTCGCGGCTGGGCATGGTGGCCAGCGCCTTGACGTCCTTGGTGGACATCAGCGCGTTGGCCATGGCCCCGCCTTTGATGACGAACAGCTCGTTGTCCTTGGCGAACTCGGACAGCACCTTGGCCCCGGCCACCGGATCCTGCGCGATGCCGTACATCAGCGGGCCGGCCATCTGGTCGGTCAGCTTCTCGAACGGCGTGCCCTTGATGGCGCGCCGCGCGAGCGTGTTCTTCAGCACGCGCAGGTAGAGCCCCGACTTCCGCGCTTTTGCGCGCAGGCTGGTGATCACCTCGACGCTGAGGCCGCGATTCTCCGCGACGATCACCGCCTGGGCCTTGGCCAGCTGCGCGGCGATCTCGGCAACGACCGCCTGCTTCTGCTCCAGATTGAGACTCAAGGTCTACCTCCTTGCGTTAATGACACGGGTGATGTCTCCACCACCCACCCTGGCGACCTTGAATCAGGAACCCCAACTGCATTCCTGCTTCGGGTGCGCCGTCTGCGCAGGGTGCTGCTCGTTTAAGCCGACCCGGAACCGACCCGGCCCGACCCCTGCGGTCTTTGACAGCAGCCGTCCTCGCGGACGGCAGCCCAAAGTCCTTGCACTGCTTACTGCGCCTGCAGCGAGGCGGGATCGACCTTGACCCCGACTCCCATCGTGCTCGACACCGACAGCTTCCTCAGGAAGATGCCCTTGGTATGTTGCGGCTTCGACTTGTTCAGCGCGTCCACCAGCGCCGCGAGGTTGTCGCGCAGCTGCTCCGGCGTGAACGAGGCGCGGCCGATCGTGCATTGCACGATTCCGGTCTTGTCGGCGCGGAACTGAACCTGGCCCGCCTTGGCGTTCTTCACCGCCGCCGCGACGTCCGGCGTCACCGTGCCGACCTTCGGGTTCGGCATCAGGCCGCGCGGGCCGAGGATCTGGCCGAGCGCCCCGACCACGCGCATCGCCGCGGGCTCCGCGATGACCACGTCGAAATCGAGCTTGCCGGCCTTTACCTGTTCCGCGAGATCCTCCATGCCGACAATTTCGGCTCCCGCCGCCTTCGCCGCCTCAGCCTTGTCGCCCTGCGCGAACACCGCGACGCGCACCTTCTTCCCGGTGCCGGCAGGCAGCACGACCGCGCCGCGCACCGTCTGGTCGGATTTCGACGTATCGATGCCCAGGTTGACGGCGACATCCACCGCCTCGTCGAATTTGGCGGTGGCGGTCTCCTTGATCAGCTGCATGGCGTCCATCACCGCGTAAGCCTTGGCGTGGTCCACCTTGCCGGCCATCACCTTCCTGCGCTTGGAGATGTGCGGCATTTACATGCCCTCCACGAGAATGCCCATCGAGCGTGCGCTGCCAGCCACCGTGCGCATGGCTGCCTCCAGGTCGGAAGCCGTGAGGTCGGGCATCTTCGCCTTGGCGATTTCCTCGACCTGCTTGCGCGTGATCTTGCCCACCTTGTCGGTGTGCGGGCGCGGGCTGCCGGACTCGATGCCGGCCGCCTTCTTGATCAGCACTGTGGTCGGCGGCGTCTTGATGATGAAGCTGAAGCTCTTGTCCGCGTATGCCGTGATCACCACGGGCAGCGGCAGGCCCGGCTCCACTTTCTGCGTCTGGGCGTTGAACGCCTTGCAGAATTCCATGATGTTCAGGCCGCGCTGGCCGAGCGCGGGGCCGATGGGCGGCGAGGGATTCGCCTTGCCCGCCGGCACCTGCAGCTTGATGAAGCCCACAACTTTCTTCGCCATGATGGCTCTCCTGTCGGGTGCAAGCGGACGCCGCAGCGCCCTCCCCGTTCAAACGCTCAGGCCTTCTCGACCTGGCCGAATTCCAGCTCGACCGGGGTCGAGCGCCCAAAAATCGTGACCGCCACGCGCAGGCGGCTCTTCTCGTAGTTCACGTCTTCCACGGTGCCCTGAAAATCGGTGAACGGGCCGTCCTTCACACGCACCATCTCGCCGTTCTCGAACAGCACTTTCGGCTTGGGTTTCTCCACGCCTTCGCGCATCTGCTGCATGATGGCGTTGACCTCCTTCTCGGAGATCGGCGTGGGCTTCATCGCCGTGCCGCCGACGAACCCCGTCACCTTGTTGGTGTTCTTCACCAGGTGCCAGGTGTCGTCGTCCATTTCCATTTCCACCAGCACGTAGCCGGGAAAGAACTTGCGCTCCGACATGTGCTTCTGGCCGCCCTTCATTTCGACGACCTCCTCCACCGGCACCAGGATCTTGCCGAACTTGTCCTGCATGCCGGCGCGCGAGATGCGGTCCTCGAGCGCACGCTGCACCGACTTCTCGAAGCCGGAGTACGCGTGCACCACGTACCAGCGCTTGCCCATGTCTACTTGTTTCAGGTTTTTTTCCATCCGAGGATCAGGTCGTATAACACCCACTCAAGTGTCTTGTCGCTCACCCAAAGGAACAGCGCCATCACCAGCACGAAGGCGAACACCGCGGCGCTGGTCTGCACCGTCTCCTTGCGCGTCGGCCACACCACTTTCTTCACCTCGACCACCGCCTCGCGCGCGAACACGATGAACTCGCGGCCCGGCGCGGTGAATGCCGCCAGCGCGGCGCCTGCCGCGATACCCGCCACCACCGCCAGGATGCGCAGCACAAGCGCGCTGTCGCCCAGCCAGTAGTAGCCGGCGATGCCGGCCGCCACCAGGGCGACGGCGACTGCGAGTTTGGCGATGTCAGTGCTGGTCATGTGCGTTTGTGGCAGGGGCAGAGGGCATCGAACCCCCAACCTTCGGTTTTGGAGACCGACGCTCTGCCAATTGAGCTATGCCCCTGTCGTGTCGTCTGGTCGCTTACTCGATCACCTTGGCGACGACGCCGGCGCCGACGGTCTTGCCGCCCTCGCGGATGGCAAAGCGCAGCCCCTGCTCCATCGCGATCGGGGTGATCAGCGTCACCACCATCTTGATGTTGTCCCCCGGCATCACCATCTCGGTGCCCTTGGGCAGCTCCACCGCGCCGGTCACGTCCGTGGTGCGGAAGTAAAACTGCGGCCGGTAATTGTTGAAGAACGGCGTGTGCCGCCCGCCTTCTTCCTTGCTCAGCACGTACACCTCGCACTCGAACTTCGCGTGCGGGGTGATCGAGCCGGGCTTCGCCAGCACCTGGCCGCGCTCCACCTCCTCGCGCTTGGTGCCGCGCAGCAAGATCCCCACGTTGTCCCCCGCCTGGCCCTCGTCCAACAGCTTTCTGAACATCTCCACGCCCGTGCACACCGTCTTTTGCGTGGGCCTCAGGCCCACGATCTCGATTTCTTCGCCCACCTTGAGCATGCCGCGCTCCACCCGCCCGGTCACCACCGTGCCACGCCCCGAGATGGAGAACACGTCCTCCACCGGCATCAGGAACGGCCCGTCAATCGCCCGCTTGGGCTGCGGAATGTAGCTATCGAGCGCATCGGCCAGCTTCATGATCGACTTCACCCCGAGCTCCGAATCCTCCCCCTCCAGGGCTTTGAGCGCCGAGCCGATCACCACCGGGGTCTTGTCCCCCGGAAACTCGTACTTCGAGAGCAGCTCGCGCACCTCCACTTCCACCAGCTCGAGCAGCTCCTTGTCATCCACCATGTCGGCCTTGTTCAGGTACACCACGATGTACGGCACCCCCACCTGGCGCGCCAGCAAAATATGCTCGCGCGTCTGCGGCATCGGCCCATCGGCCGCACTCACCACGAGTATCGCGCCGTCCATCTGCGCCGCCCCCGTGATCATGTTCTTGATGTAGTCCGCGTGCCCCGGGCAGTCCACGTGCGCGTAGTGGCGCTTGGCCGTCTCGTACTCCACGTGCGCCGTGTTGATCGTGATGCCGCGCGCCTTTTCCTCCGGCGCCGCATCAATCTGATCGTAATTCTTCGCCTCCCCGCCAAACTTCTTCGCCAGCACGTGCGTCATCGCCGCCGTCAGCGTCGTCTTGCCGTGGTCCACATGCCCAATCGTGCCCACGTTCACGTGCGGCTTGGTTCTCTCAAATTTGCCTTTGGCCATGACGCTGTTCCCCGTGTCGTGTGGTTACTTGCTTCTTGCCGTGATCACTGCCTCGGCGACGCTTTTCGGCGCCTCGGCATAATGCTTGAATTCCATCGTGTAGGTGGCGCGGCCCTGCGTCGCCGAACGCAGCGCGGTGGAGTAGCCGAACATCTCCCCGAGCGGGACTTCCGCCTTGATGACCTTGACGCCGATGACATCCTCCATGCCCTGGATGATGCCGCGGCGCGAAGACAGATCGCCGACCACGTTGCCCATGAAGTCCGGCGGGGTCTCCACTTCCACCGCCATCACCGGCTCGAGCAGCACCGGGTTCGCCGCGCGCATGCCGTCCTTGAAGGCGAAGATGGCGGCCATCTTGAACGCGTTCTCGTTCGAGTCGACTTCGTGGTACGAGCCGTCGAACAGGGTGGCCTTCACATCCACCACCGGAAAACCGGCGAGCACGCCGTCCTGCAGCGCCTCGTCCACCCCTTTCTTGACTGCCGGGATGAACTCGCGCGGCACGCGGCCGCCCTTGATGCCGTCCACGAACTCGTAGCCCTTGCCGGCGGGCTGCGGCTCGAGCTTGAGCCAGACGTGGCCGTACTGGCCCCGGCCGCCGGATTGCTTGATGAACTTGCCTTCGGATTCGAGCGACTTCTTGAACGTCTCGCGGTAGGCCACCTGCGGCTTGCCGACCGACGCCTCGACGCCGAATTCGCGCTTCATGCGGTCGACGATGATCTCGAGGTGCAGTTCGCCCATGCCCGAAATGATGGTTTGCCCCGACTCTTCGTCGGTGCGCACGCGGAACGACGGGTCTTCCTGCGCCAGGCGCCCGAGCGCCACGCCCATCTTCTCCTGGTCGACCTTGGTCTTCGGCTCGACCGCCTGCGAGATGACCGGGTCCGGGAACTCCATGCGCTCCAGCACGATGATCTTCTTCGCATCGCAGATCGTCTCGCCGGTAATCACATCCTTGAGTCCGACCACCGCGGCGATGTCGCCGGCGCGCACCTCCTTGATTTCCTGGCGCTCGTTGGCGTGCATCTGCAGCAGGCGCCCGATACGCTCCCTCCTGCCGCGCACCGAGGTGTAGACGGTGTCGCCGGAAGCCAGCACGCCCGAGTAGACGCGGATGAAGGACAGCTGGCCGACAAACGGATCGGTCATGATCTTGAAGGCGAGCGCCGCAAACGGTTCTTCGTCTTCCGGCTTGCGCACGTCCGGCT
>Ga0210377_10005661_pt1 | contig 10228 bp, 12 predicted proteins | sample PLM4_65_b1redo_FD_155480 | JGI IMG/M metagenome (GOLD analysis project Ga0210377, IMG submission 155480) | Groundwater sediment microbial communities from an aquifer in East River, Colorado, USA - PLM4_65_b1 redo | ecosystem: Environmental > Terrestrial > Soil > Riparian zone | place: USA: East...
TGTTCACATCGCTGAGATCGAAAATCCTCTGGGCTTCCTCGCGCGTGATCAACTCGCGATCGCCGCCCGGTGACCAGCCGAGGAGCATGAGGAAGTTGAAGAGCGCGGCGGGGAGGATCCCCATGTCGCGATACTCCTCGGCCGAGGTTGCACCGGTGCGTTTGCTGAGCCGCTTTCGATCGCTGCCGAGGATGAGCGGAAGATGCGCGAAGACAGGCGGCTCGGCGCCGAACGCGCGGAACAGCAGGATGTGCTTCGGCGTATTGGACAGGTGATCGTCGCCGCGAGCCACGTGTGTGATCGCCATGTCGATGTCGTCGACGACGACGGAGAGGTGATACGTCGGGTATCGATCCGAGCGCAGCAGGACGAAGTCGTCGATGAGGTCCGCTTCGAAATGCACGTCTCCGCGGATCAAGTCGTGGAAGTCGATGGAACCGGGCATCACCTTGAACCGGACGACGTGCTCCTGATCGCGCGGTGTGTCGACGGTTTCGGCGAGCGCGCGACAGCGGCCCGAGTAGCGATACGCGATGCCGATCTTCTCGGCGACGGTTCGCTCGGCCTCGAGCTCCTCGACCGTGCAGTAGCAGCGATAGGCCTTGCCGCTCGCGACGAGATCCTCGGCGCGCTCGCGGTAACGCTCGAGGCGATCGCTCTGGTAGATCGGACCTTCGTCCCACTCGACGCCGAGCCACTGCAGCGAGCTGACGATCTGCTCGGCGTGGCGCTGCTTCGATCGCTCGACGTCGGTGTCTTCGATCCGAAGCAGCATCGCGCCGCCGTAGCGGCGTGCGTGCAGCAGGTTGAAGATGGCGGTGCGGGCGCCACCGACGTGCAGAAGTCCGGTTGGTGAGGGAGCGAAGCGGAGTCTCATCGTTCGTTGACCGTTGTCCGTTGACCGTTGACGAGGCGGAGCGTCGGACAGGCGACGGTCTTCGTTCCGGCGAATGACCGCCTCGTCAACGGTAAACGGTAAACGGTCAACGGATTGGAGAGTCTAGCATCGCACGTGCGACACGCCACACATTCGCCGCGGGATCAGACGCTACAATCGACCGATGCGGTCCGATCACGGCTTCTCGCTCGCAGAGGTGCTCGTCGCGCTTCTCGTTCTGGCGATCGTCATCACCACGACGCTGGCGATGTTCGTGGAGCGTCAGAAGCGCTTGCGCCAGGCGACAGAGACCATCCTGGCCTATCAGGCGCTCGCAAACGAAGCCGAATTTCGGCGCAGGATCGAATTCAAGGATCTCGACACCGCGTCCGCTGCGTTCATTTCCGATACCGCGGTGCTGCAGCCGCTGCAGCCGTACGCCACCATCGTCAGCGTCAAACCGACCAGCCCGGATGTGAAGAACGTGACGATGACGATCCGCTGGAACAACGGGCAGCGCGTCGCGACGCTCGGCCTGGTGAGGGTCAATACCGGAGGAGGCAATCTCTGGTGAAACGCAACGAACGCGGCTACTCGATGATGGAGATCGTGGTCGTCCTGGCGATCTTCGGCGTCTTCCTGCTCATCCTGGTCATCGTCACCGCCGAGATGCGCGGCTACGAGAAGAAGATGCCGGTCAACTTCATGACCCACCCGCAGGTGATCTCGGTGCTGTCGCGCATGCGGCGCGACGTGCTCGATGCGTGGAGTGCCGATCCTTATCCGGACTCGCAGGACACGTACACACAGTCCTCAAAAACGCTGATCGTGAAGACGTTCGTCAGCGGTGGCGTGCAGACGGTCGTGTGGGATTTCACGACGCCGGGAGAAGTGAAGCGCATCTCGTACAACGTCGGCGTGGCGACGGCATGGCTCGCACGGGGAATGCCGGAGGACTTCGCCGCGACGCTCGATGCGGTGGAGACGCCGGGCCGGCCGTTCGGAGTCCGCGTCCGCGCTTTCGACCGGAAAGGAATGCTTGCTGTCGATGAGTACCTGCAGCCGCGCGCGCACGAATAGGCGCTCGGAGCACGGCATCGTGCTCGTCGCCGCACTCGTTCTGGCCGTCCTCTACTTCGCTCTGATGGAGCTGATGATGATGGATGCGAGCCGTTCGCTCAGCGAGGCCCAGCGGTTTCGCGCCCGCATCGTCGCCGACACGCTCGCCGAGAACGGGGCTGAGCTCGCCGCAGCGCAGATGATTGTGAAGCCGGGCGGCGTGGCCTCGTATCAGGATGATCAGGGCTTGATGAAGGGGACGTACAACCGAAGCGGGAACGACTACGTCCTGACCGGTGAGGGTCGTGCTGAGGGGATTGTCACCCAGAGATCGAGAGTCCGCGTGCAGGGGCGGATTGATGGCACGCGCGTGATCATCGACTACAGCGAGCACATGCAGTAGCAACGGTTACCCACATCCGCCGCCCTGCGTCCAACGTAGTGATATTCGCTTGACCCATTGGCGCAAGGAACTTAAGATAACTCCTTCGTCCGAATTCGTTGGAGGGTTCATGAAAACTTCAAAGCTGTTTCTGGCATTCGTCTGCCTTACCTTCATCACCACCGCTGCGTTCGCTGATACGGCGAAGGGCGGTCTCCGTTACTCCATCACCGTCACGAAGTTCGATAACGCCGCCGGATGGAGCGGCCGTTTCGACATCGGCGACGCCTGGGGCGCGGTTCTCACCGATCTGCTCAATCAGACCGGAAAGTTCATCGTCCTTGGCGAGAAGGACATGCGGGCGGAAGCGCTCAACGAGCAGGACTTCGCCGCGTCCGGCCGCACGGCCGGAGGAAAGAAAGCGCCTGTCACCGGCCAGATGACGCCGGCACAGTTGCTCGTCAAAGGAAAGATCACGCACGTTCAGGACAACACTGCCGGCGCTGGCGGCGGCGTCAGCATCCGCGGCATTCGCGTCGGTGGCGGAGGGGGCAAGGGTGAAGTGAACGCCACGATCTACATCGTCGACTCGACGACCGGCCAGGTGCTCGCGTCGAAGAGCGTCGTCGGCGTCGCCGGCAAGCGCGCTCTCGGCGTCGGCTACAGCGGCGGCGGCTTCAGCGGCGACGTGGCGGGATTCAAGAACGACAACGTCGGCAAGGCTGTCGAATCGGCTTGCAGCGAAGCCGTCAAGTTCCTGACCGAGCAGCTCCCGAAGATTCCCTGGAGCGGCTCTGTCGTGCAGGTGGCGAACGGAAAGGTCTACATCAACCGCGGCACGCGCGAAGGCGTGAGCGTCGGTCAGAACTTCATCGTCGGCACCGCGGAAGTGATCCGCGATCCGGACTCGGGTGAAGTCCTCGACACGAACGTAACCGAGATTGCGCGGCTGGAAGTGACGGAGGCGAAGGAGAAGCTCTCCATCGCCAGGATTACGAAGGGAAACTCGTCCGCCGTCCGCAAGGGAATGGAAGTCACGGCGTCGCAACAGTAACAACAGTAATCGGACAAACGGAAGCCCAAACGAGGAAGCCATGAGTACTGGAACCCGGGGGAATGCTCTTCCTGAAAAAATCGGTCATTACAAAGTCGTCGCGGAGCTCGGTCGCGGCGGGATGGGAGTGGTCTACAAGGCGCACGAGGAGTCGCTCAATCGTTTCGTCGCCATCAAGGTCCTGGGCGATCATCTCGCTGCCGACGAGCAGTTCCTGACGCGATTCACGCGCGAGGCGCGCGCGGCAGGCGCCGTGTCGCACCCGAACGTGATCCCGATCTACTTCATCGGTCAGGACGACGGGCGGCACTACTTCGCGATGGAGTACGTGTCCGGCCGATCCGTGCAGGCCATGATCCGCCAGGAAGGACGGATCGGAAATCCTCGCGCCGCGCAGATCATTCTGCAGGCCGCGCAGGGTCTGGCCGCCGCGCACGACAGGGGAGTCATTCACCGCGACATCAAGCCGGCCAACCTCATGGTGGACGAGCGCGGCGTGGTGAAGATCGCCGACTTCGGCATCGCTCTTCCGATCGAGGCGCAGACGCGCCTCACCGCGACGGGCGCGCTGATGGGAACGCCCGGCTATCTCTCGCCCGAGCACTGCATGGGCGAGACGGTCGACAATCGCGCCGACATCTACGCGCTCGGCGTGACGTACTTCGAGATGCTGACCGGGCGCATGCCGTTCAACGCCGAGAGTCCTCTGGCGCTGCTGCGGCAGATCCTGCAGGAAGATCCGCCCGACGTCACGGCGCTCAACAGCGAGGTCGATCAGAACTCGCGCCGCATCCTGATGAAGATGATCGCGCGCGATCGCAACCAGCGTTATCAGAACTGCCACGAGCTGATCGCGGAGCTGGAGGAGTATCTCGCTTCAAAGAACGTTCGCGGCGTGACGGCGAACCTCACGTCGCGCAGCACGGCTATTCCGGGGGCTGCGTCGACGCCAACCGTCGTCACCGGCGGCGCGCCGAACCTCGGTCCGACCGTCATCACCTCGGATGCCAGTCAGGTGAAAACGATCGTGCCGGGCGCGACGTCGCCGATGACAGCTCCGTCCATCGCACCCGCGGCGGCTGCGGTCACCGCGGCGGGAATGGCCCCCTTCACGCAGCCGGCGACGAACCCGCAGGGGCAGGTCGTCGCCATGCCGCCGCCGCAGCAGAAGAAGAAAAGCTCGTTCGCTCTCATCGCGGCTGTCGCGATCATCGCGATCGTCGTGGCCATGGGCGCGGCAGGGATGATCGGCTACAAATTCATCAAAGGCGGGAAGTTCTTCGGCTTCGGCAAAGAGGCGAATCAGGCGTCGGTGCTGCCTGCGGCCGGAGACACTTCGGCTTCGCAGCCGGCCGAATCACGGAAGCCGGTCTCGCAGAGTGCCGTCGAGCTCGCGAATACGAATCCGAACGCCTTGAACGCTCTCACGTCGACGCAGGCGCCGCCGGCCGAGACGCAGGGCAATGCGTCGCAGACGACCGCGAGCTCGCAGGGCGGTACGGCCGCGGTCGTGACGCCGTCGAATGACGCGCTGGTCACGAAGCCGCGTCAGCAGCAGAATGCCGGCGGCGAGTCGTCATCGACGCAGCGCATCGCGCGCCAGCAGCAGGAGCGCACCCCGGCCCCCGCTGCAGCGCGGCCATCGACCGTGGCGTTCGCCGTGCAGGGCGATGCCGGACTCACGGGCGCCGTCTCGGATGTGCTGAACTCCGAGCTCTCGGCGTCCGGACTCAAAGTGGTTGCCGCCGACGATCTGCCGGCTACGGAAGGCATGGGCGGCGCGCCGGCCGGCGTGCTCATGGATCGCCTGCGCGGGACCGCCGGCGTGCTCGTCGTCGCGAAGATCGAGGCGACGGGTCAGCGCGAATTGCGCTACATGGGCCGTTACGACACCGCATACGGCTCGCGTGTCACCGTCACGGTGTACGACGTCGCGAGCGGCCGGCCGATCGGAACGCGCGGCAGCGCGAACATCGAATACACGCAACTGAACGCGAGTCGCGAAGCCGAGAAAGCGGTCGCACCGCTGGCTCGCAAAGCGGCAGAAGCGATTCAGAATCGTTAAACGTCATCCTGAGAGGCTGTGAAAAAATCCAGGAGCGGCCCGTCTTGCGGCGGGACGGCGCCATCTGCTTTGTTGCGCCTCCTCCACGATGTCCCCGCATCGACTCGTCGGCGCGCCTCGCATCTGGCGTCGTCGCGCTCGCAAGCCGTGCCACTCTGGATTTATTCACAGCCTCTGAGCGAAGCGAAGGATCTCGAGTTACTCATCTCGAGATCCTTCGCCGTCGAAGCCTGCCCTGAGCGAGCGTAGCGAGTCGAACGGGCGGCTCAGGACTTCATACCTGCTTTTCACCTTCGCTTGCGCATCAGACCCGCGCCGATCACTGCAGCCGCGAGGCCGCCGAGAACGAGCGCCGGATTCTTCCGCGCGTAATCACGGGCTTTGTCGAAGGAGCGACGCACGTTGAGGTTCTTCATCGTGTCGCCGATCGAGCCGAGCTGATCCGGATTGATTCCGACCTTGCGGAGAATCTCGCCGAGGCCGCCGGTCCTTCCAGACTGCGGCACCGCGTCCGGCGGCTGGTACGGATGGAACTGACTGGTGGGATTGAGATTATCAACCATTGCCTCCTCCTCATCACTGGTTATTATCAGTGCGAAGGAGATGCCACTCAGGGCATCATCTGTGCGGTACAATCGCGCGTCTTTCCAAGAGCGCCATATGGGTGGAAATCCGCGCGAGAACGTCAAGGGCAAAGGATTCTGGGACGGCGGCACATCGAGTCACGGCACGAACGGCCAGTCAGGCGGGCGCTCCACAGGATTTCCGGGAGCTCGCGTTCCGAACCGTACGGGTGTGCGAACGGACATCGAATTTCCGCAGATCAATGACGCGAAGAACAATGATCCGAAGCAATAGCGTGCCCGTAGTTCGGGTGTGCGCGGTTCGTTCATCATGACGACGACAGATGCTTCTGCGTTGCTCGAACGCATAGCGCGTGGTGACGGCAAGTCGTTCGAAGAACTGTACGACCGTTATTCGCCGATGCTGTATGCGGTGCTGCTGCGGATCCTGGGACGGCCGGAAGACGCGCAGGAAGTGCTGCAGGAGACATTCGTCAAGGTCTGGACGAATGCGACTCTGTTCGACAAAGCGCGCGGCAGCGAGGCGGCGTGGCTGATCTCGATCGCCCGCAGCCGCGGCATCGACCGGCTCCGCTCGCGGCGCGTGCGATTCGATCGCGAGAGCGAAGCGGGACGCGAGATCACGCACAGCGCGCCCAGCTCTCCGACGCCGACGGGTCTGGACGCGGCGGTGCAGTCGGAGACGCGCACCGCGGTCCGCGACGCGTTGTCCGAGCTTCCGCAGCCGCAGCGCATCGCGCTGGAGCTCGCTTACTTCGAAGGTCTGTCGCAGTCCGAGATTGCGGCGCGTCTCGGCGAACCGCTGGGCACCGTGAAGACGCGAATGCAGTTGGGGATGAAGAAGCTGCGCGAACGCCTGCAGGTGCTGCGATGACCCACGAGGAGCTGGAAGGGATCGCGGCGCTCGACGCCATCGGTGCCGCCACCTCCGAGGAGCAGGCGGAGTTCCTCTCGCACGTCGACGAATGTGCCTATTGCCGCAGCGCCGCCGACGAATACATCGAAGCGGCGACGCTCCTGGCATTTGACCTGGCGACGGTTGCGCCGCCGCCCGAGCTGCGCTCTCGTATCATGTCGGCCGTGGAGCACGGCGACGACACGGCCGACACGACCGCCACCAATGTCACTCCCTTCCGGCGCATGCGCGTACGTCCGTGGTGGCTGGCCACGGCGGCGACGCTCTTTCTCGCGCTATGGGGCTGGCGCGAGATCGGGATCCGCGTGCTGCGCGAGCGCACGGGATCGCAGAATGCGGAGATCGCCCGGCTCAACCAGGAGAACGCATTGCTGAAGGCGCAGCGGGACAAACTGTCGTCCGATTTCGCCTCGATCTCCGGCGCTCGGACGAAGGTGTTCTCGCTCGCCGGTCAGCGCATCTCCCCATCAGCGTCGGCGAAGGTCTTCCTCATTCCGAACGAGCGCCGCGCCATCATCTTCTTCTCCAACCTCCCCGCCAATCCGGCCGACCGCAGTTACCAGCTCTGGATCATCCGCGGCGACAAACCGAAGCCGGAGAGCGGCGGCGTGTTCGACGTCTCGGCCAACGGGTCGGCGAGCCTCACCGTCGAGAACCTTCCTGTCGGCACCGAGCTGAAGGGTCTCGCTGTCACGATGGAGCCGCGCGGTGGCGTGGAACAGTCCACCAACGGCAAGTTCTACGTGATGGGGAAGACGTAACCCGACGTCATCCTGACGCCGAGCGGAGCGAGGCGGAAGGATCTCGAGCCACGCATTTTGAGATCCTTCGCCGTCGAAGCCTGCCCTGAGCGAGCGTAGCGAGTCGAACGGGCGGCTCAGGATGACGTGGCCGCTCGCGAATCACAACCCGATGATGTTGTACCCGCAGTCGACGAACATGATCTCGCCGGTGATGGCGGTGGACATCGGCGACAGCAGAAACAGCGCGGCGTTGCCGATCTCCTCGAGCTCCACGTTTCTGTGCAGCGGCGCGCGATCGGCGTGATGCTTCAGCATGCCGGTGAATCCCTTGATGCCGCGCGCGGCGAGCGTGTTCACGGGTCCCGCGGAGATCGCATTGACCCGCACGTTGCGCGGACCGAGGCTGGCAGCGAGGTAGCGGACGCTGGCTTCGAGCGCGGCTTTCGCGACGCCCATCAGGTTGTAGCCCTCCACGGCCTTCTCTGCACCGTAGTACGTCATCGCCAGCACGGAGCCGCCGCCGCTTTTCTCCATCAGCGGCAGCGCGCCGCGCGTCAGGACGACGAGTGAGTACGCGGAGATGTCCAGCGCGGTCTTGAAGCCCTCACGAGAGGTCTTCACGAACTCGTTCTCGAGATCTTCGCGCGGCGCGAAGGCCACGGAATGCACGAGAGCGTCGAGCCGGCCGAACTGCTCGTCGACAGCGCGGTAGACCGCGTCGATCTCGGCATCGTTCGTGACATCGCACGGAACAGTGATCGACCCGGGAATGGTGGAGGCGAGGCTCTCGACGCCTTCCTTCAGCCGCTCGCCCTGATACGTGAAAGCGAGACGCATTCCCTCGCCCGAGAGCGCCTGCGCGATTGCCCATGCGATCGAGCGTTTGTTCGCAACACCGAAGACGAGGCCCGTCTTTCCGTCGAGCAGCGCCATTGACGACCTCCGTGGCCGCGGATGATATCAGCGCGTTGGCGCGGCTTCCGCCGCCGGACCGCAGCAGCGAACGACCTCCGCGTCCATCCGGCCCGCCATCATGAGGAACACCATCCGGTAATCGGCCAGGAGCGAATAGAGGGGGTGGCCGAACGTCGCGGGACGGTTGCGCTCCACGAACAAGTGCGCGTACCAGGCGAACGCGTAGCCGACCAGCGGGACAGCCAGGAGCAGCCAGAGATTGACGGCGAACGCGAGGCCGAGCATGACGACCGCGAGGACGGACCCGACAGCGTGCAGAACGCGCGTCCGTGGCCGCGAGTGCTGACGGACATAGTACGGCCAGAAGTCTGCGAACGACTCGATCTGCATACTCTGGATCAGCAGGCAGTCGATTCTCCCATGAAGGCCGTGGCACTTCAATTGCTCGGCCTGTTCGCGCCATGGCTCAGGATTTCGAGCAGTTGATGAAGGACATTTTCGGCGAGTCGATCAGCCGGCTCACGAAGTTCGAAACGGAACAGACGAAGAAGCTCGTAGACAAGGCCCACGAGATCGCTCGAGAGGCGGTCAAGGACGACATCACCCGCCTGAAGGCCGAGATCAACGAGCTTCGCAGTCGAGTCGCCGTTCTCGAAGCCGAGCGCGTCGCCGCGTCGAACGAACAGGTCTGACGAGCTCGCGACCTCAGGCACTCGTCAGAACGCATGTCCCAGCGTGATGAAGTACACGTAGCGGTCCTCGCGCAGCGGATCGCCCTGCTCCGTCAGCCCGATGATGCGCCGCCGCGGATTGAATCCGACGTCGAAGCGAAGCGGACCGATCGGTGAGATGTAGCGGATGCCCGTCCCCGCGCCATAGCGCACATCGTGGAAATCGATTGCCGTGTCGTGGTAGACGTTGCCGATGTCGACGAACACGGCGCCGGTGACGCTGCTGAAGATCGGGAAGCGATACTCCGCGTTCGCGATGAAGAGCGCGTTTCCGCCGAGCGCGGCGATCGGTCCCGGCGTTCCGCTCGCGTCCTTCAACTGGACGAGCGTCGGCTTGCAGGGCTTCTTCGCTTCCTTCTCTTTCGGATCCTCGCATGTCGTGCCCAGCAGATCGAGGCGGAAGGCGCGGAGAGACGTCTCGCCGCCGCCCGTGAAACGCTCGGACAGCGGAACCGGCAGTCTCAGCCCGGTCAGCGGATCCATGCCCAGCGGCTGAATGAGACCGATGCGGCCCGACACGGCGAAGACGCTCCGCTGCGTGACCGGAAGGTAGTACGAAGCCTGCGCGAACTCCTTCAGGAAATTCGCCTCGGCCGAAAAAATGCGAAACGCATACTCGACCGATGCGCTGGTGAAGAAGCCGCGATGGGGATCGATCGAGTCGTCGCGGCGATCCCAGAAGAAAGCCGGCGTGAAGCTGGAGATCTTGACGTTCGTGATGGAGCGATCGAGTCCCGGGATGACCGCGTTCCTCACCTGAGTGCAGAGGTCGGCGAGATTGCTCGGGTCCTCGAGGCAGTTCGAGATCTTGTACTCGTAGCGCGCCGACCAGCGCGTCTCGAAGCGCGCGACCTTCGCCGCCTCGATGAACGTGCCTCGCTGCTGGATGTGCGCGCGGGGTC
>Ga0210377_10005662_pt1 | contig 10227 bp, 10 predicted proteins | sample PLM4_65_b1redo_FD_155480 | JGI IMG/M metagenome (GOLD analysis project Ga0210377, IMG submission 155480) | Groundwater sediment microbial communities from an aquifer in East River, Colorado, USA - PLM4_65_b1 redo | ecosystem: Environmental > Terrestrial > Soil > Riparian zone | place: USA: East...
TCCAGATTCTTATTCGCCCAACTTGATCGCCTGCCGGGCAACCGTCATCGCCCATGCACAATACACGATGATCAAAAACCGATTCGCCCACCCCACCAGTGCAATGACACCCTCAGGCAATGTTGTCACTACTTCGGCGCTTGCGGACATATCGCCGCCAGCCTGAGTAAAAGTTGTGATCATGATCGTGAAGGCGACTGCCATCAGAAGGATGCTCACCCACGTCAGGTTCGCTGTCCAAAGCAATACTCTTTTTGAAGCAGACCACGGCTGAGTACGGACAAGGCTGACGCTGATCAACACCGCAGCAATGGAAAGGCTGGGGATCCCGATCATTGCAGACAAGCCATGCAGGCTGTGATTGATGTCAAATACTGCTGCCATCGCTTCACCGATTCCTGCAGCGACGAGAAACGCCAGACCAACCTTACCAGCAGTCGTTTGTACCTGAGCCCGAAGGGTATAAGCCAAAGCCCAGGAGCCTGCCCCCCAGAAAACGAACATCAACGACAAGACCCAGGCATACCCTCCATTTGCATATTCACTGACCATGCGCCATGCAGGGTCAAACTCCGGGCTGAGGATGTGCAAACCGGCAAGTAACAAAAGCACTACAATATTGGCGGCAATTGCCAAACGCGCCGCCGGGTGCGAAATTGTCATCGTAGATGTAGAAGTTGCACCTGTAAACATTAGATTCCTCTTTCTTCCAGTAAATAACCTACTTCACAACACGAAAACGAAGATGCGTAACCTCGACGCCTTCAACATCAGCAATACGTTCCAGATCAATGGGACCCGTGCCCAAATAATCGAACAAACTGACACCACCACCGAGCAGAACGGGGGCAAGGTCGATCTGTATCTCATCAAGCAGACCCGCTTTGAGGCATTGCTGTACGATGCTCGCTCCCATCAGGTCAACATTTTTAGCGCCTGCGGCTTCCTTCGCTTTTTTAACGGCGCTGACAATGCCATCTGTAACGAACGTGAATGGCGATCCGGTTTTGACCCATTCTTGTGGAACGGAGTGGGTAACGACGAAGTATTTCGCATCCGCCCCACCGGGTGGGTTGCCACCCCAGCCGTGAGCAATATCGAAGGTTCTGCGACCTGTAACAGAAGCACCGATGCTCAGCCAATGTTCCCGAAGAAACTCGGCGCTGGCGCGTGAGATCTTGAACATCATGTCTGTACCGGGCAGGGGAAAATCGGTGTCACCGCTGGAATACCACTTAAAGAGCCGTTCGCCGCCATCGCCCAGACCATTCTCGGGACCATCATTCGGTCCTGCGATAAAACCGTCCAAAGACATCGACAACTCTACTGTCACTTTACCCATAATCATTCTCTCCTCGGACGACTTATAAATTCGCCAAAACCTCATCGAGACGTTCATAGCCTTCCGTAACGCCGCGCTCCATCCCAGATTGGACCATGCCATCTCGATCAGAAACAGATTGATAGACGGATTGAATCGTGACCTTGGTCCGGTTCCCCGGCAATTTCTCGAGTCTCATCGTATCGAGGATGACATGTCCGCGTTCGGGGAGCCCCTCGAACTCAAAGGTCTGGATCATCAACTCTTCGGACATTTCGTGGAACACACCATGAAAGCCGAATTCATTTCCATCATTATCCTTATGGATGTAGCGATACCTGCCGCCATTGTGCGGTTCGAAGGTTTCGAGGACCATTTCATATCCACGCGGACCCAGCCACTGGACGTAAAGATTCGGGTCGATGTGCGCCTTGAAGACCAGTTCGCGCGGCGCGTCGAATTCGCGCGTGATGAAGAGTTCCTGTTTGCCGGGTTCAACTGTAACGGTCGTTTTATTTTTTGACATCCTATTCTCCTTTTAATTAACTCTGGTCGAAACTGCTTTATATCCACCGCCGCCTGGATATACCCAACCACCGCTGAGTGTATTCCCATCCTTGCTGAACTCGCCTTTGTAATATGCAGGCGAGCCTTTTTCTCCGCCCCAAATGGTCAGTGTGTCGCCTTCAATTTCATATACGTAGTCAAGGGTCATGCCATCGAGATAACTATAGAAGCGCGATTTTATATCCGCGCTAGGCTCGGCCCCAAATTCGAATTCATGCCCGATGATCTCGATGCCCTTGATCTTGTTTCCACCATGCAGGAAGTCAACACGTTGAATAAGGAAGAAACCGCCTTCCGCCCATTCGAAGGTAGTCTCCCCGGCCAATTCGCCGGATTGTTTCCAGGTTCCGATCAAACGGTCCAGACTTTTGAGGTCGGGGTTGGGTTTAGGTTGTTCGTTCATGATTATTTATTTTCCTTTTTTTGAATTTCCTGTAAAACTTTATCAAGACGATCAAACCGCTCGTTCCAAAACTGTTCAAAAGGCGTGACCCAGTCAAAAATAGGCCTGAGCCGTTCCGCGTTGACTCGATACATTCGTTGACGGCCCACCCGCCTCTCGCTCACCAGCCCAACCTGCTTCAACACCCCAAGGTGTTTACTCACCGACGGCTGGTTCCAGCCAAGCAAATCCACGATCTCGTTGACCGAAAGTTCCTTCACCCCAATGACTGCAAGGATTTGCCGTCGCTTGGGTTCCGCTACGGCGTTGAAGGGGTCATGCGTTGTTGGGGTACGTGCCATGACTTTTATTATATTCCTATATAGGAATATGTCAATGTCTGTATTTTAGAACACATTTTCTGGATTGTCAAGATAAATTTTGTCCGGTTTTCATGGTTCGGGGAACAAAAGACTTGGAACTTCTGATAAAGTGTAAGCATCTCTATAGAATGAATTTATTTCGCGTTTTACGGACAAGACCCTTTCGATATTTCCTGGTCGGTCTTCTGCTCCTTTCAGCAGGACTCCTCACCTACACCTTCTGGGATATACCTTCGATCGATTCCATCCCCAATGCGTACATGACGCCTAGCATCCGCATCACGGACCGGGACGGACGGTTGCTGTATGAGATCATCCCACGAGAGGGCGGGCGGAACACAGTTCTTTCCATAGACAGCATCCCACAATGTTTGAAAGACGCGACCATTGCCGTGGAGGACAAAAACTTCTACACCAATCCCGGCGTGGACATCACCGGCATTGCTCGTGCCTTTTGGATTAACTTCAGAGGCGGCGAGACCATCGCAGGTGGAAGCACGATCACGCAACAGGTGGCGCGCAATCTGTTGATGAGTCAGGAAGAACGGACAGAACGCACGCTGCGACGTAAACTGCGCGAAGCGGTCCTTGCCTGGCAGATGACGCAAAAACTTTCCAAGGATGAGATCCTGGCGTTGTATTTGAATCAGATCAATTACGGCGGCATGGCATACGGAGTCGAAGCCGCATCACAAACGTATTTCGGCAAACCCGCCAGCGAATTGCTTTTACCCGAATGTGCACTCATCGCGGGCTTGCCCCAGGCTCCTGGTGTCTACAATCCATTTACGAATCCCGATCTGGCAAGGGGAAGACAAGGCATTGTGCTTGGGCTGATGGAAAAGGAGGGCTACGTCACACGCGAGGAACGCCTCAGTGCAGAAGCAACTCCCTTGAGCTACAACCCGGCCCCCTATCCGGTCGAAGCGCCGCACTTCATCTGGATCATCAAAGATCAAATCGATCAATTAATTTCAGCAGGGGACCTCAACACCAGTCAAAGTCTCGTCGTTCGGACAACGCTTGATCTGGATGCCCAGCATTTAGCCGAAGAAACTTTGAAACGCCGCATCGATCAATTTAAGCAGGAAGATGCCGCGCTCAGCCACAATGTCAATAATGCCGCGCTGGTTGTGCTTGATCCACACAATGGAGAAATTCTTGCTCTCGTCGGCAGTGCGGATTTCTTCGACGAGTCTATCGACGGCGCGTTGGATATGGCGATCTCGCCACGACAGACCGGCTCTGCGTTCAAGCCATTCGTTTATGCACTAGCGCTTGATCCTGCTTTCCCCAACGCGTGGACCGCTGCGACGCCGATTCTCGATATATCCACCACGTTTACGATCCGCGATGGCACTCCCTACACACCGGTCAATTACGATGGTTTCGAACATGGACCGGTCTCCGTGCGTATGGCGCTGGGCTCATCGTTGAACATACCCGCAGTGAAAACGTTGCAGTCTGTTGGCATCGAGAACACGATCAATCTTGCGCATCGGTTGGGCATCACTTCGTTGAGTGAAGCCGGGCAATATGACCTGTCGCTGGTTCTCGGCGGCGGACAGGTCAGCCTGCTCGAACTTTCCACCGCGTACGCCGCCCTTGCGAACAATGGTTATTACACGGGCAATAATTCGATCCTGGATATTCACGACGCGGATGGAAACCTGCTTTACAAACCGGATACAAAACCCCCGCTTCAAATCCTGGACCCGCGCGTGACCTGGCTCATCAGCGACATCCTCAGCGACGATTACGCCCGTATCACCGGCTTCGGTCTGGACAGCACGCTGAAGCTGGACCGCACCGCGGCGGTCAAAACCGGAACGACCACAAACTTCCACGATAACTGGACGATTGGATATACCCCCGATCTTTTGGTCGGCGTCTGGGTTGGCAACAGCGGATACGAAGCCATGCACAACGTGACCGGTCTGACCGGCGCGGCACCCATCTGGCACGAGGTGATGCGCGGACTCCTGCAGGGAAGTCCGGATCATCCCTTCGCGCGACCTGATGGCTTGACTCAAGTGGAAGTGTGTGCTGTCTCGGGTCTGCTCCCCACCTCCGCCTGCACCCACACGCGCACGGAGTGGTTCATCGCCGGGACCGAACCCACGCAAATGGACTCAACCTATCAACAAGTTTGGATCGATACACTGACAAATTCCATCGCAAATGATTCGACTCCCCTCGAGCGGCGTAAATCCATCAATGTACTCAATCTCCCCGTGGAAGCACAAGGCTGGGCGCGCACGCAGGGATTTCTGTTGCTCTCTGACTATTCTCAAACAACAGAAAATGTCCTAGAACAAGAAAATCAATTGGTTTTGCTGTCCCCAATTCCCAACACTACCTATCGCATCGACCCAAACTTCGACTCCTCTGCGCAGCAAATACAAATCGAAGTCGCGGCGGGGAGTGGAATCACACAAGTCACTTTCTGGGTGGATGGAAATTTTCTCATGACATTATCATCCCCGCCCCACCAGGCCTGGTGGACTCTCTCCGCAGGCGAACATCGCTTTTGGGCGGAAGGGGTAACTGCAAATGGGGAGATTGTAAAGAGTGGTGTGGTGACGATCACAGTGGTCAATCAGTAACATCACAATTTTTGATATTTGGGCGCTGACATCCCTTCAAGGATCGCGGTGACAGTTTCGTCCAATGGATCGTTCTCAAAAGTAACCGGGACATTTCGTTTTTCGGGCGATATATCTCGATAATAATCATAAACGCGTTTCAATAGCAGAGCCAAAATAGTATTCACCCTGCCTTTCCCGCCGTTTCGAGCATCTTCCAGGACAAGTTCAGATATTCTTTCGTGAGATGAACTCTCGCTATTCTTCAACATGACATGTGCCAGGTCAGAGTCCGTGATGGATGCTTCAAAGGTGTGATACACCCTGAGAGTGGGATACCCCCTGGTGTGGACATTCTCTGTGGGTGCCGCTTCATTCTCAACGACAGTTGCCACCGGCTTGCTGACATATTGCTCTGGCTGCAAGTTGATCTTTAACGCGTCGTCAAACTCTTCCGTCAATTCCCGCTTTGGGTCGGTTTCGATAATCGGATCGTCCACGCGGCTGAGGTGTTGGATACAGAACTCCCAGAGCACAGACCAGCTTGAGGGTCGAATAAAGAGGCGGAAATCCTGTTCGGCACGGGAGTGTTCACTGTCAAAGTGAAAGTCCCCGATCAAATCGTGTACGGCATCCAAATCCAAAATGCGGATCGCGCCGCCGAAGGGTTGCGACTTTATTTCAACATTATCATTCTGCAGAGTCGCTTTGCGCTCCAGCGCCAGCATCCATTCGCCGTTGAGTGGATGTTTGAAAACGACTCGCACCAGCGTGGCAACACTGACCCGCAAACTCAAGTCTGGTGTTGCGCCGATGCCCGGATTATGCTTCATTGGATGCGAAGGCGATGGCTTGATCGATATTCATTGCCCTGCCAGTCATCTGTACTTTTGCAAATTCATCCGCGCTGAGTGCAGATTGCATCATTTCACGGTTCCGTTCCACTTCCACGCGGTCGGCGGGCCACCAGGCGCCACCAGTGACTTTCAATACAGTCTCGGCCGCGCTGAGCATGATCGCTCCCCATTCCGTTTGTCCTTGCCGCGCTTTCAAACCAGCCAACCCAGCCAGGCATTCCGCGATTCCGCGCCGATTGCCCAGTTGCCGGAACATCTTCAGACTTTTTTTGAATTGGGCTTCAGCCAGTTCGAGCTCTTCTTCGTGTTGGGCGATGTATCCCAAATTGTGCACGAAGCGCGCCACATCACCCCGGTCACCGGTGGCGCGTAAGAGCGACTCACATTCCTCGTAATATTTTCGTGCTTGATCAAATTGACCCTGGGTGCGCGCAACTTCGCCCAGATTATTTAGCGCGAAGGTAATTAACCAATTCTCATTAATGATACGAGCCTTGGCAAGCGCTTCCTCATGATAAGCACGCGCCTGTTCGACGTGCCCCAGCCCAAGTTCCGCGTTCCCAAGATGGATAAGTGTAACGGCATGGAAATAGTCATTGTTCTGTTCCTTGAACAACTTCTGGGCTTGCTCAAGCAAAGGTTGTGCCTCACCATCCCTGCCCATGTTGATCAACGCCACCCCGTTCGCCATGAACAATAGGGGCGCCAACCATTGCGCTTCTTCAAGCTTTTGTTGAATTGCCAGTCCTTCCTGTAAGAGTGCCAAGCCGGTTTCCTGCCTGCCCTGCCAGACTGACAGTAAGCCGCTGCATCCGAGCGCAAACACACGTGACTGTGATGCCGTTTGCAATGCTGGAGACGCCAGCAGTCGATCTGACCACATGCGCCCCTCACTAAAATAACCGCGGCGGTACCAAAACCAAAATAAGATGATGACCAGCCCGGCTCCCAATTCATTGTTTTCAGGTGCTGCCAAACTCCACGTTAATGTGGCGCGAATATTATCGTGTTCACGCTCAAGCCAAATCAGCCACTGCGCGGCATTCTCGGAATATAGCTGCGGAAAACCCATTCGGTTCATAATGACATCGCTAAAATACCTGGCATGTTGTTCTCGCAAGGTATCCATTTCACCGCTCTCAGTCAGGCGTTCAAGCGCATACGAGCGGATGGTCTCAAGCATCCCGAAGCGCGGCTCGCCGTCGGCGGTCTCTTCCTGCCGCAGGAGACTGTTGTTCACCAGCGAGGTCAGACCTTCCAGGATATCGAGCTTGCCATCCGGATTGCACACTGCTTCAGCAGCTTCAAATGTGAATCCGCCGACGAATATGCTGAGGCGGGCGTGCAAAAATTTTTCATCCTGATGCAACAGGTCGTAACTCCACTCGAGCGTGTTGCGCAGCGTTTGATGACGCGTTGGCAGATCACGTGCGCCGCCGGTGAGTAATTTGAGTTTGTCATCCAAACGCGAGAGGATCGCCTGCGGTTGCAAAAGTTTGATGCGCGCAGCAGCAAGCTCGAGGGCAAGCGGCAGCCCATCGAGACGGCGGCAGATCTCGGCGACAGCGGAGGCGTTGTCTATCGTCAAAACAAAATTGGGATGCGCTGTCCGCGCCCGTTCCACGAACAGGATGACTGCTTCGTTTTCGATCAGATTTTCCAACGCTGATTCATTGTCTGCTTGCGGCAGTTCCAGCGGTGGGACTTGGAATTCGCGTTCGCCATGCAGGTTGAGCGCGATGCGACTGCTGGTGATGATCTTCAATTGCGGAGCAGCGGCAAGCAACTCAGCAACGATGGGCGCAGCGGAGACCAGTTGTTCAAAATTATCCATCACCAACAACATCTGTTTATCACGCAAATAATCCTTGACGTTCTCGAGCAGGGGACGTCCGCCTTCACGCACGGCGAGCTGCTGGGCAACGCGGGAGATGAACTGATCCGCATTCGTATCGTCAGCGAGTGGGACGAAGTACACGCCATTGGGAAATTGATCGAGCAATTCCTGCGCCACTTGCAAACTCAAGCGAGTCTTGCCGGTGCCGCCGGGTCCCATGAGCGTGACGAGATGCGTATCTGTGCGTAACAACAATTCTTTGAGCGCAGTAATTTGTTTCGCACGCCCGATGAATGGAGTGGGTTGCGCCGGCAGATTATGTTTGGGTTGCTTTGGTTTCGAGGTGCCATGTGAATCTGAATCAGATTTATTATTGTCATAAAGGAGCTCTACATCCATAGGCGTTGGTAGATTGAACGTCACAGCGTATCGTCTGAGATTTGCGGCGGCATAGATCAGTCCAGCCAGTCGTTGTTGGTCAGACATGCCTGGTTTGTGACAATAGCCCAACCCGGCGGCAACTCCAGCCAGCCAATATTGACCCCACAGATCATCATGCATACTGGGATGATTCACCTCCACCCATTCCGCAAATGCGCCTCGAGCGGACCCGATCACTTCACTCACACCCGACATCTCGATCGGCACCTTACGCGGATCCGGCACATCCGCCACTGCCAACAACGTGAGAAAGTTGATGCTCTTCGTAAAAGAAACTTGCGACATCGCGTGTGTCAAATAAGACATTTCAAGATAGCGCTGGTCATATAACAGCGGCATGCCTTCTTTAAAGAGGGCGAAGTCGATCAGATAGTAGCCTTCCAACGATTCTTTGTCTTCTGAAAATTTGACCAATATGTTATTGGCATTCAAATCACCGTGGATGAATCCAATAGCGACATCCATGGCGCGGACCTTGCCCCAGGGTTCAAGTTTGCGTGCATGGAGAAGTGGATTGGGGAACACGTGTCCGTTGATGAGAAAACCCACCACATCCGGATCAACTCCGCAGGTCTCCTGCAAGAAGCGTTCCGTGTTGCTCCCGGCATCCAGCCGAAAGCCCAGCCATTTTTCCAATACTTTTTGCGGGTGAACCGCCTGCTCAAATGTTTGGCTGATATTCCATTTTTTTAGCAGGACAGTGTTTGTTTCTGTAAAGATGGTTTTGAGTTGACTTTGCCTTTCGTAATTTGCCAGGGGACGATACTTGAGCAGGGACTGACCGGCAATGCGATAAAAGATCGCAATGACGCCCTCGTGTTCGACGCGGTCAAAGACCAACTCGGCAATGTGCTCACGCGCAAACTCCGGCGTGGACGTGCTCAGCACTGTGTTGTGGCGTGTCACTTCATCCGACCTGGCATTTTTGCCTTTGCGATCCAGTTTGAGGATGCAATGCTCGACGCGTTTGGTTTCATTTGACGAAACACTGACCAGATAGACGACCGCGCCTGACCACCCTCCAACCAACAACTGCAACGGAGCAACAGTTATCTTGTATGTATCCTGTGCCAGCCGAATAATGTGCTGGTATTCTTCCGGCAGGGATTGAAAGTCGGTCGTTAGTTCGGGCATTGTGTCAGCCTATTCACGAATCAAGTTATGGATAAAATGAACAATTACTAAAACACTGAGCACTTCCGCTGGATGTGTTCAGTGTTTGGATAGTATACCTACACTTTGACTCAAAGCATAGGACGGAAGGATGGATGCAAAGGGGAAGATCGTGGAAATCGATATGGTAACAATGACGGTGATCAGTAACTGGAAAATGCCGCGCTGTGTCAGCCCTCGACCCGTCAGTCCAGGGGCTCCAACTTGATCTTAAAGCCCAATTGCCTAAAGACCTTCATTCCATTTTCCTCCCCCCAATGCTCAACGATCTTGCCATCGGCGATGCGCACAATATAGATCCCCGTGAGATTGACCTGTCGGCCTGTTGGCGGGACTCCCCAAAAGTTGCCGGTGTGAGTGCCCGTGATCGTGACCCGCGCCACGACCTTGTCGCCTTCTGCGATCAGATCGTCAATGTGGGTGTGATAATCCGGCATGCCAAGCAATGTTTTCTCATGCACAGCTTTGGCACCTTCCAGACCAGAGGGCATACCTGAGGCAATATTGGGTGTGAGGACATCAGCAGCCACGACCTCTGCCAGAGCCGCGAAGTCCCCCGTGTTGTAGGCGTCTTGATACCGACGAACAATGGACTTATTTTCTTCGATAGACATGGTTGCTCCCGATTCACTTTTAATGCGGTCCTCTACAAATGACGATCTGGATGGATGGAACCTTTCT
>Ga0210377_10005663_pt1 | contig 10225 bp, 11 predicted proteins | sample PLM4_65_b1redo_FD_155480 | JGI IMG/M metagenome (GOLD analysis project Ga0210377, IMG submission 155480) | Groundwater sediment microbial communities from an aquifer in East River, Colorado, USA - PLM4_65_b1 redo | ecosystem: Environmental > Terrestrial > Soil > Riparian zone | place: USA: East...
AATAATCTCGTGATCGGCCTGGTGTTTACCAAAACCCAATTTGCTTATCTCCCACATGCCAGACGCTTTTTCGACGCTCATCCCTCCCACGCTTTCGCTCTCATCTCTCGACTTTAAGAAAGCCCTGACCAATTGGTCGGCCGGGGTTATCATTGGGGCGAGTATTCCTTTCACATTTATCATCATAGGAAGCATCATCGCATTGGTATCGGAAACCCAAGGTATTGTTGACGCAACGACTGAACAAGCCATCTTCTTTGGCGGACTCTATTTAGCAATACCATGTGGTTTACTAAATGTTTTCGTAGGCATCAACATACTATCAAAAGGCTTGACAAAGAAATGGGTCGCAATCACAGGGATCATTATTGGCATACTCAGTATCCTAATAGGGCTCATTGCGTGGGTTTGGTACTACATGATATGGTCATTTATGAATCACTTTGGGTAAGGAAACTGACATTCTACATTTCGGGCAATGAGCGTAAGTTCAATATTGAAGCAGCAACATCTTATTTGTTCATTGACGTTCGAAGAGTTAATTTATGGTTAGCGCTTGATGCCGCGTGCGCCGAAAACATTCAATCCCATAAATACATAATGGATCACCTCCAAAAGGTTTCTATAGCAGCGCATTTCCAGAATAGTATCCCTGTGTCGCTTTTTTGATACATCATCCATTTTCTCGACAAAAAAAGGATTATATTATTGGCTGGATGCCCATGTAGACAACCTTAAGCCTTGGAAGGAGCGAATTTGGAATGCCTTCCGCGATTCTTCATAAGACGAACTCTCCAACAAATTGCATCCAACAAAGTGCGCAGTATGCTTCGCAGTCAAGCATTTCGTGCATGCGTGGCTTCGAGTTTTTTCTGCTGCTAAATCTTGTCCATATCCGCTAGGGTAAACCATTGGCTGCACATATCTCAACAATCTAAACAGGAAAATCGCCATGGCACAATTTCCTCGATTAAGCAACCGTGAATGGGAAGTGATAAATCTTCTTCTGCAAGGTCAAAGCAACAAACTGATCGCTTCTTCGTTGGGTGTCTCCAAACGCACGATCGAGTTTCATTTGAAAAATATTTACTCCAAGTTTCAAGTGAATTCCAGAATAGAATTGATTTTGAAACTAGTGAACGCCACAGGCGGGATCGAAATCGAGAAACTGGGGTATTCCACAGTTGTTGGAACGGGGGAAAGCACCGAAAATAGAGATAAGCTCAATTCAACTTTCAGAGATGCCGTCTCTATACTCGGTAAGGAGTTTGAAATGAAAAACTTTTTGAGATCAAAGCATGTATTTGCAGGTATAGTTGCAGCGCTGCTTACAGGCTTTCTGTGGGTCGCCATATTGGAATATTCTGGAAACTTATCCGTGGAAGACTTTACCGTTTTTACCATTCCCTTAGTCATTGTTTTAGCAATGATCGGATTAATTGTTGGGGCTATTGGAAAACAACGCGGCGAAACCCTCCTAAAAGTTCTATTCAGCGTGATATTTGGCACAGGCTTAAGTCCTTTCACGCTTATTCCGCTTATGATGTTTGTAGTTATACCTGTCGGCAGATTTGTTGCAAATCTTGGCATTATTGACCCGTCCACCATCCCTGGCGAGACTGCATCAACGGTAGCAATGAGCATTATGATAATGGTATGGCTTGTCATCAGTATAATTCTAGGGAATGTTCTATTAATGCTGTCCATAAAAATACGACAAACAGACAATCATAGCCAAGTTGTAGAAAATACTTGAAAATAGAAAGCCTGCCAACACAGCGTACACCGTCCATGCCCGCCCACTGTCCACTAAGGCAAACATTAGGCGTTCAAACTAAAGTAAAGAACAAAAAACGCACAGTAAATCAATATCTGGAGGCAACATGCTATTCGGTGTTCACGTTTTCCCCACTCAATTTTCTTTTCAACCCGATGAATTAGCGCGTGCCGCTGAAGAACGCGATTTGGAGTCTGTTTGGTTCTCAGAACATTCCCATATACCCGTTCGCTTTCTACATGCACCAGAGCGTACAGCCCCTCTGCCAGAGTATTACTGGCAAACATACGATATCTTTGTAGCCATGACGCTTGCCGCATCAGCAACCAAAAACATCAAAGTTGGAACTGGCGTTTCTCTGGTTGTTGAGCGCAATCCGATCTTCCTTGCAAAAGAGATCGCAACATTAGACTTACTTTCTAAAGGACGCTTCATTTTTGGCGTTGGAGCAGGTTGGATTGAGGCAGAAATGGCTGACCATGGAGTCGCCTACCGCACACGTTTTCAACTTCTGAAGGAACAAATTCAAGCGATCAAAGCGATTTGGACGACAACCGAGTCTGAGTTTCATGGCAGGTTTGTGAACTTTGATAAGATGAAGGCATTTCCCAAACCTTATCAGCAACCCCACCCTCCAATCATTATGGGCGGAGCAGGCGAAAAGGCAATTGAATGTGCTGCAGAATTATGCGATGGCTGGGCTCCGTGGTGCATGGAATGGTCAAAAGTAAAGGATGCAATTGCCGAACTAAGGAAGCAAGCAGCCGCAAACGGACGTGACCCGAATTTGCTGGAAATATCCCTTTTTGAAGAGTCCATACCTGATAAAAAAACCCTAGAAGAAATGGAAACTGAGGGAGTCAAGAGGATTATATTAACCATTTTCGGACAAAGCCGTGAACAAGCATTACCCACTCTTGATGTATTAGCGAAAATAAATCGGTAAACAACGCCCAATACAGCTTGCGTGCATCCTTCACCACGCTTCGCTTCAACTACTTTCTGGCTTCGAGTTTTTTCCGGCTCCCAAGCATTGTCCACGCCGCCCACTGTCCACTAGGGCAAACCGTTGGGCGACGGCAGACACATAAGGATTTTTAGCGATGACCTTTCAAGATGCAAAGATAAATCTGGGTTCTGTAGCCTCGGTATATGCGCCAGCGATCATCCGTGCTGTGCAACAAGAATACCCAAATCATATGCAGCATGTGATCACAGGTCCGGAGGATACACCAACTCCGCGTGAACTGCACCCGGCTTTTTACGGTTGTTTTGACTGGCACTCAAGCGTTGAGATGCACTGGGCGCTCATCCGTTTGTTGCGCCTGGTGCCTGAGAAGTTTGACCAGACCGCGGCGCTGGCGGTCCTTGGCGCGCATTTGACAGAATCAGCACTGGCACAGGAAACCAAATATATGCTCGCCCGACGAAGCTTCGAGCGTCCGTATGGCTGGGGTTGGGCATTAACGCTTGCTCATGAACTGACCATTTGGGAGCACGAACTTGCAGGGAAATGGTTGCTGGCACTGCATCCGCTTGCAGATGCAATTACTGAGCTGATGTTAGCATGGCTTCCCAAAGCTACTTATCCAATCCGTGTAGGGATGCACAGCAATAGTGCGTTTGGTCTGGCACGCTCGGTGCCGTGGGCACGATATCGGGCAAAGCAGGGTGATGACCGGTTATTGAGGTCCATCAGACAGATAGCGATCAGATGGTATGGGGAAGATCAGGACTATCCCGCTCACTACGAACCAAGTGGAAGCGACTTTCTATCGCTGGCATTGACCGAAGTGGATTTAATGAACCTTGTTCTCGATAGGGAGGAATTTATCCAGTGGTTGGACAGATTTTTGCCTGGGCTTGCGGAGGCATATCCAAAGTCACTGTTTGAACCGGCCCACGTCTCTGACGCGACCGATGGACAGTTAGCGCATCTGCATGGGCTGAACCTGTATCGTGCATTTGTCTGGAAACATCTCAGCGAGATCCTACCATCTGACGATAAGCGCAGGGCACATATGAGGGCTACGTCCGAGACACATGCCCAGGCAAGTATGGGCGCTGTGATAGGGTCACACTATATGGTTGAACACTGGTTAGCTTGCTATGCAATGCTCTACCTGAGCGGCGCTTAACCCAAAGCCAATACAATCCAATCTTATTTGGTGCTATCATCAAACAACATGACAGCTCAAACGTTATACGGTGTTTTACCGTGGCTGATAGCCATAGTGCTGTTGCGTATTTATAGTAAAGAGAATTTGGCATACCACCAGACGAGACCACAGATGCGGTCATGACACAACCACCTCCAAAGAGTTCGATCTTTAGCCCAAAAGGGATTTGATAACATGCCAAAACTGCACATTAACGATATTGACCTGTATTATGAAACCACTGGTCAGGGCCAGCCCATTCTTTTTATTCATGGACTTGGTTCCAGTAACCGTGATTGGGAGGCACAGGCTACCTTCTTCGCCAAAAGCCATCAAGTGATCACGTTTGACTTGCGCGGGCATGGTCAATCGCAAAAACCGCCAGGTCCCTATAGCATTCCATTATTTGCCAGCGACGCCGCGGAGCTGATCAAGTCACTGGGCTTTACAACGGTCCATGTAGTGGGCATCTCGCTGGGCGGCATGATCGCCTTTCAATTAGCCGTGGACCATCCCGAGTTGATAAAAAGAATGGTGATCGTCAACTCTGCGCCTGAATTTGTTGTCCATACTTTAAAAGATCGCTGGCAGGTCTTTCTGCGTTTTATGATCGTCCGTTTGCTGGGCATGCGCAAAATGGGTGCAGTCTTGAGCAAACGCTTATTTCCAAAGGAAGCGCAAGCCAGCTTGAGACAACTATTCGTGGAGCGCTGGGCTGAAAACGATCCCCGTGCCTATATGGATTCGATGCGCGCGATCGCAGGCTGGAGTGTGTCCAGTCAGATCTATAAGATCGATTTACCAACGCTTGTCATTGCAGCCGATCAGGATTACACACCCGTAGCTGTAAAGGAAACCTATGTCGCAAAAATGCCACAGGCGCAGTTGATGGTCATCGAAGATTCACGTCATGCGGTCCCGGTCGAGTGCCCAGAAGAATTCAATGAAAAGGTAATGGCATTTTTATCTAAGTAACAGACTGGTCTTTTTCACCAGTCTGTTTATTTTGCAGTATGATTGCCCACATGACCGACCAACCCACCCCCTCGACCAATCCCAACTTTGTGGATTCACTCCTCCACCCGCAAGCCATCCTCATTCGTCAACTCCTCACACGGACTGGACGCATCGAACTCAGCCGCATCCTGATCGATGACGAGGAGAACATTCTCCAAGCCTTAGATTCGGGTGTCGAGCTCGAATCCGTTTACTATGCTGGTGACGAGATCGTTTCAGATGAATTGAAGAAAAAACTTCCAGCCTCCGTCAAGATTTTTGAGGTGGCAAAGCGCACCACCAAAAAGATCTTCGAGAACGATAAGATCACCCGTATCTTCGCCATTGCCAAGACACCGAAACCCATCAGTCTCGATGCCATCACAAAGATCCAACGCGATATGGTGGTATTGGAGGATGTCAGCATTTCCGGTAACATTGGTGCCATCACCCGCACATCACTGGCGCTCGGCGTCGGCGGCATTGTCCTGCTCAACACCGAACATGTGGATATCTACGACCGCCGCCTCATCCGCGCGAGTCGTGGCTATGTGTTTGTTTTGCCGGTCATCGCAACCACCACTGAAGCCTTCATCCTATTTGCGAAACAGAACAATCTGCAAGTCCTCGTCACCAACGCGCACGCCGAAAAACTTGTGCAGGATATTTCGTCACTGCCTCAACGCTTGATGATCGTCTTCGGCAGCGAAAAGGACGGCTGCTCCCAAGCCATCACCGCTGCCGCCACGCTGCAGGTCCGCATCCTCATTGACCCACGCGTCGAGTCGCTCAATGTCTCTGCTGCGGCGGGGATCACGTTATACAGCCGAACCGGATTCAACCAGGCAAAAAAGTAGAATAAATCGTTGTAAGCACCCTGACTGTTCCCCATCCCGCTATAGATAGGCGGGCTATAGAAATATACGAGGTGAGAGAATGGACTCAATACTTACGCAGGAATTTGTGCTTTATATCGTGGCTGGGTTCATTGCCCAGATCATCGATGGCGCGCTGGGCATGGCATATGGCGTGACAGCCTCCACGATCCTGATCGCAGTAGGTGTGCCTCCAGCAGCCACCAGCGCCACGGTGCATGCCGCCGAATGTTTTACTACAGGCGCTTCGGCACTCTCCCACCGCGCGTTTGGAAATGTGGATGGCTTTCTCTTCCGCAGGCTTTTGATCCCCGGTATTCTGGGCGCAATTCTGGGGGCATATATTCTTTCGAATTTTCCGGGGGATGAACTCAGACCCTATATCTCCAGCTACTTGATCGTCATGGGGTTGATCATTATCTATAAGGCTTTTCGAGAGTTTCCACCCCGCCAGGTCACCAGTCATTTGGCACCTTTGGGTTTCATCGGTGCATTTGTCGATGCGATTGGCGGTGGCGGATGGGGTCCCATTGTGGCATCCAACTTGATCGTCAGGGGCAACGATATCCGCAAGACCGTTGGCAGTGTCAACGCTGCTGAATTTTTTGTGACTCTGGCTGCCTCAGCCACCTTCCTCCTCACACTCGGGTTGACCAATTGGCAGATCATTCTGGGTCTGGCGATCGGAGGGGTTCTCGCCGCCCCATTGGGTGCATGGGCATCCAAACACGTTCCCGTCAAACCCTTCATGATCTTTGTCGGAGTCCTTGTTACTATTATCAGCGTACGGACACTTCTGCTCTATTTCAAAGTGATCTAAATGGAACTCCGCTTCACCCACAATTGGAAATCGGCTCTACGATCAGGGTTAGAAACACTTTCAGGAAACCGGAGCAGATACAGGGTAGTCTTTGAGGCGTTGGACGTCAGACAAAAATCTGCTGATTGAAGTTGGGCAGTCCAGTTGAAATCGTATCTTAGATAAATAAACAAAAACAGGGCAGAGAAAAAATCTCTGCCCTGTCACTTTAAACATCCAGTGAAAGTTACGATATCACTTTTGAAGGCACCTTTATTGGTGCCACTTGATAACGCTTCAAGCCACTCCAGCCCACCATCATCTTTTGCTCTTCATCATACAAGCGCAGGGACAATGATTTCAAGCTGGCGGTAAACGTCAACGGCTTGACGTGAAAGAGTGGATTCTCGTAATAGCATTGCGGCAAATTGTAGTTGGGAATCTTGGAGCTCAGGTGGTGAATATGGTGAAAGCCAATATTTCCACTGAACCATTGCAGAATGGCAGGCAGCTTATAGAAGGAGCTGCCCTGCAAACCAGCTTTTACGAATTCCCAGCCTTCATGGTTATCCCAGTAAGATGGGTCAAAATTATGCTGGACGTAGAACAGCCAAATGCCCAGCGTGCTGCTGATAAGGATCACCGGCAATTGCACCAGGACATACGTCTTCCAACCGATCAGCCAACACATTAAGACAATGATGCCAGCCAGGGCAAAGTTCGTCCACCATACGCTGGCTTTTTCGCGCTTGCCCTGTGAGGGCAAAGGAATGCGTTGGGTGATAATGAATACCAGCAACGGTCCCACGCCGAACAACGCGAACGGATTACGCATGATGCGGTAACCAACCTTCTTGTACCATGGCGCCGCAAGATATTCCTGCACGGTCATCGTATACACGTCACCGGTGCCGCGCCGGTCAAGGTCACTGGCAGTGGCATGATGGATGGCATGGTCATGCTTCCAGCGCTGGTAGGGCGTAAAGTTCAACAACGCAGTGATGGTCCCCAGGAAATCATTCGCCTTCTGTGATTTGAAGAACGAGCCATGCCCGCAATCATGAAAGATGATAAAAGCCCGCATCAGGAAGCCCGCCGCCAACACCGATAAAGCGAGCGTGATCCAATACGAAACTTCCACACTGCGGATCATCAGATACCACAATACAAAATACGGGATCAACGTATTTGCCACCTGCCATAAACTGCGGCGCAGGTCAGGTTTGGCATACTTTGCCACGATCGTCTGCCAACGGACTTGCTCCGCCGCAGTTGGTCCATTTGAGTTATTGTTCATGTTTTTTGTCCAATCTGTATATCTCATTTTAACCCCCAAATCGAATATGGTTGCTTAGAATAAACTTACTCTTCTTCAAAGAGCCTAAATAACTTTTGTAATCGGATGCAGAAAACACTGGTTTTCGCTGATTCGAAAAGAAAATCTATGTAAATCTGCGTCCTTATGTTTTTATAAAAGACCTCTTGCAAAAGTCAGTTTGAGTTTAGTTCGAGGTTGTAAATCGCAGCAATCAGGTTGAAACGCATAGCAAATCTCTTTCTGCGATTACGATACCTTTCACTCAGGATACGAAACACTTTCAACTTACGAAAAATATGTTCAATCAAAATCCGTTTTCTAGCCAAGACACGATTTCTCTGCTTCTCTCTTTGCGTCAGAGCGTGATGCTTAGATTTCTTGAACGGCGTCTGACAGTTCTCATGCAGGTCCGCCAACCCTTGGTACCCAGCATCTGCCAAGATGCGAAGGTGATCGGCGAAATCACTTCCATTGTCCTTGAACAGTTGAAAATCGTGTTTGCTGCCATAGCTAAACGCTGTAGCAACAATTTTAGCGCTCTTGCGGTCAGCAATTACCTGTGCTTTTTGAGTATGTCGCTTCTTTTTGCCACTGTAATGCCGTTTTTGGCTTTTTTTGGACGCTCCACCGGTTGTTCGCTGACATCCACCAGCACGACTTCAAAAACAGTGCCACTGACTTGGAGCGCCTTCTTGCCTGGCAGGCGAAACTTGCCTGAGCGGACCAGCGCGTTTTCTACTTTTTGGATGGTACGACAGACAGTTGACTCACTGAGACCATAGGATTGCGCTATATGGAACTCCGTTCGATACTCACGCCAGTACATCAAGGTCATCAGCAATTGGTCGGCTCGGCTCAACTTGGTCGGTCTGCCAAAGTCTCGCAAACCTTTCTCGACCACTTTTAGCATCATTTCAAAAGTTTCGCGTTGTACGCCTGTCAACCGTTTGAAATCCGTATCTTTTAGGTGTTGGATGGTTTCGTAGCGCATATGCCGATTATGACACACTTATGCAAGAGGTCTAAAGAAACGCACCCCGAAATTTCTCCCAGGGTGCGTTATGTTTTCAATAAACCTCTTGCGAAAGTGCTTTTTAGCCACGGATTTACCCTTTGGCACAATGTCACAGATTTTCACTGATTTATTTAAAAATCCGTGCGAATTCATGAAATCCGTGGCAAAGAATTTGATCATGCCTCAATGTTACAGACTGATGCAAGAGGTCAAATCTATTGCATCTGCATCTTGCGGCGATACTGTTTCAAAGCTGCCCAACCTACCAGTGCCTTATTTTTTTCATCCCACAAGCGGAAGAACAGCGACTTGAGGCTTTCGCGGAAGGTCAGCGGCTCGATCTGGAACTCGGGGTTCTCATTGTGGCACTCCTCGAGTTTATAGTTCGGGATCTTCGGGCTCAGATGATGGATGTGATGAAAGCCAATATTCCCGGTGAACCACTGCAATACCTTGGGCAGTTTATAGAACGAACTGCCGTCCATACCCGCGTTGAAGAAATCCCAGCTGGCATGGCGTTCCCAATAGGTTGGTTCAAAATTGTGCTGCACATAAAACAGCCACACCCCCGCTGAACAGGCGATCAACAAGATCGGAACTTCAACCAACAGAAACGCCTGCCAACCGATCAAGATCACCAACCAGCCGATCATTCCTGCCAGTGCAAAGTTCGTCCAGATCACGCTGTTCCGTTCACGTTTGCCCGAACTCGGGCTCCAAAAACGATGTGTCGCCACGAACACAATAAACGACCCCACCGTGAACAGGATCATCGGATTGCGCATGATGCGATAGCCGAATTTTTTATACCACGGCGAGGCAAGATATTCCTCCACCGTCATCGTATACACATCGCCAATGCCGCGACGGTCCAGATCACCGGCGGTGGCATGATGGATCGCATGGCTGTGCTTCCACTCGTAGAACGGTGTGAAAGTCAACACGCCCATCACCAACCCCATCAATTCGTTTGCCCGCATGGACCGAAAGAACGAACCATGACAACAATCGTGAAAGATGATGAACAAACGCACCATGAATCCCGCCGCCGGAACCGCCAGGATCAGCGTCAGCCAATACCCGATCTCCAGACTGCGGACCATCAAATACCACATCACAATGAACGGGATCAGTGAATTGATCACCTGCCATACACTGCGCCAGGTTTCAGGATAGGCATATTTTGAAACCACCGTCTGCCATTTAAATTTTTCAGTTGCCATTGTGTCTCCTTTGGGAATGTGCGCCTATTTTACTTTATCAAGCAACAGAGACAAAGGCAATTC
>Ga0210377_10005664_pt1 | contig 10224 bp, 6 predicted proteins | sample PLM4_65_b1redo_FD_155480 | JGI IMG/M metagenome (GOLD analysis project Ga0210377, IMG submission 155480) | Groundwater sediment microbial communities from an aquifer in East River, Colorado, USA - PLM4_65_b1 redo | ecosystem: Environmental > Terrestrial > Soil > Riparian zone | place: USA: East...
CGGGGCGGCGGTGCGTCTTGAAGCGGCCACGGCGACGTGGGATCGAAACCCCGAAGCCAGCGTGACCGGCTACATTCTTTCATATGGCATTTCTTCCGGTTCTCACCCCACGATCATCAACGTCGGGAACACCACCACCTATCAGTTTTTTCCCCCTGCAGGCGCACGCTACTACGTGGTCGTTCAGGCCTACGACGCCAACGGCGCGCTGAGCCCAGAGTCGGGGGAGGTCGTCCTTGATTTGACCGCGACGAATCGGGCGCCCACCCTGACGCAACCAGCCAATCAGTCCAGCGTCCAGGGCGCCGCCGGTTCGCTCGCGCTGGTCGGCAGCGATCCTGATGGGACGCCCATTACCTTTAGCGCCACCGGCCTGCCGCCAGGGCTGAGCGTGAACGCATCGACCGGGCTCATTTCCGGGACGGTGACGACGGCAGGCACGTATGGCGTGACGGCCACGGTCTCGGATGGATCACTGACGGCAAGCCGTTCGTTCACGTGGACGGTGACAGCCAACTCCGGCTCAATCACCCTCGTCCTGTCGCCCGCCGACACGTATATCAAGGTGAACGAAACGATCCACAGCACAGAGGCGGAGCTGTACACCTACACAAATCCGGCCAATCGGGTGGCCAACGTGATCCTGATGAAGTTCGATATATCGCAGATCCCTGCCAATGCGACCGTCCAGTCGGCGATCCTGCAACTGGCGCTGACCGGCACCGACGGCGTGACCACCGATCCCACCTACAGCGTGTCGCTCCATCAGGTCCTCAACAAGAACCCGGACATTACGCTGGCATCGGGCCTGACCGCCGACGGCGTCATGCCCTGGACGGCCAACACCTGCTGCAAGAACAACGCTCCGATGGCGCAAGCCGACATCTCACCAGCCCGATCGGTCACCGCGGTGGACCTCACGCTGGGCTTCAAGACCTGGGATGCGATTTCAGTGGTCCAGGCGTGGCGAAGTGCACCGGCCAGCAACTACGGATTGGTGCTGAATGCCGATGCCACCAAAACAGCTGATCGCTATCGCACCTTCGCCAGCATGGAGACTGCAACGGTCGCGAACCGCCCGTCGCTGCGAATCACCTACACACTCTCCAGTGGTGGTGACACGACACCGCCGATCGTGGCGCTCAGCTCACCCGCGAACAATGCCACCGTGTCTGGATCGAATGTCACGGTTTCGGCGACGGCTTCGGACGCCGTCGGCGTGGCCGGCGTGCAATTCCGGCTCGATGGCGCGCCGCTCGGCAACGAAGACACCGCATCGCCGTTCTCAATAAGTTGGAATACCACCGCGGTGACCAACGGTGCCCACACGCTCACGGCAGTAGCCAGGGATGCGGCCGGCAACTCGACCACGTCCGCGGCCATCACTGTGAATGTGAGTAACACCGTGGCGAATCGCGCGCCCACGCTGACGCAACCAGCGAACCAAACTACCGCGGAAGGGAGCGCGTCGTCGCTGGCCCTGGTCGCCAGCGATCCGGATGGCAACCCGCTGACCTTCAGCGCCACCGGCTTGCCCGGTGGCCTGGCAATCAATGCCTCGACGGGTGTCATCTCCGGCACGCCGACGTTCACGAGCGCCGGCGCCTACTCGGTGACGGCGACAGTATCTGATGGCTCGCTGTCACAGAGCCGCTCCTTCACGTGGACCATCAGCAACACGAACCGTCCTCCAGTTCTCGCCCAACCGGCGGACCAGATCAGCATGGTGACCACGGCCGTCTCCCTCGCGCTGTCGGCGAGCGATCCGGATGGGACGGCCGTGACCTATCAGGCGTCGGGGCTGCCCTCGGGCCTCACCATCAACACGACGACCGGCATCATTGCCGGCACGCTCGCGGCCGGCAGCGCAGGGACCTACACCGTCACCGCCACTGCCTCCGATGGCTCGCTGACGGTCAGCCGAACCTTTGCCTGGTTGGTGAACAACTCGGACGCTCCGGTGCAAGGCGATTTCGATGGCGATGGCCGTGACGATCCGGCGACCTATCGGGTGTCCACCGGTGAATGGCGCGTGTGGCGGTCCAGCGCCAACTTCGCCACCCCCACGCCGATCGTCTGGGGCGCGGGCAGCGATGTGCCGATCCCGGCCGACTACGATGGCGATGGCAGCACCGATATCGCGGTGTATCGCCTCGCCACCGGAACATGGCACGTGCTGCTCTCCAGCACCAACATGCAGACCAGCCTTGATGTGGTGTGGGGCAACGCGAGCGATCGCCCCGTGCCAATCGATTACGACGGCGACGGCCGCGCCGACCTGGCCCTGCCCCGCTACGGCGGCTTCGAGATCCTGCTGTCGGGCAGCAATTACCTAAGCAGCATCACCGTGCGTTAGCCCACGGTGATGAAACGCGCGCCGGGGGCTGCGACACTAATAGTTGCCAGCCCACGGCCGCGCTGTGTTACCGTCGCAATCGAGTCCGTTGGCACTGGAGGCTCGGCATGCGACCATCATCTGGTTCGAAGCGCCTTCGCCGTCTATCGTTCGCCCTTGCCCTGGTTATGGCCTCGGCGAATCCGCTGCTCGCGCAGGCGCCAGCCACTCGCAAGCCGGCAACCCAAGCCAAACCGCAGCCCAAGAAGCCCGCGGCGCCGACGGTGAAACCCGCGGTCACACCGCCCGAGCCGGCGCCGCCGCCCGCGCCGCCGCCCCCTCAGGACGTGCACTTCAAGGCCACCTACACCACCGGCGATCAAAAGACCGAGGCCGTGACGTTCGTGAAAGACGCGCGCGAGCGTTTTGAGTTCCAGGACATGGTGCTCCTCAAGCAGCACGACGAGAAGCGGATCGTTCAGATCAGCCTCGCCGCCCACACCTACTACGTCACGCCCGAGAACCCGCCCGGCATTCCGGAAACGGCGGTGGTGACAACCGCCCCAGGTGCTCCGCCCAGGCTCCCTGGCGCCGTCACCGTGACGACCACCATCGTTGACACCGGCGAGCGGAAGCCGCTCTTCGGACAACAGGCGCGCCATGTCAAGACCGTCATCGAGCGGCAACCGATGCCCGGTGCGTGCGACATGTCGAAGCCACGTGTCGAGACAGACGGCTGGTACATCGACACGCCGAAAGTGTTCGAGACCCAGGCGTTGTCCTCGCCCACCACCGCCGCGGTGCCCTCGAGTTGCGCCGACGTCATCACCGCCAACCACAACGGCGATCCGAAGGCCCTCGGGTTTCCGGTCGCCTACACAACGACCGTCATCGGTGATGATGGCAAGGCGTCGGTGGTGGCAATGGAAGTGAGCGAGTTCGAGGTGACGACGCTCGAGGCAGCGTTGTTCGAAATCCCGCAGGGCATGAACGCGGCGTTGAACCTCGGCGAACTTGCGAAGGCGGTGAGCAACGCCAACGAGGCGAAGCTCGCGGCGGAGAACGCCGCGCCTCCTGTCGCACCAGTCGCGCGCAAGCCCGGCGTGATTCGCATTGGCGTTCCCGAGCTGACGAACAAGACCGACCAGACCGTTGATACCCGCACCTTGCGATCCGAGCTGATCACAAATCTTACCGAGGCGAAATTTGAAGTGGTGCCGCTCGCCACGGCCCCACAGGCCGAACTTCAGCAGCGCGCCACCGAGCGTGGGCTCGACTATCTGCTCCTGGCCGAAGTCAGCGAACTCAAGGTTCCCAAGGGCGGCGTCGGCGGAATGGTGCGCGCCGCGTCAAGGGTGGGCTCGTCCGGGGCGGCGCAAAAGGAACCAACTGAAGCCAGCCTGGCGGTGAAGCTGCTTCAACTGGACGGGAAGCAGCGCCTATCGACAACAGCCAAGGGCAAGGACAGCACCCTTTTCAGCGCGCAAACCGGAATAGGCCTGGCGCGGTTGGCCACTAGCATTGGTTTCATGATGGGCCCGGGAATGATGCTGCGGATGTATAACCTCAATGGCCTTGCCGGGACCAATCTCGGCGGCATGGGGCTGCTTGGTAACCCCACCCTCTTTCGCGCGCAGGCGATGACCATGGCCGGCATGGGAGCGGGCCGCGGCAGCATCGATCAGACGGCGGGCGCGGCGTCGTTCATCGTGCAACAGGCGATGGCAATGCGCAGTTCCGCGAGTTCGGGCTCGCCGGATGGGCCGTCATTCGACCAGGCGCTGAACGAGGCGCTGGACAATGCGTCGAAGGCGGTAGTGAAGGCGCTGGAGAAGAAATAAGGCGGCGGGCGTGCTGCGCTACACGATCCTCTTCCTGCTTGTGGCAGGAGCAGCGACGCAACCTGGCGCAAGCGGCGCTGCGCAGAAGGCCGATATTCCGTCTCACCACGCCGTGACGCTCGCGCGGTTGCGGTGGCAGTCCGACTTCGGTTCATCGCGCCGCGGCGGATTCAGCTCCGCCTGGAACCACGATTACCCTCGCGCCGAGCAGCACCTCTCCCTCATCGTCAAGGATCTCTCGTTGCTCGATATTCGGACCGACGCCGATTTGATCCTAACCCTGGACGATCCGGAGCTCTTCAACCACCCGATCGCGTTCATGTGGGAACCGGGGTTTTGGAATCTCACCGACAACGAGGCCGACTCGTTCCGCGCCTACCTATTGAAAGGTGGCTTCGCCGTCTTCGAGGACTTCGACGGCGCCGACCAATGGCGGACGTTCGAGGCGCAGATGCGTCGCGTGCTGCCCGACGGACGGCTCGTCAAGCTCGACAAGACGCATCCGATTTTTGATTCATTCTTCAGAATCAAGGACATCGACGCGATTCTGCACCCGATGTACGGCCTCAAGCCCAGTTACTACGGCATCTTCGAGAACAACGATCCTTCCCGCCGGCTGATGGTGGTGGCCAACTTTGACAACGACGTGCCGGAATACTGGGAGTGGTCGGGGCAAGGGCTGTTCCCATTCGACACGTCGAATGAAGCGTACAAGCTTGGTGTCAATTACGTGATCTACGGCGTGACCCATTGACCGGCATCCGTAGCAGCGGCGCGGCCGCGCGCGTCAAGGTGGGCCGTTTTCCGGCGCGCGGTGTCTAACCCACGAACGGTATGGAGTTCGCCCATTTCGTTGACCTGATCGCCATCGGTTTGCAGGCACGCATTCCGATGCACATGACCGGCTTCCCCGGCGTTGGCAAAACCGAGTTCACCAAGAGCCTCGAGGAAGGGTTCACGCGGGCGGGCGTCAAGTGCAAGGTGATCATCCTGATCGGGTCCATTCGCGAGCCGCAGGACTTCGGCGGCTTTCCGGTATCGACGCCCGACGGGGTCCGGCTCTTGCCGATGGCGTGGGCGCGCGAGGCCAAACGGCTCGCCGAAGATGGGTTCCTGGTCATCGTCTTTCTCGACGAGCTCACGACAGTGCCCCCGACGACGCAGGCCGCGATGTTGCGCCTGCTCACCGAGAACGTCTGCGGTGAATTGCAGCTGCCCGACTATGAACCCGGGCAGGGCGGTGTCGTCTATCTGTGCGCGAGCAACGCCGTCGAATGGGCCGCGGGCGGACAGGAAATCCAGGCGCCGATGGCGAACCGTCTGTGGCACGGTGAGTTCCCGATGGACCACGAAACCTGGTGCGAGATGATGGTGAGCGACTTTCCCGCTCCCAGTCACCTTCCCGTGCTGCCCGCGGACTATCTGCGCACGCATCATCATCGCCAGCGTGCGCTGATAGCGGCCTACGTGAAGGCAGCGGGGCGCGACGCGTGGCTCGCGCCGCCGGCCGATGTGGCGCGTCGTAGTGGTCCCTGGCCATCGGGTCGTACGTGGTATCTCGCTTCCCGTCTACTCGCCGCGATCGAAGCGGTGTCACCCGGCAATCGTCTGCTCCAGGGCGCGGCGCTGGCCGGCTTGGTGGGCGATCAGGCACTGCCCTTCCTCGAGTACCGCGAAACGCTGAACCTGCCGGATCCCGAGGACATCCTGAAGGACCCTCGCAGTCTCGTGCTGCCGGACCGGACCGATCGCGCGTATGCCGTGTGCTACTCGCTCGTCGGCGCCGTCCTCAACAACAAGACGCCGGAGCGCTGGCAGGCTGCGCTGATCGCGCTGGGTGTCGCGAGCAGGAAGAACGCCGATATTCCGACGGCGGCGGCGCGGACTCTATGCGACAAGCGGCACCGTCCGGAGGGCGCCATCAAGCTGCCCGATGAGTGCCGGCCGTTCTACGAACTGATGCAGCTGGCCAAGCTCGTGCCGGGGGACTAACCCGTGTTGGGCCGGCTCGCTGAGTTGATTCGTGGTCTCGAGCGGAGCGGCGACGGATACTCGCGCGCGCTCCAGGCGGCTCGAGTGCGGGCCTCGTTTCAGCGCGCCTACTTCGCGCCCGCGCTCTTCAATCTGATCCCCGTCAAGACCGATCAGATTGCCGCCATGGCCGTCGACTCGCGCTGGCGGCTCTATTACAACGACGAGTGGGTGGCGGCGCACACGGTGGAAGAGAACGCGGCGGTGCTGATCCACGAGGTCAGCCATTTATTGCGCGATCACGCGGCGCGAAAGCAGGCGGCGGCCGTGAGAAACGAGACGCTCTGGAACACCGCCACAGACTGCGAGATCAACGACGATCTCACGGCGGAGGGTCTGCCACTCCCCGACAATCCACCGCGACCCGAACACTACGGCCTGACGACCGGCGAGAACGCCGAGACTTACTACCGGCAGCTGTCGAAGCCTTCGCAATCCGGCGAACCGACGCCCGGCGACCAACAATCTCCGCCCTTGGCTCACGACTGCGGCTCCGGCGCCCACGGTGAGCGGCGACCGTGGGAGTTGCCCGATGACGATGGGAGCCCGGGCGGGGTGCCGGGAGTCGATCCCGTCAAGGCCGAACTTGTCCGCCGCGACGTCGCGCATCGAATACTGGACCGTTCGGGCGAAGCCGGCGACGTCCCCCTGGGCTGGCGCCGGTGGGCCGGTTCGGTCCTGACGCCGAAGGTGGACTACATGGCCACGATTCGGCACGTCGTGCGGAAGGCCTTGCGCGACTGCACCCTCGGACGGTACGACCGCACCTACCGCCGTCCGCATCGGCGGCAGGCGGCCTACGGCGAATTCATCATGTCGTCGTTTCATCAGCCTCGGCCGAGGCCCGGCTTCTTGATCGACACCTCCGCGTCGATGCAAGACACGCAGCTGGCGCGGGCCGTCGCCGAACTCGGCGGACTGACGCGTCAGCTCGGTTATGGCATCGAGGTCATCGTCGCGTGCTGCGACGTCGTGGTCCACGACGTGAAGAAGGTGTTCACGGCAGCGCAGGTTGAGCTGTACGGTGGGGGCGGCACGGACCTTGGCGCCGGTCTGCGTTGGTTCATGGATCGCAAGGGCCCTCCGATCGACCTCCTGGTCATCGTCAGTGATTGCCAGACACCGTGGCCGGAGGAGCCGCCGCCGTTTCCGGTGATCACGATTCGCGTCGGTGATGGCGCACCGCCACCGTGGGGCGATCGGGACGCCAACAAGGTGATTACGATCGAGGAACCGTCCGCAGCGGTCGCTCCTGTTCGTGGGAGAAAGAGGTAGAGATGCCGCCGGGGGCGATGCACGCGTTGAGTCCGTGGAAGCGGCGCCCGCTGACGATTCCGCCGAATTCGCTGCAGGCGTGGATCCGCCTCGCCACGTGGGAGATCTGGATGGGGATGCTCGTGTGCGTCATCCTCGCCTTCGGCATCAGTTTCCTCGTGACCTCGCCCAACAAGATCATCGTCTTCTCCGACCTCTCCAATTGCTACGCGCCGCCTCCTGTCTCGCTCCCTTGCGAACGGATCGTGTATCGAGGCGGGTTGCTGAATGCCGCGTTCACTGCGCTCGTCGGACTGATGCTGATCGGCGTGGCTGCGTGGTTGCTGTGGGAGTTGTGGAACGCAGCCGAGCCAAAGCCCATCACCGATGACTTCTTGAAGCTGCTCAACGACTCGTTCGGCCGCGACTGGCGCAACCCGCTGACCTGGGGGTGGTCCCGCGTGCTGTGGGCGTACGGTTTTACGGCCATCGGGGTGACCTTGACCGCGGCTGTCGGCCTGATGCTGTGGACGCTCGTGGCCTCATCGAGCGCGACCAGGACGACGCCGGGTCGAGTAGAGACCTCGCAACGCTTCAGTGTGGGTCAGTAGGTATCGTAGGGCGGCCGATAGGTGCCGTAAAGCGGCCCTTTAAGGGCCGCCGCTTAGGGTTTGGGAATCCTCAGCGTTGCACTGATCATCGCGCTGCCGCTCGCCGCGTAGATCAGCGAAAGCGGATGCAGCAGGGCCGGACCGACCTGCCACACGCCAAACCACAGTCGATCGTCAATCCGCCCAAGGTACTGCGCCAGCCCGAACAGCAGCACGATGATCACGCTGGTCGGGATCGGCGTGCCCTCGAAGTATTTCACTTTGCCGGTAGCCGGGTCGGCGAGCGAGGCCGCCGTCGCGTTGAAACGCGCCAGCCGGCTTACGCCGCACACGACAAAGTATGTCAGCACGAGCATGTCCCACCCGCCGCGCAGGCCGAGCGTGAATCCAATGACCGCTGGAGCGACGCCAAAGGAGATGACGTCGGCGAGCGAATCGAGATCCGCCCCGAGAATCGATTGGCGCTTCTTGTCGAGGCGCGCCACGTAACCATCCAGCACGTCGCAGACAAGCGCCGCAGGCAGCAGGAAGAAGGCCGTCCACAAGAAACGCCGGTTCCCAGAGGCGAGGTAATCGAGGCACAGGAAAATGGCAATGGTGCCGCAGGAGGCGTTGCCGATGGTGAGCGCGTCGGCCCAGGTGTAAGAGCGGAACATCGACATGTGGCGTCGCGCCGGCATGCATGCAGGGTAGCATCTCGACGTCCGAGTTCTTAACTCTTAACTCTTAACTCTTATGAGGTAACGTCGTATACCTGCCGATCAACAAACCTGCCCACCGTTGGAGCGCGGGATCCTATCTCACTCACCGCTTCAATCCCGAGTTGGGGATCGGACGGGTGACCCAGCTCGAGGGCCGTGCCATCGTCGTGGAGTTCCCACGTTCAGGTACCACGCTCCGGTTGGCCGCCAACGCTCAAGCCCTGGTTCCGGTCGATCTGGGCCCCGGACGACCGGTCCGGATCACCGACACGCACGAGGAAACGACCATCGCCGCGCGACTTCCCGACGGCAGTCTGGCACTGGCAAACGGCCGCACCGTATCGGCCGACGCGCTCTGGCCTTTGGAACTTGAAGGCGCGCTCCTCGAGCGGCTCGCCCAGGGCGACCTCGACGACGTGGACGACTTCGTGACGCGGATGAACGTCTTGCACCTGCTGGCCATACGCGAGGCCGCCGGCCTGGGATCGTTTCTTGGAGGCCGAGTCCGGCTCTTCCCGCACCAGCTATACGTTGCCGAGCGGGCCAGCGGCACCGATCCGGTCCGCTGGTTGCTGGGCGACGAAGTGGGCCTCGGAAAAACCATCGAAGCGTCACTGATCCTGAACAGGCTCGTCCACGCCGGGAAAGTGACGCGTTGCCTGGTGGTGGCCCCCGATACCCTGACCGTCCAATGGCTGGGCGAGCTGTGGCGAAAGTACCACCAGGTCTTCACGCTTCTCGATTCGGATCGCCTGGCTGACGTGGCGAAAGATTTTGGGGACGACTTCAACCCCTTCGAACTCCATCGTCGATCGGTGATCTCGCTCGAGATGTTGATCGAACGCCCGGCGCTCACCGACCAGGCAGTCCGGGCCGGCATCGACCTCCTCGTCGTCGATGAGGCGCAGCACCTTCGGCGTCCTCCGGGCCACCCCGGCGACGCCGCCTGGCGCGCCGTTGCGCCCATCGCCGGCTTGGGCCGACACGTACTGCTGCTTAGCGCGACGCCGCTCGAAGACGATGCGCATGGGTTCTTTCGATTGCTGCAGTTACTGCGTCCACAGGATTTTCCGGAGGACATCAGTATCGAGGCGCGCCTCGCCGAAGGTACGCCGCTCCCCGCGTGCACGAGCGCGACACGTCGCGCCGACATCGGCGGCCTGCCGCCTCGGGTGGGCATTCCGATCGAACTCACGGGAGCCGGCTACCGGTTACAGATAGCGGTTGAGAAGGCCGTGCGCAGTACGCCCACCACCCACGTCGTCGCCGAGCGCGACAAGATCGATCGCGTCCGCCGGGCGATCGCGTTCGGCGCCGCGCTGGCTGCCGTGGTCGGCCCCGATGAAACAGCCCTGCGCACGCAGGCGCTGGCGATGGACGCCGCCGATGCGAGGATTGAATGGCTCGTGGCGCAGGCGCCGCGCTGGCGCGAGGCGAAGCAGAAGACGCTG
>Ga0210377_10005665_pt1 | contig 10223 bp, 9 predicted proteins | sample PLM4_65_b1redo_FD_155480 | JGI IMG/M metagenome (GOLD analysis project Ga0210377, IMG submission 155480) | Groundwater sediment microbial communities from an aquifer in East River, Colorado, USA - PLM4_65_b1 redo | ecosystem: Environmental > Terrestrial > Soil > Riparian zone | place: USA: East...
CCAGGCCGTTGATGTCGGCATTGCCGGTTTGATCGAGCAGCTCGAACTGGAAGCCGCCAAACACCGACAGGCCCTGGATCGCCGGAGGCGGGAACGCCACCACGATGGCGCCGGGAATGCCGAACAACCGCCCGCGCAGCCGGGTGATCACCGCATTCAGGGACTGGTCGGGACGCTTGCGCTCGGAATAGTCCTTGAGGCGCACGAACATCATCCCGTTGTTGGGCGCCGCGCCCGAGAAACTGAAGCCCATCACCGAGAACGCCGCCGCCACGTCGGGGTCGGCGTAGATGATCTTTTCGGCCTCGACCGCGATCTTCGTCGAATACTCGAGCGATGCCCCTGCGGGCGCCTGCACGATCGCCATGAAATAACCTTCGTCCTCATTGGGGACGAAGGCGGACGGCACCAGGTTGAAGATCGTCCACGTCGCCCACAAGCCTCCGGCGAACAGCACGATCATCGCGTACCGCAACCGCAGCGCCTGGCGCACCGCGGCCACATAGAACGCCGTGCCGGTATCGACCGCGCGGTTGAACGCCGAGAAAAAGAAGCCATGGCTGTGGCTTTCCTTGTCCAGCAAGAGCGCCGACAGTGCCGGCGTGAGCGTGACCGCGTTGAACACCGATAGCACCACCGCGAACGCGATCGTCAACGAGAACTGCTGATACAAGCGGCCGGTAACGCCCGGGAAGAACGCCACCGGCACGAAGACCGAAACCAGCACGATGCCGATCACCACCACCGCACCGAATACCTCGCGCATCGCATCCACCGCCGCCTGCCTGGCGGTCTTGTGGAACTGGCTCATGTGCCGCTCGATGTTCTCAATCACCACGATCGCATCGTCCACCACGACGCCCGTGGCGAGGACGATGCCAAAGAGCGTCAGCGTGTTGATCGAAAAGCCGAACAACTTGATGAACGCAAAGGTGCCGACAAGAGATACCGGAATCGTGATCGCCGGGATCACCGTGCTGCGCCAGTTCTGCAGGAACAGGAACATCACGAGAATGACCAGGCCAATGGCCTCGGCCAGGGTCTTCAGGACCTCGACGATCGATTCGCGCACGACGACGACGTTGTCGAAGGCGATTCGCCATTCGAGGCCGGGAGGAAAGTTCTTTTCGAGCCGCGCCAGTTCCGCCGTCACGCCGTTGAACACGTCGATGGCATTGGCCGATGGCAGCAGCGTGACGCCCACGCCTTGCGCCTCGAGGCCGAGAAAGCGCAGGTTGGAGGAATAGGTTTCCGCACCCACCTCGACCCGGCCGACATCCTTCACGCGCACGAGCGCGCCGTCCTTGCCAGCCTTGATCACGACGTTGTCGAACTCCGACGCTTCCGAAAGACGGCCCATCGCGCGGACGCTCAAGGTGTAGGTCTGATCCGCTGCCGCTGGTGCGTCGCCCAGGGCGCCGGCCGACACCTGCACGTTCTGCTCTCGCAGCGCGCCCACCACGTCGGAGGCGGTGATGCTCCGCCCGGCGAGCTTGGTGGGATCGAGCCAGAGCCGCATCGCGAACTTGCGCTCGCCGAAGATGATCACGTCGCCCACGCCCTTGACGCGCTTGATCGCGTCGCGGACGTAGAGGTCGATGTAGTTGCTGATGAACTGGCTGGTGTAGCGGTTGTCCTTCGAGAAGAACCCGATGCCGCCCATGAAGCCGGCGGTCACTTTGGTCACCGTGATGCCGTTGGTGCGGACCTCCGCCGGCATGCGGCCCAGCGCCTGGTTGACGCGGTTCTGGACATCGACCGCCGCCAGGTCCGGGTCGCGGCCCACCTCGAACGTCACCGTGATCGTGCAAAAGCCGCTGTTCGTGCTCGAGGACGTGATGTAGGTCATGCCCTCGACACCGTTGATCGCCTGCTCGAGCGGCGTGGTGACGGCGGTTTCCACACTTTGCGCGTTGGCGCCGGTGTAAAACGCCGCCACCGTGACCGCGGGAGGCGCGAGATCGGGATAACGGGCGATCGGCAGCGTCGGAATGGACGTGGCGCCCGCCAGGATGATCAGCAGCGAGCAGACCGTCGACAGGACGGGCCGCCTGATAAAGACGTCGGCGACCATGGCTATTGCGCTTTCTGCGGCGCCGCCGCGGGAGGCCCAACCTGCACGGGTGCGCCGTCGCCGATCTTCTGGAGGCCGGACACGATCAATTTCTCACCCGGCGTGAGGCCGCTCTGCAACACGTATTCGTTGCCGACGATCTCGCCCAGTTGCACGGCCTTTTGTTTGGCCACCGTCATGGGTCCGTTCTGTTCCGCGACGAACGCGAAGTACTGGCCGTTCACGCGCGTTACCGCCGTGACGGGAATGGTGAGGCCCGGAGCGGAATTCCAGACCAGCCGCACGCGGACGAACTGATCGGCGCGGAACTGCCCGCGCCCTTCGTTCAGTTGCGCCTTCGCCAGGACGGTCTGCGTGGCATCGTCCACCGTCGGCGAGACGTAGGTGACCTTGTTGGTGGCCAGCACTTCGCCCTTGTCGCCCATGATGCGGACCGGCACGCCCACCTTGAGGTCCGGCGCCTGCTGCACGGGAACGCTGACGTAGACCTCGAGCTGCGCGTTCTCATCCACGGTGGTGAGCACCGTGGATTTCGTGACGCGATCACCGACGCGCACCGGCACGTCACCGACCACGCCCGCCGTGGGCGAGGTCACGCGGTAATAGCCAATCTCGCTTTGCGACGAGCGGATCTGATCCTCGAGGGACTTGAGTTGCGCTTCACTGGTCCGCACGGCCGTCTCCGCCTGTTCGAGGTCACGTTGCGCCACCGCGCCGGCGTCGAGCAGCGTCTTGGTCCGCTGCACCTGCTGACGCGCGTATTGCAGCTCCGCGTCGCGCATGGCTTTCATCGATTCGAGCGACGCCAGCGACGCCTGCTGCGGCGCCGAGTCGATCTCGAAGAGCACCGCGCCGCGCGCCACGCGTTCGCCGGACCTCACCGCAATGCGCGTGAGAAAGCCTTCGACCTGCGGCTGGATGGTGGTGGACTGACGCGATTTCAGCGTGGCGATGAACTCGCTGGTCCGTTCGACGGGTTTCTCCTCGACCGTCACAACCTCCACCCCCATCGCCGGCGGACCGCCACCCCCCGGAGGCCCACCCGGGCCGCCACCAGTAGAACCATTGCCGCCACAAGCGGCAAGGACGGTGGAGAGACCAATAGCCGAAGATAAGGCGAAAATCGATCGGGTGCGCGGAAGGGTGTGGGTTGTCGTCATTGAAACTTCCATGGTGCGTGTGGGGAAAACACGAACACGTAGAAAAAGCGAATGTCTACTATACGCCGAAGTCAACAGGGCTCGCAATCCGGGGGTGGGACACAATGGGTTGAGATGCTGGACGAGTTCAAGGGTTTCAGCCGGGCGATGTACTCCAACTGGTTCTGGCATCGCGGCCTCCAACTGCTAGTCGATGCCGGCGAAGGCCTGCAGCTGGCCCTCGGGGCCAATGTCTTCTCGCCCTCCTTCCTCGCGATATCGCACGGACATTCCGACCATGTCATGGGCATGCCGGGCCTCATAGCATCTCGTCGTTTCGGGAAGGGCGCGATCGACAAGCCGCTGACCATTACTTACCCAGAAGGGTCACGGGGCGTCCAGGCCATCCGTGATCTGCTGGGCACGGCCTACGCCGGCGTGGTCTTCCCGGTCACTTGGACACCAATCAGCGCCGGATCGGTTCTTCCACTCGCCAAAGGCAAACACCTCGAGGCGTTCGCCGTGAGGCATACGCCCGGTGAAGCGGCCCTCGGCTATCGTGTGATCGAAACACGGCGGCGCCTCAAGCTCGAGCACGCCGGGAGGGCCCAGCACGAAATCGAGGCGATGGCCAGGGCGGGACGAAGGGACGAGATGCTCGAAGATGTCCCGCACGTGTTGTTCGTGCACTCGGGCGATGCCATGCCAATCGATCCGGCCATGGCGAAAGCCGCCGACCTCCTCGTGCACGATGCCACGTTTCTCGATGAAGCCGACCGCCGCGAACCGATTCACGCCACGACGGAAGAAGCCATGTCCGTCGCGCGTGAAGCCGGCGTGAAGACTTTGGTTCTATACCATCTGTCAATTCGATACGAGCGCGCCACCGCCCTCCCTGCGCTTCGCGCGCAGGTGGCAGCCTCTGGTTTTGGCGGGGAGTGTTGGCTGCTCGATGAGGGGAATTTTGTTGCCCTGCGCTAGAATCGATAGGTTGTGTCCCTCACTCAGCACGACGTAAAACGCATCGCCGACCTCGCGCGGCTGGAATTGACGAACGAGGAGCTGGATCTTTTCACGCGCCAGCTTGGCGACATCCTCACCTACGTCGAGCAGATTCGCGTCCTCGACACCACCGGGGTTGCGCCGACGTCGCAGGTGCTCAATCGTCCGGTGGATCGTGACGACACCCCTGGTCCAACGCTCACGCGGGCCGATCTGCTCAGCAACGCCCCAGACGCCGCCCGCGAGGCCGGCCTGTTCAAGGTTCCGCGAGTGATCGGATGAGTCCTCCGTTCGAACATTCCGCGCGCCAGCTCGCGAAGCACCTGGTCGAGGGCTCGCTCACCGCTTCCAGTGTGGTCGAGGCACACCTCGACCGAATCAAATCCGTCGAGCCCATCGTCGGCGCGTTCAACACCGTGGTCGCCGAGCGCGCGTTGGCGCGGGCGAGGTCCCTCGACGACCAGCGCGCTGCGGGTGCGCCGCCTGGTCCGCTACACGGCGTCCCGGTGGCCCTCAAAGACAACATGTGTACCCGCGGCGTGCCCACCACGGCGTCCTCGAAGATTCTGCGGGGCTTCGTGCCTCCCTACGACGCCACGGTCGTGGAACGCCTGGAGGGTGCCGGCGCGATCGTCATCGGCAAGACCAACCTGGACGAATTCGCGATGGGATCGTCCACCGAGAATTCCGCGCTTGGTGCGTCGAAAAACCCATGGGACCCCACGCGCACGCCCGGGGGCTCGAGCGGCGGGTCCGCGGCGGCCGTGTCGGCTCGCATGGCGACGCTCGCACTCGGCTCAGACACGGGTGGTTCAATCCGCCAGCCCGCCGCGCTCTGCGGCATCGTCGGTTTCAAGCCAACGTACGGGCGCGTCTCGCGATACGGCTTGATGGCCTTCGCATCGTCACTCGATCAGATCGGCCCGCTCGCGCGCACCGTGGACGACGCGGCCATGATGCTGCAAGCGATCGCGGGACACGACACGCACGACTCCACCTCATCCTCCGAGCCGCTCCCTGATTTCACCGCGGCGATGACCGGCGACGTCAAGGGCCTCCGCATCGGCATTCCGCGCGCGTTCCTCGGCGAAGGTGTCGATGCGGCGGTATCGGCTGCTTTCAACGCAGCGCTCCACAGCCTGGCGGCGCTGGGCGCCGTGCTGGTCGACATCGAACTGCCCCACGCCGGCTACGGGATTCCGGTGTACTACCTCGTGGCCACGGCGGAAGCGTCGTCCAACCTCGCACGCTACGACGGCGTGCGCTACGGTCACCGCGCCACCCTCGGCAAAGACGATGGGCTGCTGCAGATGTACGAGCGATCGCGCGACGAAGGCTTCGGCGCGGAGGTGAAAAGGCGCATCATGCTGGGGACCTACGTCTTGAGCGCCGGCTACTACGACGCGTACTACATCAAGGCTCAGCAGGTCCGGACACTCCTGCGCCAGGATTACGACCGCGCGTTCGAGAAGGCGGACATGGTGGCGATGCCCACCACGCCCACGCCGGCGTTCAAGCTGGGCGAGAAGACGAGCGATCCGCTGCAGATGTATCTAAACGACATCTTCACCGTGAGCGCCAACCTCACGGGATTGCCGTCGATCAGCGTGCCCTGCGGGTTCTCCGCGGATCGCCTGCCGATCGGATTGCAGCTCACCGGCAAGCTGTTCGACGAAGCCACGCTGCTGCGCGCAGCCGATGCGTATCAGCGCGATACAGCGTTTCATACCGAACGGCCGGCGATCTAGACGGGAACCGGGAACCGAATACTCGCTCAACTAATCTGGATCGTCATTGCGTACCCAACCAGCACCCAGAACAGCGCGCCGATGATGATGGTCGCGACATTGCCGGCGCTGTAGGCATCGTTGAGGCCTTCCGGGTTGCCGGCGGCCGCGTTGACTCGTTGGCAAGTTTGGAGCGGCGGCAGCAGCGGCGCGAACAGTCCGATCGAAATCAGCCACCAGGGTTTCGGCAGGAACGCCGACAGCGACAGGATGATGAAGGCGATTCCGAGCGCCAACGGACTCCACGTCACCGCGATCGCGTCCGCTTCGGCCCGTTCCTTGATGATCCGCAGCAGCCGCGTCGCCCACAGCGGCGCCAGCGTGGTTCTCAAAAGCGGCCCGATTCGTCTTTCCGAGCGGGTAGCATGGCCAATGCGCTTCCAGTTCTGGTAGAACCAGAAAACCGGATAGATCGAGAACGTGACGATCGAGAGAATGACGAACTTCCCCGTCGAGACCGGGAAGAAGGTCAGCTTCATGCAGCCGAGTTCCACGACATGCGCGCGCCTGCGCAGATGATGGGCTCGATGGCGATCACCAGCCCGTCGGTCAGCACGTCGCGCTGGCCGCGATTGAAATAGTCGGGCGCGGACGCCGGTTCGTAAATGGTCCGGCCCACGCGGGCCACCGCGAGATCGGCGCCGGTCTCTATTGACATGTTCTTAACTCTTAACTCTTAACTCTTAACTCTTAACTGGCTCAGCTCAGTGCCCCTTGTACTTCTCGTCCCACAACGGGCGGCCATCTTCGCTGCGCATTATCAGCACGGTCTTGCCGCGCGTGATCTGGCGAACAATGACCATTTCCGTGCCATCGTCCTCCTTCACCCTCGAACCGATGACGGTGAGACGATCACCGACCGAGGGGTGAAAGGATCTGGCATCCAGGAACGCGGTGGGGCCGATGTGAATCAGCATGTCCCCGCCGCTGGTCCTGAGAGTAAGGCGAGACCTCGGCGCGCCCCGCTTGCCGGTCTTCGAGCTGAGCGCTGTCACGACACCGGTGTAGGTGGCAACGGTGCTGGTATCGAACCGGGGTTCATCCTGATCGCCACCACCACCAGGGCCTCGCCCACCGCCGCCTCCACCTTGTGCGGCCGACAGCACGGGGAGCGCGAGCAGCAGTGCCACGCTCAGACAGAGTCTGTTCATCGATGCTCCATCTGGGTGGCGAGAACCGCGGGGATCGCTTCCCGGATGGTGTCCACGATGCGGTCGATGATCGCGTCGCTGGTGATCAGCGGTGGCGCCAGGCAAATGCAGTCCAGGGCGACGCGGGTGTAGAGGCCGCGATCGAGCAGGGCATCGGTGAGTTTTTGCGTCATAGCCGCGGCCGGCGGGAACAACTGCTTGGTGGGCTTGTCGGCGACCACTTCGACGGCGGCCATCAGTCCCAGGCCGCGGACGTTGCCGACGCCATCCATCGACTCGAGGCCACGCAGTTTCTCGAGCAGCCGCGCGCCCGCAGCGGCGCCGCGCTCCACGAGGCGCTCTTTCTCGATGATGTCGATATTCGCCAGCGCCACCGCGCAACAGGTCGGGTGCCCCGAATAGGTGTAGGCGTGCATCCAGCGCTTGCCGGCGGGAACGCCGTTGATCACTTCGCGGACCTTGTCCGAAACGCCGATGCCGCCGAGCGGGATGTAGCCGCTCGTGATGCCCTTGGCAAACTGCATGATGTCCGGCTCGATGCCGTAGCGCTCGAGGCCGAACCACTTGCCGGTGCGGCCGAATCCCGTGATCACCTCGTCTGCAATCAGCAGCACGTCGTACTTCGTGCAGATCTCGCGAATGCGTTTGAAGTAGTCATCGGGCGGCACGATCACGCCGCCGGCGCCCTGCACGGGCTCGGCGATGAACGCAGCCACGGTGTCGGCGCCTTCGCGGAGGACGGCCTCTTCGAGCTTGTTCGCGGCCGCCACGCCGAGGGTGACGTCGGGGTCGGTATTGACGAAGCGATACGGATCCGGCGCGTCGATGTGGAGGAAGCCGGGCGTCCGGGGCTCGAACATCGGCCAGAACGCCGGCAGGCCCGTGGCGCTCATCGCCGCCAGCGTGAGCCCGTGATACGCGCGATGGCGCGAGATCACCTTGAACTTGCCGGGCTGGTCGAGGGCCTTCCAATAGAACCGCGAGGTCTTGATCGAGGTCTCGGTCGCTTCGGCGCCGCCGCTGGTGAAGAAAAAGGTGTTGATGGACGGATAGACGAGCCCGGCCAGGCGCTCGGCGAGCGCAATCGCCTTTTCATTGGTGCCGCCGGCGTAGGACGAGTGGAACGCGAGCGTCGCCATCTGATCCCGCGCCGCGTCGCCAAGCTCTTTCCGCCCGTGGCCGATGTTGACGTTCCACAGGCCGGAGAGCCCATCAATGTACTCGCGGCCGGTGGAGTCTTTGATCAGCGCGCCGTTTCCGGAGACCCACACGCGCGTCGTCTTGTAGGCCGACGGGTGATGCAGCGGGTGCATCAAGTGGGCCTGGTCGATATCGAGTGGTTGGTTGGCCATGAGCCTGATGGTACAAGAAATTCACTGCCGGGTGATGTTCGGGCGTCCCTTCCGCAACACAAACTTCTGGATCTTGCCGGTGGCCGTCTTCGGCAACTCCGTCAGCGGCGTGAAACTGTGCGGCACCTTGAAGTGGGCAAGGGTGCCACGACAGAATTGCCGGAGCGCGTCACTGGTCGCCGCCTGCCCCGGCTTGAAGATCACGAACGCGTGCGGCGCCTCGCCCCATTTCTCGTCCGGCATGCCGACGACGGCGGCTTCCTGGATCGCGTCGTGACGCAGGAGCATCGCCTCCACTTCGACCGATGAGATGTTCTCGCCGCCGCTGATGATCACATCCTTCAGCCGGTCGCGGATCTCGATGTAGCCGTCGGGATGCACCACCGCGGCGTCGCCGGTGTGGAACCAGCCGTCGCCCATGCAGTTCGCCGTGGCCTCGGGGTCGTTGTAATACCCCTTCATGATCACGTTGCCGCGCGCGACGATTTCGCCCACCGTGGCGCCGTCGCGCGGCACTTCGTGCCCGTCGCCGTCAACGACACGCGTTTCGCCGGAGGTCATCAGCTCCACACCCTGCCGCGCCTTGACGCGCGCGCGTTCGGTGGGCGTCACGTCGAGGTGCTCGGGCAGCACTTCGCAGATCGTGATTCCGGGCGCCGTTTCGGTGAGGCCGTAGAGTTGAATCACGTTCCAGCCAAGCCCCTCTTCGACTCGCTGGATCGTCACGGCCGCCGGCGGCGCGCCCGCCGTCATCACGCGCACCCCGCGAGGAGTGCCGGCCTTCATCTCGTCGGTGGCGTTGGCCAGGCCAATCAGAATGGTCGGAGCGGCGCAAAGCGCGGTGATGCCTTCCGACTTCGCCAATCGGAACACCGCGGCCGGTTCCACCTTGCGCAGGCAGATGTGCTTGCCGCCGGCCGCCGTCACGGTCCACGTGAATGTCCAGCCGTTGGCGTGAAACATCGGGAGCGTCCACAGGTAGCGATCGGCGGGCGACATCGGCCAGTGCGCGAGCATGCCGACTGAATTCACCCACGCATTTCGGTGCGTGATCATCACGCCCTTCGGGCGTGACGTGGTCCCGCTCGTGTAATTGATGGTGAGCAGGTCGGTCTCGTTGATGGACGGCCGATTGACGTGGACGCCCGAGTCCTTCACCAGCGCCTCGTAGTCCAGCCAACCGGAGGGGGCTGAAGCCCCCTCCCTCCAACTGAGGGCGACGAAATGCGTGACGCCTTTGAGGTCGTCGCGGATCCCGTCCACTGCATCGAGATAATCAGCATCCACGCAGACGACCTTCGCGCCGCTGTGGTTGATGAGATACCGGAAGTCGTCCGCAATCAGGCGAAAGTTGATCGGCACGAGCACCGCGCCGATTTGCGGCACGGCGTAAAACGACTCGAGCTGCGCGTGCGTATTGGGCGCGATGTAGGTGACCCGATCGCCTGGCGCGACACCCATGGCTTGAAGGGCGGACGACCAGCGATCGCAGCGGTCGAAGAAGTCGCCATAGGACCAGCGCTCCGCACCGTCAACGACACCTTCTCGATTGGAATGGAGACGGCGCGTACGCCGCATGAATTCCAGCGGGCTCAGAGGAGTTTCCATCGCCCGCGGATTTTACTTCTTAACTCTTAACTCTTAACTCTTAACTGACCTAGACGGCCACCGGCCGTCGGCGCATGAAGGCCCACACCATCAGGCCAAGCAGGATGAAC
>Ga0210377_10005666_pt1 | contig 10222 bp, 8 predicted proteins | sample PLM4_65_b1redo_FD_155480 | JGI IMG/M metagenome (GOLD analysis project Ga0210377, IMG submission 155480) | Groundwater sediment microbial communities from an aquifer in East River, Colorado, USA - PLM4_65_b1 redo | ecosystem: Environmental > Terrestrial > Soil > Riparian zone | place: USA: East...
TGAGGGGCAACGTGCTCAGCGGGCGTCAAGATGGGATTCTCCTTTCGGGGGTCGAGGATGTGTCGGTCACCGAGAATCAGATTCACGGCGTTCCCGCAGGCGCGCCTCGCATCGCCGTTGCCGTCAGCAACGCGAATGGCTGTACCGTGGCGTCCAACCGGATCAGGGATGCTCAGGTAGGGATTGCCCTCTCGGGCGGGACTGAGAACCAGATCAAGACAAATGAGCTGCGCAACGGAGAGTCGGGCGTCCTCGTAACCTATGCAGCAGCCGTGAGGGTGTTCGAGAACGTCGTGGAGAACATGCAGTCGGTCGGCCTGGGGGGAATGGTGCTGCTCGACACCGCGGTTGCCCATAACCGGGTTGCGTCGTGTGGCTACGGCGGGCTGCCGGCCGGGATCGTTATCTACTATAGCTTCGGGGATCTGAGCGTCGAGTCCTGCGAGGTGTTCAACACCGGACGGTCACCTGACGGGACGCAGGTCACGGCTGCCGCCAGCTATGGGATCGCGGCGTTCCTCGCTCGTTCGTGTCGGATCGGCAGTAATCGCGTGGGCTACAAGGAGCTGGGCAATCTGGATGTCAACGAGGAACACCGCGCGCTGTTTCTCCTGGGGCAGTATCTCCAGGTCGGGAACGCGGCGGTGCTCGACAACCTCTTCACGGGCCTCGGGTTCTCGCACCTCGTCGAGATCCAGCTGGCCCCGAATGCGCCCACGTTCGGGTTCGAAAAGGTGAGCTTCAGCAACAATCACTGCGACCACATGGGGACCTTGCCTCCGGCCACAGGTGCCCAGGCCAGGAATCGGGCTACCGTCTCACTCTGGGGACAGCACGTCATCACCATGGGGAACCACGTCAAAGCGAATCTAAAGGTCATGCCATCGATCAACTTCAACAACCTGAAGCAGGTCGCGCTCGTGGGTAATGTGACGACCGGCGGTTTCATCAACCTCGGGAGCTCTGTTCCCACGCCGGCCGCGAACTTCAATGTTCAGGTGTAATCGGGAGGCGCTATGGAAGTCAAGGCCATTCAGGACATCCTGCAATTCCAGAAAGAGTTCGCGCAGAAGGTTGAAAAGCTCATCGGACTGGCGCGGAAGCGGAAGGCCCCTTCCGCAGAGGTAGCCGTGAAGGAGAAGGAGGAGATCAGGGCGCGCTTGAAGGAGCGGCTCGATGCCGCGAGCGAGGCCAAAGAGCGCGCCGCTCGTCGGTACGAGGATGGAATCCGGTCCCACAGCATGCTGATCTCTCGCCTCGATAAGGAGATCGACGAGGACAGAAAATCGCTCCAACGCACCGGCGTCAAGGCGGCCAAAGAGGAAGGTAAGAAGGGCAAAACCGAGAAAGCGAAGGGGAAGGGGGAGGGGTAGGCGAGGGACATGCGCATCGCGCAGTCGCAGATCAGGAGACCCGGCATGACCTCCGTCACGGAGACATCGTGCCGGTGCGCGCACGCGCCCCAGAGCCGCCAGATCCAGGACCCCGCGCATGCGGTGATGTCGCTCCACGGCGCGATCGGGAACCAGAACGCTCAGCGCCTGCTCCGCTCCGGCGCGATCCAGGCCAAGCTGGCGGTCAGCCAGCCCAACGATCCGTACGAACGGGAGGCGGACCGCGTCGCCGATCAGGTGCTCAAGGTGCCTGAGCCGGCGGTCGAGGGGACGGCGGTTCCGGGCCGTGGTCGGTCCCCTCACATCCAACGGAAGTGCGGCCCGTGCCAGGAGGAGGAGACGGTCCAGAGGAAGGAGACCCGTGCTCCTGCGGAGAGCCAGGCGGCGCTGGACGCATCTCACGTGACATCCTCGCGTGGCGGCGGACATCCGCTGTCGGAGTCTGTGCGCGACTTCTTTGAACCCCGCTTCAGCCATGACTTGAGCCAGGTGCGGGTCCACACCGATTCGCAGGCGGCGGAATCGGTGCGGGCGGTGAACGCCCTCGCCTACACGGTGGGACGGGATGTGGTGTTTGGTGAAGGACGGTATGCACCGGGGACGAGGGCAGGAAGCAGACTGCTGGCACACGAGCTGACTCATGCGATACAGCAACAGCGCCAGAACCAGGTGCGGCCAACTATTCCTAGGGATATGAGACAATCTGCCCCTACCATTTCGACCGAGGTCATCGAGCCGATAATCAGCCGAGCGCCGATCTATCCGGACGCCATGTGCGCCGGAGTTCAATCCAGCATCACGCGTGCCTGGCCCACGTCCAGGCGATGGGTCCGTGTCGCCAGGAGTCGGCTGAGCGATGCCACCGGCGTTGCCAGTGCACTCCAGACACACTTCAAGCTCGATCCGAACGATCCTGCTCACGCCACGGACCTTTCCACTGTCCGCGGAAACTTTGCGCGCATGGGGGAGCTTTTCGATACGGACATCGATAACCGCTGCACGTCGGCGAACTCTGGTTCCGAGTGTCGGCTTCCAGATGGAAGGGAATATGCGGCGTTTGTGCATTCAGGACTCCCAGCAGATGGGATCACACATTGCCTCGAGTCCGCCGATGTCGGCTTCTTGGCGCAGGAACCGTTGATCGAAACGCTGGTGCACGAGGTGGCCCATCTCGCTGATCCCGCTTCGACTGATTATGCATACAGAGACCGGGCTGCAATTACGACCTACGCCAGAATGACGAGAAGCCAGGCAATCCACAACGGCGATAGTTATTCTGAATTTGCAAGGGATCTCTTCGCTGGGCCTGGGACCCCCTTGCTCCTCGGTCTGACAACAGGCGCATTGCTCTCGTCAGGCAGGCCACGATGGGCAATCGGGGCGAGCTATGATATCCGGAGTCGATCAGGCATCGAGGTCTTTGATCTGGTAGGCGGTGTTCATGGATTCATCGCCCTTGATATAGCCGCGCCGCCGGGCGAGCCGGTCCTTCGGGAGTTCGGCGGAGAGCTCAACATCGGCGCGATTAGCCGGTCAGCCGATACACGGCTCTTCGTTGATAGCCGACTGGGGGCCTTCACTACCGTAGATGTTGCAGGCCGGGAGCCGGCCCGCGTCGGCATTAGCAGCAGTACCATCATTGGATGGGCGAATTCTGGGTTTCGAGCTGGCGTCAACCTACGGCTTCTCTATGACTTCCTTGAGGGCAACCACGCCGTCATCATAGGAGGAGAGTTCAACTGGGGCCCATGAAGTGGGTTCCCGATGCTCAAGTGTGGGTGGACGTCGTTTCCAAGTCCTCATGCTGAAAGGAGGTGCGCCCTGAGAGTGCTGGACCCTTGCGTCAGACGCTTCGTGCTCAGGCCCGTCGCACACTGCCGCGGCGGGTGTTGAAGGGACGGCGCGGACTTGGCCCAGGTGGTCTGGCTGTCCCTGGTGACGGCCTCGGTGGCATTCGCCCTCAGCGAGACGGCGGTCTTTGCGGGGCCCCGCAAGTGGGCGAACGGCCGGAGCACATGGCTGGGGACGCTCGCCCGCTGCGGATACTGCCTGGGCCATTGGGTCGCTTTCGGCCTGGTCGCGGTCTATCGCCCGACGCTCTTCGAGGCATGGTGGTTGCTGGATTACTTCCTCACCGCGTTGGTCATCGCATGGCTTGCGGCATTCCAGTGGGCGGCGCTGTGCTGGCTGATGGAGCAGGTGGGGAAATAGGTTGACACGGAGGCCAAGGGGTGAGCTGTCGGCCGAGCACCGGGGCGATCCTGAGATTGTTGTTAGGTCGGCAGCCGCCAGGCTGATCCCTGCGGTCGTGGACACCTGGCTCGCGCCCGGGTGAGGCCCACCAGGCGCGGCGAAGCCCGGTGTACCTGTGGCGGCTGTCCGGGCCGCCAAGGTCCTGTGACCCTGTTGCCCCAGCTTATCAAACTTTATGCGACAAACTTTTCGTAAAGGAGGCTGAAATGGAGGCGAAAAAGCGACCGGTTGCAGAACCATCACCGATTCGCGAGGCGGTGCAGGGGGCCAGCGCGCAGGCCGCTATGGCGTCAAGGCCTCTCGTGAAAACCCACCTCCCTGAGCAGTGCAAGGACTGCCGCGTTGATAATGCCTTCCACGCATGGCGTGACCAGCATCTCACCCCGTCCTTCAATTGGCTCATCGACTTCACAGGAACAGTAAACATTCCGGCCGGTAGGCGAGCCGTGATTGAACTCGTCACCGCAACCATTTCTGTTCCGAGTGGAGAAAGAGCGCGCTTACGGATGTACACGAGTCTCGGTTTCGCTCCTTCCAATCTCGATTTCGTCTTGACTCCACAAGGACAGGTTGGCGGTCGGGAAATACTGGTCGCTACTCACTCGGTCCGCGTGTATTCGGACCATTCCATCGAATTCAACGTAAACCGCGACAATGCACAAATGGAGGGCGACGCGTTCATTTGCATCTCCGGATACCTTATTGATGTGTAGCCCCGCCGGTCTCTTGCGGCCTAACCCGTCGTTGCACCGAAACCGCTGAATGGAGACCGGTGAAGTCTGCGTGAGGCGACAATCGCGACAGGAAAAAAGGAGGCGAGTGCCTTGCTTGCAATCCACTCGCCCCTAAACAGAGGTGACGTTGGAGCAAAGAGCGCACAGGCAGGCTGTTAGGGTGCTGCTTGACGGCCCGAAATGGCAATCTTAAATCGCCCTGAGTCTCTCTAAGGAGCTATCCATGACACATCCATTCGATCCGGGGTACGGGGCCGAACCGTTCAGGACCCTCTGCGAGGAGTATCCCGGGGCTGATGTCTATCCTCCCGCCGATTTTCGCGTCGAATGGGGGCCGATCTTCCACCGGGGCCGACTCGACGGGTCGGCGCGCATCCTGGTGATCGGGCAAGACCCTGCGCAACACGAGACCGTCGTTCGACGGATCCTGGTCGGCGAGGCGGGAGAGCGCACCCAGGGCTTTCTGGCCAAGCTCGGGATCGACAAGAGCTACGTCATGGTGAACACGTTCGTCTACAGCGTCTACGGGATCATCAAGGCCAAGTACAGGAACGACCCCGGCATCCTTCAATACCGCCATCGGTGGCTCGACGCCCTGGCGTTGAGCGACCGCCTCGAGGCGGTCGTCGCCCTCGGCGTCAATGCCGATGCCGCCTGGACGGCGTGGAAGGCGACGGCTCAGGGCCAGACGGTCAACCTCGCGTACGCCAAGCTCACACATCCCACGCAACCGGAAAGCTCGTCGAAGGGAGACCAGGCCAAATTGGCCGCTGCCACCAAGCTACTGCTGGAAGGCTGGAATTCGGCGCTCCAGCATCTCAAGCCGGCCATCGTCAATCCCGACACCCCCCGACCCCTCGTCCTCTACGGCGAGGCGTTCCAGCCAGGAGATCGAGCCCGCATCCCGGCGATCGACCTTCCGGCCGGGCTGCCGGCCTGGATGCGCGAACGGGACAATTGGGCGAGGCGCGTGGGTGCTGAGGTGAAGAAGAAACGGGGGAATATCACCATCACCGTGCCGAAGGATCTGCTGCCATGAACATCTCCTCCCACCCAGCACCATTGAATCCGGAGTGGAGAAAGGCGGGACGTTCTTCATGCCGCGTGTGACGCCGATCGACCCGCTCGAGGGGCCAAAGCTCGCGCTCGCCGGCCGGATCGTCGTGATGGACGAGGCCTTCACCGTCATTCCCCGCGGCGTCGTATATGTGGACAAGGGTAGTATTGTCGCCGTCCTGGATCACGCGGCACCGGCGCCTCCGGGCTTTGAGTCGGTCCCGGTGCTGGATACGGGCGGCACACTCTATCCGGGCCTCATCGAGCTGCACAACCACCTCAGCTACAATGCCCTTCCGCTCTGGGATGTCCCCAAGAGGTTCACCAACCGCGACCGTTGGTCGGGAACAGACGAGTACCGGAAGCTGATCAGCGGGCCGATGCAGGTGGTGGGGAAGTCCCCAGACCTCCTTCCAGCGGTCGTGCGCTACGTCGAGTGCAAGAGTTTGTTCGGCGGGGTCACCACCAGCCAGGGGATCCAACTGTTCAGCAATGCCGGCGTCCGCCGCTTCTACCGAGGGATCGTGCGGAACGTCGAGCAGACTGACGAGCTGGAGCTTCCCGAGGCGGCAACGCGGGTCGCCGATATCGAGGCCCGCGATGCGAAGCTTTTTCTCACCCGGTTGCTTAAGCAGAGCTGCTTCCTGCTGCACCTGAGCGAGGGCACCGACGAGGCAGCTCGCCGACATTTCTTGGCGCTTCAAATATCAGACCATGAATGGGCGATCTCGAAGCAGCTCGCCGGCATCCACAGCGCCGCGCTCACCCGAGAAGACTTCGACCTTTTAGCGGAGAAAGAGGGGGCGATGATCTGGTCGCCGCTGAGCAACCTTCTGCTTTATGGTGACACGGCGAGGATCAAGGCCGCCAAAGCGTCCGGCGTGCGCATAGGGATCGGGTCCGACTGGTCGCCATCAGGGAGCAAGAACCTGCTGGGCGAGCTCAAGGTGGCGCACCTGGTCAGTCAAGCGCAGGGAGGGATCTTCAGCGACCGCGAGATCGTGAGGATGGCGACCAGCGAGGCCGCCTTGATCCTCCAGTGGGAGAAGGTGCTAGGGACGCTCCAGGCTGGCAAGCGCGCGGACATCCTGATCATCGAAGGGAAAGCCGGGGACCCCTACGCTGCTCTGCTCAAGGCTAAAGAGACGTCCATCCGGCTGGTCATGATCAATGGCGTGGCGCGCTACGGCACGCCACACCTGATGCAGCGGCTCGGAGCTGCCGGAGAGGGGATTCGGGTCGGGGGCCTGGCGCGGACAGTCTACCTCAAACAGGCCACTGCGGACCCCGACGTGCACGCTGTGTCGCTGGGGGAGGCGCGCGACAGATTGAAAGAGGCGTTCCAGAGACTGCCCCAGCTCGCGCGCGACCTCGAACAGCCGCCGCCCACGCTCCCCAGATTGGCGGCCCGTCGGCACGCTGGCATGCCGGAGCCGCTCGTCTGGTCACTCGCCCTGGACGAGCTCCAGGAGACCGGTGTTGACCTGCGGCCGCGCTTGCCGCTGCGGGGCAGGAGGGACTTCACCGGCCCCAAGCGGCTTGCCGCCAGAGCCGCCGGCCCACTCTCGGAGGTTCTAAAGCCCCTTGAGCTCGATCCGCTCACCGTGGCTGACGACGACACGTTTTTGGACCGGATTGGCAGGGAAAAAAACTTGCCCGCATTCATCAAGAGCGACCTGAAAAAATTGTACTGATTCGCCTGAGGGTACCCTGGCACTGGATGACCGGTCTTGACATATGGTTTAGGAACATCGAGGGCTAAGCAGGAGGAGGATTCTTGTGGATCGAATGTTGAAAGTCTTTTGTACAGGGCGCGATCAGGATAGGCTCGCTCAGACGCATCGCGTGATTGAACGGTATAACGGGTTCGTGCTGGCCGAAGTTCCCAAACAGGATGTAGGCCGGCTTTCCCGCGAGTACCCCGTCGAGGACATCACGGATCTGTACACGATCCGCGTCGGCGGGCGGGCCATCGACACCTCGCGACCTCGCCTCGACGCGAAGGGGATGTTGCGTTCGCACCCTGCCTATCAGGGGACCAAGCCACTGCCACCAGGGCGCCACCATCATCTCGTGCAGTTCGTCGGCCCGATCAAGGACGAGTGGCTGACCTCAGTGAAGAGAGCGGGCGGCGAGCCGCGCGCGCCGTATCAGGACTTCACCTATGTGGTTCGCGCAAATGAGGAGAGGTTCAAGCGGATCGCGGCGCTCCCGTGTGTCCGGTGGGTAGGCCATCTGCCCCACATGGCCCGCGTGGCCCCTTCGGTGTTCCTGAAGGCCGGACGCAAGTCCGGCGATACCTCTTCATCGCTGCCACGGACGCGGGTTGTTCCCGGCGCCTACACCGTCGAGTTCTTCGGCTCCGGAGATCTGACCGGTGGCCTCGCCGCCGTGAAGAAACTCGGGTTCAAGATCTTGGGAAAGGATGCCAAGGCGAAGGTTCTCGTTGTGGAAGCGAGGGTGAGTGAAGCGCAGCGACGGCAGCGGCTCGAGGCATTGGCCGCCGTTCATGGCGTGCGTTTCATCCGGGAGAAAAGCCTGAAACGCACAAGCAACGATGTGGCTGCCGGGATCATGGCTGCGACGATGGCAATGGGGAACCCCGCCCATGGCTTGAGCGGGAAGGGTGAACGTGTGGGGATCTGTGACACGGGGCTGGACACCGGCGACCCGAGGACGATCCACAAGGACTTTGCGAAACGGGTTGCGTGGATGAAGAGCTATCCGATCACCCCGGACTTCGCTCAATATGTCAAGAATCCGGGCGGCGATGATGGGGTGGCAGACCTCGACAGCGGCCATGGGACGCACGTAGCAGGCTCCGTCCTGGGTAGTGGCGCCGGAAGCATCGGTCTCCTGGGGTTGGCATCGCCGATCCGGGGCTTGGCCTACAAGGCGCGGGTGGTGTTTCAGGCTGTTGAGCAGGAGATGGAATGGAAAAATCCCGCCCACCTCGAACTTTACGGTCGGTACCTCCTGACGGGGATTCCGCTGGACCTGACCACTCTATTCTCTGACGCGTACCGGAAGCGAGCGCGGATTCACTCAAACTCCTGGGGCGGCGGCGATCCGGGAGCCTACGATAGCCAGTGCGAGCAACTTGACCGGTTTATCTGGGAACACAAGGACTTCTGTGTCCTCGTGGCCGCGGGGAACGATGGGACGGATAAGGACGGGGATGGGAAGATCAACCTGATGAGCGTGACGTCTCCCGCAACGGCGAAGAACTGCATCACGGTGGGGGCATGCGAGAACCAAAGGCCAATCTTCAATACTGATACCTATGGGGATTGGTGGCCTCAAGACTATCCGGTCGCGCCCTTCCGAAACGATCCGATGGCAGATGATCCCGATCATGTCGTCGCATTCAGCAGTCGAGGTCCGACGGAGGACGGCCGCGTCAAGCCCGACGTTGTCTCTCCGGGCACGTTCATCCTGTCAACGCGGTCCACCCAGATCGCTCCGAACAACATGGCATGGGCCGCCTTCCCCCCGAGCAAGCTCTACTTCCACATGGGTGGGACAAGCATGGCCACCCCCCTCACGGCAGGGGCCGTCGGGCTCTTGCGAGAGTATCTTCGGCGGAAGAAGAAGATCCAGAGGCCGACCGCAGCGCTCTTGAAGGCGACCATCATTGCCGGGGCGACCAGGCTTCCAGGGTATGCGCCCAAGGGTGCCGTGTTCGATAACCACCAGGGCTACGGCCGAGTAAACATCGATGCTGTGCTGTCGCCGCCTGAGCCTGCATCGACTGAGTTCCTTGAGCCGAAGCCTGGCTTGAATACTGGCGAGATCCGCACAATCGAGATGAAGGTAAAGTCCGGGACCGTCCCGCTGCGCGTGGCGCTCGCATACAGCGATTACCCGGGACCATCGCTGGTCAATAACCTGAATCTCATTGTGAATGCCCCTGATGGAAAGACGTACGTGGGAAACCAAAAGGCTGGCGGACCAATGAACTTTGACGTGAGGAACAACGTAGAGACCGTCCATGTTCAGAAGCCGCTTGACGGAACCTGGACGATTCAGGTGGTCGGTTCCAACGTCCCGGAAGGTCCGCAGGACTTTGCGCTGGTCTATATCGCACACCTGGTCGAATAGACAGCAACTTTCACTGCCGGCCCCCCCTGGCTCCGTGGTTGAAGCGGTGCCCTTCCCCCGGCTCCAGAAAGGTGACTCCATGAGAGCGTTTTCGCGTGAACATAGGAGAGCGGCGGTATTCGTGGCAGGGGTATTGCTGATGGCGGCGGGCACCATGCTGATTCCCTGTGGAACGCCCTATGCTCAGGTCGAGCCGATTGATGCTCGGTCTAACAGGTGCAAACAACTCCTCAAGAAACAGATCAGCCAGTTAACCGATGAACAGCTTCGCATCCTCAAGAGGTGCCTCGAGCCTTTAGAACGACGCAAGAAGGAGAAGACAGAATCCGCCGATGAGCTCCTTGCGCCTGCCGAGCGCAAAGCGCCGCTCAGGATCTATGGAAAATAACTTACCGTAGATATGGAGTGCGTCATGCCTTCCTGGTTGACCAATCCCGAAGTATTTAAGACCCTGGCCTTCTTGCCCTTGCCGATTCTCCTCACCAGTCTGCTGGTCTGGACTATCTTCTCGATAGGGGCTGGCGAGCGGATGCGGGCGACATGGGAAAACCTCCTCATCGTTTTCTGCTTTTCCAGCTTGGGGGTCACCGTCGGTGTATTGGCGGCAAGTAGCAGTGCATCGGCGGTCCCCTCTCTCCTTCCTGCGGTGCTCTCGTTGGTCGGTGGCCTCGCCGCCTACTTGGT
>Ga0210377_10005667_pt1 | contig 10221 bp, 10 predicted proteins | sample PLM4_65_b1redo_FD_155480 | JGI IMG/M metagenome (GOLD analysis project Ga0210377, IMG submission 155480) | Groundwater sediment microbial communities from an aquifer in East River, Colorado, USA - PLM4_65_b1 redo | ecosystem: Environmental > Terrestrial > Soil > Riparian zone | place: USA: East...
ATCAAGCGACGACTGGCCGGCGATGATGGGTTCCGGCGTCAGATCGAATCCCTCACGCAATCGATCGCTTCCTAGTGTGGCGTCCCAGAAATCCGTTGAATGAGTTTTGTCATTCTGAGCCGCAGGCGAAGAATCTCTGAGCGATCTAAGATCCTTCACGGAGCTTGTCCTGAGACTCTTCGCGGAGTCTACCCTGAGCAGGATCAGATCCTTCGCTTTGCTCAGGATGACAGGGTCCGAAGGGTTCAGGATGACAGGCTTTACCCAGAGATCCATAACCGGGCGACTTATTCGGTGAACCTCTGAGACAGGACACTAGTCCGGGGCAGCGTCCAGTGACCAGCCGCATCCACATCCCGCACCCCGCACGCCGCACCACTGACCTCGCACCTCGAACGGGCGCAGCAAGCAGCGCCCCTACATGGCACTTCGCACCTCCACCTCGCACGTCGCACCTGATTTCAACTGTTGCTCAATGAGAACTGTTCACGTACCATGGAAGCATGTTAAGCCTTGTCACGGGCGGGACAGGGTTCGTTGGCGCAGCGGTGGTCCGGCTCTTGATCTCGGAAGGCCACGCCGTCCGAGCCCTGGCGCGACGAGGGAGCGACCTTCGAAATCTCTGCGATCTTGATATCGAACTGATCTACGGCGACCTCCAGGATAAGGATTCGTTGCGACAGGCCCTCAAGGGATGCCGACGCCTCTATCATGTCGCGGCCCACTACTCGCTCTGGGAGCCTGACCCAGGCGTCTTCTACCGGGTGAATGTTGACGGGACGAGAATCCTCCTCGAGACAGCCCTGGAAGAAGGGATGGAGCGGGTCGTCTACACCAGCACTGTCGGCGCCTTGGGTTACCGGGACGACGGCGGACCGGCCGACGAGGAGACGCCGGTGAGCCTCGACCAGATGGTAGGCCACTACAAGCGGTCGAAGTTCCTCGGAGAAGAAGTCGCCCGCCAGGCTGCAGTCCGTGGACTGCCGGTTGTGATCGTCAACCCGAGCACGCCGGTCGGGCCGCGAGACATCAAGCCGACGCCCACCGGGCGGATCATCGTCGATTTCCTGAACCGTCGGATGCCGGCCTATATCGACACCGGCCTGAACCTGATCGACGTGGATGATGTGGCCCGAGGCCTCCTGCTGGCGGCGGACCGTGGTCGGGTCGGAGAGCGCTACATTCTCGGCCACAGGAACCTGACCCTCGGGGAGATCTTCGCCCTCCTGGGACAGATCACGAAGATCCCGCCGCCCATGGTCCGATTGCCCTATCATGTCATCCTGCCGCTGGCCTATGCGAATCAATGGCTCTCTGACCGCATCACCCGGAGGCCGCCAAGGATCCCTCTGGAAGGGGTGAAGATGGCCAAGCGGCGCATGTTCTTCAACGCTTCCAAGTCGGTCCGGGAGTTGGGCTTGCCACAATCGCCGATCGAGCAGGCGTTGGAAAAGGCGGTGCGCTGGTTCACCGATCATGGGTATGTGAGGAGATAGGTTCCGAGTTCAAGGTTCTAAGTTCCAGGTTCAAAGAGGGAGGGGCGGGTGACGTTCGGGGAGTACTTAGGACTGGAAACCAAGCGGATCGACGGCGGGGCTGAGGTTCGACTTGAAATCACGGAGCGGGCCCTCAACAGCCTTGGCGTTGCCCATGGCGGCGTGATCTGCAGCCTGGTGGATCACGCGATCGGGGCGGCAGTTGCCTTCGCTCTTGGGCGAGGCCGGCAAGCAGTGACCGCAGAGCTGAAGATAAATTTCCTCGCACCGGTCACGGCAGGCACCGTCACGGCCAGGGGCCGGCTGCTCCGAGAAGGCAGGCGCCTTATCGTCGGGGAAGCAGAGGTCGTAGACCAGACAGGCAGGATGATCGCTAAAGGTCTCGGGACCTGGATGATTATTGAGTGAGGAGCCCACATCGATGCTGTCTTCCGGGGAGCTGCACGACATCACGATCATCGGGGGCGGACCCTCTGGCCTGTTCGCGGCCTACTACGCAGGGTTCCGAGGCCTGACGGTCAAGATCATCGACAGCCTGCCTGAGCTGGGGGGCCAGCTCACCGCCGCGTACCCCGAAAAGCATATCTACGATGTCCCCGCCTTCCCGAGGATCATGGCGCGAGATCTCGTCAGGCGGCTGGTGGATCAGGCCATGCCGTACGCCCCGATCCTCTCCCTCGGCGAACACGTCCAAAAGCTCGACAGGTCGGGTTCGCCCCGCCTCCGGGTCGTCACCGACCGGGCGGAACACTGGACCAAGGCCCTCATCATCACAGCGGGACTCGGGATGTATACGCCGCGGCGCCTGAAGGGAGCCGAGTCGTTCGAGGGGAGGGGCCTCTACTACACGGTCACGCGGACCGAGGAGTTTCGCGGAAAGGATGTCCTGATCATCGGCGGCGGCGATTCTGCCATCGACTGGGCGCTTCACCTGGAGCCGGTTGCCAGCGCCGTCACCCTCATCCACAGGCGACAACAGTTTCGCGCCCATCAAGAGAACGTGCGCCGCCTCCTCAGTTCCGCCGCCAACGTCAAGCTCCCGTACAGACCGAAGGAGGTCCGGGGAGAGGAGCAGATCCGCGAGGCGGTGATCGTCAATACCGACACAAGACAGGAAGAGATCCTTCGGGTCGATGCGATTCTCGCCTGTCTCGGGTTCTCCTCGGAGCTTGGTCCGATGGCCGACTGGGGGTTAGAGTTGGAGGGGAACGATTCGATCAGGGTGAATACGAGGATGGAGACCAATATCCCAGGAGTCTATGCAGCGGGGGATGTGGCCCACTATCCCGGCAAGCTGAAGTTGATCGTGACCGGCTTCGGCGAGGCGGCCACCGCGGTAAACAACTCGGCGCACTACATCAATCCCGGCGTGAAAGTCTTTCCCGGCTACAGCACCACCATCATGAAGCAGCGCGAGCGCAAGAAAACGAAACACGACACCTCCGCTTGACCTCGGAGGCACCTCGCACCCCGCACTTCGCACCGCTCTTTTCGGACATCGCACTTCGCACCTCGGACCTCGCACCCCGCACGTATAGACTACAGCCTGACCTCGGTCCAGCGCATTCGGCGGAAGCGCAGCAGCACGACCGCACCCCGCACCCACCAGTCGAGCCACATCGTCAGCCAGACCGCCACCAACCCCAAGTCGAGCTGTATGCCGAAGAGATAGGCCAGCGGGAGCCTCACCACCCATCCCCCGAGGATGGCGGCATACAGCACTACTCTTGTCTCTCCCGCCCCTCGAAGGACGCCCTTGAGGGTCAGGGCAAGCGCCAGCGGCGGTTGCAGGAACGCCATGATCCACATCAAGGTGCGGCCATAGGCCAGCACCTCATGGTCGGTGGTGAAGAGCGCCATCCACTGAGAGGGGAAGAGCAGATAGGTCACTCCAAAGGCCGACATGGTCGCCACCGCAAGCCAGGCCGCATAGATCCCGCTGCGCCGAGCGGCTGGCCCCTCCCCAGCCCCCAGGCGCTGGCCGACCAGGGTGGTGGCCGCCTGAGCGAAGCCGAGGCCCGGCAGGAAAGACAGGGCCTCGATGTTCAGCCCCACCTGATGTGCGGCGTAGGCGGCCACACCGAAAGCGATCACGAGCTTGGTATAGGCGAGCTGCATCCCGTGTGTGATGAGGCGCTCGCCCATCGCCGGCGACCCAATCGAAACGATACGCCGGACCTCGAGGGGATCGCCCCACCGCCCCCTCCACGACACCCACCCGCGACGGAAAGCTATCACCAGGAGCGAGACGGCGCCGAACGCCTCGGAAACGACGGAGGCGATTGCGGCACCCGGGACACCCATCCTGGGGACACCGGCCCATCCGAAGACCAGCGGGAAAGCGATCCCGATATGGATCAGATTTACAAAGACAATGACGGCAAGCGGCGTGCGGCTGTCTCCAACGCCGTAGAAGATGCTCGCCACCATGTGCAGCATCACCTTGAAGATGAAGAAGGTCCAGGTAATGACCAGGTATTCCACGGTCAGGGTAAGGACGGGCCCCGACGCCCCGAGAAACCGGGCCGTCGGCTCCGAAACAACAAGCCCCAATATGGTGAGGCCCGCGGAGGCGGCAAGGCCCAGCAGCAGAGACGCCCGGATTGCGCGGGCGCGCTCGTCCTGATCGCCGGCGCCAGTGTGGTAGGCCACCGCCACGGTGCACCCGATCCCGAGGCCATAGACGAGAGCCATCAGGAAGAAGATCAGGAGCTGAGAGAGGCCGACGGCGGCCAGCTCGGCGGCGCCTAGCCGGCCGACCATCAAGGTATCGACGATCCCGACACCGCGCTGGAGCAGGTTGCTGCCGGCGATCGGCAGGGCAAGGCGGACGAGAGCGGGAAGGAGAGATTGGTTCGACGAAGCGGGGGCCGGCCTCACAGCCTCTGCCAGAGCCACTGGGGCGTCAGGCGAAGCGCGTAGGCGGAGAGGATGGTGAAGTAATTGGTCAGCAGCAGGGTGCCGACGAAGACCAGGAAGAGCCCGCCGACCATGCTGACGGCCGGCATCAGGCCTTTGAACCTGTCAAAGACGTCGAGGAAGCGATTGAGGGCCAGGGCGCTCAGGAAGAATGGGATGGCGAGCCCGAGCGAGTAGGCCCCGAGCATCAGGACTCCGGTGCCGGCGGTCTTGGCCGTGCCGGCGTATAGCAGGATGGAACCCAAGATCGGGCCGACGCAGGGGGTCCAACCGGCCGCGAAGGTGACCCCCACAATGAAGGCGCCGAGGTACCCTGCAGGGCGATCCTTCAGTTCGACCCGGATGTTCCGCATCAGGAAAGGAAGCCTGAGGAGCCCGGCAATGTACAGGCCGAACAGGATAACCAGGACCCCACCTGCCTTTCTGAGGATCTGCTGATAGTCGAACAGGAGTCGCCCCAGCAGGCTGAAGGAGGCGCCGAGCGACATGAATACCAACGAGAAGCCAAGGATGAAACAGAGGGAGTTCAGGATGATCGCCCGGCGCGTCTTGGCATTGGCCACCGACCCCGACAGCTCGCCGAAGGAGACGCCGGTCACAAAGGAGAGGTATGAGGGAAAAATCGGGAGCACACAGGGCGAGAGAAACGAGAGAATCCCCGCCCCCATCGCCACCCAAATGCTCAGAGATTCACCGCTTCCCGGCATCATCAATCCTCGGTTCCGAGTTCCACGTTCCGTGTTCCAGGTTAGATGCTGATTCACTACCTTTTCAACCCGGAACCTGGCACCAGGAACTGTGAACTATTCTTGCGGCAGCGCCGCCTTTGTTTGGTCGGCCACGACAACCAGGACATACCGGTCCGGCGTCAGGTAGGCGCGCGCCACTCGTAGGATCTCCTCTGTGGTAACAGCCTCGATTAGCATCCGGTAGCGATCGGCGTAATCCAGGCCAAGCTTGTAATACTCGACCGTGGAGATCAGCCCCGCCACCTTGCTATTAGTGTCGAGTCGAAGGGGGAAGCTGCCGGTCAGATACGCCTTGGCATCAGCGAGCTCCTGAGCGGTCACGCCCTGATCCCGAATCCTCCGCAGCTCGCGGAGCACCTCCCCCACGGCTGGGCCTGCATTCTCGTTCTTCGTCTGCAGCCCGACCTGAAACGCCCCCCGCTCGAGGCCCGGGTAGAAATACGAGTGCACGTCGTAGGCCCACCCCTTCTCTTCGCGGATGCGCTCCACCAGGCGGGAAGAGAACCCACCGCCGCCCAGGATGTAGTTCATGACCGTCACGGCGTAGAAATCCGGATTGTCCCGTCGAATCCCCTGGTGTCCAAGGATGATATTGGCCTGGGTCACGCTCCGATCGATCTTCTTGACGAGAGCCTTGTCCTGAAGCGGATTCGGCTGCCTGGCTCTCTCCACCGTCACCGTCCCTTTAGGCCAGGGTTTGAGGAGCGCGCGAAGCTGGGCTGTGATCTCCTTCGGTTCGACGTCGCCGACGACGGTGATAATCGTCCGCTCCGGGGCGTAGTGGTCGCGATAGAACCGCACAACCTCATCCCGGGTGATCATGGAGAGGGAAGCGTCAGTCCCCTCAAGCGGCCGACCGTACGGATGTCTACCGAACACCAACTCGTTGAATGCTTCCAGGGCGACCTCACCCGGATCTTCCTGCCGCTTACGCAGGGCCGCCTTGATCTCTTGCACCTTCCTGGCGATCTCCCCCTGCTGGAAGGTGGGGTGAAGCAAAACATCCGCGAGCAACTCCAGTCCAATCGGCAGATCCTTCTTCAGCACGGTCAGGTCCAGCTCGCTGGAGTCTCGATCGGCCCCCGACGAGAGTGAGGCGCCGATGAAGTCGACCGCCTCGTCGATCTGGGCCGCCGTGCGGCTCGTTGTCCCTCTGGTCAGCAGCGAGGCGGTCAGATAGGCCAGACCGGCCCGTCCCTCGGGCTCCCAAAGGGAGCCCGCCTGCACCGTCACCTTTATGGTGACGATGGGCAGCGCCCGCCTGCTCGCCACAAGCAGGGTCAGGCCGCTCTCCAGGGCCTGCCGCTCGGCCAGGGGCGCCGCCGCCACGAGCGCCGGCAACAGCACCAGGATGAGGCTCAAGTACGTGATCCGACAACCTCGCCGTTTCATACCGCCTGTCTTCCCTCTTTCACTGTCATTGCGAGGGAGCGAAGCGACCGCGGCAATCCCAAGTACGGCGGGATTGCTTCGGCCCCGACATGTCGGGACCTCGCAATGACGCCCGATGGCGCTCAGCCTTCACAACGTCGTCTTGCCACTACCGCTCGGTCTTCGTCGGGATCAGCACTGCAACGGTTCGACTGTCAGGAGTCAGGTAGGCCTTCGCGACTCGCTGCAGATCCTCCGCCTTGACGGCGCGGATGCCAGTGACATATGCCTCCCACACGCGCCAGCCGGCCACGATCTCATACTCGGCCAGTTGCCTGGCCAGATTGAAGATCGAATCCTGCCCGAACAGGAAACCAGCCTCGATCTGATTCTTGGCCTTCTCCAGCTCCCGGTCCGAGACACGCTCGCTCTTCAGCCGCTCGATCTCGGCCGTGAGCGCCTGTTCAACCTCCCCTGCCGTCTTCCCAGGCATGACGCTGGCGTAGAAGTAGAAGAGGTTGGGATCGATGCTTTCCCGGTCATACCCACCACCGGCATACAAGGCAAGCTGCTTCTCGTAGACCAGGCTCTTATAGATCCTCGCGCTCTTGCCGCCGGACAGGATGTAGGCCAACACCTCGAGGGCAAAGTTATCCGGATGTTTCAGGTCCGGGACGTGATAGCCCATATACACAAAGGGGAGCTCGGCTTCCTTCCTCAGGACAAGCCGCCGCTCTCCACGCTGCGCGGGCTCCACCGCTCGGACCCTTGGAGGCTCTTGACCCCGCGGGATCCCTCCGAACTGCTGCCGGATCTTTGGGAGCAATTCGTCGCTCTTGAAATCGCCAACGACGATCAGCACGGCGTTGTTCGGGACATAATAAGTATTGTAATGCTGGACCAAGTTCTCACGCGTCAGCCCTTGGAGGTCCGACATCCAGCCGATGACCGGCTGGCGGTACGGATGCACCTGAAAGGCCACGGCCCCCATCGCCTCCTGCAAGGCAGATACAGGGTCGTCGTCGGTCCGCAGGCGGCGCTCCTCCATCACGACCTTCTTCTCGGACTCCACCTCTTTCGGATCGAGCAGCAGGCCTCGCATTCGATCAGCCTCGATCTCTAGAGCCAGCTCGAACCGATCCGAGGCGAAGGTCTCAAAGTAGCCGGTATAATCATCGCTGGTGAAGGCATTATCACGGCCGCCGTTCTTCTGGACTGTCCTCGAAAACTGGCCCGGACCCAGCTTCGACGTCCCTTTGAACATCATGTGCTCCAAGAAGTGGGACAGTCCGGTGGCTCCCGGTTGCTCGTTGCGCGCGCCGACCCGATACCAGACATGCACCGTCACCACGGGCGCCTTATGCTCCTCGAGCAGCAAGACCTTGAGTCCATTTTCGAGAACCGATTCCTTGACCCTCGTTGTGACCTGGGGCCCCGCGAAGCCCACGGTCGCGGGCAAGAGGAGCAGCACTATAGCCGCTGGGATCGCCCACCTCACCAGATGTCGCCCCTTCTGTCTCTTCGCCACTGTCACCATTCCGAATATACCAGTCGCCCAACAACTCATTGGCTTGTCCTTCTATTTGTACGTCACCTCGACTGACTGGCCGATTCGGATTCCCATCTCGCGGGCGTAGCCGGCCGGCACCTCCAACACCTGATCGGCCACATGGCTGAAAACGGCCAGCGCCCCATTCGAGGTTGGCGGCTGGACATTCGCTTCGATCGCCACGATCCTGCCCTCCAGGATCCAGAGAATGTCGATGGGAATCAGCATCCCCTTCATCCAGATGCCCCGCAGCCCCGGCCCGTTATAGGGAAACGCCATCCCCGTTCCTTTCTTGAGGGACGGCCGGCCCCCTAACCCTCTGGTCTGCGCTTGGGGACTCCGCGCGACCTCCACGTTGATGGTGACCCGGCCGTCGATTACCACCTCCCCTTTCTGAAGGGCTGAGGCCGCGGGAGGCTCAACCGCGTAGTACAGCAGCGCGAGGGGAAGCAGGAGCCCCAGGATCAAACGTGTCCGGATCGCCCTCGTCCCGGTCATGCCTCGGGAAGCTCTCCCAGCCGAACGGGAACTGTCAGCGGCCGGCCATCACGAAGCAGCTCGATCTTCACCTGATCCCCTACCTTATGCTCAGCGTCCAGGAAAGCGGTCATCTCGTCCACCGATTGGATCTTGCGCCCATTGACCTTGATGATGATGTCCCCCCCTACACTGACGAGCGTGTTCCCGAAGCGTGTTCGCTTCGTGCTCCCCTTGATGCCCGCGCGGCCGGCCGGACCTTTCGGCGAGACCTGAATGACCATAACCCCCTCCTGCACCGCGAGCTTCAGGGCCTTGGCCACCTCGGGCGTGACATCCAGACCGGAGATGCCAAGCCACGGATGGCTCACCCGCCCCTTGGCGATTAACTGGGGAAGGAGCCGCTTCGCGGTGTTCACCGGAATGGCGAAGCCGATCCCGACCGACCCGCCGCTCGGCGTGTAGATCGCGCTGTTGATTCCGATGACCTCACCGCGTGAGTTCAAGAGCGGCCCGCCTGAGTTGCCGGGATTGATCGGCGCATCGGTCTGGATAATTCCTTGAATCTGGCGTCCGCTATCGGAGCGCAACATCCGGCCCACCGAGCTCACCACGCCGCGCGTGACGGTCCGATCCAGTCCGAACGGATTCCCGATGGCGATCGCCATCTGCCCGACCTGCAGGGTGTCGCTATTTCCCAGCTTCAGCGGAAAAAGCTTCTCCTTCGGAACGTCGATCTTGATCACCGCCAGGTCGTTGCTGGGATCACGGCCGACTAATTTTGCACGAATCTTGCTCTTGTCGGTCAATGTCACCTCTAGGCTATCGGCCTCCTCGACCACATGGTTGTTAGTCAAGATGTATCCCCGGTCATCAAGGACGAAGCCCGACCCGGTCCCCTTCTGCGGCACCGGATTAAAGAAACTATCATAGGCGAGTGCGGTGCTGGTGATGTGGACGACGCCAGGGCTGGCACGCTTATAGACGGCGATCACGATCTGCTCCTCGGGGCTCAGCCCCTGAACCTCCGGCTGGGATTTTTGCGCCTGGGCAAAGGCGCCGACCTCAAGCAACCCTACGGCGAAGAGCGTGGCGAGGAGCGCGCGCCGAATCTGTCGCGGAGGAGCCACCGACATACGAATCACCCCTATCGAACAATCGACGACCCAAAAAGAAAAGTGGACTCACAGTCCACTCCACTCACTCTAGTCTACAACTGTTACCTTGTCAACGCCCAAGCCCGGTGCTCACCCCTCCCTCTCCCCGCCGGTCCACAAGTCCCGACAGACTCTGAGATGACCCCCAGGTCAAACCGATGTCGCGAGCAGTGACGAAACGATACTGCCTATTGTTTCGCAGAGTATTTCTCGGGCGTTTGCTCGAACGCCCGCTTGCACATCTGAGCGCAAAAATAGTAGGTCGTGCCCTGATAGACGGCGGTGGCCGCCGCCCGCTTCTCATCCACCATCATCCCGCAGACCGGATCTTTCGACATTTCTTTGCCTCCTATCGGCTTTTCCCCCTACTCACCTCTCCCCCAGAGCCTACCGCCACGGCTGATACCCGGCGTACTTCGCGTCGATCACCGCCTTGATCTCGGGGACCTTCTTCCCCTGCTTGTACATGGCATACGCTTCCAGCGTAATGTCCTGGCAGATGT
>Ga0210377_10005668_pt1 | contig 10221 bp, 9 predicted proteins | sample PLM4_65_b1redo_FD_155480 | JGI IMG/M metagenome (GOLD analysis project Ga0210377, IMG submission 155480) | Groundwater sediment microbial communities from an aquifer in East River, Colorado, USA - PLM4_65_b1 redo | ecosystem: Environmental > Terrestrial > Soil > Riparian zone | place: USA: East...
TTTTAATCAGGTGGTCGTTGTTTCGACCCCAACGCGGCTCACCATGTCCCCATCGTCTAGCCCGGCCCAGGACACCGCCCTTTCACGGCGGCGACGCCGGTTCAAATCCGGCTGGGGACGCCAAATGTTCAAATGGTCACTTTTCTCACGAGAAGTGACCATTTTTCTTTGGTACTCCTCATTTGTAACTGCCAGTAAATCAGAGGCTTACGGAAAGCTGGTTCCAGTATTCCATCCTACAACAACGAGTTCGAAAATTCGTAAGCTGAGTCGGAAACCTCTTTTTCGTTCGATGTTCAATGTTCAATGTTCAATGTTCAATGAATGGTGAATGGTGAATGGTGAATGGTGGCAAACCTTTTTTGGCACGGATTCACACGGATAAACACGGATGAAAATCCCTCTCCCGGTGGGAGAGGGTGGCCAAAGGCCGGGTGAGGGACTTAATCGCTCCCTCCTTGCAGTGGTCATCATTGTGCTTGCAACCCGGTATAACACCTTGTTTATTTCTGGCAAAAGTTGTAATATTTGCAAGACGCATTTGTCCCTGTTGTTTGCGACAAACGGCATAAATAAATAATTTCAGAGGGTATTACATGAAAAGTTACGCACAAATTCTGTCCATCGTTGTTGCGCTTGCGCTGTCTCTTGCCGGCAATTGCGTGTTTGCCTTTCCCGGAAGCGGAAAGACCAAGGGAAACGACTCTTCGCCAGGCACTGCGTTTAAAATGGACGAAACACCGGCATCGGTGGTACCGCAAACGCTTCCTGCCCTGGAGGCGTTGCCGAAGGCGGAGGTTGAAACAATTTCCGGTACGGTGGTGGAGACCATGAACAGCGGCGGTTACACCTATGCGCTCCTGGAAAACAAGGGGAAGAAGACCTGGGTCGCCATGCCTGAAACTCAGGTGCTTGTCGGCATGGAGTTGGGTTTCAGCGGTGGCAGCGAGATGGCGAATTTCCCCAGCAAGGCGCTTAAACGCACCTTCGACTCCATCATGTTCTGTAACGCGCCGATCAGGAAGTCCGGTGAAGGGAAGATGGCCGGCAAGCAATCACCGGGAAGTGAAGGGGCGTTGCCTGTAGTCGCGGAAAATATAAAGGTGGAAAAGGCGGCCGCGAAGAACTCTTATACGGTGGCTGAAATTTATACGAACAAGGCGAAACTCGATAACAAGCAGATTGTCGTTAAAGGCAAGGTGGTCAAGTTTTCAGCAGGGATTATGGATAAAAACTGGGTTCATCTCCAAGATGGCACCGGTGATGTGAAATCGAAGACGAACAACCTGGTGGTAACCACCCAGGACCTGTCGAACGTCGGTGATATTGTGACGGTGACCGGTACCCTGAAAAAGGACAAGGATTTCGGCAGCGGCTACAAGTATGACGTGATTCTTGAAGATGCGACCATCAAGCAGTAAGTGCTGTAGGGAGATTCCCTTATTGAGTGGCCCCCCTGCTGCGCGGCAGGGGGTTTTTTTTAATCTCGCGGGGACGCAAAAAAGAACTCTGGCCATAATGAAAGGGCAGACATACGGATGTGCCTTTACAACTGGAATGCCATGACTCTCACTATTCTAGGCTGCTATTTGCTCGTTACCGCGGCCGGCTATCTGCTCCGTTCCCTTAACCTGCGCCACCTCAAGCGCCATGGCGCCGAGATTCCGGGCGGCTTCGAGGAAGCTGTCGATGCCGAGACACTAGCCAAGACCTCGGCCTACACGGTTGAGCAGAGCAGGCTCGGGCTGGTCGAGTCGCTCTGCGACAATGCTCTGCTGCTGCTGTTTCTCTTTGGCGGGCTTATGGCCGTCTACGACCGCTGGATCGCCTCTCTCAGCGACTCCTTCATCTGGGGCGGGGTCCTGTTTTTTCTCATCCTCACCATGGTGCAGACGCTCCTCGATATTCCGTTCAGCCTCTATGGCACCTTCCGCATAGAAAACCGTTACGGCTTCAACACCATGAGCCTCAGGCTCTGGCTTGCCGATCTGGCGAAATCAACCGCTCTTTCTGTTGTTATCCTGACCGTGATGATCTGCGGCGCCTTATTTCTGGTACACTGGAGTCCCGGTCTCTGGTGGCTCTGGGTCTGGTGTTTTTTTGCCGTGGTTTCCATCTTTCTTCTCTATGTTTCCCCTTACCTGATCGAGCCGCTCTTCTCCAAGTTTGAGCCGGTCAAGGATGAGGAACTGGAGCAGGAGATCCGGACGCTCATGGAGAAGGCCGGGCTGCACGTCAGCCGGGTCATGCAGATGGATGCGTCGCGGCGGAGTCGCCATTCCAATGCCTACTTCACCGGGATCGGCCGGGTGAAGCGGATTGTGCTCTACGATACGCTGCTGACCCAGATGAACCGGCAGGAGATCCTTGCCATCCTTGCCCATGAGGTGGGGCACTGGAAAAAGGGGCATGTCTGGAAACGTCTGCTCATGACCGAGGCTGGAGCGTTGCTCGCCATTTACGCGGCTTTCCGGCTGCTGCAATGGGGCGGAGTGCCGGGACTGATCGGTTTGCCGCAGTTATCGTTCTCCGGCCAGCTGGTGATTCTCGCCTTTCTCAGCTCGGTGTTTCTCTTTCCGCTGACCCCTCTTTCCAGCTGGCTGTCACGCCGGCATGAATGGCAGGCCGACCGATTTGCCGTGGAACTTTGCGGAACTCCGGGAGCTCTGGCAACGGCGCTGGTCAAACTCACGCGGGAAAACCTCGGCAATCTCCACCCCCATCCGCTCTATGCCAAGGTCTATTACTCCCATCCGCCCGTTGTGGAGAGGGTGCGGCGCTTGCAGGAGGCTGCCGCTAGTTCCTCGTAACATTTAAATCCAACCCCCCTCAATCCCCCTTTAGGCCCTTTGGGTCCTTATCAGGGGGGAAGCATTTAAGCCTCCCTTGATAAGGGGAGGTTTGGAGGGGTTAGGTTTCCGGCTGTTTTCGATTACGTTTCAGTGGAGGATGGGCAGATGCAAAGAAGAGAGAAGGCGTTGGACGACAAGACAATGGCGGCGACCAGGCAACAACCGGTCCGCTCAGCCGTGCTTCTTGGCGCTGCTCTGGCGTTCCTTGTGGCGGCACATGGCGCGGCGGCCGCGGAGTCCATGCATGCGGGGATCGAAAAATACGAAGGGACCAAGACCTGCCTGGAATGTCACGATACCCTGGGAAAGGAAGTCGCGCTAAGCCTCCATTACCAGCTCCAGGCTGAGCCCCGGTTGATTGAGGGGTGGGAAAAGGGGAAGAGCGCCGGAATGATCATCAGCTACTGCCCATCTCCCAACACGGTTGCCGGACACAACTGGCTCGGCATCCTCCAGCCGGCTGACTCTACAAAGGCCCGGCAGCCCGGAGGTTGCGGCCGCTGCCATATCGGTCTCGGTGCCAGGCCCAATCCGCCAGACAAGCTGACCGAGGCGGATTACGCCAATATCGACTGTCTCATCTGCCACGGCCCCGATTACCGGCGTACCGTGGTGAAGGAAGCAATAAAGAACAAGATGAAGGTGCGGCAGGAATACACGTATAAACTCGCACCCGCCCCTGACCTGGACATCCTCAAGGTCGTACGCAACGTGCGCAAGCCGACCAGCGAGATGTGTCTCCGCTGCCACGCCCTGGTCGGCGGCGGACTCAACTACATGGACGGCGTGGTGCCTACCGCTGACACGGACGTCCATTTTTCCATGGGGATGAATTGCACCGAGTGTCACACCACCAGGCAGCACAAAATTGCCGGCGGTGGCGAACTCAAGGCCCAGGAACTGACCGATGTCAGGGTAGGGTGCGATAACTGCCACACGCTGACGCCCCACAGGGGGGAGAAGGCGGATTATCTCAACCGGCACGTGAACCGCATTGCCTGCCAGACCTGCCATATACCGGGCATCGCTCGCGATCCAAAGATGCCGACCATTGTCGAGCGGGACTGGACCAAGCCGGTGCTTGACCCAAAGAGCGGCCTTTTTGAACCCGCGGCAAAGATGGCGGCCAATATCAGGCCGGAATACCTCTGGTGGAACAGGACGATGACGCTCGACAATGAGCCGTCCGGTTCGAGAAGAGATCTCAAGTCAAAGATTTATCCCTGGAAGCGGACCCGATACACGGTCATTGCGGATGCTGCCAGTGGCAAGACGGCCTTTATAGATTCGGCTGTTTATGCGGTGACCGGCGATCCTGCCGCTGCGGCGCTGAAAGGGGCGCTGGCGTCAAAGCAGCAGTATAGCGGCCAGTGGAAAGCGATCGAGGAGCAGACGCTGTCAGCGGTCAACCACCAGGTTGCGCCCAAGTCCGAGTCCCTCCAGTGTGATGCCTGTCACAGCGAGAACACCATCCTCGATTTCAAGGCGCTGGGGATGAAGAGCAGGAGAAAATAAAGATTCAATCGCAAATAAAATTGAAAGCCCGAAAAGCACAAATTTAACGCAGAGACGCAGAGGCGCAAAGAAAATCAACGGCTTGTTTTTAGACAGGAGTTTAAGAGTAACCACGCCATCTTACCAAAATAATCTGCAAAAACAATCACTTGTGCCATCCCAAGCGTAAGACCCAACCAAATTACCCATTAGGACTGTAAAACATACGTAAATTTAGCTTATTGTAACTTTTTGCTTGACATTGTAAGACCCTACTATTATCTTTGTGCTATGGCTCACCTACACAAGAAAATGAAAAAAGGAAGACCCTACTACTACATCAGGGAAATTGCCCGTGTTGATGGTAAGCCCACCGTGGTAAGTCAGGTCTACCTGGGCTCGCTTGAACGAATGCTCGAAATGGCATCGGGCAAAAAGGAAGAGTATGTAAAAGTTCAAACGCAGGAATTTGGCGCCCTATGGCTGGCGAACCTTATCGACCGCGATATCGACCTTGCTGGACTGATTGATGCTGTGGTCCCGAAAGGTAAGGGTGAAACCGGACCATCGGTGGGAGAGTATTTCCTTTATGCCGTTTTCAACAGGATGGTGGATTCCTGCTCAAAACGGGCTTTGCCCGGTTGGTTCAGGGACACTGCCATTCAACAGATAAGGTCGGTTGACGTGGAGGAATTGAGTTCGCAGAGATACTGGGATAAATGGGACCGGGTGGCTGAAAAGGATGTGGCCGAGATCGCCTGCCGGTTTTTCCGAAAGCTGGCCGATCTGGAGCCGCCATCGTCGGACAGTTTTCTTTTCGACACCACGAATTACTTTACCTTTATGGCGAGCGACACGGAATCCGAGCTGTGCCAAAGGGGCAACAACAAAGAGGGGCGTCACTGGCTCAGGCAAGTGGGAGTGGCGCTTTTGGTTTCTCGCGATAACCAGCTCCCTTTCTTCTACCGGGAGTATGAGGGGAACCGTCACGACTCAAAGCTTTTCAATAGCCTTGTTGATGATGTCATGGCAAGCATGAAGAGTTTTGCCGGGAAACCCGGCAGGCTAACCATCGTTTTTGACAAGGGGATGAACTCGGAGGATAATATTGCCGCAATAGACGACTGTGAGAACATCAACTTTATTACCTGCTATTCGCCGTATTTTGCCCCGGAATTGATCCATGTAAAGGCGTCCAAGTTCACTGTTGTCGATACGCTAAAGAATCAGCAATTGCTGAAAGCCGGAGAGGAAAAGGACCTGCTGTCGGCTTGGCGGACCACCGGAGAATACTGGGGTAAAGAGCGCACGGTCGTGGTTACGTATAACCCGAGAACCGCCCGCAAGCAGCGTTACGATTTTGAAAAGAAACTTTTCCGCCTGGAAGAGGCCCTCTATTCCATGAGGGATAAGGTCAGAAAAGAGCAGTATCAGTGGAAAGACCCGAAGAAAGTGACAGCTCGCTATCTGGAATGCTGTGAAGAGCTACATCTGCCGAAGGATCTCTACGATCTGGACCTGGAGGTTGAAACAGGCCGGTTGACTATGCGCTTTAGGAAGAATTATTATCGGATCGGCAGGCACAGTGATAAGTTCGGCAAGAACATCATTATAACTGACAACATGGACTGGGAGACGGAGCAGATCATCCAGGCAAGCCTGGATCGTTATATGGTTGAAAAGTCATTCCGCGACAGCAAGGATGATGATCTTGTGGGAATGATGCCGGTGCGGCACTGGACGGACAGCAAAATTAGATGCCATATTCTGACCTGTATCATTACGCTTTCTTACCTGCGGTTGGTGGAGATCAGGCTGAAACGGGCAGGTTGTCCGATGTCCGCCGCCACGGCGATGGAGAATATGCACCGTCTCCATTCCTGTCTATTGTGGAGCACCGGGAAGGGCAAGCCTGCCAGAATGATCGAGGAACCGACTGAGATTCAAGCCCAAATTCTCAAGGCTTTCGGGCACGCTGTGATAACGGGTGGGGTCTTACAAAAGATCGGATGTTAACCTGCTGTTATTGCATGCATTTAGACCTTTTTTTGCTGAGATACTCTTAAACTCCTGTTAGAGCCTTTTCCTCTGCGTCTTTGCGTCTCTGCGTTGGATTACGGTTGGGATTGCAGCGTTTCAACTTGCTACGAAAGAATCGAAGCTAGTCGCTTGGTTTTATGAGATGACCGGCTTGCCCAGGGTTCCCCTCACCGGTATCTGGTAATGGCCGGGAGAGGTCTGGTATTTGAGGAGGAGCAGGAAGACGAATTTCTGCTTGTCGAGGAACTCCGCCTTGGGCATGAGTTCCAGGGTCAGGTTCAGGGGGGCCGAACGCACGGGGGCAGTCAGCGGCATATCGCCCTTGAGCCGGACATAGAGCCCTTCACCTTCCAGGGTCAAGCTTTCCAGGGTGGCCTTGCCGCCACCCAAGCGCAGCATCCCCTGCACCGTCTTGTAGGTGGCGTCCGGCAGGGGCATTTCCCCGATCTTTACGCCGTTCAACTGGGCTTCCTTCACCGCCAGTTTCAGCTCACCCGTCTCGGCGTTTGGCTTTCCTTTCGCGGAACCGTTCACGGAGAGCTCACCCTTGACCTGTGCGCCGGTCACCGTCGGGAAGAAGGGGATATCCTCCAGGCTCACCCGCGCAATTTCCACTTTGAAACCGCTGCTGTTCAGCGCCCTTATTTCCCCGCCGATTTCTCCCTTGCCGATGGTCCCCCGGTAGTCCAGCACCACCTTGCCGAGGAAGAGCGGCAGGATACGCACTTTTACCGATGCCTTGTCGAGCTTGAGCAACGGTCCTTTTTCCGAGCCCAGCTCCAGGTTTCCGGCCCGAATGCCGACGGGGAATGCCAGGCCGAAGCTGGTGGCGCGCATGGTATAGCCCTGATTTGCCAGCGCCCGGACAAACACCCCCTGCAGTTCCCTGCCGGGGACGAAGACGATGGTCAGGATGACAAAGCAGAGGAGAGCTGCCGGAATCCCCGCCCCTATGAGGATGAGACGGCTGCGGTTCATCGTGCTCCCTGTGGCGCAGCCTTGATCAGGGCGAGGGTCAGGGTGAGGTCAAGCCTTGCCGGCTCGTCAAAGCGGGTTTTGAGCAGGGCCTTTTTTATGCTGACCGGTTTGGCACCTTTTTCCAGCTTGAAGAGGAGGTTTACCGTCTCATTTGCGGAGAGCCCTTCCATCCGCACTTCGGCCGCGTCTTCGACGAATCCGGGGAGATCATCCCCTTTAACCGGCTTGATCTGGGTATTTTTCCCCTTGATGCCGATTTCTTCGATGATTCGTGCCGGCGAGTCGTCGGGACGGGTTGCAGCCAGGCGATTGGCGAGCTTTTGCGATCCTGCGGTCGCTTCCTGGAAACGGAGCTTCAAAAGGAGCATCTCGGCGATGTCGGCTTCCCGCGCAGCACGCTTTTTCTCCAGTCGGGCGATCTGGCTCTCGGCTGCGGAGTAGAGCACCGCCAGCAGGAGGAGAGCGGCAATCCCGATCCCCCAGCGGAGGCGGCTCTTGTCATCCATGTTTTTGTAGGCTTCAATCAGGAGGTGCAGGTATTTCATTTGTTCCCCTCCTTAACCGTACCGCGCAAGACGAATGAGACGCTGCCATCCGGCCGGGACTTGATCTCACCCACTTCGGCGTTGCTTAAAGCGTCGGCTGTACGGGCCTTGAAATCATTGACCGCCTGGATGGTGCGACCATCCCCCTTGAGACGCACCTGGTTCCCCTCTACCTCTGCCTCGAAGATGCCGAAGATGTCATCCCCTTTGGCCCCGGCCAGCTTTGTCAGGACGGCCAGCACATTGCTCGCTGTCTTGCCGCTGCCAAGGCGCTTGATTTCGCTGCGCAGTTCCGCCACCTCGTCGACCGCTTTTTTCCGGGTGGGGAAGACCTCGCGGTAGATGCTCCGGATCGAGTTGTTCAGGGAATCCACGTCCCTTTTCACCAGGTAGTAACGGAGGCCGACCTCGGCAAAGAGCAGGCAGACAAAGCTTGCGGCGAGAATCAAGGAAAGGCGCAGTTTTTTGCGGGCACTTGCCCGGTCTGCCGTATAGGCAAGCGCGCCGCTGCGCAGGTTTACCGGGTCGCCGCCGGCGACTGCCCGGGCTATCCCGTAGGTGCCGGCCAGATCCCGTGCCGAAGCGGCATCTCCGGCGAATGTATCCGAAAACTCGCCGGAGACGGGGAGCGGCGGGAAAGAAGAGCCCTTTCGGTCGGACTGTGTGTCGCTTGCAGCTGTCTGCCGTGAGCGTCCTCCGTGGTAAAATATTCGCTCAACCTCTACCCCTTTGCCGATTTCCAGCGCAGCCAGCGTTTTTGTCACTTCCGCATCCGGCTCGTCTTCCCCCATGGTGCGAAAATAGACCGGCTTGCCGTCCCGGTAAACGGCCAGTGATTCCCCGTCGGTCAGGGCAACGGTGCCGTTAGCGGCTTCTGCCGGGATGAGACTCTGCCAGTTGAAGAGCGATGCGGTGACGATCTCCGGTTCAAGCCCTTTCTCCGTCAGCAGCCGGATCGTCTCTTCGAGGGCATGCCGCTTCGCCCAGACGGCGAGGACCTTCCCCTCTTCCAGGGTGAGGGCGTCAAATATCAGTTGATCGGTATCGACGGCGGTTTCTCCCTTCAACTCCAGCGGCAGGAGTTCCCTGAGCTTGCGCCTGTCGGAAAGCGGGAGTTCCAACTCGCGCATGAAGAGTAGCCGGGATGGGATGGCAAGGATTACCCGGCGCTCCGCCGGCGCTGAAGCGGCAAACCCCTCCAGCAGCCCGGGCAGAGAGTCCTCGTGGCCGAGAGCATGGCGGGCAGCCTCGACAAAGCTGAGCTCGCCCCGCTTTTTAAGGAACGTGGCGAAGAGCAGCTCGTTTCTCCTGATTTCGACTATGAGCAGGTTCATCAGAATTCTCTCCAGTACAAAACAGTATAATCTTTTGGCCCCGAACCCAGGATGCGCACCACCGCCTCGACGGTGCGGGTGGTCTCCTTGACGCTCGCCTCTGAGAGGATGCGGTAGACGGCCCCTTTCGCCTTGGTGGTTAACGAAATCCCTGGGGATATGGTATCCATCCCCGCGACCTTGGCAATATCCGACTTGTCCTTGAATGGGGTGGTTTTACGATATTCAAGTACCCTTGCCGTCAGTTCATCGGTTATTTTATCATCAAGGGCGGCTATCACTTCCCGCGGTGCGGTGTTGATGTTGATCGGCGCTGTCGGCGCGTTCGGCTGGTCCGGGTAAACCGTTACGAAAGGCCTGAGCTTCTCCAGTACTTTGCTGGAAAAATCCTTGACCAAGGCCAGTTCTTCGAAGGTTTCCAGCCTGGCGTTCTTTGCCCCGTAGGGCGGTTTCAGGTTGTTGTAGTAAGAAGATTTTGCCCCTGCCGGGTGAGGCCCTTCGTTGGTACCCACCCAGTCCGCCAGTGCATCGCAAAGATCAGGGGACAGCTCCAGTTTCTTCAGGAGACGCACGGCAATGGCATGGTAGGCATCGTTAAATACGCCGTTAGTCCCTGCGATTGCGTTAAGATTAAGCTTGCCGCTTTCCTCTTCGATGCGTACCAGGAGTTTACCCTGTTCGTCATCGATTTTCAAAGGTTGTGCCCAGCGGTCGAGCAGTGAGCTGTATGACTGTTGCACCAGGTTGAACTGGAGCAACCTGATGCCGCCGTCCACGCCGGATGAGGCGAGAATGCTCGCCTGCTGGCCGGCGACGAAATTATGTCCGAGGGAGGTGTCAACGTAGACTTCTTCGACGAATTCCGCGGTCAGCGCCACGAGGAGCGCGGTGATGATCAACGTTATGACAAGGGCGAAGCCCCGCTCGTCTTTCAAGGGCCTTTAACCCTCGGAGTAGCGATGGCGGCGTATTCCACGG